>Ga0208550_10022_pt1 | contig 49098 bp, 41 predicted proteins | sample Wag4S2014_12_3_FD_187356 | JGI IMG/M metagenome (GOLD analysis project Ga0208550, IMG submission 187356) | Deep subsurface shale carbon reservoir microbial communities from Ohio, USA - Utica-2 Time Series 2014_12_3 (SPAdes) (version 2) ... | reverse complement strand
ACCATAACCAGTCAGTATAAAAGTTTATCCCTGACAAAAATAGAGAACTAATAATCAACCCTAAGGCAACTATAATAAATAAAAACTTTCTAGTAAATTGCATTACTTTCCCTCCTTCCTTGATTAACTTCTACTTAAAATTTATTTCTCCTCTTTATAGTTTGGAATAATCATCCTAATATTATACAAATAGAAATGAACTTTTTTCCAATAAAAATAAAGCAGCCAAGACTTGGCTGCTTTATTAACTCAGATCAGAACCTTCCTGTTATAAAAGCTATTCCTTATAATTTACTATTTTGCTTCTAAGAATTTATCAGCAAATTTATTCATTTCTTTATTACGTCTACAAGCTTCACACAATTCAAAGTTCTCTTCTGGATAATAAGCAAAATCTTCTTTCTTTAGTTTTTCTATCATTCTCTTAGGATTGATATATTTGCCACACTCTGCACATTCGGCAAGTTCAAGCTCTGTATTGAAGTAACGAATATATCGCATTGCTTCTTCATCTTCAACTGTTATAGCCCCTGTAGGACAGACTTCAGCACAAGCTGTGCATCCTATACATACATCAGAGTTGATAGAAAATGGCGTATCAACTTTAGTTTTATAACCTCTTCCTACAAAGGTTATCGCTCCAGCTCCTACTTCTTCTTTACAAGCTCTAACACATCTGCCACATACTATACAATCAGAATCCTCTCTAGCTTCAAACCTACTTTCTTGAACTCCTAGTTTGCTAAGAGATGCTTTTAACTTTTCTGACTCTGGAGCCTGAGCTAATAAAAGTTCAGCTATAAGCTTTCGCTCTTCAGTTAACCTTTCTGTTGCTGTCTTAATTTCCATGCCGTCCTCTACAGACCTAGTACAAGCAGTATCTATCTCCGTATTACCATTGTTAGTTATCTCTACAATACATAATCTACAGGAACCATAAGAACTCAAGCCATCATGATGACATAGAGTCGGAATTTCAATACCTATCTCCTCTGCCACTTTAAGGATAGTCTTCTGTTCCTGTAATTCAACATCTTTACCATCAATTATTACCTTCATTATATCACTCCTTCCCTTTCATTACGGTAGGCTTACTTTTTTATAAACTACAGTTGGAATCTCTTTTCCAACTTCTTCTTGCTTATCCTCAGGTAATTCATCTAAGCTAACAAGCTTCAATGCCTTTGTAGGACATCCTGATGCGCACGCTGGCTCTGCACCTTCTTCTAAATTTTCTATACAGAAATCACACTTAGTTACAACACCGTCTGCATTATCCTCCTTTAAAACTCCGAAAGGACAACCAACCTGAATACACATCTTACAGCTTAAACACTTATTATCGTCTACCACAACTGGAGATTCAGGATTTGCTCTTCCTATAGCATTTGTAGGGCAAATAGTCTCACAAGGAGCATCTTCGCAATGACGACACTGCCAGAGAATATTAATCCCTTTTACCGATTCTACTCTTATCCTATGTTGTGGTAGAGGGTTTTCCTGAATAGCTGTCAAGAGATCTTTAGATTTAGAGTGAGCAGTAGCACATTCAAGCTCACATGTATGACATCCCATGCATGTATCTAAATCAACATGAATTATCTTTCGCATTTTATCCCCTCTTTCCTATACGCTTAATATTTTTTGCTTTTTCCTTTTGTTAACAAATAACCCCAATAATTTATTGAAGTTAAATATAAACTTCCATTACCGTTAACTCATAACTATTTTTTAATTATTGCATCAAAAGGACAAACATCTATACAGACACCACATTTAGTACATTCGGTTCTGTCTATAGCATGCTTCTCTTTCTTCTCTCCACTAATAACATCCGCTGGACATTCATCTACACACTTAGTACAACCTGAACAATCATCTGTAACATGATACTCAATTAATGGCTTACATGCTCCAGCTGGACATGTTCTATCATTTACATGAGCTTCATATTCATCCCTAAAATAATTCAATGTTGACAATACAGGATTAGAAGCCGTCTTACCTAACCCACATAGTGAAGTATCGGTTATCGTTTTACCTAGATTCTCTAATTCATCTAAGTCCTCTTCTTTTCCTTTACCTTGAGTAATTCTTTCTAGTATCTCTAACATTCTTTGAGTACCTTCAGAACAAGGAGTACACTTACCACAAGATTCAGAAACTGTAAAGTCTAAAAAGAATCGCGCTATATCTACCATACAGGTTCCTTCATCCATAACAACTAATCCACCAGACCCCATCATTGCTCCGGCATCAGTTAAAGAATCATAATCTATAGGTAAATCTAGCTTCTCTTCTGGCAGACAACCTCCAGATGGACCACCAATCTGTACTGCTTTAAACTCTTTATCATTAGGGATCCCGCCACCTATATCATAAATAATTTCTTTCATTGTTATTCCCATTGGAACCTCAACTAAACCAGTATTATTGATCTTACCTGCTAAAGCAAATACTTTAGTTCCTTTGCTATCCTCAGTTCCAACTGAACTAAACTCATCAGCACCATTGGTGATTATTGTTGAAATATTGCTATAAGTTTCTACATTGTTAACATTGGTAGGCTTACCCCATAAACCTTCTTGAGACGGATACGGAGGCCTAGATTGAGGCATCCCTCTTTTACCCTCAATAGAAGCTATTAAAGCTGTCTCTTCACCACAAACAAAAGCTCCGGCACCAGCTTTAATATGCAAATCAAAGTCAAAATCAGTTCCAAATAAGTTTTCTCCTAATAACCCACGCTCTCGTGCCTGAGAAATGGCCTTCTTTAAACGTTTAACAGCCAATGGATACTCAGCCCGAACATAAATATATCCTTTATCAGCACCAATTGCATAACCAGCAATAATCATACCCTCCAGTACCTTATGAGGGTCTCCTTCTAATATACTTCGATCCATAAAAGCACCTGGGTCGCCTTCATCAGCATTACAGATAATATACTTCGTGTCATTTTCAGCATCACGCGTAAACTGCCACTTAAGACCTGTTGGGAATCCTCCTCCCCCTCGCCCACGAAGTCCTGCCTCTTTAACTTCGTCAATCACTTCTTGAGCTTCCATCTCCGTTACAGCCTTACCTAATGCTTCATAACCACCTGTAGCTATATATTCTTCAATATCTTCTGGATCAATATGCCCGCAATTAGCTAATGCCGTCTGTTGTTGTGCGCTATAAAAGGCAATATCTCGATAAGAAGAAATACTCTCTTTACTAACTGGGTCTTGATACAATAACTTTTCAACTACTTCTTCTTTTAGCAACTGCTCTTCTACTAACTCTTTTGTATCCTCTGGACTTACTTTACAATAAAATACTTCTTCTGGATAAACAATTACAAGTGGGCCCTTTTCACAGAAGCCATGACAACCCGTCTCAACTATTTTATATTCATCTTCTAAATCGTTAGCTGCTAATTCACTGCTTAATGCTTCCTGAACTTCTTTACAACCGGAAGAAACACATCCTGTTCCTCCACAGACTAAAATCTTTTTTTCTGTTTTTTCTAAATCTATCTGAACTTTTTCCTTTAATTCCTTTAATTCTACCAGTGATTTCATAATATTCACCTCCATAATTTTACTATATTCTAACCTTGATTATATTGGTCTAAAATCTTAGGAACTTCACCCGGCGTTAATAAACCATGAGTATCATCGTTAATCATCATTACCGGTGCTAGACCACAAGCTCCAATACAAGCTACAGACTCTAGAGTAAATTTAAGATCTTCTGTCGTTTCTCCATCAGCAATACCCAACTCATCTTGTAGCCTTTCAAGAATCCGTGCTCCACCTCTAACATGGCATGCCGTCCCCAGACAAACTTTAATAACATTTTCACCCCGAGGTTCTAAATGAAATTGAGAATAAAACGTAGTCACCCCATAAACATCACTAAAGAAAATATCCAAGCTATCTGCTATTTCTCTTAAGACTACTTTAGGTAAATAACCGTATTCTTCCTGAGCATCCTGTAAAACAGGAATTAGATCTTCCTCTTTCTGATCATAATTTTCCAGGATTTCTTTTAATGGTGCTAAGTACTTCTCTTTATTTTCCTCTAAATCTCCACACTGACATGTCGTCATTATATAATCCCTCCTTACCTTTTATAATCAGGCCTATTATACTTTAATCTTGAATCAATTCTAAAAAATTGAGGAGTAAATTGAGGAGCAAAGTTGCTCCTCAATTCCATGAAATTTACTCCTTAGTTTCAAAACAGTATAGTTTAGGAACTTTTTCTAAACTGATTTAAGAATGAATCACAATAAACATCGTTACCTAGTAAAATTTCAGCAGTTGCAATAGCATCTACTAAGTCTTCATCATCAGCTTCCATAATAGCCGCATCTAAACCAGCAGCCATTGCCATTACCATGAAGATACGATTAATTAACTTCATATTATTACAGTTCTGGGAAACGTTACTTAATCCTAATACAGTCTTAGGAGCAGGGTCAGCTAATAACTTCACCTGACGAATAGTATCTAATACTTCAGGAGCATGCTCCTGAGCAACATTAACCGGTAGAATTAATGGGTCAATGAATACGTTCTCCATTGGAATACCATGAGCATCAGCATTAGCTATAATCTCCATAGCCTTAGCAGTTCTAGTTTCAGCATCCTTAGGAACTCCACTCTTATCCATAGCTAAACCAATAATTTCAGCATCATACTCCTTAACTAAAGGCAAAATTCTTTCTAATTTCTCAGGTTGGGCAGTTGTAGAGTTAATCATTGCTGTTCCCTTGTGCACCTCTAATCCAGCTTCAATTGCATCTATATTAGTAGTATCTAGAGCAACTGGAGCATCAACTTCATCTTGAATAACCTCAACTAACCACTTCATTACCTCAGGAGAATCTTCAACAGCTGGACCTACATTAGCATCAAGGTAATTAGCACCCGCTTCTAACTGCTTTACTGCCCACTTCTGAATTGGCTTTGGATCTTGGTTCTTAATTGCCTCCCCAATATCATTAAACATTCCATTAATTCTTTCTCCAATAATAATCATTTCTAATAATTACCTCCTTAATTTTTGTTAAATTTAGCTTGAAAGCTTTTAGCTTTAAGCACTAATTATTTACTCATTCATTAGGTCTTCTACATGCTTCTTTATATTTTCAGCAGTCTTTGGATGGCAAACTACTAAAATATTAGCACCCGCTTGTAAAAGAGGAGTTGCAGTCAAAGTTTCCCATAAAGGACCTCTTACACTTAAGTCGCCCCATCCTTCCATTTCATTTTGTGGTGTACTAGCTTCTTTAGCCTTCCAGGCTTCACCACTAATGAAGTTAATGATTGGCATAGACAACATCTTATCATCTCTTAGGGCACCTAAACGAATTCTTTCCATGATAGAGTAAGAGTACTCCATACCATAACCTAATCCACTGATAATTGGATCGATAACAATTCGATCCTCCTTAACTCCCATATCAGTAAGTAAGATATTTAACTGCTTACAGATATTTACGTCTACTGGAGACTGAGCAACTATGCTATGCCCATGAATCATACACGCTCCCGCAAGGGTCTTATAATTATCTTCGTCTGCAATACCGAATAATAGGTTTTCACCTTCAGTATCTGCTGCAACAGCCTTTAAAACTTCATTATCCTTCTCAACATCATCACAGCCAAGAATAATTAATGGAACTCCTACTGCTTCTAAAACAGCATTTACAGTTTCAACAGCATCTTCAGCAGAAGCATCCTGACCATTTGGATTAGTACTGTCTAATTTTAAAGCAAGTAATTCAGCATCATATTCTTCTACACATTTTTTAGCCCAATCAACTGGGTCTGCCCAAACATCACTCCAAGCTTCAACTAGTGGTTCTGGCATATCTTCTGGCTCTTCATCAGAAATTTCAAAAGCCACAACCGGTTTATTTGGAAACTCCCCTTCGAAGTGTAAGTAAGGAAGTGCAGTTTCACCTCCAACTGTAACTGTAGACGTTCTAGTTCCTCCATCTTCTTCTGTAGCGCCAATAGTTAATTCATTTACTTGGCCACTCCATTTTTCCTTTAATAATTCTACTGCCATTTTATACGCCCCTTTCTCTTGTTTTAATAAATTTCTTGATTGGTATATTTATTTTTAGGCTTCTCTAATCAGCCAAAATTGTCTTACCAACAATCTCTTCCACAGCTTTAACTGCTAATGAATCATCTGGTAATTCTACCAATGGATTACCATGCAAATCATATTCAGCGACCTTAGGATCATGAGGAATCGTTCCGGCCATTTCTAAACCAGTCTTTTCAATCTCATCTCCTAGTGCTTCAGTTACATTATCCGGTGCCTTAGTTATTATTAAATACAATTGGTCAATATTTAATTTAATATCCTCTACAATATCTTTAACACGACCAGCAGACCGAATTCCTCTAGCGCTGGCATCACTGATTACAAATAAGATATCTATATCTTGCGTTGTTCTTCTACTTAGATGTTCTAAACCTGCTTCATTATCCAATAATACATAAGGATAATTATCACTCAGGTCCGAAAGAAACCCTTTCAATAAGTCATTTGGGTAACAATAACAACCTGGTCCAGTTGGACCTCCCATTACTAATAGGTCTACATCCTTTTCTTCCACTATTGAACTTTTTAATTGGTATTCCACATAACTTGCTTTATCCATTCCTCCTGGTGGTCTACCTTTCATCTCCTTAAAATCATTCAGTAACTTAGTTATTGTTGTATAAATATCCATGCCTAATGCTTCATTCAGGTTGGCATTGGCATCCGCATCTACAGCTAAAATCGGTGTTTCCCCATTCTTAATTAAAGTTCTTGTTAATAGGGATGTAAAAGTCGTCTTTCCAGTTCCTCCTTTTCCGGCTACTGCTATATTCATAATTACCACTCCCTTACCACTTTGACAATTTTAATTACTATTATCCTGCAACTGAAGGAAATAAGCTTAAATCAGTATGTGGAAGAAATTGAGCTGAAACAAATTCATCTGTGAAAGCATGACTTTGATCTTCAGCACTTAATTCTAAATAAGTCATCTTCTTAGCAATCTCATTTACCTGTTCAAAAGCTTCTTGAGATAATAAAGATTTCTTAGCACCTTTTAGAGATGTATTACCAACAAATTTAAATCTATCAGCCGGTAAGTCAGGAAGTAATCCTATCTTCTTAGCATCATCTAAGTTAATATAATTTCCGAAACCACCAGCAACTAAGACCTGTTCTATAAACTCTTCAGTTAATGACATATTCTTAAGCATCATTCTTATACCAGCGTAAATAGCGCCTTTAGATCTTAATAAGTTTTTAATATCATTTTCAGTAATAACTATATCCTCATTTATTCCTGCTTCTTCTTTCGGCACTAATAAAAATTCTTTTTCATATTCACGATCTCTTAAACGACCATGCTCTAAGTCTTCATTAAATTTCCCAGATCGACTTATAATTCCTACCTCGTTTAAAGTAGCAATTAAATTTATTAGTCCTGACCCACAGATTCCTATTGGTGGAACATCATCAATAGTGCTATACTTTATTTCATAAGTTTCTTCATCTATACCAAAATATTCTATAGCACCGCTCATGGCTCTCATACCATATTCAATTCCCCCACCTTCAAAGGCAGGACCAGCAGAACATGAACAAGTCATTAACCAATCTTGGTTACCTAGTACTAACTCACCATTAGTCCCAATATCAATGAATAAAGTAATACTTTCTTGATTAGATAGCTCTGTTGCTAAAACTCCAGAAGTAATATCTCCACCAACAAAACTAGCTACACCTGGCAAATAATGAATCCAAGCTTCTTCTTTGATATTAATCCCTAACTCATTTGCCTTTAAAGGCGGAATAAAGTTAGCAGTTGGAATATACGGATCCAACCTAATATTATTTGGGTCAATACCTAAGAAAAGATGACTCATTGTTGTATTTCCTGCAAAAACAGCTGTCTTAATATCACTATACTCTATTCCCTGTTTATTGATTGCCTTATCTATTAATTCATTAATACTCTTGATTACTGCCTGGTGTAATCTTTCTAAACCACCCTCATTCTCAGTTACAAAGTTAATTCTGCCAATCACATCATCACCATAGTTAGCCTGTTTATTATAAGCTCCTTCACTTACTACTGTTTGACCAGTACTTAAGTCTACTAAATCTAAAGCTAATGTAGTAGTACCTATATCTACAGCTATTCCATAATCAGGATTTTCATCATCTGGTGAAATTAACTCTGAAACTTCATAATTTCCATTCAAAGCTGTTAATGAAACCTGTGTCTTCCAATCATTTTCTCGTAAGTGATCAGCTAATTCATTTAAAACGGATAATGGAGTTATTAAAGGTGGTAATTCTCTATCTCGATTAATCTCAGTATAGAGTCTTTCTAAGTCACTAGCATTATCAACTAATGATGGTTCACTTAACTCCAGTTCTAACCTCTTATAGATAGGAGATAACTCTACTTCTTCCGCAATTTGTAATTCCTCTTCTGTTAAGAAGTCTTCATCATCTTCTACTAGAATTTGGTGTTTACTTAATCGTGACTCTGGTGGAATTTCAATAACTACATCACTGGTTATTTCTGTTTTACAAGCCAGAACATAACCTTGTGATAACTTGTCAGGGGAAAGATTCCCCTGATCAAGCTTATTCACTTCACCTTCTTTAACGATTACCTGGCACTTTCCACAACTTCCAGCACCACCACAGACCGCCTTAAGTTCAACTCCAGCATCTGCTGCCAATTCTAGTAAGTTCGTTCCCGAATCACAACTAACTTCTATTTCATTCGGCAAAAATTTAACTTTATTTTCTGCCATATCTACTCCTCCTTAAGACCAGACTGTTTAGTACTAGTTAAGCGCCTAGCTCTTTTTCCCATCTATTCTTAATGAAGCTTGGAATTCCAGAGCATTCACGTGGTCCAACAAGAACATCCCAACCTGAAGCTTCTTCTAGCTTACCACTAACAACAGCTACATGCCCAGGAATAATAACCTTTCTATGGCTTACTCTATCTTCAATATCTGTCTCTTCAACCATGATTTCACCGATCTTCTTACCTCCATATTTACCAGCAGAGTAAGCAGTAAGTACAGAAGTACCATCAGTATCGATCGGAATAATATATGCATCAAGCTTACCACCACTAATATCTCCTTCAACACTATAGTAAGTTAATGAGAAGTTAGTAGTAATGAATACTGGTGATAACTCATCTGGTTCACCAACTTCATATACTTGATTTGGATCAACAGTGATTGGTACTCGTGGGTCAGTATAGATATTCTGTCTTACAGACAATAATGGTAGTAATTCTGCTAACTCAATGGCATCACTTAAGACTACAATACCAGCATACTTAGAAACATAAGTACTAGCTTGCATAATTTCTTCTTCATTGCTATCAGCATCAGTGAAAGTAATAGTTGGGAAACCGAATGGTCTAAACTTCTTCTTAATACATAGTCTTCTGATTACATTTTGATCAGCTAATACTTGGGCTGTTTCTCTAGAACCAGAATCTATAACTAAGTCTTTATGACCTAAGTCTTTTACTTTCTTAGATAACTCGGCTAAACTATCTAAGTCATCCCCTTTAACTGCTAATGGACATTCATTATCCATAGCTAAATTTGTCATTTCTTCATAATTATCTTCCGTTGCTGCATAAATTAATGGATTCTTATCAGCAACCACATCTAAAGCTCCTTCAATAGCCGCTGGATCTTGAGAAACTAATACTAAAGTACGGTCAGTATTTTCAGCAGTTACCTTTACCGCCTCTACAAAAGTATCAGCATCATCAGAATCGTTTACAACAGCTACCATATCTACTTCAATTACCTGCCCAACTCTTTCAAAAGTTAGAGCATCTGCTTTCTTTACTCTATCTGCAATAGCATCTACATCATTATCATCACTAACTGAAACTGCAATTCCAGTCTGATTAAAGAATGTTTTATCATGTCTAAATAACTCTGTCTCTCCACCTACAGCTAATTCGTAATCTCCACTTCCAATATTAATTTCTGCAATTGGAGGTGCAGAAGCAGCATCTAAAGCTTCCTTTGCCTCGTCTGAAACATCTGGACACTGGTCCAGTGAAGCTTTCCCCTCTGCTAACTTCATAGCAAAAGCTAAACAAGTAGGAGGTCCACATTCTCCACAGTTAGTTTGCGGTAATTTCTTGTAAATTTCTAATCCTGTTAAACCCATAATCTGATTTCTCCTTTCATATTGTTGAAATTAGTTTTTTAATATATTTTTTGGTGAAGGTTGAGCACCTAAAATGCTCAACCTTACTATTAAAACTTCAATCTTATTCAATTATTAATTAAATTCAGCCTTAAATTAACCCATAAGTGGGCCCATTTCTAAAGCAGGATGACCTTTCTCTTCTAGATATGGTAGAACTTCATCTACAGTAGTACCAACCGTTTCATCAGCAATCATATCATAGAAGTTATCAAGACCTAGCTCTTCACCACGTCTTTCAATATCTTCTTTCAAGTGTTCTTTTAATTCTTTAGGCATCCAAACGATTCTTCTTATACCTCCATCACCCTTAACAAACTTAGGGCTGGCAACATAAGACTTACCGATTCCCATGAATCCTGGCGTCTGATTTCCTCCACCTACTGTTCCAGCTAAAGTAGAGAACTTCATACCAACAGGAGTCTGACCGGCAAATTCACGGTTTACAATCATAAACCCATTTGCTTCTGGAAGCATCGCCATAATAGCCTCAAAGCATCCACAAGAAGTCATTGGCTTATCTATGATTGAATAGATATTTACTTCTTCAATATTACCACTTGACTCTTTATACTGTCTTTCATTACATCCTGTCCACTGCCCCTTATGATCGTCAATACATTCTCCTAATTCGACAGGCTGGTTAGGACCAGTTGGTTCGATCTCATATGCTGCTTTAGCATCTAACCAACTAACAGCTCCACATAATCCAACTCGGTCAGGAGTTACAATACATACGTGATTTGGAGCAAAAGACTGACATAAAGTACAGTCATAGAATACATCTACTGACTCATCAGTAAGCTCTCTCATTCGATCATCACGTTTCTTATAACGTGCTCGAGCTTCTTCTAATCCTTCCTCAATCTTATCTTCATCAGTAATGATTCTAACCTGTAATCTATCAATAAGTGATGGATATTCAGACTTGAACTTAGCGTATAAAATATGACCTATACCTTCAATTGTAAATCCTTTATCCACCGCATCTTTACTAATTCGAACCCAGTTAATGTCACGCTGTCCTACGTGCCATAAACCTTCACCATAGTTACAGAAGTAGTGTACTCTTCTTTCAAATACACCTTCGAAGTCTTCTTCCATATTTCGGCCGTACACATCAACGAAGATACCTAGTGGTAGCTTGTCGCCATCTTCAATATCCTCAATATCAGGGCCGATGACTTCTACCTTACCGTCTTCTACTTCTTCTTTCTCCCGCATTTTAACTAACTCAAAGGCTGGAGTTCTCTGTCCACCGAACTCAACATACATATCGCTACTTCTGATCTGCTCACCTTCAAATGCAGGCCCTACAGTAATTGGCACTGGAATATCTACAATTTCAATGTGGATATCCTGTAACTCAAGACCCAACTGGACTGCTTCTTCGTAATCTTTTTCAGTTACGAACCAATCAGGAACCTCTTGTATATCCTGGTCAGTAATAACCGGTAGTCCTAAGTGATTTGCTGCCATTCCAACTGCAATTCTAACCTCATCTAACTCTCCTAAAACAAGAACGAATGCTTTGATTCGATCTCTAATATAAGTTAAGATTGCTTCGTAGTCACCACGTTCCTCACCACCGAAAGCTAACGCTGCTCTTACAGCAAAGTTAACAACGTGGATTACCTGAGTAAAGTGACCTAAAGGAATAGTTAAGTAATCAAGACCGATCTTAACATCCTCTTCAATTAACTGTTCGATAATCTGATCATTAAGAACTGTTAAAATACCTTTCCCCTGTAAGTCCTTAACTAACTCAGCAGCCTCTTCACTACTACGAGCTTTACCAACAAGTAATGCAATACCAGGAATTGTACCATCTACTAATGGTACCCCTAATTCTCGTAATACTCCATCACCAACGAATCCAGTATAAACTTCATCTTCATATGGATCTTCATCGCCAATATACTTTAATGCCTCAATAATCTCAGCAGATATTGCTGTTAGCTCACCAGCCATTTTTGCATTTTCAAAATCAAACTCGTGCTTTAAGTTCTTTTTAAACTTATTTAAAATCTTAGGCAACTGTCCAAGTTTTGTTACCTTAGTTCCTTCCAATCCTGAAATAACAGGTAGCTCATATCCAGTATCAGGATAAGCTACTTCAGTATCTGGACCATGCTCCTTCAGTGCCTGATTAAGACGAGTTTCAGCAAAGCTAGTAGCCACTATAGTCCCTTCAATCGCTGCTTTACATACATCTATAGACATTTTATCTCCTCCTTATACTTGCATATTCTCGTTTACGCTTCCTTAGCTTTAGCCTTCATTTCTAATAACCAATTACGTTCATCAATCTCTGCTATTAACTTCTCAGCAGCCGCTTTAGGATCTTCTTCAATAATGAAGTAACCATCGAATACATCCTTAGCTATCTTAGTAACAACCTCAGTCACTAAAGAACTACCAGTAATCGGTACATGAACTCCAACATGAGTAGGCAGACCTAATGAAACAGCCCAACTACCAATAGACACAGCCTTTTCATGCATAGCTTCAGGTGCACTAGCAACTAATGGTAAGTCACCGATATCTACACCTAATTTATTCGCAATAGCTGTGGCTAATTCAACCGCTCTGGAATTGTCAACACAAGATCCCATATGGAAGATTAATGGTAGCTCCATACCTAATGCATCTGCAGCTCCACTAAAGAATCGCTTAAGTCCTTCTCCTGCATACTTCTCAACTGCTTCTGGAAGTAATAAACCATTCTTACCGAAGGCATTAGCTACACATCCAGTAGCTAAGCATAATACATCATTTTTAGCTAACTCTTTAGCTACTTCCACGTGATTTCTATCTTGTGGTGTCTTAACGTTATTACAACCAGCAAATAAAGCTATACCTCTAATATCACCGGCAGCAATCGCATCAGTAATAACACTTAAAGGATCTTCTTCATTAATTTGACTGAAAGCATCTAATAATGTTTCTACACTAAATCCAGCCATTAATTTGCTTTTGTGGTCTGGAATATTAACTTTTTCTGGGTCACGTCTTCCATAAGCATCAATTGCAGTTCTAATAATCTCTTCTGCATCCTGGTCAGCAGTACTATCACTAAACTGAATATGTCTTGCTCCTGGAATCTTAACATGTGGCATAGTTGTAATCAACTCAGTATGGAAACAGTCAGATACATTCTTTAATGCTGGCATTATACACTGAATATCTACTACCATAGCATCTGCCGCTCCAGTCATAATTGCTAACTCTTGTGAAGCATAGTTAGCTACTAATGGCGCTCCCTGTCTCATTAAAAGCTCATTTCCTGTACAGCAGATTCCAACAACATTAATTCCATTTTTAGCTCCTGCTTCTTTAGCTTCATCTTCTAATGCTCTAGCAGCTTCTATAACTTTCTCACTTAGAACTGGTTCGTGACCATGAACTATAACATTAACCGCATCTTCATCTAACACTCCTAAGTTAGCTTCAGATTCAACTAACTCTGGAGTACCGAAGAATATATCTGATAAGTCAGTTCCGATAGTACAACCAACAAAGTCAGCTAATGCTCCTTTTAAACCACCAAAAATTAAGTTTAATGGGTCAGCATCCATTCCCATTGCTGTTCTATGAAGAGCCTGGTTAATAACATCATTAATACCAGTTGCAACAATATCGCACTTCTTAAATAATTCATAACGAGCTTCTGGTATCATTGGCTTTAAGAAGCTCATTTCCTCACCATGGAAGCCAATAAAGTTACCAACAGCCTCTTCAGCAACCTCCTTAGTTAACTCATTTACGTCTTTTCCTTCAGTTTCTAATCCTAACTTATTAGCAACCTTCATTAATTTCTCTTCATCTTTTACTTCATAACCTTCAATATGACCAGCAGCTACCTCTCTTAATAGTTCTGCTACGTGACGAGCATGATCAGAGTGAGAAGCAGTACCACCTACAATTGTTCTTACTAAGTTACGAGCTACAACTGAATAATCTTTCACTCCACAAATTCCTTCACTAGGTCCTTCTCCAAATGGATCAATTCTACAAGGTCCTTGTAAGCAGTTCGTACAACAAAGTCCAGTACTTCCAAAGCCACACTGTGGTTGCATAGCCTCATAACGGTCCCAAATTGTCTCCATTCCTTTTTCTTCTGCTAGTTGAAGTATTTCTTGACTAGCAGGATCTTGTGATTTTGATTCAAAACTCATATATCTGTCAACCTCCTTATTCTTATTTTCAGAAAATTATGTTTTTCAGAAAATTATGTCTCTAGTAAAATCAATTATTAAAGCATTCTTTGAACCATACTGTTAAATACTTGTTATAGAGCAATAGTCTTTAGAGCAATCTTCAAATCCTTCTAGTTTCTAAATAAACACCCCATAAACAAATTGCACATCTAGCAGGTTACATAGCTATCATCCTTATGAAAGATTTATCTTCCCTTCATCAACAGTTAATACCCTATAAAATTTTTATAAAAAGGTACTATTACAATTCAATGGAAGCATAATAATGAAACCCCCTGCACCTACTAGAATATCATTTAACTTACTTATCACCTGCCTCCCTCAAAAGATTATTATATATATCTTTCATGCTGGGTCTTAATGCTTGAGATATCTTATCTTGTTGCTTCCTATCCATAGCAGAAGTAATTACTTCTTGGCTAAATGGTATAAATCCTAATATATCTTCAGCATGAAAGTAATTCACAATGAAATCTTTAGCTTCTTCATCATAAACTTTATTAGCTATAACCTTGAATATAGGAATTCCTAAATCTGCAGCCATCTTCTTTACTTTATCAGCTGTCTCAATACTTACTTGGCTTGGTTCAACAATAACAATCAAGCAATCTACATCCTTAGCTGTTCCTCGACTTAAGTGCTCAATTCCAGCTCCCATATCTAGGATTACTACTTCTTTCTTATCTATTAATAATGATTCAATTAAAGAACGGAGAAAAGAGTTTTCTTTACAATAACACTCTGACCCTCCTTGTTTAGCAGCACCCATTCTTACAAATTTGATATTTCCTAACTTATAAGAATAGTCGTCCAATACATCATCAACAGTAGGGGTTAAACTAACAAATGAGCCTCCTCCTGAATTTTTGCCTTCTATTATATCTTCTAACTCTACTAATGGTTTAAGTTCTTTTGCATCCTCTTCTGGAATTCCTAGAGCAGTTGCTAAATTAGCATCTGGATCAGCATCAACAGCAAATACTTGATAATCATTCTGTGCAAATAATCTACTTAGATTTGCTGTTACTGTTGTCTTTCCTACTCCTCCTTTTCCTGAAATTGCTATCTTCATCCCTTTTCAGCACCTCTTTCTATAGATATTTAATGTTATTTTGAAATATTATAATGTTTTAAAATTTTCTGACTAATGGATTGACATTTATCATATTACTTATTTCATGCCATTAGTAGAACTTAAAGTATTTATATAGAAATTTTTGTTACTGTGGGCAAAAAAATATATAGTGTTTAATTAATTAGAATTATGAGAAGTTATAATTAAAAAATCAAATCATCATCTATAGGCGTCAATAATGTCTGATAAAATTTATAGAGAATAGAATGTAAGATTATTTAGTGAATTGAAGACTACAAAAAAGTGAATTGTATATTATTTTTTTATTATGGGTTGTATATTATTATTTTGCTATAACTATATTTCTCTCTACTTGCAGGAAATCCCTGCAAAAAAATTAGTTTTTTTTTTCACAATGGAAAAGATGTATTTTTTTGCAAGTCGGTATGCTATTCTATCAAATTCATAGTAGGAACTACCTTGTCCTTTTCAGAATAAGTAAAATATTTCCCACCACCTAATTGGGCAATAGATTGCAATTTTAAATTGATTACATTTTCATTACTACCTACCTGTAATACATGTACCCGAATTCCTTTATCATAGATTTGATTAGCAAGCTTACTAGGCATCACTTTCCCGGTATCTTTACCATCAGTTACTAATAAGATATGCTTATTCCCTTCTAAATTAGATAAGTCATCACTTGCTTCTAACATTGCCTTACCAATTGGCGATTTACCAGTTGGCCTTAAACTTTCTATATTATCTAATAAATTCTGTTTATTATTTTTAGTTATATTAACCACTAACTTAGTTGAACCATTGCTACCTTTTTGATTCCCAATTGTTCTAAGACCTATATTAACATTAGTAGGGATGGAGTTTATAATATCGACTAATGCCTTCTTAGCTCTTAAATACTTTCGTTCATTATCTACTTTACCCCACATACTGTCAGATACATCCCAAATTATTTCAATATTGTTAGCTTCACTAAAATTTGGTGTTTGTTCATTATTAACGTTTACTTCTTGAGTACGGTCCGCAGGCCAATTAGTAATTCCAACTATAGCAATCAAAAGACAAGCAATTATTACCAATAAAATCATGTTATGCTTAATTCTCACTAATATACCTCCTTTTGTTATACAATCTATAACTATCCTATTCAACCACCTTAAAAATTATGACAAATAAAAAAAGCACCTAAATTTAGGTGCTTTTTAAGTCTAAATAGTATTTAATTACGTTAAGCAACACAAGTTCTATCTTTTCCTTCATCTTTAGCTTGATATAAAGCTTGGTCAGCATTATTAATTAATTCTTTTTGAGACAACTCATTATTATAAGTTGCTACACCAATACTCACCGTTACATTTAACTCTAAATCCCCTTCTTTAATTATCATTTCTCGAACAGCCTTGTTAATTCTCTTACCAACTCTCTTAGCCCCTTCCGGTTTCGTCTCAGGGAGAATAATTGCAAATTCCTCTCCACCATACCTAGCTATAATATCTATATCTCTTGTTGTTATTTGTAAAGTCTCAGCTAACTTCTTTAAGACCTTATCTCCTACTGGATGTCCATATGTATCATTAAAGCTTTTAAAGTTATCTATATCTAATAGTAATAAAGAGAGGTCTAAATTATATCTCTCAGCTCTATTAATCTCTTCTGCTAAAGCTTCTTGGAAATAACTATGATTATATAACTTTGTTAATCCATCTCTACTAGCCATTTCTTCCATTCGATTATATATTCTTGCGTTATCAATCGCAATAGATATTTGGTTAGCTAAAGTAGTCAAAAAACGTTTGTCTTCTTCTTTAAAACTGTGAGCCATTAATGTATTGATTGCTATAATTGCTCCAATCATATTGCCCCGAGACTTCAAAGGAACGGTAATAGCAGATTTAAGTTGAGACATTCCTAAATTTTCTTTTATTTCCTCTGGAACCGTATTATAAACTAATGGCTTCTGCATCTCAAATAATTCATTAATTAATATACAATCAGAATTATTTATTACATTTTTTATTTCAGATTTTTCACCTAATACACCTCTGCTAGCCGCTAAATCTAATTCTTGGCTTTCTTCATCAATTAAAAGCACAGCACAAGAAGAGACACCCATGGTTCCTACAATTACATCGTTTGTCAAGTCTAAAACTTGTTCTAAATTCAAAGTAGAATTAATAGTCTTACTAACTCTTTGTAGAGTAGATAGTTCTGCCACATTACGTTGCATCTTATTAAATAACTGATTTTGCTTAATTACAAATGAAGCCTGAGTAGCTAATGCTTTTAAAGTTTTTAAATCTTCATTGTTAAATTTAATGTTTTCAGCCACAAATAAGATGCCATAGATATTATCATCTTCTACTAAAGGAGCAGCTAATAAATTTGTATAATTATTATTATTAATAAAATTAGATTCCTTATCAAAACTAATATCATTTTTTATAATTACTTTTTGATTTTCGATTATAGAGGCCCATAACCCTTTAACTTCTATCTTACCTGGAATATGCTTTTTATTAAGATTCTTTACAGCATCACAAGTAAGCATTGATTTATCATCATCTAGTAACATAATGCCTCCAGCATCTACTTGTAGCGCTTTACAAGTAACATTAATTATTGAATTTAATGTCGCATGTAAAGTAGCACTAGTATCAACCTCATTTACCATTTCATAAAGACCATTTAACTTTTTAAAAGACTTATTTAAGTTATCCATGGCTTTATCCTTTAACTTTCTCTCTTGTTCATATTGCTTCAATTTGTTAATACTAAAGATAGTTAAGTAGACCCCTATTAAATTTAAAAATAATTTAAAAGTAGCAATTTTAGGTGTTGAAATGGTAAAACGATAAATAACATTTAAATTTAACAATAAATATAAAAGGCTTACAGGAACTAAACTTTTAATAATTACTGCTTTATAGTCAAACTCTTCCTCAAAATCAAAATTAATTCTTAAAAAGCCTGCCACACCACTTAATACCAAAACATCTACTATGACTAAAATAGCATTTTGATTGATTAATGTTATTTTATAAAGACTAACTACTATCCCAACAAATATCCCAATTAATGGACCACCTAGCAACCCAGCTAAAAGAAAACCCATATCTTCAAAACCTAAAAATAAATTCCGAGTCTGTGGCTGAATTAAGAAACCAAGTAGTCCGATTAAACTAAATAGAGCAATTAATAATAAATTATCTTTAATTGACAACTTAGCATTATCTTTATTAAAAATTATTCTTTTGTATTGATCAGTTTGAAACAATGAATATATTGCTCCAACTAGAATTACTAATTTAGAAATAGGTATTATTAATAACTTCATCATTATCCCTTCTTTTCATCATTTAACTTAAATTTAAAAATCTATTTGCTAATTATATATCTCCTGGTAAATTATAACATAACAATTTACATTAAGTCAAACTTATTTATCTAATTTTAATAGCCATAGAATCACCCCTTTAAAGTATGAATTTTTATATTATATGAGGCGATTCATGGCTTTGTCAGTCTTTTTTATGAATTACTCCATTTCATAAGCTAAAAGTATTACTTTCTTACCTTTACGGTCTCCTAAAGCCCTTTCCATCTTGTTTAACTTTTGTAATTCATGCTCATTTAAATCAGTAAATTTAACATCTTTTTGGCTCACTTTTTATCAGTCCTTTCTTATAATTTAATACTTATTCTTTGTAAAGGAACTGATTTTATGTATAAGTGCTAATCTAAAAATAAACTATTCTTCCCATAATGGTAGTCCAGTTACTTCATCTTTTCCTCTTTTGAATGGCGTTCCAGAAAATTCTTCAATAATAAATTCACCAGCAAAGACTATTGTTCCACTAGCTAAATGTCCTCCAATTAATTTCCCTTTTTCATCACCAAAAGAGATATGGGCATGAATTAATGGTTCCCCATCTTTTAAAGATATATTACCAATACAATTAACTATCTCTAATTCTTCATTAAATGCTTTTTCATTATACTCTTGTTCTTTTTGGTCGTAAAATGAAATCGTTCCTTTTGTAACAGCCCCAATGACTGTCACCTTCCCTGATTCGATATCACGTTCTTTAACAATCTTAGTTAGTTCTTCAATTAAATCCGAACCATGAGGTAGTCTTCCCATATGAACCTGCTTTAATTGATATTTTTTAATCATAAATTCCCCTCCTTAATTAGTAGTCTTAATCTCAACAATATATTCTTTAGCTCTTTTAACCTGAGTTTGATTTATTCCTAAAGCAATAACTCTCTTCCATTCATTTATAGCTAATTGCTGTTTATTCCGTTTTTGATAATATTTCCCTAAATTCAAATGAGCAGTTGCTAATTCTTCTTTAGTAACTAACTGCGAATTATTATTAGCTAAATTAATAACATACTGCAAGTCCTCTTTAGCTAAGTCTAAACGTCTAAAGATAAAGTCTGGTAAGTAAAGACTATTAATCCCACGCACTAACCTTGCTTCGATATTCTTTGGTGCTTCATTAATTACTTCATCTAAAATTCCTATTCCTTTTTTAGAATAATATAACTTACCAAAAGCAAAGGCATAACGACCCTTGAGAGTTAGAGCACTACCATACCAAGCTCTAATTGCTGGAGAATTACTTAACATTTTAGCTTCTTTTAAGTAATCAATAGCTTTAGCCACGGCTTCTTCATTACCTAAAGCTGCTTCACGATGATATAAAATCCCTAATCTCTTTAAAATCTTTACCTTTCTCTTAACGTCTTTAACCTTCTTAATTTTAACCTTTAAATGCTTAATTTCATTTTCCCGTTCTTGTACATTGTTAGCCATAACAAATGTATTAAACATTATTATTGTTGTTATTATTAAAAGAATAACGAGTAATTTCTTCTTCATTAACTCTCCCCTTCAAACTTTTAATCAACTTCATAATCATCTTGATTTAAAGTATAATCAGCTTTTTTATTAGACTGACTTTCATCATCAATAGTTCCCGATTCTTGTTCATAACTCTTTAGTTCTTCTAAAAAGAAGTTCCAAGCAACAGTCAAAATAGCTGCATCATCTAACCAGCCTACTACTGGGAAGAAATCACTTACTAAATCAATCGGTGAAATAGTGTAGATCAATGGTAAAATGAGAAGGATTTTCTTAAATTTAGGGACATCTTTATCTTGCAAAAATTTACTTAACCGTTTTAGTAACTTACCCCACTTTAAAATTGATAATCTACCTTTCATATATATTAGCCTCCAAAATGATTATCGCTTTCTTCTATTATATCCTGCTTTAAAGAAAATAACTATAATCTAGCCCTAATATAAATTTGACTTATATAATTTTATTTCGATAATCATTTAGATTAACCCTTCCTTTGTTATGAAATAATACTCTTTAATTTGTTCATAAAACCTTTTAATCCACCAGGATTATCTTCTTGATTGTTTTCTAAGAAATTATTAACTGCTATTTCTTTAATCCCTTTACTTGCTTTCGAACGCGGATAAGATAAAACAAGAATTTCTTTCTGTTTTATTGCCTTTAATACTTTTAAATCCATTGTTACATAACCAATAAATTCAAGATCCAAGCCTATATACTCTTTTACCACATACTTCATCTTATCAGCAACTTGACGAGCTTCTTTTTCATTATCAGCTTTATTGACTACTAACTTAATCTTAATATCTTTTTCAATCTGTGCAACTACCTTTATGATCGAATAAGCATCTATAATACTATGCGGCTCTGGAGTGGTAACCACAATTGTTTCATCAGCTGCTAATAAAAAGTTAGTTACATTCTCTGAAACACCAGCTGCTGTATCAATTAGTATTAAATCTGAATAGTTATCTAGCTGATTAAAACTAGATATCAACTTACTAAATTGTCCTTCTCCCATCTTAGTTAAGTCTTGAAATCCAGAACCACCAGGTACTAAGATAATTCCTTCTGGTCCTTCGTGAACTACTTCGATTAATGCCTTTTCACCTTCAATTACATCTCGCAAATTATATTCCGCCTGTATATTCAATAATATATCTAAATTTGCTGTCCCTAAGTCAGCATCTATCAGACTTACTTTTTTACCTTTTTGAGCTAATGCTACTGCTAAATTGCTAGTAAAAGTTGATTTCCCAACTCCACCTTTTCCGCTTGTAACTGCTATTACCTTAGTCATTCCCTCTTGATATTCTCTTTTATATCTAGAAATTCCATCTGGTCTAATTATTTTAAATGTCTCTTGGTCTAAATCTCTATCTATTATTTCTGAGTAAAAATTAAAATCATCACCAATTCTTTTAGCAGTAACTTTTATCTTAGTTCCGACTCCAAACAGGATCGGTTGTCTTTTATGATACGGTATCTTTATTAATAAATGGTCTGAATTAATTGCTAAGACTTTACTTTTATATACTTCTTCAAAATATTTAGATTCAGCATCGATCTCTATCATTTGATTAATATCTATTTGCAATTCAGCCATCTTAAATTCCTCCAATTAAAAGTTACTAATATACTTTTCTACAATTATCACGTCTTCATGATTTTTTTCTACAAAGATCGCTTATTATCCTTTAAATATTCGCTAAAAGGTGTAAATTTAAAAGAATGTTCACATAAAAAACGAGCCCTAACCAAGGCTCGTTTAATAATAGTTCTATATTTCATATTCAATAGGGTCTTCTACCCCTACTTTTGCAAAAGCTTTTAACCTAATTTCACAAGCGGGACAGCTACCACAGGCTTTCTCATCCCCTCGATAGCAGGTGGTTGTTAAATAATATGGCGCATCCAATTTCAAGCCTATTTCTATCGTTTCTGCTTTAGTTTTATCTATTAATGGAGTTTTGATTTCTATAGGATTTCCTTCAACTCCTGCTTTAGTACCTACATTGATTACCTGCTGGTAAGCATTAATAAATTCTGGCCTACAGTCTGGATAACCACTATAATCTATACTTGATACACCAATATAAACTACTTCGGCATCAATTCCTTCTGCTAAACTAACTGCATAACTTAAAAATAAGATATTACGTGCTGGAACATAGGTATCTGGAATTCCTTCACCTTCTCCGTCTGGAATCTCAATCTCATCGCTAGTCAGAGCCGAATGACCGATATTATCTATTCTCGCAAATAGATGATTATCTTCAGGAATGCCTAGTTCTGACCTTACTAATTTGGCCTGTTCTACTTCTTTACTATGCTTCTGTCCATATAAGAATGTTAAAGGATAGACTTCATAACCTTCGTCTAAAGCAATACTAAGACATGTAGTACTATCTAAACCACCTGAACTTAATACAATAGCTCTTTTAGTCATAAATATACTCCTTTCCTACAAATATAGGTAGTTGTATGATTATACTCCTTTAGTTTCTTCATCCCAAATCACTTTATGTAGCTGTAATTGTAAACGACACTGGTTTAATTTTGTTTCCTCTACTAACCATTCAACCAATATTTCAGGAGATAATTGACCAAAAACTGGTGAAAAGATAATATTAATTTTCTCCTGCAACTCTTTCTCTATTACTAAATCTCTAGCTAATTGAAAATCCTCTCTCGAACCGGTTACAAATTTCAAATCATCTTTATTATTAAGAGTTCTAATATTATTATCTATTACATTCAATTCAGAACGATATTCACCACTACTTGGGAGTTTAAGGTCCATTACCACTTTTACTTCCTCAAGATTAAACTGGTCTAAAGCAACCGTTCCATTAGTTTCAATGCTAATTTGATATCCGTAATTAGTTAGTTCATTAATTAGTTGTTGGACATCTTCTTGTAATAATGGTTCTCCACCGGTTAAGCAGACATAATTATTATTTAGCTTCTCAACTTGTTCCATTATTGCTTCAGTATTTAACTCTTCTCCCTCTTCATACGCATAAGTCGTATCACAGTAATCACACTTAAGATTACAACCAGTAAATCGGATAAATGTCGTTGGAAAACCGCTATATATACTTTCTCCTTGAATACTAGAAAAGATATTGTTAACCAACAATTATATCCCCTCATTCATAATTTGATGATTTAAAACAGCATAACTATCTGGAGTTTCCCATAACTTTACTTCATATAATTTACAATCATACTTAACAAATTCATTCTCTAAAGTTTCCCAAATCCAATAGACTATATTTTCACAAGATGTGTTAAAGTTTAAGACTTCATTTAGATTCTGATGGTCTAGTTTATCTATTATTAATTCTTTACTGATTCTTTTTAAATCTTTAAAATCTATCGCTAAATATTTTTCTTCATTAACATAGCCTAAAATAGAAACTGCTAATTTATATCGATGCCCATGTAAATTAGCACAATCACCTTCGTAATTTTCTAAATAGTGTGCTGCATCAAATTCAAACTCTTTAGTTAGGACTATTGGCTTCTTCATTACTTACTGCCTCCTTCTTTCAGAAATACCTTTATTACTCTTCTGGGTTTAAGCAATTATAACCTGCATAAAATTTAAATATTTTTTAGTATAAGATTAGGAAGCGTTACACAGCCGGTAGAACTAGCAATTACATTGTCTTTTCCCGCCCTAGTATAAATTCCCGCAAAATTCAAGTTATACATAAATAACCCTAAAGTATATTTGAAAGATTCGATTTTTAATTGTTGATCAGATAGTAAAGCCATCTCTAATTCTGGTACCAAACAGAATTCTTGTACTAAATACCTTTGCTTAGTAAAATCAATATTATTTATTACTGATTCCCACTTGCTCTGCTCTAAATCGCGCCCAATATATACTCCTTGTGCTCCATAAAAGTCTAGTGGCTTTAATACCAAATCTCGCCTGTTCTTTCTTATATATTCTAATTGCTCTTGATTATTAGTTACAATAGCAGTATAAGGAATATGCTTATTAATAAACTCCCTGTCAATTTCTGACAAGAACTCAGTCTTTTCTTCATCATGTAAAATAGAAAAAATAACCTTATTATGGATTATTTGTGATCTCAAAGGGCCTACTATACAGACTGTTCCCTCTTTATATGCTGTTAGTAAATCGCTAATTTCTGAGTATCGCTCCATTAATTCAGTAGTGACAGCCCGTCGATATATTAAATCTATCCTTAAATCTTGATAATAAAGGTTCCCTTGCTGATAATTCAATTCTCGTGGGTCTACAATTACTGTTTTATATCCTTGCTCATTCAATAGCTTTTCAAAGTGTTTAAATTCACTCACCATGCCTAGATTATCAAAGTCCATAATTGCTATATTCGGTTTCTCTTCCCTTAAACTAGAGTCATCATTTGAATAAAATTCATTATAATTAGTTAACATATTATCTATCCAACTATTTAATAATTCACAATGTGTAAACTCATATTCATATTTATTAACTAAATCCTGGATGGCTTCTGATTTTAAGAAGTACTTCTCTAAAATATTAGTTTTAACCATGCCTGAAGATCCATCAGCATTTAATTCACAAAACTTTGGGTTACCGTTCCCATAATAAAATATATCAAATCTAGCCATCGGTACCGAATTAGAATAACCAGGGTCAACTAGGATTAACTCTTCTAATGCTTTTGAAAAGCCAAAATAGGCCCTAAAACTTGGGTCATCTAAGTATTGTTCAATAACCTTCTTCAATATTAAACCCAATCTTTCTGTTAATTCGGTTAATTGATCTATAATTGCTTGATTAAAGAATAATGGCTGATATAAGATGGGAATTACTTCCCCTTCATAGTATACTTCGTTACTATCCAACTTTTGATAGATATAATTTAAGTCTTGCTGATACTTCTTGGGTCGTTTAGCTAATACTTCGTGATACTCACTATTAACTCTCTCTAACATCTATTCTTCACCTCTGTCTTCTACCTCAAAATTTAAGATTAGTGAACTTAATGCCTCATGTTTATTAGCTCCTTGTGCTATCTTTTCTCTAATCTCTCCCACAGGATTGCTATTTTTATTTATTAATTTCTCAATAGGGCATATATATTCTTTTTCTGCATCAGACAATCCAGTTTTAGCCATCTGGATTAATTTTTTATTTAATTCTAAAATTTGATACTTGCCTAAATTAGCCTCTAAACCTCTCTTGACTACATCTTTTCGTGCTGATAAGACTTCTTGGTAAGTTAAATCACTAATCATTTTATAAACCTCGTCCAAATTACTTTTGTCATATAATAAACCTTTCCAAAAAGCAACAGTAGCAAAATTAAGTTCTGGTGGCAAAGAATCCATCATTCTAATTTCAATAAAGTTCTTTGCTCTTACATCAGGAAAGAACATAGTCAAAAGATGCTCTAACTCTTCTTGGCCTAATTCTTGATCTTTAAATATTTCTCTCCCGGTCATATCTCCAGTAGATATGAATTTAGAGTCTTGTTTTAATAAGATAGGCGGTCTATTTAAAATATATTCGGCATACTTTCGATACCCAAAATCGGAAGCAAATGCTTCTTCAATAGTCCCAGCTCGGTCTGGGTCACAATTAGACCAGATATCAGTTCGAATAGTATGGTCTTTATACTCCTCTCCTTCAAAAAAGGCAGTATTATCAAATAAAACAGCAACTGCTGGGGCTAGAGCATTAGTAATTCTAAATTTCTTAATAAAATCTTCTTCATCTATATAATCAACAGCTACTTGAATCGAAGCTGAACCTTTCATCATATTATGAGCATACTTTCCTTTCTCACCTAGATAATTAGACATAATCTTATAACGTTTTTTAGGATTCCATTCAATTTCAGAAATTTTATTTTCAACCTGATAACCAGTAGCTAGCAGTAGTTGTTTATTTTGATTTAAAATTGGAATTAATTCATCTAAAAACATGAAGTATTTTTCCTCTAAATCGGCTATTGTTGAATGGGGACTAATACTTACTTCTAATTGTCCTCCAGGTTCTAACGTAATTACCATTTCATCTTTATTAGCTTGAATTAAAGATTCACCTTCTTTCTTCTCTTTCCAACCTTTAGATACTAACTGATAAAGAATCTGTTCAATCCCTTGTTCATCAGAGTAAGAAATAGTTTCTAAAGTCTTACTATCGACTACGAAATGTTCTACTTCTAAACCTATTGCTTCATTTCCTGCTTCTTTTTCACTATTACGAAAATAATTTTCAAATTTATCTAGTTGCTTTTGGTATTTCATCATTTTCACCTCTTTTATGCTTATAGCTAATTAATATCTTTTTTAAGAATAATTTTGCTCTTTTTTTAAAATAATTCTAATAAGAATTGACATTTGCTCTTAAAATTAGTATTCTAAAAAGAGAATCAAAATACATATAATTATGGAAAGGGGTTTTTAATATGAATTATACTTTTGTACATGCTTGTATTCGAGTAATGGATTTAGAAAAATCAATTGATTTTTACAAGGACGCACTAAACTTAAAAATAGCTAGAGAAAGAGACTTCCCTGAATATGAATTTACATTAGTCTATATGAAGAATGATAATAATAACTTCGAATTAGAATTAACCTATAACTATGACCAAGAAGAACCTTACACCATTGGTGACGGTTTCAGTCATTTTGCTGTTACAGTTGATGATTTGAAATCTGCTTATAAAAAACATCAAGATGCTGGTTATGAAGTTAGTGAATTAAAGAGCCTAGACGAAGAAGCTGAAGGCGGTTACTACTTCTTAACTGACCCTGATGGGTATAGAATTGAAATTATTCAAGACTAATGGTAAAGTCATTATTGTCTCCTAATTTTTCTAAACTTAGGAGACCTTTCTTTTTTCTTCCTTAATATACCCTGCCCCCCTATACCGAGCATAGATACATTATATCACTTTTAAAATATTATATCAAATTATTAATTCTAATACTTGGGGTAGAACCTTTATCTTTAGGTCATTGCCTTTTAATACTTCACCATCAACATGAAAAGTATCTGTATTCTTCAACTGAACCCGAAGTTCCTTGACTTTTTTTACTACTACTTCTTCTAATTCTTGGTGACGGCTAGATAAGAAATACGGTGCTTTGGCCATTAATTCTGGTTTAGACATCTTTTCTACTAGACATAGTTCTAATAGCCCATCATCAAGAGAAAATTCAGGAATCAATTCTAAAGTCTTGCTATATACTTTACTATTTCCTACTACTAATAATAAGTATTCTCCAGTAAACTTTTCTCCTGTTTCAAGCATAACCTCTAAATCTACACTTTGATATTCAGGCATAACTTTTAAAGTCGCTAATATGTATACAATTGTCCCGCGTAAATGATTAAAGTTTCGGTTAGCCTCATCAGCTACAGTTGTATTCAAACCTATACCCATTGAAGTAATAAAATAACGGTCATTTACTTGCCCGATATCAATCTTCATAGTCTTATTATTAATAACCCTATGACAAGCTTTTTTTAATTTCAAGGGCAGCCCTATACTACGAGCCAAATTATTCCCGGTACCAGCTGGAATTAAGCCTAGTTTAGGGTATGGAGCGTCCATTCTTAAAATACCGGTCACCACTTCATTTAATGTCCCGTCTCCTCCTACTGCAATTATTTTTGAGCAACCATCTTTTACAGCTTGTTTAGCTAATTCAATTCCTGCTTTATGATATGTAGTCTCCTTAATATCAAAGTCTAAACATCTCCCTTCTAATTCATTTTCTATAATTTTAATAGCATCCTTGCCTCGACCTCGACCTGAGCAAGGATTTACAATAAATCTAATAGACAACTCTATCACTCCTCCTTAATTATCTCCTCCATCTTACAACATATAAAGCTTTTGCATAATTAATAATTTTAAGAATAACTATTAAATTAAAGGATTTTTATCATTTACATAGAAGACTTTATACGACTACGAAGAATCTTCGTAAGGTGGTGAATAGTAATGTTTAAAGGCTTAAGTAGACTCATTAGCAAAGTTCATTTTGGGCACGAATTAGTAAATTTGATATCATTCTTTATCGGAATGCTTGCTTCCTCAGCTATGGTTAGTTTTATTATCTATGGAGCATACGAATGGGCATTTCTTAGTGGCTTGTTTGGTTGGTTAGGTTTTTCAGTCTTATTTAGTCGTTACGAAAAGACAATTTATAGAAAGATAACTTTAAAGTTACTTAGAAATTACGACCATGATAAAGTTAGAGATGTTTTAAAGATAATTCGTGAACAATAAATAATATTCAATCATAGTTTGATAAATAATAATCCTGCATAATTAATTGCTCACACCCAAAGATTCTATATTAATTGTGCTTAAAATCTGATTATGAAATTTGCTTAATTATACTTAATTTAATATCAAACTATGATTGGCTTTAAACAGAAATTGACGAATTTAATACTTCTCCCGACTCTAACCTATAATGTTGATAGTCCTCAACTACCTTCTCTACCACCTCTACTAAATGAGAATGACAAGTAAAGAAGATAATTTGCTGTTCTTTAGCAACTTGTTTGATAACTTCTAAGGTAGTCATTAAGCGTTCATGGTCGAAGTTAACAAGAATATCATCCATTATTAACGGCAATGGTACTACTCTTTTAGAGTACTCTCTTACAAAAGAAATCCGCATAGCTAAGTATAGCTGTTCAGCAGTTCCTTTACTTAATACATTGGTCGTTAACCTTTTGCCATCATACCTTTCTATTTCTAATTCCTCTTCTCCTAATGGCTTTAAGACCCGTTGATACTTCTCTTTAGTCATAACTCTAAAGTATTCTGATGCCCTTTTTAATACTGCCGGCTGCCTTTCTTCTTCGTACTTCTCCTTTGCCATTTCTATTAATCTTTCACAGATAGCATATATAGCCCAATCTTCAGTATTGATTCTTAATTTAGTTAATAATCTTTCTTGTTTATTTCTCAATCTTATCAATTTATCAGATGATTCTAAATTCGTTATCTTTTCTCTTAGTTCACCTAACCGTTCCTGTTTATCTCCAGTTTCTTGTTTTAAGTCTTGTTTAGCCTGCTCTAACTCATCTCTTTTTTGATCAATCTGTAATGAATCGTAAGTATTTAAATCATTAACTAATCTAGCTTCTTTCTCTTCAGTTTTAACCAAAGTCTTAATCTTTACATCTTCTTCACTTAAATCGTCTAATAATTTCTGACGTTGAATATAATCAGTTGCATTCTTTCTGAATTCTTCTTCATCTTCTGCTTCTCCTTGACTCAATAACTGATTCTTTTTTTTATTCTTACTTGTCAAACTCTCTGTGAATTTAATTAACTCTAATTCTAAAGTGCTTATCTCTTCTTTTAATTCTTCTTTTTGCTCTTGACGTTCTTGATTATCCTTTAATTTATTAATTAGTTCTGTAACCTTATACTCTACATTCTTATTATTATGTAGATTACACTTCTTTGCTAGGTCACCAACCTTAGTCTGATATTCTTCTAATTCTTTTTCTAAATGATCCAATTTATCTTCAATCTTCCTTTTGCTTTTGAGCCTTTCATTTACCTTCTCTACTTCTCTAGTTAAATCTAATAGATTATCAGGACTAATCTCCTCAGATAGATTATGGTTCCTTAACCAATCCTTCCATTCTAACTTTAAATCTTTTAAATGCTTCTTTATTGCCAGAAATTTATCTTTTAGATTATTATGTTGTTGTTTAGTACGTCTATATGCTTCTTCTTTTTCAGAATACTCTTTTTGTAAAAACTCTAACTCATCTAACCTCTTTCGTTCTTGCTTAATATTCATTTCCCACTCTTTAATTCTTTTTTCATTTATATCCCATTGCCCAATTATTCGTTTAACTTCTTTTTGTAAATTATTTATTTCTTCTTTTAAATCTGCAACCACTCTGTCTAATTCTCCAAGTTGCATTTCTAAGCGTTCTCTTTCGTTTTCAATATGCTGGAGATTAGAGTTAATATTATCATCCTTCTCTTCTTTAAACATAAATAGTAAGATAAAAGCAATCACTATTAACACTGCACCTAATATATAATCTGCTTGCCATAAACCAAAGAAACCAGTACTTGCTAAGAATAGACTAAGTACTTTATTCTTTGAAATAAAAGAATCTGTTTCTTGTTGAATATTATCAATTTCTTTTCTTTCGTTCATTATGTAATTTAGTCTATCCTGTAATTGTTTCCTCTCATCTATTTTAGTATTTAATACCTCTTCTTTAAACTCTAGTTTAGTTTGTACCTCTTTCAATCTTTCTAGTTCATTTTCTTGTTGTAATAATGCTTCTTCTCTTAAAGTATCCTTTTTAAGTTCTTCTATCTTTCCTTTAGACTTTTCTACTGCGAATTCCTTTTCCTGCAAATTGTTTTTTTGCATTTTAATTCTAGCTTCAATCTGATTTAAGTTCAATTTTGCATCTTCTAATGCTTGTTTGTATTCCCTTACTTTACCTTTAAATTGAACAGATAAGTCAAACTCATCAATCTTTTTTTCATCCCAGTTAGAGCCTAAATGTGATAACCCATCTTTATATTCTTTTTGCACATGTTTTAAATCATTCTTTAACTCTTTAGTTCTATCTAGTTTCTGTAAATATAATTCTTTATTTTCATTTAAGTTGATAATCTCGGTATCATTATCTAATATTAGTTTATCAATATTAATGACTCCTAATTCAGTCTCTTTCTGTTCTCGCTTCTTCTCAACGACCTTTATTCTTTGCTTTAATTCTTCAATCTCTTCTTTTAGCTCTTCTAATCTATCAATTCCTGCTTCGGGAAAGAAATTGATGTCAGCCAGGTTAGATAGCTTTTTTTCCAATATTTTAGTCTTCTTCCAAGGCTCTAAGGCATCTTTAAGCTTTCTTAACCAATCGATCTCTGCTGTAATCCTGTTTAACTCCTTATCACCTTCGACAATTTCTTCTTTTAAATTCTCCATCTCTGCTTGATATTGATTATACTCTTGGGGTAATCTCATTAAATCTTGTAATTCTTCTTCTACGTCATCTAGTTCACTTAACAAATTCTTAATAACCGGTTTAGTCCTGCCGCGTGGAGTATAGAGTTCTTCCTTTTTAGCAACTAATTCTTCTCTAACATCTATTATTGACCTTGTGCCTCTGCTCATTCCGGCACTATAGATAAAATTATTAACCTCATCTCGCTGTAGGTTCTCTAATTTCTGTAACTCATCTAACCCAAAACAGAATAAAGTCTTATAAAGTTGCTCGGAAACCCCTCTTAGTAAAATTTCTAATGCCTTGTCGCCTTCAGTCTTCCCATTAGGACCATAGACTACTACCTCTCCTGCGCTTAATCGTCCTTCTTTTCTTTCGACTCTATATTCATTCCCTTGTTGGTCTAGAAAAGTTAATGCGCCACCATGTTTGCCACCATTTAGGGGCTCATAACGATTATTACTACTAATATCCCGGGGAAATCCATACAAAACAGCACGAATGAACGACATTAATGTTGTTTTTCCTGCTTCATTATTACCACTAAATAAGACTAATCCTGAGGAAAGATCATTAATATATAAATCATTAAAGAGTCCGAAACCATTTATATGAAATTCCTTAATTCTCATTCTAATCACCGCCTTCTAACAGAAGATCTAGCCCTAAATCTTCTGCTTTTAAAATTAATTCTTTTAACTGTTCATCAGAAGGTGCTTTTAATAACTTGCTTGCCCGATTATCTTCCTTGTAGACTTGCTTAATTGCTCTCCTCAATTCATCTAAGAGTAGATCATCTTCTCTACTCTCTTTAGCAAGTTGTAAAAAGTCTCCAACTAGAGTCTCTTCACATCTTAACCTCTCCTTATCAACATCAGGCTTAGTTGCAACCTCTAAAGAGTCTAGCCAACAGAATCTATCTCGATGCTGCCAATTCTCTCGTAAAGCTAATAGGATCTCTTGACAGTAATTATCCTTTTTTAATTTCTTATGTAACTCTGTTCTTCCCTTAACCTTTAATCTAACTACTGCTGATTTATCTCTTTCTTTTATTTCATTAATGCGAGTTTGAATCTTGTCCAGTAGGACTTGTTCTTCATTAACCCCTGTTAAATCTATCTCTTCTTGATACCATCTAACAACATCAGTAGCCATAAATTGATAATCTACTATTCTTTCTTCTGATATTTCTACTAAATAACACCCTTTAACTCCTGTTTCATTAGGATGTCTACCCTGAATATTTCCTGGGTAAATGACTGTTGGACTAGCTTCATATAGCACCTGTCTTTTATGAATATGACCTAGAGCCCAATAATCGAAATCTTTTTTAATCAGTTCACTTAAACGGCAAGGAGCATAATCTTGATAATTGCTATTACTATCGACATTCGTATGTAAAAGACCAATATGATATAATGTTTCATCATCAATATCAAACTTCGGTAAGTAATTTTCCTTTATGTTACGTTCTGAATAGCTAATACCATGAATTTTTACTACCTCAACCCCATCTTTGAGAAAAGAAAACTTCTCTACCTTATCTGGAGAAAAGAAGTGTACTTCCTCAGGCCAATCTAACTTTGCTCTCCACCCACCACAATGGTCATGATTGCCATGAACAATAAAAGTATGAATCCCTTCTATTGCTAGCCTCTTTAATTCTCTTTGACAGAAGATTTGAGCTCGAATATTCATATCAGCTATATCATAGAGGTCGCCGGCTATTAATATAAAATCAACCTCCTCTTCTAATGCTAAGTCAACTATATTTCTAAAAGCTTGGTAAGTCGAGTTATATAGAAGCTGATGTAAGTCTTCATCTACTTCTTTGACCCCTTGAAAAGAACTACCTAAATGTAAATCAGCCGCATGAATGAATTTTATTGTAGACATCTGGTTATCACCTACCTTATTGTTAAGAATAAACCACCAGTTACTATTCTGGTGGTCAAATAATTTTATGATTTAAATATGAATAAGTTACATCGAGCACATCGAAAGATACTCTCAATGTACCTAAACTATTTTATTAAGAATCAAACATTTAGCCCATTACCATAGAAATAAGCGGTGTGATTAATCCCATAATCAATCCTAATACTGCCCCAAACCAAGTGATGGCTTTTAATTCAGTTTCAATAACATTTAATAATAGTGCTTCTACTTCTAAAATATCGAAGTTATTGACTTTTTTAATAACCATCTCTTTAAAGTCTAAAGTAGCTAAGACTCTACCTAAGTGATGTTCTACTATATACTGTAAGCTAGCTAAAATTCCTGCTTCTAACTTACGAACTGTACTTCCATCTAAATTATCAAAATAAGAAGTCACTGGACGATTACCTAAACTGTCCAATTGGGCATAAGCCCAAGATTCTAACAGATCAAATACGAATTTGCTCTGCAACAGCTCACCTGCTAGATCGCCAATTACTTCACTAATATTAATCTTTTCTTCTGAGTTTAATTCTTGAGAGCTCTTAACTTTCTTTAATATAGACTTCTCAAGTCCTGTTAATAGATTATCGACCATCTCTCTTGAACCAAATTTATTTAAGACAAAATTTGACAATTCATTTATGTTTCCTTCATCTACTCTTTCTATTAGATTTGCTACCTTAGTATCTAAAGTAGAATTAATAAACTTCTCAACTTGTGCTACTATTTCAACTTGATTCTCTGGTTCATTTAAAAATTTAACAACATAATCTACAAACTGGTTAATTATCTTCTCTTTATCTATAAATCCTCCAATCATTTGCATTAATGGATTATTATTTAAGTACCCCTCAAGTTTATTATTAATTCTTTCTTTAGTAGACTCTGAACTTAAAAATTCAACTAATTGTTCAGCAAATTCTGGTCCTTGTCCATTTAACCATTCTTTTAAGCTCTTCTTAACTCCCTCTGGTAATAAATCACCTATTGTCTGTTCACTTTCTTTGACAGACATTAACTTTTTTTTCAAAAAATCACTTAAGCGCCCTTTAGTCTCTTCTTTATGAAGATTATCTATTAAAAATTCCTCTAAGTTCGTTCTTAATTCTTTATATTGATCAGAGTTAAAATACTCTTCTACTCTGCTAGGATCTATATCTTCTAACTCTTTTTTAATTAAATCAACTATCTTTTCATTATCTAATAGCCCTCCAATTGACTGTGAAATTAGCTTTTTAAATTCAAGTTTTAAATTATCTCTTTCATCTGGGTCATCAATCACTTCGGTTAAGAGTTCATTTATGCTTCGTTCTTCTTGCTCTAAGCTTTCTATCCTTTCACGAATGAATTTTCTAACCTTACCTTTCATCTCTTCTCCCTGTAACATCCGATGAAAAGCATCAGGAGTTAATAACTGTCTCCCTACTGTATCACCAATACTTTCAGCTAACTTTCCTCTTCGTCTCGGAATTACTCCCGGGGTAAAAGGTACCTTAATCCCCATAATCCTCTTTTCTTCTAATGGTCTAAATAACATTTTGATTGCTACCCAGTTAGTACAGTATCCAATTATTGAACCCACAATCGGGCTCACAATAAAAGTTAAGTTCATCTTATTCATCCTCCCCTTATTAGTTCATACTCAATATTCTTTTCTACATTTTAAGATTAATTCCTTTTCTCACTGATGATCTTATATAAAAATCAATTACCTACTATTTTAATTTCTATATTAAAAACTATTATCCTTTATATAATGAAATAGTAACTTATTGATTGTTTATATTAATATATACCTCTTTATTGCTAATAATAAGAACTAGAATAACAAAACCAAAAATTGAAAATTGGAGTGATTCTATGAATAAAAAGTTAGTTGATATTTTTATTGAACAGTTAAACAAATGGAACGTTGGTAATATCTATGGTTATGCTGGTGATACGATTTTAAGATTATTTTCTGCTTTAAAAGATTCACCAATTAAGCTTTATACTACTAAACATGAAAGCACTGCTGGTATGATGGCTTCTGCTGAAGCAAAATTAAGAGATCAATTAGCAGTATGTGTCGCACATAGCGGTCCTGGAACGGCAAACATTATTAATGGTATTGCTGATGCTTATAGTGACCGTGTCCCTGTTCTCTTAATTACTGGTCAAGTTCCTAGCTGGAATATTGGTACTAACTATAAGCAATTTGTCAACCAATTAGAACTAACTAGACCCCTCACTGTCTTCTCTAGCATCGTTACTAATCCAGATGCTATAGTTGATTTATTAGTTAAAGCAATGACGATGTCGATTGTTAAAGGAGGAGTTAGCCATTTAGTAATCCCTATGGACATGTGGGAGGCTAACACTAATGCTTTACCTCGGGAATATCCGCCACACCTTATACAGAAAAAAATCCCACATCAAGAATTAATTAAAGATGCTGTTCAGAGAATAGAACAAGCTTCTCAACCAGTTATTTTATATGGTCGTGGAGTTAAAAATTGTCGTCCAGAGCTAAAGCAAATTGCTAATAAAATTGATGCTGGTTTAATTCACTCACTCCCAGCAAAAGGTATCATAGAATATAAAAACAACTCTCTTTTAGGGGGCTTAGGATTAGGGGGTAATGAAAAAACAAAAGAGTTATTAGGGCAAGCTAATTTAATCATTACCTTAGGAACAACTTGGTGGCCAATGGATTATGTCCCTAGAAGACCACAAATAATTCAATTTGATGCTATTAAAGAGAATATTGGTGCAACCCACCCGGTTGATTTAGGTATTGTTGGCGATTTGAAACTTTCTCTTCAATCATTAATAAAAGAGATTCCACAACAAAATAAGCAAGCCTGGAAGAAAAGAATTAATAAAGCTCACCAAGCTTGGTTGGAATCTCTAGAAGAAAAGATTCAAGTTACTGAACCTCCTTTATCACCCCAATCAATTATTCAATCTATTAGTCAGCAGATAGCAAATAATGAAGTTATTGCACTTGATTCTGGCGATAATGTTATTTGGTTTGGAAAATATTTTGCAAATCATTGCCAAGATATATTAATTTCTGGTACTTGGCGAACTATGGGATTTGGGCTTCCAGCAGCTTTAGTCGCTAAAATTAATCGTCCTCAAGATCCTGTTACCTGTATCATCGGTGATGGTGGAATTGGCATGGTATTAGGAGAGATTTTAACAGCAGTCAGATATCAATTACCAGTTAGAATTATAGTTTTAAATAATGGCACCTTATCTATGGAAAAAAACCGCATGCTTATTGCTAATCTTCAACCTGAAGAAGTTGATTTAACTAACCCAGATTTCGTTAAATTAGCAAAAACATGCGGTGCACAGGGGCTTAGAGCAACAAGTATTAATGAATTAAATGAAATTCTTGAACAAACAAAAGAACCTCAACAACCGGTATTAATTGATATACCAACCGCCACCCCAATTGCTCCTGGTCTTAAGCTGCAATAAAAGATACGGGAGTAAAATATATTCTTATTGCTCCCATTTAATAACTCTTTTTTCTAGCCAAACAATTAGATAATATAGTACTCCAGCCAAAATCGAAAGAATAATTACACTGGTCATTACTAAGCTTAACTTAAAGACCTGACCACCATAGACAATTAAGTAACCTAGTCCTGCTTGGGAAACAAGAAATTCTCCAACAATGGTTCCTACTAATGAAAGCCCTATATTTACTTTTAAAGCTGCAAAGATAGTTGGTAAGTTTTCAGGCAAGACAACTTTCTTAAATATTTGTAACCTACTAGCTCCTAAAGTTTTAAGTAATTTAACCTTATTCTTATCTGTTTCACGAAAACCATTATAAACCATCATAATTGTTACAATTACCGAAATTAAGAGAGCCATACCAATAATAGCTTGACTACCATTGCCTAGCCAAATAATTAATATTGGTCCTAAAGCCATTTTAGGCAACGCATTAAGTACAACGATATATGGTTCAAAGATACGGGAAAGATAATCAGACCACCAAAGAGTAATAGCAATTAATAAACCAGAGCCGGCACCAATAGAAAAGCCGGCTAAGGTTTCATAGACCGTAGTCCATACATGTTTAAATAATTGACCATTAAGAGCCATCTTATAAATTGTCTTCATGATTTCTGTTGGGTAACTTGTGATAAAAGGGTCAACAATCCGGTATTTAGCTGCTAGTTCCCACCCAACAGTGAATACTATTAAAATCATTAATTGTAGAACCTTAATGCTAAAGTCCTTTAATCTCATTCTTTTTAAATATTCACCATGTTCCTCAGTAACTGCTCCTTTGGTTAGAACTTCATTATAGATGTCCTTCAATCTTTTAAACATAAACATCCAACTCCTCCCAAATAGAGTTAAAGTAATTACTAAACTCTGACGCTTCTCGTGCCTTAAAAGTAGAATATTTTCCATCAATTGTTAAATCAATATTATATTCTTCTTTAACCTTGCCAGGTCGTTCAGTAAAGACTAATACACGATCAGACATTGCAATTGCTTCAGCAATATCATGAGTAACTAAGACTACTGTCTTTTTTTCATCACGAAGAATTTGGGCGACTTCGTCTTCTAATGCTAATTTAGTATGATAATCTAAAGCAGAAAATGGTTCATCTAAAAGTAGAATTTCTGGTTCAAATACTAATGTCCTAGCTAAAGCAACCCGTTGTCTCATGCCTCCAGAAAGTTGAGTTGGATAGTAATCTTCAAATCCATCTAAGCCATAATCAGCTAATAGTCTTCTCGCTTTATTCTCTGTCTTAGCATTAAGTTCCCCTTTCAGTTCTAACCCTAATAACACGTTATCTAAAATAGTTCGCCAAGGAAAAAGATAGTCCTCTTGTAGCATGTAGCCTATTTTCTCGTTAACCCCATTAATTGGTTCATTGTCAACTATTACTTGCCCACTGGATGGAGATAACAGACCAGCTAGCAGTGACAGTGATGTCGTCTTCCCACAACCACTTGGCCCTACTAAACTAACAAATTCGTTCTCTTTAATAGTAAAGGAAAGATTTCGTAATGCCTCGGTCTCTTCTACTTGGGTATGATACTTCATCCCCACCTCCTTAAACTCGATTTTATTCATTTCTGCTCCTCCTCTACTTTGAATTCTTAATTGTATTCTTTGCAAACTCTGGATTTACAATATTATCATAATCTACTTTCTCTTCTAACTCACCTGCTTCAATAATAATATCTTGCCAATAATCTAATTCTGAACGATCTAATGATGGATTGTAAGCCCAAGTATCTTGGTCTTTATATCTCTTAATAACTTTTACTAAGATATCAAAGTCTAAATTAGGAAAAGAAGGTCTGATAACTTCAGCAATTTCTTCTGGTGTATGAGAATAAGTCCATTGTTGTGCACAATAGATAGCATCAGTGAACTTTTGAATAACTTTTGGATTCTCAGCAATATAGTTTTTACGTGCCATATATACAGTATATGGAAGATTCCCTCCTAATTCTCCGAAAGAAGCTACTACATGCCCAGCACCCATCTTCTCTAGTTGAGAAGCTTTTGGCTCAAATAATTGAACAAAATCACCTAAACCATTTTTAAAGGCTGGTGCATTAGCTGTAAAGTCTAAGTTAGTAATAATTTCAACATCTTCAAAAGGTTCAATCCCATTATGGCGCAGAGTATATTCCATAACCATCTCTGGTGCACCACCAGGACGGTTACCTATGATTGTCTTTCCCCTTACATCCTCTAAACTAAAATTAGGCATCGGCTTTCTTGCCACTAGGAAAGAACCTGCTCTTTGCGTTAGCTGAGCAAAGTTAACTAAGTAATTATCTGCTCCTTCTTGATAAATATAAATCGTAGGTTCTGGACCAATAAGTGCTATATCAGCATGATTAGCCATTAAGGTAGTAGCTGCCTTATCACCACCCCACGCCGTTGATAATTCAACTTCTAATTCCTCATCTCCAAAAAAATCTTTATGTAAAGCTACATATTGTGGTGCATAAAAGATTGAATGCACTACTTCACTTAATCTAACCTTAGTCTTAGCAATACCGACCATGCTAGATGCTAAAAGTAAAGCAATGACTAAACCAATAGTTAATACTCTTTTCATCTAATCTCCTCCTTCTTTTTTATAATTCTATACTTATATTATGCAAGAAAGTTTTATCTGTGCATAAAAAAGAGCAAGCAGATTTAATCTGCTTGCCCTAACATTTCTATTCAGTTAAAATATCTAATTAAAGATCCACGCTACCAATAAACTCTCCTTTTTCAAGAAATTCATAATCATTTCTAAGTGCTTTAAAAAAGGCAAATATAGAAAAGATCATAAAGAGCATAAATGGAAAAGCTCCAGCAATTGATGCCGTTTGTAATGCTGAAAGACCACCAGCTAATAACAAAATAGCTGCTACTAAACCTTCCGCCACTCCCCAGGTTACCTTAACCTTTGTTGAAGGATTCAAAGTACCATGAGAGGTTAACATTCCCATTACAAAAGTTCCTGAGTCAGCAGAAGTAATAAAGAATGTGCCGATTAATATAGTTGCTATTAGACTCATTATGCTTCCTAGTGGAAATTTACCTAAGGTCACAAAGAAAGCAGAAGCTATATCAGCCTTAACCGGACCAACAATTCCACCAGCACCAAACTGTTCAAGCCAGATAGCTGAGCCACCCATAACTGCTAACCAAAGAAAACTTACAATTGTAGGTAAGAATAATGTACCGATAACAAACTCCTTAATAGTCCGTCCCCTAGAAATTCGAGCAATAAATCCACCTACAAATGGAGTCCATGCAATCCACCATGCCCAGTAAAAGATAGTCCACCAGCCTGGCCAAGGATTCTGCTTAACTGGACTAGTAAAGAAGCTCATATCAAAGATATTTTGAAAATACCCGCCTATACCCTGAGCAAGAAGATCAAAGATAAAGATAGTAGGACCAACAATGATCATTAATAGTAATAAGAGTGAGCCTAAAGAAATATTTATATTACTTAATATCTTAATCCCTTTGTCTAGCCCTGTTACAGCCGAAAGAATGAAAGCTCCAGTTACTATTCCTATAAGAATTACTGCCGTCACATTATTATTGGGAATACCAAATAAAACATTAAGACCACTATTAATCTGCTGTGCACCTAATCCTAATGAAGTAGCAATCCCAAATAAAGTCGCAAACACAGCCAATATATCGAATACTTTACCTGTTAATCCTTTTACACCTTTCTTGCCTACCAAAGGATATAATGTAGAACTAGGTAATTGAGGCATCCCTCTTCTAAAACCAAAATAAGCAATCATCATCCCAAAGAGAGAATACAACGCCCATGGATGTAAGCCCCAATGGAAAAAAGCATAACGAATCGCCAACAAAGCTGATTCAGCTGTCTGCCCTTCACCAAACGGAGGACTAGCATAATGATAAATAGGTTCAGCTACTCCCCAAAATACAAGTCCAATTCCCATACCAGCACTAAATAACATAGCAAACCAAGACCTTTTACTAAACTCTGGCTCTTCATCTGGTTTTCCTAGCTTAATCTCTCCATACTTACTTAATCCTACTACTAATGTCACAACTAAGACTGCCGACACGAATATGAGATAAAGCCAACCAAACTTACCAACTAAAAAGTCAAATACACCATTTACCGCCTTCCCAAAACTTTCATTAGCCACGATACCCCAAATAATTAAGATACCCGAAATGATCGCTGAAGGCCAAAAAACCGCTGAATCTATCTTAATCATTTGACTTGAAACATTAGTTTCTTTCTCTGTCCCTGGCATAATTACATCACTCCTTTAAGTTATTTGAAAATTATCAGTAATCAGTGTTAGTAGTCATCATAAATTTGTAACCATTCTTAATTTCAACCTTAGTCTTAATCTTAGTCTTAGCCTTAATCTTAACCTTAGCCTTAGCCTTAATATTGCATAAATTTTCTGAAAATTTATGGTAAAAAAAGATTTTATTGTATATTTCTATCTTTGATGCAGCTAAATAACTAACCTATCACTCTTGGCTGCCTTAATATAATTAGTACAATACTGATCATTACCAAGTAATGTATCCGATGCTATAGCAAGTGACATAATCTTATCATCTAATGGATCCATAATCGCGCTATCCAAGCCTCTACTCATTGCCAATACCAAATAAGCTTGATTCAACAGCTGTCTTTCTGGTAATCCATGAGAGATATTACTTAACCCACAAGTAATATGTACTCCTTCATATTTAGTAGCAATCTCCTCAATTGCATTTAGAATATGCAGACCCATTTCTCCATCTGTTCCTATTGGTTGAATAATTGGATCAACATAGATATCTTCTAAAGAAATACCATCGGCTGTTAAATCATCAATCAGCTTAGAAGCCACTCTAATTCTATCATCAGCATCACTCGGCATACCGCTATCATCCATTGCTAAAGCAACTACCGCTGCATCATATTCTTTGAGTAATGGTAAAATTTCATTATATCTCTCCTCTTCAGCTGTAATTGAGTTAACAATCGCCTTCCCTTCATGAGCTGCTAAGCCTCGTTTAAGTACTTCTGGACTTGGACTGTCTATGCAAAGTGGGACATCAACAACCTCCTGTACAGTCTCAACTAACCATTCTAAAGCTTCTGCTTCTTCTCTAATTAAAGTTCCACAATTAACATCAATAAAAGCAGCCCCAGCCTCTTCCTGTTCTTTAGCTAACTTCTGAATAAAGTCTGCATCTCTTTCTTTAACTGCTGGCTCCACTTCATCACGACTAGTATTAATCAACTCTCCAATAATTATCATTAGCTTTAACCTCCTTGCCATAGTTCCTTACATAAAGTGGTTTCTAATCACCATTTGTTCCGGTGGAACAGTGATAAAGTCTTGATCCCAATCTTGATTCAACAACTTTTCTACCATTCTAAGCGAACCATTCACTTCTTTATAATTTAAGTCCAAATAGTTAGCAACCTTACGAGAATAGTCCTTATATTTACTTAAATCACCGACTTCAGTATTAATAAATACCAACTGTTCATAATTCTTATACTCTTCCTCAATTATCCATTGGGCTGTTTCTTCATCATATTGTTCAGCATAATCTTGATAATTTGCGTAAGGATCTCCTCCATGATCAATCCAACCTTTACTTAGATAAATAGTCCCAGGGCTCTGTCTAAATTTTTTATTATATTCTTCTCTAGATCCGAGAAGAATACTAATACAATCATGAACTCTTGGTATAACTAAGGTTTTATCTTTACTATGAAGCCCTGCAATACTATTTGAACAGAGACCATAACCTAATAAGATGGTGTTATGATTTCGTGTTTCATTAATAGCTTCCTGCAACTTCTCTTTAAGACGTCCCGGTTGACGATGTAATGCATATTTTAAAAATTTAGTCTCAACATTATTAGGCAAGATTGATAAAATTTCATCTTGAATAGTCTGACAAGCAATTATTTTAGTCATCTTAGTTTCGGTCTCCCCATAGCAACAATTTCAATCCTACTCTCTAAGTATAGATCATCATTAACTCTATCAACCTGTGAAAAACTACTATAAACATCCTCATGTTCTAGCATTACTTTGATATCTGTAACTCCTGAAAGCTCAACGCGTTGTCTAACATATTTTTCTCCTTTATTCTTAGCATAATCAACTGCTTTTTCTAATTCAACAAAACCTTTTGCCTCCCACGGAGCATGAACTACATAGCCGATCTCGGCTCCTGGTTTAATTAAAATCTTAATTCTTTCTATAACTTTACTAGTAACAGTTCCTACTGCATTAGCTACTTCAGAATGTTCTGGTATCTCTAATGATGTATTACATCGTTTTGAAATTTGAGGAAAATAAGCTTCTACTGGTGCACCAATAGCAATAATAGGTACTTTAATTGATGCTGAAAAATCAATTAATGTCTCTTCCTTACCTTTCTTAAACATTTCCTCTAATAAAAACTCTACTAATGACCCTGATTGCCACTTAAAATCTATTCCTTGATTTTTAATGAACATTTCTGTAACTACTAAAGCTATCTTGTAATAAATTTCTTCATAAACTGCTTCTATAAAGTCCTTAACTTCAACATTGTACCTTTTAGCAGCAATCTCTACTCCTACTTTAGCTGCTTGTTTATCCCATCTGTCTAATCTTCCTGCTGCATGTAATATATCCGTAGGAGTCAAAGAAGCTCTATGGATAGAACCAACATTAACTAAACGTTCCCACGGTAATAAGTTAGGGTCTTTATCTAACCTTTTTCCTAAATGGTATAGAGATTGAGGTTCTTCCTTAATTATATCAAGCATTTTAGCTTCAGTCCTAGTTAAGTCTATATTTAATGGTTCTTTAATAAAGGTTAGAATATCAAATGGCTGTGAATTAATTGGAAAATATTCTTCCTTTCTAATTTCAAATAGCTGTTCTCCTAAATGTTCATATTCCTCTACAATCCAGGAAAGAGGAAATACACGCTGGGGACCAACCTGAAGTAAACCATCTTTAGAAACCTGCACATAACTGTCGCCACCTATACCTATAGTAGCGATATCCACTGCTTGAACCCGGGTTAGCCAACCACCAACCATAGCTCCATCTTGATTAAGGCTTGGTCTTCCTTCTTCCAAAAGTGCTACATCAGTAGTGGTACCGCCCATATCTACTACAACTCCATCCTCTATATCAGTAAGGTAAGTAGCACCAATTAGACTAGATGCCGGCCCAGAGAGTACAGTCTCAATCGGTTTTTCTCTAGCTATCTCTTCGCCAACTAAACTTCCATCACCTTTAACAATCATTAAAGGAGCATCTATCTTCTTGTCAGCCATACTCTTCTTCACTGCATCTATTAATTCGGCAATAATTGGAATTAAACGAGCATTCAGCACAGCTGTAGATGTTCTTTCATGCATACCCAGTGAAGAAGTTAATTCATGACCACAAACCACTGGATAATCAGTTAACTCCTGAACTAATTCCTTAACCTTCTCTTCATGCTCAGGATTTCTAACGCTGAGATAACCAGAAACTGCGAATGCATCTACCTTACCTTGGATAGAATTAATTACTTCTTTAACTTCAGCTAAATCTAACTCTTCCTTAGGCTTACCTTTTATGTTATGACCACCTTTAACCTGAACAACATGTTCCGTCGGTAGATTACGGTCAGGTTCAAATCCAATTAGGATTAACCCTACTTCACATCCCTGTCCTTCAACAGTAGCATTAGTAGCCAAAGTGGTAGAAAGAGATACCATCTTAATATCATTAAAATCTATCTTTTCAAGGTTATTAATACATTCATTAATGCCTATTGATAGGTCCTGACGAGTAGTAAGGGCCTTAGCCTTGTCATATATAACCCCTTCATCAACATCCATAACTACGCCATCAGTATAAGTCCCACCAGTGTCAATCCCCAGTGCTATTTCCATAAACCATCCTCCTCAATTTACAGATAGAAAGCTAATCTTCCCTAGTTAATTAAGAATCTTAGATAATAGAGTCTTTGCATCGATTAATTATGCTTGAAATTTCCTTAAAGATCTAAACTTTCTTCAGCTTTTTGTACAACCTCATTAAGCTTTTGTACAACTTCATCAGAAAGCGGCTCTGGTTCATAATTCTCTAAAATATCAATAACTTTTTCATTAGCTCGTTCCGTTAATGTTTTCTTACCATCTTTTTGCCATTCACCATATCGCTTGCGTTGTAATAAGTCTGGGTACCATGTCTCCTTTTTAAAGTTCTCCATAGTATGTTCATGAGCTAGGAAGTGTCCTCCAGGCCCAATTTCATCAATTACATCTAATGCTAAAGTCTCTTCATTAACTTCTATTCCTTTAACTACCCTTCTAGCTATACCAATTAAATCATCACAAATTGCTAAATTCTCTAGTGAACCAGTATTCCCATGCTCAATATAACCAACATCATGATTCAAATTAGCCCCTGATTGAGCAGTGATTAAGATAGATAAGGCATCTTCAATTGCTGCTTGTTCATCAACTACTTTTGAATCAGTACAACCACAGGTTCCAAACATTGGTATTTGCAGGAAGTGAGCCATATCAGCTAAAGCAGCCTGCATTAAATGAAATTCAGGTGCACCATAAGAGAAAATAGTAGTTTCCATGTCCATTATTGTAAATACTCCACCCATAATAAATGGATTTCCTTCATTTGTTTGTTGATTAAGTACTAACCCACTTAAACTTTCAGCTAAACCATTAGCCATTGCCCCAGCTAATGTTGCTGGTACTGTTCCCCCAGCCATAATACAAGGTGTGTAAACAACAGGTAACGATTTCTTACCCGCTAATACTAATTTTGTCGATGCATCATTATCATGCTGAAGCGGAGAAATCGGTTCAGCATAAAGAGTCATAAATGGTCGCTGCCTTAATTCTTCTTCTCCTCCGGCGACTATTTCACACATCTTAATAATATCTGCATAACCTTCAACATCAGTAGCAGTTGTAACTATTGGCTTAGATGTATTTAAGATTTGAGCTCGAAATTGGTAACGATCATAAATTGGTTGTGGTACATCCTGTACAATTCCTAAGGACATAACAAAGTCAAGATTAGGTAAAGCATCAATTACTTTAGTAGCCATGCTTACCGTCTCTTCACTAGCCTTTATTCTTTCTTGAGTATATGGGTCAATAAAATGTGGAGTATCAGAACCAGTACCAAAATAAGCATTACTTCCTTCTAATCTTAATGCTGGCTCTTTAGTTCTACTATTATATAAAGTTACCCGTGAAGGTACCGTTCTTAAAGCCTTTTCTACTAACTTAGTTGGAATTCTTACGCGATTGCCATCAACCCAACATCCAGCTTCATCTAAAATTTCTAATGCTTCATCATAGTGATACACAACTCCGGTACGTTCTAAAATTTCCATTGCTGCTGATAAGATCATCTGGCATTGTTCTTCGGTAAGTACTTCTAAAACCATCGAATTATTGGCCTTAAAGTTACTTCTCATCATAAACAAATCTCCCCTTTCACAAATTATCTGCTTTAAACAAACTATTTACATTTAAATTTTTAAATCATTTTTATAATTTTAAACTATTAACCGATTAGCTCTAGAGCTTTATCTTTAGCTGAAGCAGCATCCGCAGACCAACCATCTGCACCTGTCTCTTCAGCAAAATCTGGTGTTACTGGTGCGCCACCAACTATAATTTTTACTGAATCTCTTAATCCTTCTTCTTCTAAAAGCTCTATCGTATTCTGCATTTCTAACATAGTTGTTGTTAATAAAGCACTCATTCCTACTACATCTGGCTCATGCTCTTTGACAGCTTCTACAAATTCTTCCGGGTCTACATCTGTTCCTAAATCTATTACTTCTAAACTAGCACTTTCCATCATCATGCCTACTAGGTTCTTACCGATATCATGTAAATCACCAGCAACTGTACCTAACAATACTTTGCCTTCTGATGAAGTGTCTCCTTCCGCGAGTAAAGGATTAACTAACTCTACCCCGGCTTTCATTGATTTAGCAGCCATCATCACTTCGGGTACAAACATATCTCCAGCTTTAAATCGCTGACCAACTACCTTCATACCACCAATTAAACCCTTCTTAATGATATCTGTAGGTTCTGCTCCTTCATCAATAGCTGTCTGAGTAAGTTCCGTTACCTCTTCAACATTACCCTTAATCACAGAATTACTTAACTTTTCAAAATCAGCCATTATTCATTCCTCCTTTTGATTGGTCTCTTTTATTGTTTACTCATTTCTCGCTTAACAGCATTTTTAACTATTTCATCTAATTTCTTTTGAATTTCTTCTGAAAGTGGTTCTGGTTTATGTTCAACAAGAATTTCTTGTGTCTTATCAATAACTCTATCACCCATAGTAGTTGCTCCTGCAGCTTTCCATCCAGGATATCGTTGGCGATTGATTAACTCCGGGAACCAAGTTTCATTTTTAAAGTGTTTTTGAGTATGTTCTTGACCAAGGAAATGACCACCTGGGCCTACAGCGTCTACTACATCTGTAGCTAATGTTTCATAATTGACATCAATTCCTCTCATAAATCGCTTAACCATACCGATTATCTCATTACCCATTACTAACTGATATAATGAACCTGTAGATCCATATTCAGTATATCCTACATCATGAACTACATTTGCACCAGCTTCTGCAGCAATTAAAATACTCATCGCTGATTCAGCTGCTGCCTGACCATCAAGCGTACAAGAATCTGTACAACCAGCAGTTCCAAAGACCGGAATTCCCATATAGTGTGCAACTTCAGCAATTCCTGCCTGTAAAGCTAAAAACTCTGGCGAACCATATGAGAAGACAGTACTCTTCATATCTACAATCGTATATACTCCTCCCATAATAAATGGATTCCCTTTATTTAAATGCTGATTAGCAACTAAACCAACTAAACTGTCAGCTACACCTAACGCTATTGTAGATGCCAATGTCGCTGGAGCAGTCCCTCCTGACATAATACAAGGAGTATAAATAATAGGTAGTTTATGCTTACCAGCATAAGTAGCTTTAGCAATCGCTTCTTCCGAATGAACTAATGGTGGCGTTGGCTCTGAATAAAGTGCAATAAAAGGCTTCCTTTGTAACTCTTCCATACCACCGGCTACTACTGCTGCCATCTCAATAATATCTTCATACTGATCTATATCAAAACCCCAGTGGAAGATCGGCTTAGTAGTATTGCGTACCATAGCATCAAATGAATGAATATCCGAAATACCTGTTTCCACATCCTTAGGAGTTCCCAAATCCATTACATAATCAATATTCGGCAAGTAATCACAGACCTTAGCTACATCTGCCTTATCTTCTTTTTTAGGATCTCTTCTTTCTCCAGTTTCGGGATCCCTATAATAATTATTTGTAGGTCCTGGACCGAAGTAAGTATTATGTCCCTCGGCAATTATCTTTCGACTTCCATTACGGTCATAAAAGACTACTCTTTCAGGTGCTGAATTGACCGCTTCTTGTGTTACACCTGAAGGAATTCGTACCCGATTGCCATCAACCCAACATCCAGCGTCTTCTAGCACTTCAAGTGTTTCTTCATCGTGAACAATAGCACCAGTCTTCTCTAAAATTTCAAGAGCAGCCAAATAAATAGCCTTTCTTTCTTCTTCACTTAATGAAGAAAAGTTAACTGTTTTATTCACAATCGAATTTGACCTAACCATCTTTTCCACAACTGATCTCCCCTTTCACAGTTTATCTAATTTAAACAAAGTATTTATATTTAATCCTTTAATCTTCTTTCTAATTTTGAACTATTAACCGATTAGCTCTAGGGCTTTATCTTTAGCTGAAGCAGCATCCGCAGACCAACCATCTGCACCTATCTCTTCAGCAAAATCTGGTGTTACTGGTGCGCCACCAACTATAATTTTTACTGAATCTCTTAATCCTTCTTCTTCTAAAAGCTCTATCGTATTCTGCATTTCTAACATAGTTGTTGTTAATAGAGCACTCATTCCTACTACATCTGGTTGATGTTCTTTGACAGCTTCTACAAATTCTTCCGGGTCTACATCTGTTCCTAAATCTATTACCTCTAAACTAGCACTTTCCATCATCATGCCTACTAGGTTCTTACCGATATCATGTAAATCACCAGCAACTGTACCTAACAATACTTTGCCTTCTGATGAAGTGTCTCCTTCCGCGAGTAAAGGATTAA
>Ga0208550_10021_pt1 | contig 50686 bp, 45 predicted proteins | sample Wag4S2014_12_3_FD_187356 | JGI IMG/M metagenome (GOLD analysis project Ga0208550, IMG submission 187356) | Deep subsurface shale carbon reservoir microbial communities from Ohio, USA - Utica-2 Time Series 2014_12_3 (SPAdes) (version 2) ... | reverse complement strand
GGGATTCGTATTCAATAACTGGATTATATACAAAACAATTTTAATTTTCAGATTGACGAAAAATTAAAATAGCCGATTCATCCCCGTCCATTATCATGAGCGAGGCTTTCTCGACTAAATTCGGTAATAGCAATTATCAGCTTGTTAAAAAAGGAATGAAGTTAACAGAAGATACAATAGGACATTTTGAAAAAATAGAAAATAATGTAGAATTAATTACAGAGCAGATGTCAGAGATTAGCGATGTGGCAGATAACCAAACCGAAAGGATAAAGGATATAGTAATGAAGACTAAAGATATTAATGAGATAACTCAGAATTTATCTGATAGTTCAAAAGAGACAACTTCATCAGCAGAAATGTTAAAGGAATTTGCTAAGAATTTAGAACAGACTACAGAAGAGTTTAGAGTTTAATTTTTATTAAAAATTGTTGACAACTACCATAGAATATGTTATTCTTTTTATAAACCAAATACCCCCTATAGGTATATAAATTAAAAATACTTTTTTGGGTATAATAATGACAAGGATAGAGGAGGGACTAATAATGGCAGAGAAAGCCAAAGCAGAATCCAGAGTTAATATAGAGATTGGAGGAATGACATGTTCAGCTTGTGCTAATAGAGTAGAACAAGGTTTAAACAAGATGGAAGGTGTTAGTGATGCAACAGTTAACTTTGCAATAGAAAAAGCAACAGTTAATTACGATCCTGAACAGGCAGGTATAGGAGATTTTATAGATAAGATTAAAGATTTAGGCTATGATGTGCCTCAAGAGAAGACAGATTTTAAGATTATCGGGATGACATGTTCAGCTTGTGCTAATCGTGTTGAGCAGGGTTTAAATAAATTAGATGGCGTGATTAATGCTAATGTAAACTTTGCAGTAGAAAAAGCAACAGTAGAATATATTCCAGGTCAGGTGGCAGTCTCTGATTTAAAAGCAAAAGTAAAAGATTTAGGTTATGATGTCGATGAAAGTGAAGAAGATTTCACTGAAGATAGAGAACAGAAGAAACGTAAGGCGGAAGAACAGAAACAACTAACTTTATTTGGTGTCGCGGCTATAGGTTCTATTCCATTCTTAATTATGTTTACCTTCATGATTTTAGGTCAGCCGGTACCAGAATTATTAGAGAACAAATTATTTCAGTTTGTAATCTCTACAGTAATTCAAGTAGTTGTTGGTTATCAGTATTATAAAGATTCATACTATGCTTTGAAAAACAAAAGCGCTAATATGTCCGTCTTAATTGCTACTGGAACGACGGCTGCTTATCTATATAGTGTAGCTAATACATTTATTTTAGATGGCCATGTTTTTTATGATACAGCGGTGATTATTTTTGCGTTGATTGGCTTAGGTAAGTTGTTAGAAGCGCGAGCAAAAGGTAAGACTTCAGAAGCGATTAGAAAATTAATGGATTTACAGGCTAATAATGCTCGAGTTATTCGTGATGGTGAAGAGGTTGAGATACCAGTTGAAGAGGTACAAGAAGGAGACTTAATTATAGTTAAACCAGGTGAAAAAATTCCAGTTGATGGTGTAGTTAAAGAAGGGAACTCCGCAGTTGATGAATCGATGTTAACCGGAGAGAGTATACCGGTTGAAAAAGAAGCTGGTGATGAAGTAATTGGAGCTACGTTAAATAAGAATGGAGCTTTGAAGTTTGAGGCTACTAAAGTTGGTGCCGATACTGCTTTATCGCAGATTATTCAGATGGTAGAAGAAGCCCAAGGCTCAAAAGCACCAATTCAGAGAGTAGCTGATAAGGTTTCTGGTATATTTGTGCCGATTGTTGTTGGGATTGCTATTTTAGCATTTGCCGGGTGGTATATAGCGACAGGGGACTTTACAATTGCTCTTTTGAACATGACAGCAGTCCTAGTAATTGCTTGTCCTTGTTCTTTAGGTCTAGCTACACCAACAGCAATTATGGTGGGAACTGGTAAGGGAGCAGAGAATGGTATTCTCTTCAAAGGTGGAGAACATTTAGAGAAGGCTCATAAAATTGAAACTATCGTTTTTGATAAGACAGGAACAATTACTAAGGGAGAGCCTGAGGTTACAGATATCATTAGTACAGATGAATTTAGTGATGATGAATTATTAAACCATGCAGCTATAGTAGAGAAGGGGTCAGAGCATCCGTTAGCTTTAGCAATTATGGAGCATGCAAAAGAAGCAGAGATCAAGCCTGATGATCCAGATAATTTTGAAGCAATTCCTGGTCATGGGGTTAGAGCAAAGTATAATGAAGTAGAGATCTTATTTGGTAATGCAAAATTAATGCGAGATAATGATGTTAATATTGAGTCACTAATTGATGATATTCATCGATTAGAATCAGAAGGTAAGACAGCGATGACGATGTCTATTGATGGTGAATTAGCAGGAGTAATTGCTGTAGCTGATACAGTAAAAGAAAGTTCTGCTCAAGCTATCAAAGAGTTGCAAGGAATGGGTATTGAAACAGTAATGTTAACCGGAGATAATGAACGTACTGCAAAAGCAATTGCAAAACAGGTTGGAATTGAACGTGTGCTAGCGGAAGTACTGCCAGATGATAAAGCAAATGAGGTACAGCAATTAAGAGATGAAGGTAAAGTAGTAGCTATGGTTGGCGATGGTATTAATGATGCACCAGCTTTAGCTACAGCAGATATCGGATTAGCAATTGGGACAGGAACAGATGTAGCTATAGAGGCTGCTGATATAACCTTAATGCGCGGGGATTTACGTAGTGTGGCTACTAGTATACGATTGAGCAAGCAGACTATGCGTAAGATCAAGCAGAATTTATTCTGGGCTTTCTTTTATAATACAGTAGGAATTCCGGTTGCTGCATTTGGATTCTTAATTCCGGTTATGGCTGCGGGAGCTATGGCATTTAGTTCAATTTCAGTAGTTTCTAACTCTTTATTGCTTAAACGATATAACCCTCAAACAGTTTAATTATTTATAATGTGCTAAGATATATAATAAATGCAGGAAGATTGAATTTAAATATCGAATAAATAGATTAGCACATATAGATGGAAGGAGGAAGCAAAATGGGATCTTATAGTAAGAAAAAAAATGATCTTATTACTCGTTTAAAAAGAGTAGAAGGACAAGTTCGTGGTATTCAGAGGATGGTCGATGAAGAAAAATACTGTGTAGATGTTTTGACGCAGATTGCCGCTGCGAGAGCAGCTTTAAATAAAGTAGGCATGTCTATTTTGGAAGATCATACTCATGGCTGTGTTACAAAAGCAGTAGCTGATGACGACCAAGGTGATGAAATAATAGATGAGTTGATGGATGTTATCTTTAAGTTTACTAAATAAAACCATTTGAATTTAGAAGGAGGAACCTAACTTTGCGAGAATATGCAGAGGTAAAGGAAGTTGATAATGGTTTAGCTACTGTTGAGATTAAACGAGCTGCTTCTTGTGATAAATGTGGAAAGTGTAGTGAAGAGAATAAAGATTTACAAGTTAAAGCTAAAAATATAATTGGTGCTAAACCGGGGCAGTTAGTCGTTATAGAATTAGAAGATAAGAATCTATTAGGTGCTGTATTTATAGTCTATCTTTTACCGTTGATTAATCTTTTTGTCGGTTACTTTGCAGGTAGCTGGTTAAGTAATAACTATGGTTTTGGAAATGCAGACTTAGTAGGAGGAGTTACAGGAATCTTATTTCTAGTATTATCTTTTGTCTTTGTACGACAACATGGAGAACGAGGTAGTGAAATGGGTAAGTATCAGCCGATAATTAAGAGAGTCTTTAGGGGCAATTTAGAAGATGTTTTAGATGATGATGATCATGGTCATCACCATTAATTGATAAGGAGGTGACTAATAAAAAATGGATGAAGTAACAATTACTGTACGTGGTATGTCTTGTGGACATTGCAAGAATGCTGTTGAAGAAGCTTTAAATGCTTTAGATGGTGTAGAATCAGCAGAAGTTGATTTAGATGCAGAGACAGTAGCTGTCAGCTATGATGGCTTAGAGGTTGAAGATTTAAAGTCAGCTATTACAGAGGCGGGGCCATATGAAGTAGAGTAGATTAAAATGAAATAATATTATTAGTTTCAGGCTACTTTCTAAATTCATTTTAGAGAGTAGCCTGAAGCTATATAATAAATCTTAATATTAATAACAAGGAATTAAATTTTAATTATAGAAATAAAATAAGAAGAGAATATAATTAATAGATGGAGGACTGTAAATGGCCTATAAATTAATAGCAATTGATATGGATGACACTTTATTATCTGATGAGTTTAGAATGCCTGTAGCAGTTAAAGATGCTATAGCTCAAGCAGTAGCACAAGGGGTAATAGTCACTATTGCTACTGGAAGGATGTATTCTTCAGCACTACCATATGTAAAAGATTTGGGGCTTGATATTCCGATTATTACTTATAATGGAGCCTTAGTTAAAGAAGCAATTTCTGGTCAAATTGTAAATCATCGTCCAGTGCCTAGTAGGATAGTAAAAGAAATAATTGATTTAGCTGACAAAGAAGAATGGCATTTAAACCTTTATTTAAATGATAAATTATACGTAAATAAATTAGGAGCTGAATCTGAGTTTTATGAAGAAATTGCTGGAATTGAAGCGTTGTTAATTGATGATTTTTTGGAAGTATCATCTCAACCATCGACTAAAGTATTGGTTATAAGTAAAGATGCAAGACAAGCAGATGAAATTTCAAAAGTATTACAAAATAAATTTAGCGAAGAATTGAATATTACAAAGTCAAAACCAAGATTTATAGAAATAATGCAAAAAGGAGTATCTAAAGGGATTGCTTTAGCTGAATTAGCAGCTGATTTAGGTATCAAAAAATCAGAAATAATAGCTATTGGAGATAGTTTGAATGATCTAGAAATGATTCAATATGCTGGTTTAGGAGTTGCTGTTGCTAATGCTGCTTCTGAAGTTAAGGAAAGAGCGGACTATATAACTAAATCTAACGAAGAAGCTGGGGTAGCAGAAGTAATTAAGAAATTTGTGTTGTGATGGTGATTGATTACAAGGAGGGTAAGTATGAAAGATTTGATTAGAGAGCTACCAAAAGTAGAATTACACCTACATTTAGATGGCTCTCTAAGAGTAGAGACGGTAGTTGATTTGGCTAAGGAATTAGAAGTTGAATTACCTACCAATAATAAAGAAGAGTTGAAGAGTTATTTACAGGTGGATGACGAATGTGAAAGCTTAGTTGAATATCTGAAGAAATTTGAATTTCCTTTAAAGGTCATGCAGACCAAAAATGCTTTACAGCGAGTCGCTTATGAGTTAGCTGAAGATGCTGCCCAAGATAATATAAAGTATTTAGAAGTTAGGTTTGCTCCTTTGATGTTAGCGTCAAAATTAAGTAAAGAAGAAGTAGTAGAAGCAGTCTTGAGTGGACTTAAGAAGGCAGAAAGAGATTACGATTTACAGACTAATATAATTCTTTGTTGTATGCGGCATCAGGACCCAAGTAAGAGTGTGGAGGTTGTGCAGTTAGCCAGTGATTATTTAGGTAAAGGGGTAGTAGGTGTAGACTTGGCCGGTGATGAAGCGGACTTCCCACCTGAGGAGCACGAAAAGGCCTTTCAATTAGCAAAAGGTATCGGTCTACATCGTACTGTACATGCAGGGGAAGCAGCTGGAGCCGATAGCGTTCGTAAGGCTATTGATTATTTAAACGCTGAAAGAATTGGACATGGTATTAGGGCTAAAGAGGATACTGAGACCTTAGAAATTATTCAGGAAAGCAAGATAGCGTTAGAGGTCTGTCCTACTAGTAATGTACATACTAAAGTAGTTGACAATCTTAGTAACCATCCGGTTAAAGAGTATTTTGATTTAGGAGTTTTGGTTACTATCAATACTGATAATCGGACAGTATCTAATCTAACTTTAAGTGAAGAATATATAGCTTTGTATGAAAATTTTGATTTTGAAATAGAAGATATTAAGCAATTGATTTTGAATGGAGTAGAAGCGGCTTTTATTAATAAAGATGAAAGAGAAGAACTGATTAATAAATTTAAAGCTGAATTTACTGAATTAGAAGCAGAGTACCAATAGATTATATAAATAGAACTGTAGAGTAATATCGGCTGAAAATTTAGTCTTCGTACATAATCGATTGATGTTAGCCATTTAGAATGTAGCAGACTGGAATAAATAAAGCATGGTAAAAGTTGTTTTCTGTTTGACCGTTAGGGAGTTTGAAAACAACCCATGCTTTATTTATGGAAGTCGTTGCGGAATTCGTAGGCGGTATCAATTGATTATGTAAGAACCTAGATTTCAAACATGATTGAGGTGAACAAATTTATAAGGGCTTACGAACGCTTATAAACATTTAAGGTTATTTAGCCGATAATATTCCTGTAGTCTTTAGGAGTGTGATATGATGACAGAAGAATCAGTGATTGGGAATCAACTTTATCATGATTATCTATTTAATTTTGAAGCAGTAGCTGATTTTTATGAATATGACTCAAGACAAGAAGTAGCGTTTACAGAACGGGTTAGCTATCTAAATAATAATTACCAGCAGGATAGAGATCATTTGGCGGCAATTTTAAAAGATTATAATCAGAAATTAGGTTGTAGTCAAGAAGTAATCACCAATATAGAAGCTTTAAAAAGAAACGAAACCGGAGCAGTAGTTACCGGTCAGCAGGCTGGCATCTTTACTGGACCTCTTTATACAGTCTATAAAGCAATAAATGCTATCTTATTAGCAGAACGGACTGGTAAGCTTACTGATTCTAAAGTAGTTCCTATCTTTTGGGTAGCTAGTGAAGACCATGACTTTCAGGAGATTAATCATATTAATTTGGTCAATGCTAATAATCAGTTAGAGACTGTTGAATTAGTGGGAGATTACATAGCCACATCTATTGGCAATATTGAAGTAAACGAAGATCTCTTTAAGTTAATAGATCGTTTAGCTGAAGAGACTTATGATACAGAATTTAAAGAACGAATAATTTCTAACTTAAGAAACTTAGCTCAAGAAGCAGATGACTTAGCAGAATGGTTTAGCAGAATAATGTTAGATCTATTTAATGATTATGGTTTGATTATCTTTGATCCTATGTGGCCTGAAATTAGGCAATTAAGCAGTGGTATCTATCAAGAAATCATCTGTAAACAGTCTGAAATAAAAGAGAAGTTTCAGCAGACTAATTATCAGTTGAACGAAGCCGGATATCCTCTACAGGTTGATAAGAGTATGGATAATTCCCATCTCTTTATCTATTTTGACCAAGAAAGAAATTCCCTTTTATCAAAGACCAAAGCTGGGGGCAAGCATTATTTTGAGACTCGGAATCAGAAGGTGCAAGTTAATCAAGAGGATATACTACAGATGATTGAGCAAGAACCTGTTCGCTTTAGTCCTAATGTAGTCTTAAGACCGATAGTGCAAGAGTATCTTCTGCCAACTGTCGCCTATGTAGGAGGCCCAGGAGAGATAGCTTATCATAGTCAATTAAAAGGCTTATATTCTATCTTTGATTTACAAATGCCGATTTTATATCCAAGAGAGAGCATTACAGTGGTTGAGGCAAGGTTAGCTAGTTATATGGATAAGTACGGATTAACTAGAAAGGATATAATTAATTTTAATTTGGACAAACGATTAGAAGAAGAGTTAGCAGATAAAGATGAGTTAGATATTCCGCAGATCTTTAATGATGTTAAAGACAAATTTGCTTGCGATTATCAAGAATTAATTAAGCAGATAAGTGAAATAGATCAGAATTTACAGCAGTTAGGGGAACAGAATCTAGAGCGGATTATTGGACAAGTTGACTATCTAGAAGAAAAAACACAACAATTTCACAAAAGGAATAGTGAAGTTTTAGTTAGACAATTCAAAAAATTGAAGAATAACCTATTGCCTAATCAGAACTTACAAGAAAGATACTTAAATATCTTTCCGTATTTAATTAAATATAGTCATACTTTTATTGATGACTTAGTAGATTACTTTGAATTAGAATTTACACATCGTCTATATTACTATCGAGGTGATAAATAAGATGACAATAGATTTACTAGCATTTGGAGCACATCCTGATGATGTAGAGATTGGGGCAGGAGGGACTTTAATTAAGCACCAACAAGCCGGTTATAAAGTTGCAATTATCGACTTAACAGCTGGTGAAATGGGGAGCAATGGTACAGCGGAGATTAGAGCTAAGGAATCCCAAACTGCAGGTGAAATTATGGGGTTAGAATTTAGAGATTGCTTAGGGCTACCAGATGGGAAAGTTAAGAATGATTCTAAAGCGATCAAATTAGTAGTAGAAAAGATTAGGAAGCATAGGCCACAAATAGTCTTAGCTCCTTACTGGCAAGACAGACATCCAGACCATATTAATAGTAGCCAGTTAATAACAGAAGCTTGTTTTAAAGCAGGACTAAGGAAATTCGATGCTAGCGGTGAACCTTATCGTCCCCAAGCAGTAGTCTATTATTTCTTAGCTCAAGTAGATGAGCCAGACTTTATAGTAGATATTTCAAATGTGTATGAGACTAAGTTGGAAGCTTTATTTGCCCATGATTCACAAGTAAATCATACAAAAAAGAACAGTTTCAAAACTGTTTTGAATACTTCGAACTTCTTAAAGAAATTAGATGCTAGATTTAAGTATTTAGGTTCTTTAATTAACACTGAAGCAGGAGAAGGCTTTAAATATAAGAAAGCCATCGAATTATCTGATTTAACAACTTTAAGGGGAGGTGTTTAGAATTGAATATAGGTATCATCTGTTATCCTTCCTATGGAGGAAGTGGAGTTGTAGCTACAGAATTAGGAAAGCAGCTAGCCAATCGAGACCATAAAGTACATTTTGTTAGTTATGAGCCGCCGTTTAGATTAGACCAATATTATGAAAATATCTATTTTCATGAAGTAGAGATACCTTCTTATCCACTATTTAAGTATCCGCCGTATTCATTAGCTTTAGCTAATAAGATATCTGAATTGATTTCGGAAGAAGAATTAGATATTATTCATGCTCATTATGCAATTCCACATTCTTTATGTTCTTATATAGCAAAAGAAGTTAAGAAAGAGGCTGATGTTAAAGTAGTAACTACCTTGCACGGTACAGATATTACTTTAGTAGGAAATCAGAGTTCATTTGAGAATATAACGAAATTTAGTATCGAAGCAAGTGATGGCATTACAGCAGTCTCCGAGAACTTACGTGAAGAGACACTAGAGGCTTTTGATTTAGCAGAAGATAGAGTTAGGACTATCTATAACTTTGTAGACACTAGAGAATATATGAGGACTGAGCCAGAAGAACCACTCAAATTAGCTAGTGGGGAAGATAAGATTATAACGCATATATCTAACTTTCGCGATGTTAAGAATATTCCAGATGTAATTAAGATATTTGCTTTAATTAATAAAGAAGTCAGTAGTAAACTACTCTTAATCGGTGATGGACCTAATCGTCATCAAGCTAAAGATCTAGTAGCTAAATTAAATTTAGAAGATAAAGTCTATTTCTTAGGGAAACAGGATAATATAATACCGCTTCTATCAATCTCTGACCTCTTCTTATTACCATCTCAAAAGGAGAGCTTTGGTTTAGTCTCAGTTGAAGCTATGGCCTGTAAAGTTCCAGTCATCGCCTCCGATGCCGGAGGGATTCCAGAAGTAGTCTTAAACGAAGTAACCGGATTCTTAGCAAAACCAGGTGCAGTTAAAGAGATGGCTAAAAAAGGAGTAGAATTACTAAAGAACGAAGAAATGCATCATGAAATCGCCAAGAATGCTAGACACTGGGTAGTAACTAAGTTTAGTGCCGAAAATATTGTTGACAAGTATGAAGCCTACTATTATGAATTAATTAATAATTAAATCTTATAATGAATAAAATTTAAAATCATATAATATCAATTAAGCATAATTGACAGCTATTAATCTAACTATAATGTAAAACAATTATAATTTTTAGAGATTATTAGCTGTTTTTGTTATCTAAAATGGGGGGGTTAACCAATGAGCACTTATTATTCTCAAAGTAAAAAAGACTTAGAAAAGTTGGCGACAGAAGTAAAGATTAAAGAAGAAAGAATTAGAGAATTATTAGTAGAAGAACAGTTGGATGGGGTTATTCTTAGTAAGAATTATAACTTTGCTTGGTTGACAGCTGGTGGTAATAATAGAATAGTCAATAATCGTGAGACTGGTGCGGCGGAGATATTAATTACTAACCGAGATAAATATATATTAACTAATAATTTAGAAGAGCGAAGACTTCGTGAAGAAGAGGTATTTAACCAGAACTTCACTTTTTTACGTAGAAAGTGGTATCAAGATAAAAGCTTAGATAACTTAATTTCTGGATTAAAATTAGGCTCTGATCTGCCAGTAGAAGAAATGAAGTATGTGGGAAAAGAGCTTAGTGAGTTAAGATATTCGTTAACCGAATTTGAACTAGAAAGGTATAGAAGGTTAGGAGGAGAAGCAGCCCAAATAGTTTCTAATATCTGTCAGGATTTCAAACGGGGGATTAGTGAGAATGAAGTTGCAGCGAGAGTAGTTAAAGGATTACGAGAAGCAGGAATCTATACCGTCTCACTTTTGGTTGCTGCTGATGAGAGAATATCTAAGTACTGCCATCCACAACCTACTAATAAAGAGGCTAATAATCGGCTTATGATCAGTTTAGCTGCTGAAAGAGGTGGGTTGGTAGTCAGCTTAACAAGGATGGTTGCTTTTAAGTCATTATCTTATCAATTGTCAGAACAGTTAGAAGATTTATTAAAAATTGAGAGTATCTATTTGAATGGGACCCAGGCAGGGCAAGAGGTAAATGAGTTATTTAATAAAGCAGTAGCTAAGTATCAAGAGCTAGGCTATGAAGAAGCATGGGAGTTTGATGATCATGGAGGAGCGCTAGGTTATAAAGTTAGAGATTATTTAGCCACAACAGATTGTGAAAAAGAAATCCAGGCCAATCAACCCTTTGCTTGGACACCTACTTTGCCTGGCTTAAAGTTAGAGGATACAGTCATCGCTACAGAATCTGGTCCTGAAATTATTACTAGTGATGATGACTGGCCAAAGCAGTGTTATAAAGTAAATGGTAAGGAGTGGCAACGACCGGATATCTTAATTTTATGACATAATTTTATTTGGATTGTTATATAATACATAGAGTGTAGCAAAGTATATAGTAGGAGGGATAATCAATGGCAATTAAATTTGGAACTGATGGTTGGAGATCAATCATAGCTGATGAATTTACTTTTGGGAATCTAAAGATAGTAACCCAAGCGATTGCTAATTACTTAAAGAATAATAATAAGACTGATAAGGGAATCTTTATCGGTTATGATAACAGATTTTTAGCTGAGGAATTTGCAGAAGCAATAGCTGAAGTCTTACTTGGGAATGATATTGAAGCTATAGTTGCTAAGGAAGCATTACCAACACCAGTGACAGCTTTTGCTATTCAAGAAGAAGGTTTTAATGGAGCGTTAATGTTAACTGCTAGTCATAATCCTGCTCACTATCAAGGAATAAAATTTATTCCTGAATATGCAGGACCTGCTTTACCAGAGATTACTGATCAAATTGAAGAGGAAGTAGCTAAAGTACAGAAGAGTGGCGATATACAAGCAGTTAATATCAACGAAACTAGTCAAGAGGTTAAGAAGTTAGATCCTAAATCTAATTATTTAAAGCATCTTCAAGAAGTGATTGATTTTTCACAATTTAATAACCAGAGCTTAAATATTTTAGTAAACCCTATGTATGGTGCTGGCATCGGTTACTTAACAGAAATCTTTGCTGATACTAAAGTTAAAGTGGAAGAGATGAACGGTTATCGTGATCCACTATTTGGAGGAGGAATGCCAGAACCAACGGAAGCAGAGCTACCAGAATTAATGGCAAGAGTTAAAGAGGATGAATGGAATTTAGGGTTAGCCCTGGATGGAGATGCAGACCGATTTGGTATTATTACTGGTCAAGGGCAATATTTAAGTCCTAACCAAGTACTATTCTTATTGCTAGACTATCTAGTAGAAGACAAAGAATTGAATGGTGGAGTTGCTAAAACAGTTGCCACAACACATATGTTAGATCGAATTGCTAAAAAACATGGCTTAGAAGTCTTTGAAACGCCAGTTGGGTTTAAGTATATCGGTAATATGATGTTAAATGAAGATATAATTATCGGTGGTGAAGAGAGTGGCGGTTTAAGCATCAAAGGTCATATACCTGAAAAAGATGGATTATTAGCTTGCGTCTTGATTGTGGAAATGATTATGAGTAGAGGAGAAAGATTAACTACTATTCTTAAACAGGTAGAAGAGAAATATGGCAAGCTAATTAGTGAAAGATTGGATATCGAATGCAGTCCTGCTCAAAAACCAGATGTTCTAAAGCGAATTGAAGGATTTGATGCTAAGAAAGTTGCCGGGCAAAGAGTAGTTAAAAAGATTGATAAAGATGGCATGAAGGTTATTCTAGAAGATGGTAGTTGGTGTTTGATGCGTCCTTCTGGAACTGAACCTTTGATTCGTATTTATGTAGAGACAGCTGATAAGAAGTCAATGAAGAAGATTCAAGATGAAGTAAGAGATATATTAAAGATATAGCAGAAGATCCTCTATCTATCTTAGGTAGAGGATTTTTGATTTTATAAATTAGAAAAGGAGGAGACTTAAACAATAATCCTGAATAATATACTTGAGGAAAGGAGCGAGAATATGGGACAAGAAGATAGATTATTAGCAATAGATGTAGGAGCTGGGACACAGGATATTTTATTATATGAATCAGGACAACCTATTGAAAATTCAATTAAATTAGTCTTACCTTCACCAACCGTGATTAAATATAATGAAATAACAGCAGCTACAGCTGCTAAGCAAGATATATTTATTAGTGGTCAATTAATGGGAGGTGGAGCTAATAGCAAAGCTATAAAAAGACATTTAGAAGCAGGTTATGATGTATATGCACTGCCACAACCAGCTAAGACACTTAATGATAACTTAGAAATTGTTACAGAAATGGGGATTAAAGTAGTAGATTCTTCTCCTAAAGATATTGATTATAAAGAGATTGTTTTTGGTGATATAGATTTGGATAAGTTGAACGATAGTCTCAAAAATTTTGGAGTAGAGTTACCCAACAAGTATGCTATTGCAGTTCAAGACCATGGAGAAGCTTTAGATAAAAGCGATCGTAAATTTAGATTTGAGCATTGGCAGCGTTTTATTGAAGCAGGTGGAGATATTAAAGAGCTTAGTTATTTAGAAGCGCCAGATTATTTAACGAGAATGCAAGCTAATCAATCATTGGCTCCTAATGCATTATTAATGGACACTGGAGCAGCAGCGATTCGTGGTGCACTTTGTGATGATAATGTAGCGAAGTATCAAGAAGAAGGAGTAGTAGTAATTAATATCGGTAACTTACATACTTTAGGAATTATAGTTAAGGGTAACAGAGTATGTGGGTTATTTGAACATCATACATCTTTGATGAATTCAGAAAAGTTAGAGGACTATGTTAAACGATTGATAGCTAATGATTTACCTAATGAAGAAGTATACTCTGATCGAGGGCATGGTGCTTATATAGAACCTCAGATGCCAGATATTGATGTTAAGATGGTAGCGGTGACAGGACCTAATCGCAATTTAGCAATCGATTTAGATTATTACTTTGCGGTTCCTGAAGGTGATATGATGCTTTCTGGTTGTTTTGGTTTGGTGGCGGCAGCTAAGGAGCAAGGGTTGATTTGTAATTTTAAATAAATGAGCTTTAATTTAGAAAGGTAGAGTTATAATGGATATGGAATTGGATAGTGGAATCTATAATTTAATTATTTATTTACCGTTAGATAAAGTGATAAAGGTAGGAAGTTTAGGTGAGTTTGAATTTGAAAGTGGTTATTATGTCTATACTGGTACTGCTCAGCGTAATCTTTTAGCTAGAATTAATAGACATAAGAGTAAGGATAAGAAGTTACATTGGCATATCGATTATCTATTACAGGAAGCAGATGTAGCTGCGGTTAGGACTTGGGAAGGGTCTAAAGAGTTAGAGTGTCAGATTCATCAGTCTTTACTGAAAAGATCAGAATTTACAGAACCGGTTTTGGGGTTTGGTGCTAGTGATTGTAACTGCAATACTCATTTATCATACTCAAAAGAGAGACCTAAAATAGATGAAGAGGTTAAAGTTGACTAATATTTGATGGAAAGGGAGATAATAATAATGTCTAAAGAGGAAATACAGAATTTAAAAGATGTAGTTAATTTTAAAGTTGAAGAGGATAGATTACTTTATTCTGCAAATCATGATGAGATTAGAGATGGACTGACAACTGATATTTATTTTATCAAGACAAGAGAAATCTTGCATGAGTTAGATTTAGATAAGACTAAAGTAGTAGTAGATATATTTACTAGCAAAGCAGGAACTTTGGCGGGAGTAGATGAAGTGCTGAATTTGTTGCAGAATAAGGAAGTTAAAGTTTGGGGTCTAGAAGAAGGTAGCAAGATGAAGAAAAAAGAAGTAGTATTGCGTATTGAAGGGGCATATAATGATTTTGGTATCTTTGAAACAGCTATGTTAGGTTCCTTGGCTAGCTCAAGCGGGTGGGCTACTGCAGCGGCAGAATGTAAAGAAGTAGCTGATGATATTCCGGTGCTTTGTTTTGGTGCTAGACATTTGCATCCAGCAGTTGCTCCTGTAATGGAGAGAGCTGCTATTGTTGGTGGAGTCAATGGGGCGAGTTGTATTTTAGGAGCTAAGTTAGCAGGAATGAATCCTTCAGGAACAGTTCCCCATGCATTAATTCTAACGGTTGGCGATACTCTTAAAGTAGCAGAGGCTTATGATGAGATTATGCCTAAGGAAGCACCGAGAATTATGTTAGTTGATACTTTTAAGGATGAAGCAGAAGAAACTTTACGTTTGGCAGATAATTTAAAAGAACGTTTAGAAGGGGTTAGATTGGATACACCTTCAGAAAGAGGAGGAGTAACTCCAGCTTTAGTAAGGGAGATAAGAGCTCGTCTAGACAAGGCAGGTTATCAGCATGTAAACCTATTTGTATCGGGTGGTATCAATCCTGAACGAATTTTGGAGCTAAAGGATCAAGGTGTAGATGGCTTTGGCGTTGGTAGTTATATTTCTGGAGCAGAAGCAATTAATATGACGATGGATATTAAAGAAGTGGATGGGAAACCTATAGCGAAAAGAGGTAGGATACCTGGTCCGGCTGAGAATAAACGGTTAAAGAGATTAATATAATTATAATGATAGATAAAGATTGCATGGCGTAGTAAGATTTAGGGAGGTAACAGATGTGGAAGGGTATGTAGTTGGAGTTGACTTAGGTGGAACAAAAATACTAACAGCATTGGCGAATTTAGAAGGACGGATTTTAGCTAAAAGCAGGCAACTTACTAAGGCTAAAGAAGGTCCAGAGGCTATAATTAATCAGATAGTTGCAAGCATAGAAGAGGTGACTGGTAAAGCTAATATAGATAATAGTAAAATTAGGGCTGTTGGTGTTGGTTGTCCAGGACCTTTAAATGTAGAAAAAGGTATTATTTACAATACCCCTAACCTTAATTTGAAGAATGTTAATATTAAAGAAGCATTAGAGGCTAAGTTAACAGCGCCAGTCTTTATTGAAAATGATGCTAATGCTGCGGCTTTAGGAGAAAAGTGGTTTGGTGCCGGACAAGAAAGAGATAATCTTATATATATAACAATCAGCACTGGAATTGGCGGTGGGATTATTATTAATCGTCGCTTATATCACGGAGCAAATGATAGTGCTGGTGAGATTGGTCATATAGTGATAGATCCTACGTTAGATGTAGAATGTGGTTGTGGAGATCAAGGCTGTTGGGAAGCAATAGCATCAGGAACTGCAATCGGTCGTCTAGGTAGAGAAGCGATAAAGCAAGGAAAGCAGTCAAAGATGACTGACTTAGTAAGTGAGATTGAAGAGATAGATGGTGCAACGGTTACTAAGGCTGCTGCTAATGCTGATAAGGTTGCTTTAGGGATTATAGAAAGAGTAACTAATTACTTAGGGATTGGAGTAGCTAATTTGGTTAATATCTTAAATCCAGAGATGGTCATTATTGGTGGTGGAGTTACCAAAGCAGGTAAGATGATATTAGAGCCAATTAGAGAAATAGTAGCCGAACGAGCTTTAGATGCTCCAGCAGGTGTAGTTGAAATTGTTTCCGCTGAATTAGGCGATGATGTAGGAGTTATAGGCGCTATTGCTAAGGCTTTAGTTGAAATTGGAGTTTTGCTTTAAAACGGCTTGAAAATTAGAAGAACTATTAAAAAATGAATAATCCTTACTCCCTTTTCATAAATATTAATCAGATTTAGTTAATTCTGATTTAGGAGGTTTAAAGATGGAAAGAAGAGTAGGGATTATTTTAATTGGTCTATTAGTATTATTGCTTATGAATAGTACAATTATAAACAGTCAAGAATATCTTTTTCAAATGGATGATCCACAAGGTGATGAATATGGCCCTGGTACTTATATATATCCTACTAATCAACAGTTTGCTCCTTTTGAAGGTCTATTTGACCTATTAAGATTTGGTATTAAAGAAGAAAGATCAAACTATTTATTTACACTAAAGTTTGCTGAAATCACAAATCCTTGGCATGCTAAGTATGGCTTTAGTCATCAATTAATTCAAATCTATATAGATAATGCTGAAGGTGGAGATACTACTGTATTCAAAAGAGGTGCCAATATTAAATTTAGCGAAGAAGCTCCATGGAATAAGCTGATTAAAGTTAATGGCTGGAATATTAAGGTTTATGACTATCAAGATAATCCTAAAGAAGAGAAGCAGGTTAAAGGAGTAGAGGCAAAAGTATTAGATGATGAGCAAACTATTCATATTAAGGTGCCTAAAGATTTAATCGGTGGTTTAAAAGGTGCAGAATACTATGTTTTGATTGGTTCACTAGATGGTTTTAGCTATGATAATTATCGTCCAGTAGTTGAGGAAGTGAGTGAATGGAAGTTTGGTGGAGGTACTAATAGCGATATCGACCCTAATGTTATAGATATTTTAGTACCAGAAGGTAAGAGTCAACGCGAAGTTTTGGGTAACTATAATTTAGAAGATGAAAGCTTGGCTACAGTTTATTCTGTAGGCGGAGGTAGTCAATTATTTAATAAATTATTTGTATTAATAGCTATAGTAGCTATTGCTATCTTAGGCTTTAATATAGTTAAATATAGAAAAGAATTGATTAAAATTGATGAATAGTAATTAAGGCTCTTATATAATTAATCAAGATTTAAAATTTTTGTTAATTTTAAATGTTAGTAATTACCTCTGATAAAATAAGTAATTAGAGAGATAATATAAATAGATTATATAAAATAATATAATAAATTTTAAATCCAAGGAGGTAATTATTAATAATGAGTGAATTTGACAGCGTCAATGTAAATCCAACACCGATAACTACAGGAGAGAACGTGACAATTGAGTATGCTGGTATGCTAAAAGAGGCTGGAGCTGATGAGGTTTATCTTCATGCTGGTGTAGGAGAAAATCAAAATTGGCAGGATGTTAAGACGATTAAGATGAATTGGACTCCACAAGGAACTTGTAAGACGACGGTTAAGTTAAATACTACTCAACGTTTTAATTTCTGTTTTAAAGACTCAGCAGAACATTGGGATAATAATGATGGTAGTAACTGGAGTTATGAGGTTCATAATGGAGACCAATATTAGATTATAGCTTTTATTAATCTTTAAAGCCTTTAATCATGTCACTAGCGGCATGATTAAAGGCTTTTTATTATTAATCAATAATTAAATTGATATAAATGAGGATTGGTATAATTACCAATCCTCATTCTTGTCATTCATAGGTGAACTTATATACGGAGAACTTACATATTCACCAACCCCTAATGGAGAACTTACATAGCCACCTAATGGTGAACTAATATATTCACCTACACCTAGCCCTTGTTCTCCACCCAGTGGAGAACTGCCAGCATTGAAAGTACCATCGGCTTGATAACTACGTTGGAAGATTCCATCAATAGTCATCCATTCCGGGTCATATTTATCTGAAGGTTGATCTCTTGGTGTCCTAAAGTAGTTAGACCGTGCTATTAGATTAAATTCTCCAGATGGTTTTTGAATTCCTAATTCTACTGTATATTGACAATTAGCTGAAGGAACTTTTAGATACCAATTAGTTGCTTCTAAATTTATGTCTACAGTAAAGAAGCTATTTGCATCACAGTGAGGGTAGTTCTTATTAGTGATGTCTAATACTTTCAAAATTGGTTGCCCATCTACTTCAAAGAGCTGATTAATCTCCCAATAGAGATAAACCCAATAGGAATCACGAACTAAAGCAGTAACTCGGTTTTGATTAAAATTTGTATTAAGATCATAATCTGCTAATTCCGGGTAATCATGAGTTGAAAAGAACTCCATATTTGGTGTTATACTTTCAATAGCTGGGGTATTACGATTTAAATTAGTACTCAAATCTTCTGCCACCTCCCAATCAACGGCTAATTTATTATTTCCCTCTTTAAATTCTTTATTCTTCCGTTTTGTATTAAATTTTAAATTACTTTTAGTCTTAGTCTGTTGTGGCATCTCCTGGAATATTTCTTCTTCATTCAATGTTTCCTTAGCTTCCTGGGTTGAGCTTTTACCTTCAGGTTCCCAGAAAAAATGATATAGAATTATCCCCAGGATAGCAACTAGGAATGAATAGATTAAAAAGGTCATAGTTTTTCACCTCGTATTTTCCTAAGCTACGTTTAAATTAATTCTCGTTGCAGCTTTGAGGAAATATTATCTGAACGATAGATGCGATAGTCAATGTCAGGAAAGATATTATCATAGCTCTGTATCTTTCTTAACATATTTAAATTGATATTGTCGTCTTTGATCTCTTGATAAAGGCTTTTAAATCTAGTTATATGCGTCTTAACTCTTTTAACAGCATATTCTACCATAGTTCCTGTCTTCATTATAAATGGCCAATCACTACTTTGGGCTAATAATAATTCTCTAGCTAATTGATTTAAGGCTTCATATTTTAGACCGGTAGCATCAGGATAATCATTAGCTATTTCAACCATCTTCTCAGTGGCCCAATGTAAATGACGATAGGTCCAGTCGTTGCTACCTTCTAACCAAACTTCTCCGTATCCTTTGTGCCCCCAACTAGAGTAAGAAGGTGTAGTTACTTGATTAGTTTTATATTCATTTAAATACTGGCTAGGAGTAATCAAAGATATAGTATCTTGATCATAAGCTATTTTACGAATTAAGAAGTCCAACCACTGAATTCCTTCATACCACCAATGGCCAAATAGTTCGGCATCATAAGGAGCAGTTACTATTGGTTTACGATCCATGTGTTTTGTTAAATAACTGATCTGTTTCTGACGGTTTGAGATAAAATCATCAGCATGGAGTCCAGCTTTATGAGTAGCCCAGTCTGGATTATAAGGTTCTTTATAGTCAGTCTCACCAGTAATACGATAATACTTAATTCCTGTATGCTTTCTAATTCCACTTTGGTGAATATAAGGTTCTACATAATCATAATCAAGGTCATATCCTATATCGCGATAGAATTCTCGATAATCATAATCTCCAGGATAACCTTCCTTAGCACTCCATACCTGCTTGGAAGATTCTAAGTCACGTCCAAAAGCCGCGACTCCATTCGGGGTGTAGATAGGAGCAAAGACTCCATACTTAGGTCTCGTGTCAGCATGTAAGACTCCGTGAGCATCAGTAAAGAAGTACTTAATATCATGTTTAGCTAAAAAACGGTCCTGTCCTGGCTGATAAGCACATTCTGGCAACCACATTCCTGCTGGATTAGTTCCAAAATATTTCTTATAAAGAGTACTAGCTAATTCTACTTGAGCATTAACAGCTTCTGGATAAATATCAAAGAATGGTAGGAAGGCATGAGTAGCGCTAGAGGTAATAACTTCCAGATAGCCTTCATATTGAAACTTTTTAAAAGCATTAACTAGGTTTCTATCATACTTTTCTTCGAATACATATCGTGCTTCTTTAAATAGGTAAGCATATTGTTGGGCCATTTGGTGGTATTCTGGTTGAGTTTTTGTTCTTTCTACTTCTTTGTCAGCTAATTCGATTAGATTGTTAATATGTCGTAAATATCTCTCTTGTAATAGTGGATCAGTTAACATTGATAAGAGTGGTGGAGAAACAGATAATGTTAAATTAAAATCTACTCCGTCTTCTAATAATCCATCAAATACATTAATTAATGGAATATAAGTTTCAGTAATTGCTTCATATAACCATTCTTCCTCCATAATGTCTTCTTTTTCTGGATGCCGAACATAAGGCAAATGTGCGTGTAAAACTAAAGATAAATATCCTTTTTCCAACGTTCCAACCTCCCAATTTTTGATTCTACTTCTATTAATATGATTAAATTTAACGTGACTTATACATGTAGATAGTGAATAAAAATGATTTGATTGGAAATATTAATTTTTGAACCAATTAAAATAAATTTGAATTTAGGAGGGAAATAAAAGTAGATGAAAGTACTGATGGTATCTTGGGAATATCCTCCGGTTAGTGTTGGAGGATTAGCTAGTCATGTCAAAGATTTATCTACTGCCTTAGTTGCAGAAGATGTTGAGATACACTTAATTACACAAGGAGGTGAAGGAGCAGATAATTTTGCTAAAGAAGAAGGGGTGTACGTGTACCGGATTAACAAGCCAGAGATTTCAACACCAGACTTCTTGACTTGGGTGATGCTAGTAAACTTTAATTTTATAGAGATGGCAAATAGCTTATTAAATAAGTATGATTTCGATTTGATTCATATCCATGATTGGTTAGTGGGATTTGCTGGTAAGAGTCTTAAACATGGAAATCATTTGCCGTTAGTGACAACTATTCATGCTACAGAATCAGGAAGAAATCATGGTATATACAATTCTCAACAAAAATATATCAATGATGTAGAGTGGTTAATTGGTTATGAAGCATGGAGAGTTATCTGCTGTAGTCAGTATATGGAAGATGAGATTCATGGTTTATTCCAAACTCCAAGAGATAAGATAGATATCATTAATAATGGAGTAGATTTAGATAATTTTGATGTAACAGCACCTGCAGGTTTCAAAGAGAAGTATACTACAGGGAATCTGGTCTTCTTTATTGGTAGAATGGTGCGAGAGAAAGGAGTACATGTCCTATTAGAGGCTGCACATCAAATCTTATCAGCAGCACCTAATACTCAATTTGTAATTGCCGGAAAAGGGCCGATGCTAGATGAACTCAAAGGACAAGCTCATAATTCTGGAATTGGTGATAAGGTTATTTTTCCGGGATATATTTCTGAGGAGGAGAAGGAATATTTATATCAAGTAGCTGATGTAGCTGTTTTTCCTAGTCTTTATGAACCATTTGGAATTGTTGCTTTAGAAGCTATGGCCAGCAAGACGCCAGTAGTGGTTTCGGGAGTAGGAGGATTGGATGAGATTATAGATGATGGGCAAGATGGTTTAAAAGCTTTACCAGGGAATGCTAATTCATTAGCGGAGAAGATAATTAAGTTATTAACCGATCAACCTTATGCTGATAAGCTACGGTCTAATGGTTATAAGAAGGCTGTAGAAGAGTATAGTTGGCAAGGAATTGCAGGAAAGACCAATGAGGTATATCAACAAGTTTTAGATGAATATCAAACTTCTGAATGGGCACATGTTAAATCAGGGTCTACAATATAATAGTTATAAAGGGGGAATTAATGTGAAGGCCGTAATTATGGCTGGAGGCAAAGGTACAAGGTTAAGACCATTAACTTGTGACTGTCCCAAGCCGATGGTACCGATTATGAATAAACCGGTTATGGAACATATAATTGAATTACTAAAACGTCACCAAATTAGGGATATAGCGGTGACTACTTTTTATTTACCACAGGTTATTGAAGACTATTTTGGAGATGGATCAAAGTTAGGAGTTAATTTGCATTACTATATAGAAGAGAGCCCTTTAGGAACCGCGGGTAGTGTAAAGAATGCAGAAGAATTTTTAGATGAGCCATTTATTGTAATCAGTGGAGATGCTTTGACTGACGTAGATTTAACAGCCGCTGTAGAGTACCATAAGCAAAAAGAATCTGTAGCTACGCTAGTTCTTACTCAAGAAGATATCCCGTTGGAATATGGAGTAGTCATGATTAATGAACGAGGTGCAATTACACAGTTTCTAGAAAAGCCTAGTTGGGGAGAGGTATTTAGTGATACAGTTAATACCGGAATCTATATCTTAGATCCTCATGTTTTTGATTACTATGAACATGGTGTAAAGTTTGATTTTAGCAAAGACTTATTTCCAAAGTTATTAGCAGCTAATGAACCGATGTATGGTCATGTAATGGATAGGTACTGGTGTGATATCGGTAATCTACAACAGTATCGCCAGACACACTATGATATTATCAGCGGTAAAGTCGAAGTAGACATTCCAGGTCAGCAGATAGCTAAGCAGGTTTGGGTTGGGGAGGGAACAGAAATAGCTAATGATGTGCAGTTAGCAGGTCCCCTTTATATAGGAAAGAATTGTACTATTAAGAGTGGAAGCAGTCTACAGAAGTCTATAATTGGAGATAATAATATTATTGAAAGTTCTAGTTCAATAAAGAAGAGTATAATTTGGAACAACTCTTTTATTGGTCAAAAGTCAGAATTAAGAGGTTCTGTAATCTGTGATGGAGTCAACATTAAAGACCATGTCTCTATCTTCGAAGGATCTGCAATTGGAGATGTTACTACAGTTGGCAGGAAGGCGAAGATTAAGCCAAATGTTAAGGTTTGGCCTTATAAGGAGATAGCAGATTCAACTATTTTAAATAAGAGTTTAGTTTGGGAGAGTGAATGGTCACGAACATTATTTGGGAATCAAGGCGTTGTAGGGATTAGCAATATTGAAGTAACGCCAGAATTTGTAGCTAAGCTAGGGACAGCTTACGGAGCAATGTTGGATAACGAAACAATAATTGCAGTTAGCTCTGACACTTATGACATGTCTAAAATGCTAAAACAGGCCATCGCTTCTGGTTTAACATCGGCAGGAGTTACAGTGCAAGATATAGGTGAGATGCCTAGTCCTATAGCTAGATATAGTGTAAGAGATCTAGAGGTCAAAGGAGGTATTCATGTTAGAGCCTGCCAAAGAGAACCACAAAATACTGTAATTGAATTTCTAAATGAATACGGGGTTAATATTTCGCGCAATGAAGAGAAAGGAATCGAAAAAGTATTCTTCAGAGAAGATTTCCAAAGAGCAAGTGTCGATGCAATAGGTGAAATCAAGTGGGTTCCACAGATGGTAGATCTATATTTGGAGAATATATTAGAATCAGTAGATGCTGAAGTAATAGAGGATATGCAATATACAATAGTAGCTGATTATGAAGAAGATAACTTAGATAGTATTCTGATACCATTAATTAATGGGTTGAACTGTAGGTTGATTAAGACAAAGTATGAAACTGAAACTAATAGACCTTTAAGCTTTAAAGAACGATTACAAAAACAAGACTTGATTTTGACTATGGTCGAGGATGAAGAAGTAGATTTAGGAGTAATTTTAGACCATAATGGAGAAGAGGTTACCTTAGTTACAGAAGAAGGTGAATTGATCAATCCCGAGTTAAATGAAGTAATTAGGGCAATAATCAATCTAGAAGATGGAGTAAAAGAACTATTCATTCCAGTTACAGCACCGAGGGTAATTAAAGATATAGCAGCTGAGTATGGTGCTGAAGTGACTTGGACCAAAGCTCAAGCTAAAGACCGCTTGATGAGTATCGTAGATTATGAAAATAAGGTGAATAAAGGGGTAGGACGGTTGCCCTTAGTTAATGATGCACTAGCTTATTTAGTTAAGGTCTTAGAGTTTTTAGCTAGAGAGAATACTAAGTTATCTGAATTAATAGCCGCTATCCCTGAATTCCATAGAGCAGAAGAAGCTATAGAATGTGCCTGGGAGAATAAAGGAAAAGTAATGCGAAACTTAATCCAACAGACGCCACAAGAGAAGATAGAATTAGTAGATGGAGTAAAAGTTCATCATAAAGATGGTTGGACTTTAGTATTGCCAGATTCAGAAGAGCCTATCTTCCATGTTTATACTGAAGCCGATACTCCTGAAAGAGCTACTGCCTTAACAGAAGAGTATACATCGATGATTACTGATTTACAATTAAGATAATCTGCTTAATATTTAGGGAGGAGTTTTAAAAAAAGTCTAGAAGTAACATAGATAGACTAACTATAGATATTAAAGAGCTTAAATTTAAGGAGATGAAACTGATTATTAAGGTAATTTTTCTCACTATTATAATTAATTTGGTTAACTTTTTAGAACGAAGGATGAAGAAGAATAACTTTCGTTATTTATTACGTCCAATCTTAATTGCTCCGCTTGGTGGTTGGATATTAGGAAATCTATCAACTGGAATTAATATTGGGCTTCTTTTAGAATTGATTTGGGGTAGCAATCTGTTTAACTATGATTTTGGGTTGCAGTATGTCAATTTAACAGCGATATTAACAGTTATTCTTACTCTATTAACAGGTAATATTAGTTTTGTAGTTATCCTTACCTTTACCTTAATAATCAGTTATGTATTGCAAGAATTAATAAATAGTTTCAACACAGAAAGGTATAGTTGGTTATTGGAAATAGGAATCTTTTTATTTATTTTTACTATACTGAACTTTGCCCCGATTTTAAAGGAATTTTTAGGTTCAATTCCTGCTCAGTTTTTAGATAAATTAGCTAGAGCAGCTGGATTGTTACCAAGCTTAGGGTTAGGAGTTATTTTAGCCCAAGCCATAATCTCCGGAGAAGCTCGAGGGCAGGTCAAGAATACATATCTCTTAGCACTATTAAGTACTCTATTCTTTTCGCTAAAGTTTATCTACCTAACTCCTTTATTTTTCTTAATAGCTTGGGGACTATTTTATGTTATTTTAAATAGAGTATGGGTTTCAAAGCAGTTTATTAGTTTTATAGTTGGAGGTTTAGTAATTATAGGGACGCCTTTTTTAGTAATGATAACGGGGTCTTTAGTTGATTCACAATTAAAGTTAGTACTATGGTCTGAAGCTTTTCTTTCGCTTTCTACGTTATTACTACTATTTTTTAATACTACTCAATTCGAAATATACTTTTTAATCTTAATTATAGGAGTCAGTTTAGGTAAAGCTGGACTAATATTGTAGGTGGTGATTTAATTGAAGATTGTAGCTGATTTACATACACATACTATCTCTAGTGGACATGCTTATAGTACTCTAGAAGAGATGGTGGCTGGGGCTAAGGAGAATGGTATTCAAATCCTTGGGACTACTGACCATGGGCCATCTATGCCTGGAGGTTGTCATCCTTATTATTTTTATAATTTGCCGATTTTACCCTCTAAGATAGAAGGGGTTAGGGTGTTGAAAGGTGTTGAAACTAATATTACAGATCTATATGGAACTCTCGATTTGCCGATCGCAGCTTTAAGGAAGCTAGATATTGTGTTAGCTGGGATGCATCCTTTAACTGGCTTTGATGGAGGCAGTAAGGCTGAGAATACTAAAGCGATGATTAATGCGATTAAGAATCCTTTGGTTGATGTAATTGTACATCCTGGAAATCCTCAGTTTGAGATTGATGCTAAAGAGGTAGTGAGGAATGCTTTAGAATATGATGTTCTTCTAGAAATTAATAATAGCTCTTTTCGTAAGAGTCGCCAAGGAAGTTATGATAACTGTTTAGAGATAGCTAGACAAGCTAAGGAATGTGGATTAAATTTAATTTTAAGTAGTGATGCTCATTTTTCAAGGGATGTAGGAAGGGTAGATAAAGCAATAGATTTAGTAAAGAAGGTCGGCTTAAGTGAAGATAATATTGTGAATACTTCTTATAAACGAATTAATAAATTTAGCAAAGATAAGGCTGAGATTAAGCAAAGCTTAAAATCCAATCAAGTATAAAATTATTATAAACTTGCAGGACTTATATTAGGATTTATCGAAATTATATTATTAGATATAGTTTTTTAAGTTGTTCTTAGAGATACATAAATTGAAAGATTCTATAATTAAATTTTAAGCACAATTAATGAGGAGGAAACTAATGATGAAGAGAGTAATGCAGTTATTGGTTATATCTGTTTTGTTAGTAACATTAACTTCTGTAGCTTTTGCAACAGTAAATGATATCAATGCGGGCTTATCTTATTATAGCCAAGGCAAATTAAAGAAGGCCAAAGTTCAGTTTAAAGATGCATTAAAATCTCCAGAATATAAAGTAGAGGCTTATACTAATTTAGGTTTAATTGCTAGAAAACAGGGGAATATTGACGAAGCTATTAATTATTACCAAAAGGCATTAAATTTAAATGCAGACCTTGTTGTTGCCCATATTGGATTAGGTGATCTTTATTTAATGAAAGATAATTATGAGGATGCTATTGCTGAATATAAATTAGCAAATGATATGACATCACACTTTATTGTTGACCAAAAACTAGGAATTGCTAATTATAAACAAGGTACTTATCAGAAAGCAGTTGACTACTTTAAAAAAGTGATTAATGATCATAAATGGGCTTATCCAAGTTACTACTATTTAGGTGCTACGTATCGTAAGTTAGGTAGTGTGGAGAAAGCGGCTAGTAACCTTCAAATAGCAATTAAAAGAAACCCTACTTATGTTAGAGCTTACTTAGGATTAGGTGACCTGTATTTGGAACAAGGTCAAAGATTAGAGGCTTTAAAGTCATATCAAAATGCAGTCCGTTCAAATAAAACCTACTATTTGAGTTGGTTTAAACTAGCTCATGCTTATGCGGAGTTAGAAAGAGTAGAAGATGCTAAGGAGAGCCTGGAGAGAACTCTTCATTTGAACCCAGACTTTCAAGAAGCAAGACAGATCTTGAATAAGTTAGAGCAGATGTAATCTCAAAATTTCAGATCATATATTAAATCTACAGTCATTAATGACTGTAGATTTTTTTGTATATCCATCTTTTCTTTAGGAAAGATTATTAATATTAAGAGTTAGGATTAAAATATATTTTGAGGTGCTAATAATGAGAAGAGAATTGGTTGTAATTATATTAGTAATGCTAACTATAATAACTGGATGTTCAGGGCAGGAGAAGGTTCCAGGGCAGGAGGATAGACCTAGTGAGGAAGTTCCTCAAACTGATGAGTATAGTAGTCCTACTGGACCAGATAAGTTAGAAGAGCAGACAGAAAGATCGATAGATGAAAGTGATGATTTTACCGAAGGAGATAGATTAGATGGTCAAGACCAAAAGTTAACTTATCAGGCGGATATTAAGGTTATATTGGATGAAAACTGTATTAACTGTCATAAAAAAGAGTCGGTAGTAGGCAAGAAGAATAAATTTAGTAATTATCAAGAGGTTAGGAGATTTGTGAAGCCTAATCAGCCAGAAAAAAGTAAATTAATTATTTCTATTCAGGATGATAATTCAATGCGTAAGTATATTAGTATCGAAGAGATTAATACTATTGAAGCATGGGTAGAAGCAGGAGCACCTAAATAGAAGGGGGCTTATTCATTGCGATTATTGGCAGATTATCATACTCATACTAATTATGGTCACGGTACTGGACAGATTGAAAAGAATATCCAACAAGCCATAAATATAGGCCTAGAGGAGTTAGCTATTACTGAACATGGGCCAGCAAGCCATAGTATTAGAAGACTAGGAGTTAGAGATAGTGCTCAATTATTAGAAATCAAAGAAGAAGCGAAGGCTTTTGACCATGAATTTGAAGAAATTAATATCTTAGCAGGGGTAGAGGCTAATGTGATTAGCCTAGATGGTAGGTTAGATGTTCCAGAATTCATACTAAAAGAATTAGATATAGTTTTAGCAGGCTTACATTTATGGGTCAAACCTCAAGACTGGGATACGGGTAAGAGATTGATTTTTGATAATTTAATTGGTAGCAAGATAGGATTGACTGCTCTGGAAGATGTTCGTTATTATAATACTCAAGCTTTAATAAGAGCTGTACAGAACTATGACATCGATATAGTTACTCATCCGGGATTTCAACTGGATATTGATACGATTGAGTTAGCTAAAGTGTGTAAAGAAAATGGCACTCTTTTAGAAATTAATAATAGCCACCATCAGTTAACAGTTGATTTCATAAATGTAGCAGTATCAACAGGAGCAAAGTTTGTGGTAAATAGTGATGCCCATACTTCAGAAGAGATTGGCAAGGTAGATGCTGCTTTAGATTTGATTAGAGATGCTAATATTAATTTAGAACAGGTCATTAATGTGGTATAGGTTTAGAATAGATTATTAATAACTACCACCTTTTTACATGGCATGGTATTTGCTATTAAGATTAAAAGGTGATATGATTTATATGAGGTGGTAATATGAAAGAGATCAATTTTGTAATTATTACCGGCATGTCAGGAGCAGGAAAGACAGAAGCGATTAGAGTATTTGAAGATTTAGGTTTTTTCTGTGTTGATAATCTGCCTCCGGCTTTAATTTCAAAGTTTGCTGAGTTATGTTTGCAATCCGAAGGCAAGGTAAGTAAAGTAGCTTTGGTAATAGATATTAGAGGTGGAGATTTCTTTGATGCTCTATTTGAAGAGCTACAGGCTTTAGAAGACCAGAATGTTGATTATAAAATTTTATTCTTAGAAGCGGCAACTGAGTCATTAATCCAAAGGTATAAAGAGACAAGAAGACGTCATCCTTTAGCAAAAGAAGGTAGGGTTTTAGATGCAATTAAGGCTGAAAGAACAAAATTAGAGTCATTGCGTGGTAAAGCAGATAAGATAATAGATACTTCACAGCTATCGACTAAAGGTTTGAAGAAGGAAATAAAGGCTAATTTTTCAAAGATAGAACTAAATACTAAGATTAATATTTCAGTAATCTCTTTCGGTTTTAAGTACGGGATGCCATTAGATGCTGATTTAGCTTTTGATGTTCGTTTCCTGCCGAATCCACACTATGTTAATTCATTGCAGCCTTTAACTGGCAATGATAAAGAGGTTCAGGATTATGTTCTGAAGTGGCCGGTTACTAAAAAGTTTAAAAATAAATTCTTTGATTTAATAGAATTCTTAATTCCACAATATATTAAAGAAGGTAAGGCTCATCTATCGATTGCAATTGGTTGTACCGGTGGCAAACATCGTTCAGTTACTTTTGCAAATAAATTATCTAAATTTTTACGGAGAGAGCAGTATCATGTAATTACAGAGCACCGAGATATAGAGAAAGATATTTAGGGGTTGACGCTTATGAAGATTTTTAAATGGTTATATCCAGGACTAAAGATAAAGCGATGGTTATTCTTATCGATTGTAGGTATTTTACTAATTAGTGTCGGTCTTACAGTAGCGATAGGATTTGAATTTTTGACGGTATTAGAGAATGAGTTATTAGCTTTAATTTATGATTTAACTGGTCATTTTTCACAAGTGTTTAATGTTGTAGTTGGGGCATTAATTATTGTCATAGGTATTATCTGTGTTATTTACGGAATTAGTAAAATGATTAATTCGATTATTGAAGCTTTATTACCTGACAATGAAGAAGAATTAGTAGAGTTGGTCTACCAACAAAGACATCTGAAGAGAGGGCCAAAGATTGTTGTTATTGGTGGAGGAACTGGATTGCCTACTATGTTACGTGGTATCAAGGAGTTCACTAGTAATATTACAGCAGTTGTAACGGTAGCTGATGATGGTGGAAGTTCTGGGGTTTTAAGAGATGAATTGGATATCTTACCTCCTGGGGATATTCGCAACTGCTTGGTAGCATTGGCTGATACAGAGGTTTTAATGGAAAGTTTATTTCAATATAGATTTGATACAGGTGAAGAATTAAATGGTCATAGCTTTGGTAATCTATTTATAGCTACGATGACTAAAGTGATCGGTGATTTTGAAGAAGCAATTAAGGAATCAAGTAAAGTTTTAGCGATTAGAGGTCGTGTATTGCCATCAACTTTAGAAGATGTAGTCTTATTTGCTGAAACCGAAGATGGTGAAGTAATTAAGGGAGAATCAAAGATTCCAGAAGTTAATAAAAGAATTAAACGAGTCTTTCTTGAACCTGGCGATTGTGATTCACTACCAGAAGTGATTAAGGAGATTGAAGAAGCAGATGCAGTCGTCTTAGGACCAGGAAGTCTTTATACAAGTGTTATTCCTAACTTATTGGTTTCAGAAATAAGTGAGGCAATTAAAAGAACTGATGCTTTAAAGATATATAATTGTAATGTGATGACTCAACCTGGAGAAACAACAGGTTATACGGCCGCCGATCATATTCAGGCTTTATATGACCATGGTGGATCAGAAATAGTAGACTATATACTTGTTAATAATGAGGGAATTTCTGCGGAATTATTAGAAAAGTATCAAGAAGAGGGAGCAGAACCAGTAGAAGTAGATTTTGGTCGTCTAGAAGAGTTAGGGATTAATGTCGTACAAGCACCGTTATTAAACAAAGAAGATTTGGTTAGACATAATCCGCATAAATTAGCAGAAGTAATTATTAAGTTAATTATAAAATTAAAGCAGAATACAGAGCAGGGACCATTAATAGATTTATATTTGAGGAATAAGTTTAAAAAAGATAGGTGATAGGGAATGTCATTTAGTGATCAGGTAAAGAATGAAGTAGCTAGAATAAATCCAGAAGATGAGTGTTGTGGTTGGGCTGAGCTTTCAGCCTTAGTTAGGCTAAATGGATCTTTGGAGATAGTTAGAAAAAGGTTAGCCTTAAAGATAGTTTCTCAGAATGCAGCAGTAGCTAGAAAGATATATAGATTACTTAAGGAGAAGTTTAATTTCTTTACCAAGATAATAGTTCGTCGGTCTATGTATCTTTCTAAAGAGAATTACTATGTTATTAAGTTGCCTCCTCAAAATGGAGTCAAAGATTTACTAGTTAACTGTGGTTTAATTGAAGATAATTATGAGTTAAACTATAAAATTAGTGATCAATTGGTTACAAAACGCTGTTGTCAGAAAGCGTATATTAAAGGGACTTTCTTAGGTAGTGGTTCAGTTAATGATCCTAGTGGTGATTATCATTTAGAAATTAGGGTCCATAGTTATGATTATGCTGAAGAGTTTGCTAATTTAGTTAAGGAAAAGTTTGAATTAGAATTTAAGATTCGAAGTAAAGGTGACGATTACATGCTTTATTTAAAGAGTGCCGATGAAATTGTAAAGATTCTAAATATTATTGGTGCTCATTCAGCACTTTTAGAATTTGAAAATGCGCGGGTTTTAAAAGAGGTAAGAAATCAGGTAAATCGGATCGTTAATTGTGAAACTGCCAATTTGAATAAGACTATAGAAGCGGCACGTAAGCAGATTGAGAATATTAAGTTAATTGAAAGAATTAAAGGTTTGGATTCATTGTCAGCGAGTTTACAAGAGATAGCTAAATTAAGATTAGAGAATCCTTATGCTAGTTTAAAGGAATTAGGGCAGTTATTAGAACCAACGCTAAGTAAATCAGGAGTTAATCACCGTTTAAGGCGCATTAATAAGATGGCTAAACAGATTAAGAAAGATAAATTTAGTTAGACAAGGAGTTGATTGTTGTGAAGTTAGCTCCCACAATTAATTTAGAACAGAAGCAGGAGTTAATTATGACTCCTAAGTTACAGCAAGCAATTGAGTTATTACAATTGTCTAAATTAGAATTAAATAATCGTTTAGAAGAAGAGTTGTTAGAAAATCCTGTTTTGGAATTGGTAGAAGAAGAGATTGAAGAAGTGGAGACGGCTGATGAAGATGAGTTTGAAGATCTAAATTGGGAAGAGTATTTTGTTGATTCAAGTTCTAATTATACTACCTATAATCAAGATGAAGATGAATATAATTATGAGAACTTTATTTCTGCCTCAATAACTTTAGAAGAACATTTAATCAATCAATTACAACTATTAAACTTAACAGACCAAGAGATTCAAATTGGAGAATATATTATTGGTTCCTTAAATAGCGATGGGTTTTTAGATGTTTCCATCAATGAACTTTCTAAAGAGTTAGAGGTAGAGGAGGAAAAAGTTTTAATTCTTTTAAATAAAATTCAGCAGTTCGACCCGCTAGGAGTAGCAGCTAGAAATTTAGAAGATTCCTTATTAATTCAAGTAGATAATTTACTTTTGGGAAAGAAGAGAAAATTAATAAAGATGATTATTAATGATTATTTTGAGCTACTAAGTAAGAATAAGGTAAAGAAAATAGCTAAAGAGTTAAAGATTACTCCTCAGCAAAGTCAGAAGTTAGTTGATTTTATTAAAACTTTGAATCCAAGACCAGCTAGTCAATTTGAACGCCAAGGAGAGACTAAATATATTGAACCTGATCTATTAGTAGAGAAGGTTAATAACAATTATGTAGTAACTATGAATCAGAGTAATGCTCCGCGATTAAGAATAAATTCTTATTATCAGAAGTTATTAAGAAAATTCAAGTCCGATAAAGAGGCTAAAGAATATCTTAAAGAAAAGATAGATTCAGCATTATGGTTAATTAAAAGTATTGAACAAAGAAGAATGACTATCTATCGCATTGCACAGGTGATTGTTGAACTACAAAGAGAGTTCTTAGAAAAAGGCTTAAAACATTTAAAGCCGATGACTATGCAAGATGTAGCTGATGAGATAGATATGCATGAGTCAACTGTTAGTAGAGCTACTACTCAAAAGTATATTCAAACACCTCATGGTTTGTTTGAACTTAAATTTTTCTTTTCATCAGGAGTTAAAGCTAAAGGCGGAAGATCACTTTCGTCAGTTAGTATTAAGAAGATAATTGAAGAGATAATTAATAATGAAGATGTAACTAAACCATTAAGTGACCAAAAGATAGCTAATAAGTTAGGTGATTTAGGTACTAAAGTTTCGCGGAGAACAGTAGCTAAATATCGTAATGAATTGGGGATAAAATCCTCTACAAAGCGAAAGAGGTATGAATGATAAAAAAGCAAAATTGCACTTAAGTGCAATTTTGCCTTTTGTAACAAAAATTCCTGCTTAAATTATCATTTTCTGTTAGGTCAATATATTATTTAATGAATTTTAGAAAATTAGACTTTTTTGCAGGAAATTAAACATCAGTATAGAATAAATCTAAGTAAAGAATAATTAATTGAATCTCATACATACTAATTTCATAATCTTTTATTTTAGCTAGCATGGGACCGATTTGACTCATCGGATACACATAAGTCCCATGGTTGATTTTAATTTAAATCAATGAATAAAAAAGATATTTAGAATAAAAATATTAGTAGGTCAGTAAAACTAAAAGAAAACTAATTTTTAAGCATTGTGGGACATAATAGTATTAACGGGACTAATTACACCCGGAAAGTAGGAGCTATATTATGAAAGAAATTATCAAAATTCAACAAAAAATTGCCCCTGAATTAATAAAAGTAGTGGAAAGAAGATATACTATACTGCGAGCCATTTTCTATCTCCAGCCGATTGGTCGTAGATCATTAGCTGAGAAATTAGGAATAAGTGAGCGTAAGATTAGGAATGATTTAGAATTTTTGAAGCAAGAAGGTTTTATTAATTCAACTAGCGCTGGAGCTAGGATGACATCTAGAGGTAATAAATTATTCTATCAATTAGATGATTATGTTAAAGCATTACAAGGTTTAGATAAATTAGAGATAGAATTAAGTCGTAAATTAGGATTAAAAGAGGTATATATTGTACCTAATACGATGAATAATACTGATACGCAGCAAGAGTTAGGTAGATTCGCTGCTAAGTTATTACAGAGAAAACTAAAGAATGAAGATGTGTTAGCTGTTACTGGAGGGACTACATTGGCTGTAGTTGCTGACTTAATGCTTCCTAACCAAAATTTATTAGAGGTTACAGTAGTACCAGGGCGAGGTGGCTTAGGTGAAGAAGTAGAAATTCAAGCAAATACTATAGCTGCTAAGATTGCTAAGAAGCTAGGTGGAGACTATCATCTTTTACATGTGCCGGATAATTTAAATGAAAGTTTACTAGAGACGATAATAAAAGAGCCTCAGATTAAAGAGGTGTTAAGTTTAGTTGAAAAGGCCGATATCCTAATACATGGGATTGGAACTGCTGAAGTAATGGCAAAACGAAGGGGCCTTAAAGCAGAAAAGATTAAAGAAATATTAACAGCTGGAGCAGTAGGAGAGGCTTTTGGTTATTACTTTAGTCAAACTGGAGAGATAGTTCATTCAACGGCTAGTGTAGGAATCCAGTTAGATGATTTAAAAGAGATTGAAACTACTATTGCGATAGCTGGTGGCAGAACTAAAGCAGAAGCAATTATTTCTGTTGTTTCAAATAAATATCAGGATGTTCTAATTACAGATCAGCATGCTGCTGAAGAGATGTTATCTTTACTAAGGAGGTGATGAAACCAATTTTGATTTAATAAAAATTGGTTCTCATATAATAGATTAAAAACTAATAAGTATCTACAGCGAAAAGCAAATTATAAGGAGGAATTATCATGACAAAGAGATTAGCAATTAATGGGTTTGGTAGAATTGGAAGAAATGTATTTAGGATTCTTCAAAAGAAAAAAGCGGATATGGAAGTTGTAGCTATTAATGATTTGACAGATGCAGAAACATTAGCTTATTTACTTAAATATGATTCTGTACATGGTAGATTCGATGGTGAAGTAGAGGCTACTGATAATGGAATTAAAGTAAATGGTGAAGAAATTGAAGTTACATCAGAAAAAGATCCTGCAAATTTAGGCTGGGATGAAAAAGGTGTAGATATAGTAATTGAGGCTACTGGAGTCTTTCGTAAGAAGGCGCAATTAGAGAAGCATTTAGAGGCTGGTGCTGACAAAGTAATATTAACTGTTCCAGCTAAGGATAAGATAGATAACACAATTGTATTAGGAGTTAATGATGATGAATTGAAAGATTCTGATAGAATTGTTTCGAATGCCTCATGCACAACTAACTGCTTAGCGCCGTTAGCTAAAGTGTTAAATGATAAATTCGGTATTGAAAAAGGTCTAATTACCACAGTACATGGTTATACAGCTAGTCAGGCAATCTTAGATGCACCGATGAAGAAGACTAGAAGAGGAAGAGCAGCTGCGGAGAATATTATTCCAACTACTACTGGAGCGGCTATTGCTACGACTAAAGTATTACCAGAATTAGAAGGTAAGATTGATGGTATGGCAATGCGAGTGCCGGTTCCTGATGGTTCTATTGTTGATGGAGTCTTCAATTTATCAACCGATGTAACAGAAGAAGAAGTAAATGCTGCTTTAAAAGAAGCAGCTGAAGGTGAAATGGAAGGCGTTCTTGGTTATACTGAAGATGAGGTTGTATCACGTGATATTATTGGTTCACCATACTCTTCATTAATTGATGCACAATCAACAAAAGTGATTGCTGGTAATCAAGTTAAGGTTTTATCTTGGTACGATAATGAATGGGGCTATTCTAATAGAGTAGTAGATTTAGCAGCTATGTTATAAAAATATCATTTAGCCGCAGAAGTAGTTGTAATAGATAACTATTTCTGCGGTTAAATCTTAAATTAGGAGGGTTCAGTCAATATGGCAAAGAAGATACTAAAGGATGTAAAAGTGCAGAATAAACAAGTACTAGTTAGAGTAGATTTCAATGTACCAATGGAAGATGGGAAAGTGACTGATGACACTAGAATTAGAGCCGCCTTACCTACAATTGAATATTTGATTAAGGAAGATGCAAAAGTAATCTTAATGGCTCATTTAGGTAGGCCAGGTGGAGAGCCAAAAGCAGATTTGCGATTAGACCCAGTTGCTAAAGAACTGGCCAATCTTTTAAATAAAACTGTCTATAAAACTGACGAAACAGTAGGGGCAGAAGCAAAAAAAGCTATTTCGCAAATGGAAGATGGGGATGTAGTATTATTAGAGAATACTCGTTTTAATCCAGGCGAAAAGAAGAACGACCCAGAGTTTGCTAAGCAATTAGGAGAATTAGCAGATATCTATGTTAATGATGCTTTTGGAGCCACTCATCGTGCCCATGCATCAACTGCTGGGGTTACTAAATATGTTGATGAAGCAGTAATGGGTTTTCTAATTCAGAATGAGTTAGAGACTATGGGGCAGGCGATAGAAAATCCAGACAAACCATTTGTAGCAATTATTGGTGGAGCCAAAGTTTCAGGTAAGATCGGTGTTATTGAAACTTTTCTTGATAAGGTTGATGCTTTATTAATTGGTGGAGGAATGGCAAATACATTTCTTGCAGCCAAAGGGTATGAGACTGGTGATTCTTTAGTAGAAGAAGAAAAGATAGACTTAGCTAAAGAATTAATCGAGAAAGCAGAAGAAAAAGGGGTTAACTTATCATTACCAGTAGATGTCATGGTCGCTGATGATTTTACTGCTGATGCAGCGCAAAAGATAGTGAGCGCAAACGAAATTGAACCAGGCTGGCAGGCATTAGATATTGGCCCAGAAACAATAAAGAGCTTTGCTGAAGTCATTAAAGATGCACAGACTGTAGTTTGGAATGGACCGATGGGAGTATTTGAAATGGATCCGTTTGCTAAAGGAACCACAGAAGTAGCAAGAGCCTTAGCTGAATCTAATGCAACGACTATCATCGGTGGTGGAGACTCAGCAGCAGCAGTCAAAAAAGCCGGGTTAGACGATCAGATGACGCATATCTCAACTGGCGGAGGCGCATCGCTGCAGTTCATGGAAGGGAAGCCATTGCAAGCCGTAGAGGCATTAGACAATAAAGAATAATAATTACTTTAAAGTTATCTAAAAAGAGCATAGCCTTCATGCTAATACGTAGGCAGCTTAAACCAAAAAAGATTTTGATGAACTTAATTGTCAATTAAAGAAACTGGGAGGAGTGTGTTTATGAGGAGGCCTTTTATTGCTGGTAATTGGAAGATGCATAAGACAAATAGTGAAGCAGTAAAGATGGTTAAAGAATTAGTAGATTTAGTTTCAGGAGTGGAAGATGTTGATATAGCTATCTGTGCTCCAGCGACAGCATTATCTGATATTAATAAAGAGGTTGCAGATACTAATGTAGCGTTAGGAGCAGAGAATATGTTTTGGGAAGAAGAGGGAGCCTATACAGGAGAGATTTCTCCTTTGATGTTAAATGATGTAGGTTGTGAATATGTAATTTTAGGTCATTCCGAAAGAAGAGGATATTTTAATGAAACAGATGAAGATGTGAATAAGAAAGTGAAGACTGCATTAGCTCATCAGTTAAAGCCAATTATCTGTATTGGTGAAAAGTTAGAAGAAAAAGAGGCTGGTGAAACTAAAGATATTGTTAAACGACAGGCTTTAGCAGCTTTAGAAGAGGTGGAGGAGTCTGATTTAGAGACTATTACTATTGCCTATGAACCAATTTGGGCGATTGGTACTGGTAAGTCAGCAACAGCTGAGGATGCTAATGAAGTAATTAAATATATTCGTGAAGTATTAAGGGAAGAGTTTGGTAAAGTAGCTGATAAAATGCGAATTCAGTATGGTGGTAGTGTTAAGCCTCATAATATTGCCGAATTCATGGCTACCTCTGATATTGATGGTGCTTTAGTAGGTAGTGCTAGCTTAGAAGCAGAATCTTTTGCTGATATAGTTAAGTTTGATTAGTTAAGGGAGGTAAATGATGTGACAGAGAGACCTAAACCCTTGGCTTTACTTATTTTAGACGGTTGGGGGTTAGACGAAGATGAAGAAGGAAATGCAATCCAACAAGCAGATACGAAAAACTTTGAAGAGTTATGGAATAGTTATCCACATACATCCTTAGTAGCTTCTGGTGAAGAGGTTGGTTTACCGCCAGGACAGATGGGCAATTCAGAGGTTGGTCACTTAAATTTAGGTGCTGGAAGAGTTGTATATCAGGATTTAACTAAAATTAGTTTAGGAATTAAAAATGGTTCTTTCTTTAAGAATAATGTGCTTTTAGAAGCAATAAAGAACTGTCAGGAAAATAATTCTGCCCTTCATTTGCTAGGATTGTTATCAGATGGTGGAGTCCATAGTCATATAAAACATCTCTATGGTCTATTAAAATTAGCTAAACAGAACGAAATAGAGGATGTTTATATCCATGCAATTTTAGATGGTCGAGATGTGCCACCGTCTAGTGCTAAGGGATATATTAAAGATTTAGAAGAAAAAATAGAAGAGATAGGGGTAGGGCAGATTATAACTGTTAGCGGTAGATATTATACTATGGACCGTGATGAACGGTGGGATAGAACTGAAAAAGCTTATAATACTATGGTTTCTGGTGAAGGCGTTACTGCCCAAAGTGCTTTAGAAGCAGTAGAACAAGCCTATGAAGAAGATACTACCGATGAGTTCGTGCTCCCAACAGTAATAGTAGAGAATGAAGAACCGATTGCTACAATTAGAGATAATGATTCTGTTATCTTTTATAATTTTAGACCTGATCGGGCTCGTCAGATTACTCGTGCTCTAACTGATTCTGATTTTCATGGTTTTGAGCGAAAGTCTGAACTTCCAAAAGTGCATTTTGTCTGTATGACAGAGTATGATGAGACCATTGAAGCCCCAGTAGCTTATCCTCCGGAGACAATCACTAATACTCTAGGGCAAGTTCTAGGGAAGAATGACTTAAAACAATTAAGAATTGCAGAGACTGAAAAGTATGCTCATGTAACTTTCTTCTTTAATGGCGGTAAGGAGAAGCCTAACCCAGGGGAGGATAGAGAACTGATTCCATCTCCTAAGATAGATACTTACGATGAGAAGCCTGAAATGAGTCTTTATGAAGTGCTTGAAAGTCTATCTAAGAGGTTAGATGAAACAGACTATGATGTGATTATTATGAACTTTGCTAATCCAGATATGGTAGGACATACTGGAGATCTAACTGCTTGCCGAGCAGCTGTAGAAGCTGTAGATGATGGTTTGAAAGAAGCAGTGGATAAGATACTAAGCTTAGGTGGAGAAGTCTTAATTACTGCTGACCATGGTAATGCTGAACAGATGCTAGACTGTGAAACAGGTGATACTTATACTGCTCACACTACTAATTTAGTACCATTTATCTATGTTAGTCAAGACAATCAAGATGTAGAATTAGTAGAAGCGGGTAATTTAGCAGATGTAGCTCCAACTATGTTAGAGTTATTAAAGATTAACCAACCTGAAGAAATGACGGGGGAGTCACTGTTTGAATAATATATTGTTTAAATTAATATAAGGAGGAGATTAATATGTTCCATACTAGTATTGAAGATATTTATGCACGAGAAATTCTTGATTCGCGAGGTAATCCAACAGTAGAGGTAGAGGTTATCTTAAATAGTGGGGCTGTGGGAAGAGCAGCAGTTCCCTCAGGGGCTTCAACAGGTGCTTATGAAGCAGTAGAATTAAGGGATGGAGATGAAGAGAGATATTTAGGTAAAGGGGTAAGACAAGCTGTTAATAATGTTAATGAAGAGATTGCTCCAGAATTAATAGGTATGGACGCAACTAGACAAGTCGATATCGATGAGATTATGATTGAACTAGATGGTACTGAGAATAAAGGAGAGTTAGGAGCAAATGCTATCTTAGGAGTTTCGTTAGCAGTAGCCAAAGCCGCAGCAAATGCTCTAAACTTACCACTTTATAGCTATATCGGTGGTGTAAATGCAAAAGAATTACCGGTACCCATGATGAATATCTTAAATGGTGGTGAACATGCTGATAATAACGTTGATATTCAAGAATTTATGGTTATGCCAGTAGGTGCTAATACATTTAGTCAAGCTTTACGTATAGGTGCTGAAATATTCCATAACTTAAAGAAAGTTTTACAGAAAAAAGGTCTAAATACAGCTGTTGGTGATGAAGGTGGATTTGCACCTAATTTAGGTTCTAATGAAGAAGCATTAGAAGTAATTGTAGAAGCAATAGAAGCAGGAGGATATGTTCCTGGTGAAGATGTTATGTTTGCTCTTGATGTTGCTGCAACTGAGATTTATAAAGATGAAAAGTATATCTTAGCCGGCGAGGGAGTTGAAAAGACGACCACTGAAATGATCGATTTCTATGCTGAATTAGTAGACAAATATCCAATTATCTCTATTGAAGATGGATTAGCTGAAGATGATTGGGATGGTTGGAAAGAGATGACTGACAAGCTAGGAGAAGAGATTCAGATTGTTGGTGATGATTTATTTGTAACTAATACTGAAAGATTAGCTAAAGGTATTGAGATGGGAGCAAGTAATTCGATATTAATTAAGGTTAATCAGATCGGGACTATTACTGAGACTTTAGAAGCAATTGAAATGGCAAAAAGAGCTGGATTTACAGCGGTAGTTTCACATCGTTCAGGAGAGACAGAAGATGTGACTATCTCTGATTTAGTAGTTGCCACTAATGCTGGACAGATTAAGACTGGTGCTCCATCGCGTACAGACCGGGTAGCTAAATATAATCAGTTATTAAGAATTGAAGATGAATTAGGGCCAATCGGTTTCTATAAAGGAATTGATGCTTTTTATAATTTATAATTTTTAGGTAAGAATAGGAGTAGAGTGTATTAAAGAATACACTCTACTCCTTAATATTATAATTATACAGGAGTCTAAATTATATTCTTCGTCTATAAAACCAATAAATGTCATTAAATCTAAAAATATTGTTGTTTTTTTAAGAGGATTATGTTAAAATTAATAGTGGTCTAGTTCATGGGAGGTGTACAAAATAAGATGGCAGTATTAAAAGTTTTTCATATTATTATATCAATAGCAGTCATTGCTGGAGTATTATTACAGTCAGGTAAGAGCGCAGGAATGTCTGGTGCTATTGATGGAGGTGCGTCTGCTCTTTTAGGTCAAGACAAGCAGGTTGATGAAAAGTTAAGTAAATTAACAACGGTAGCAGCAATTTTATTTATGGTTAGTTCATTATTACTAGCTGCGCTTTAAATTTTAAACCCCTATCCTAGGGGTTTAAAATATGGCATAAAATAAAATATAAATTTAAAAGGAGGAATATGTTGTGGGAATTTATGTAGTACCCTTAGCAGGAATAGTAGCTCTAATTTTTGCTTTCATTCTACGTAATAAGGTTACTAAAGCAGATATGGGAACTGAAAGAATGAAGGAATTAACTGCAGCCATTAACGAAGGAGCTATGGCATTTTTGAATACTGAATATAGAAATCTATCTATCTTTGTAGTTATTGTAGCAATTGTTATAGGTATTTTCCTTAATATTCAAACTGCTATTGCTTTTGTTACGGGAGCTATCTTCTCAGCATTAGCTGGTTACTTTGGTATGCAGATAGCTACTATAGCTAATTCAAGAACTACTAATGCTGCTCGTAGTGGAATGAATGAAGCTTTGCAGATTGCTTTTTCTGGTGGGGCAGTTATGGGGATGTCGGTTGTTGGCTTAGGTCTTTTAGGATTAGGTGGACTTTACATATTATTTGGAGGAATTGAGTCCGTAAACTCTATCAGAGGTTTTGCTTTTGGAGCTAGTTCAATTGCTTTATTTGCTCGTGTTGGCGGTGGAATTTATACTAAAGCTGCTGATGTTGGAGCTGACTTAGTAGGTAAGGTAGAGGCTGGTATTCCAGAAGATGATCCACGAAACCCTGGTGTAATTGCTGATAATGTAGGTGACAACGTAGGTGACGTGGCCGGTATGGGTGCTGACCTATTTGAGTCATATGTAGGTTCTATTGTTGCTGCAATGGCTTTAGGTGCTAGTTTAGCGGCTAAGATGCCAGAGATTGGTGTTAATTTTGTCTTATTGCCGATGTATATAGCTGCGATTGGTATTGTTGCTGCTATTATTGGAACTAGATTCGTTAAAGCAAAGGATGAGGCTAACTTAGGTGCTGTTTTAGAACGCGGAACTTTAGTTGCAGGTGTTTTAACTTTAATTTCTACTTATTTCTTAGTTAGTTCACTAATTGGAAAGATGGGGTATTTCTGGGCAATACTAGCTGGTTTAGTAGCCGGAATACTCATTGGTCGAATTACTGAATACTATACATCTGATCACAAACCACCAGTGCAGCATATTGCTGACCAGTCACAGACTGGTGTAGCTACTAATATTATTAGTGGATTAGCTGTTGGTATGAGAAGTACAACCTTACCGATCATTGTTATTGCAGCTGCAATCTTTATTGCTTTTAAATTAGGTGGATTATATGGAATTGCTTTAGCTGCTGTTGGAATGTTATCGACTACTGGTATTACATTAGCAGTTGACGCTTATGGTCCGATTGCTGATAATGCTGGTGGTATTGCAGAGATGGCAGAATTAGAATCAGGAGTTAGAGATATTACTGACCAATTAGATGCAGTAGGGAATACTACAGCAGCGATTGGAAAAGGTTTTGCTATCGGTTCTGCTGCTTTAACATCTTTAGCACTTTTCTCAGCATTTACAGAAGCAGCTAACTTAGAAACGATCGCCTTAACTAATCCAAACGTAATCATTGGTCTATTTATTGGTGCTATGTTACCTTTCTTATTCTCGGCAATTACTATGGAAGCAGTAGGAAAGGCTGCTTTTGAGATGATTGAAGAGGTTCGACGTCAATTTAGAGAGATTCCAGGAATTATGGAAGGTGAAGCTAGACCAGAATATGCTAAATGTGTAGATATCAGTACTGCTGCTGCTTTAAGAGAGATGATATTACCAGGTATAATGGCAGTAGTTACGCCGATCATTGTTGGATTATGGAGTGCTGAAGCTTTAGGTGGATTACTAGCTGGTGCTTTATCTGCAGGTGTATTAATGGCAATTATGATGGCTAATGCTGGTGGAGCTTGGGATAACGCTAAGAAGTATGTTGAAAGTGGTAACTTCGGCGGTAAAGGTACAGAGACACATGATGCTACAGTAGTAGGTGATACAGTAGGTGATCCGTTTAAGGATACTTCTGGACCTGCTTTAAATATCTTGATTAAGTTAATGACTATCGTGTCGTTAGTATTTGCACCGTTATTTGGATAAATTAGAATGTATAAGTTTATATAGTGAATAAAGACCCTCTAGCTAATGTAATGGTTGAGCTAGAGGGTCTTTTATTATTAAATATATGTGAAGAACTAAATTCTACAAAGGAAAATGTCAGTAAATACAGAATTTTAATAATAATAAGTTGATAAAGGAGGAATAACTAGTGGTGGAAGTAAGAGTGCAGACGTCAGAAGAAGAATTGGTCTTAGAAGCAGAGATAGGAGAGAATCTTTTAGATTTTTTGCGAAAACATAATATAGAAACTGATGCTATCTGCGGTGGAAATGGAATTTGTGGTAAATGCAAAGTTAAAGTAAAAGGAGAAGTATCTGAAATAAGTCTTAAAGAACGGGACTTATTATCTGAATTAGAGTTAGAGAGTGGAATTAGATTGGCCTGCTTAACTGAAATTCAAGGTGAAGTTGAAGTTGAGTTGATAAGTGATGGTAGAGCCACTTTAAGGATTTTGGATGAAGGTGATGAGGATGATTTAAATTTAGAGCCAACGATTAAAAAAGATTATTTAGAGTTACAAGAACCTACATTAGAAGACCAAGCTTCTGATTGGACAAGAATTATTAAGAGTATTGGTGAGGAGTTAGAAGTAGATTTAGAGTTATTAAAAGAACTACCTGATATTTTACGTGATGCTAATTATAAAGTAACTATAGTTAGACAAGGTAAGAAAGTTATTAACATAGAAAAAGATGATACTACTGATGTAGTCTATGGTTTGGCTATTGACATAGGAACGACTACTGTTGTTGGATACTTGTTAGACTTAGTAACTGGTGTACAAGTTGGTAAAGTAGCAATGGCTAATCGGCAAAGTGATTATGGTAGTGATGTTATTTCTAGAGTCAACCATACCCTAGAAAAAGAGAGTGGGACTAAGGATCTACAAGATAGAATTATCGAAGTAATTAACCAAATCATTGATCAGTTAATCGATAAATACGAAGTATCTAGGGAAAGAATCTATGAATTAGTCTTTGTTGGGAATACGGTTATGAGTCATCTATTATTGGGTTTGAAGACAGAGCACGTAGCCAAAGCACCATACGTTGCCGTAATTAATGAGCCACAATCTATTTCAGCAGATGAATTAGGTATTAAGCTTAATGCTTCAGTTACTTATTTACCTAATGTTGCTAGCTATGTAGGTTCAGATATAGTAGCAGGTTTGTTGACCAATAGAATAGACCAAAGTGATGATTTTAAATTATTGGTTGACTTAGGAACAAATAGTGAAATAGTTTTAGGAAATAAAGAGAAGATGATGGCTTGTGCAGCGGCGGCTGGGCCTGCTTTTGAAGGGGCTGGATTAGAGTTTGGTATGAATGGAGTGCAGGGAGCTATTGAGGAGATAAGAATTACCGATAGAATAGAAGTTAGTGTAATCGGGAACCAAAAAGCTAAAGGCATCTGTGGTTCAGGAATTATTTCTTTGTTGGCAGAGTTATTAAAAGCAGGTATCATGGATAAAAGTGGTAAACTATTGTCGCCTGATGAAATAGATAATTCAGTCGTACCGGAGATAAAAGAAAGAATTATTGAGGGTGATAAAGGTAGAAAATTGATCTTAGTCAAGGCAGAAGAAGCTGCAGGTGAAGAATCAGTAACGATCAGCCAAAAAGACATTAGAGCTATTCAATTAGCCCAAGGTGCAATTAGAGCTGGAATTAAAATTTTAATGGATGAATTAGGAATTGGTATTGAAGAGATTGGAGAAGTTTTAATTGCAGGCGGATTTGGTAATTATATTCAACCACAAGATGCAGTAACGGTCGGTGTATTACCGACTTCTTCTAAGCTAGAAATTAGAGGAATTGGTAATGCTGCTGGTAGTGGGGCTAAAGCTGCCTTGTTGAGCCAAACCAAACGAAAAGAGTCTAAGCAGATAGCTAAACAAGTGGAGTATTTAGAATTATCCGGACGACAAGATTTTCAAAATGAGTTTATGAGTGCGATGACTTTTGAAAAATTTGAACAAAGATAGTGAAAAAACAGGAAAATTAATTTCAATCTGGAAATAGATATCAGGAAGTACATTTTAGGCAGGAGGAATGAAGATGAAGATTGAAGGCGATGAAATGTGTTTTGCCTGTGGACCTAAGAACCCGATCGGTTTAAAGTTAGATTTTGAGTTGAAGGACGATGTTGTAGAGACTAAATTTACTCCACAAGAAGTACACCAGGGCTTTACAGGTATTATGCACGGTGGTTTAATTTCTACACTTTTAGACGAAGTGATGGCTAATGTGCTTTATTTACAAGAAATTAAAGCAGTCACTGCCAAAATGGAGGTTAAATTTCGCAAACCAATCAAGATTGGAAGAGAATTGACGACAACAGGTTGGATAGAAAGAAAGAAGCGGAGAACTATCGATACAGCAGCTAAGATAATAAATCAAGATGGGGAGAAGGTTGCGGAAGCAGAAGCGGTATTTATGAGAGAAGGTTAATGAGGGAGTATAGATTTAGTCTTATTTGGGCACCCTATAAGATAAAGGGTGTCTACTTTATTGGAGTTAAAGAATAAGGAGGGGTAAAATGAGTGCGAAGCAAATGATATTAAATTTCATGAGAAATGAAGCCTATAAACCATTGACAGCAGAAGAATTATTGGCTGCTTTTGAGATACCTAAGGAAGAGCAAGATAGGTTTATCGATATTATAGAGCGGATGGAAGAGAATGGTGAGATAGTAAAGACAAGAAGAGGAAGGTATGGCGTTCCTGATAGGATGAATTTAGTCGTTGGTAGATTAGAACGCCATAGTAAGGGATTTGGTTTCTTGATTCCGGATGATATAGAGAAAGAAGACGTCTATATTAGTGCTAGTGATATGAATGGAGCAATGAATAACGATCACATAATTGTAAGAATAAAAGGTACTAAAAGTGGTAAGAAGCTATCAGGAGAAGTTATTAGAATTTTAGACAGACATAATAAAACGATTGTAGGAAGTTTTGAATCAAGTCGTAATTTTGGATTTGTAGTTCCAGATGACTCTCATATTTACTATGATATTTTTGTGCCACAAAAGGAGATTAATGGGGCAAGACAGAACCAGAAAGTGGTTGTTGAGATTACACGGTGGCCAGAAGAACGTCGTAATCCGGAAGGCAAGATTATTGAAATACTAGGTGATTTAGGTGAACCAGGAGTAGATATAGAAGCAATTATCCGTAAATTAGAGCTTCCTAAAGATTTCCCAGAAGAGGTTAAGGAATATGTACGAGATATACCAGAGACGATTCCAGAAAACGAATCAGAACGTAGAAAAGATTTACGAAATTTAAAGATGGTAACTATCGACGGCGAAGATGCTAAAGACTTTGATGATGCAGTTTCAATTGAGAAGTTAGATGGGGATAAAGTAAGGCTTGGAGTTCATATTGCTGATGTTTCGTATTATGTTAAAGAGAATACAGTCTTAGATGAAGAAGCAAGGACTAGGGCTACAAGTATCTATCTAGTAGACCGTGTGATTCCTATGCTACCAGAGAAGTTATCTAATAATCTATGTAGTCTTCGGTCTGGTGAGGATAGATTGGCAATGACAGTTCTGATGACTTACGATTTGGAAAGTGGAGACTTACTTGACCATGAAATATTAGAAAGTATTATTAATGTTAATCATCGTCTGACTTACAATAAAGTAAGAGAGATCTTGGTTAATGAAGATGAAGATTTGATTGCAGAATATAATGACTTCATTGATGAGTTAAGGTTGATGGAGGAATTATGTAAAGAGTTGCGTGAAGGCAGGGTTGAGGAAGGTAGTATTGATTTTGATTTTCCAGAATCAAGAGTAATATTAAATGAAGATGGAAAACCGATAGATATTATTAAAGTGGAGAGAAGTATAGCTGAGAAGTTGATTGAGGAGTTTATGATAGCTACTAATCGAGTGGTGGCTGAGGAGATATACTGGCGGGAAGTTCCTTTTATTTATCGAGTTCACGATTATCCTGACCAGAGCGATTTAGAAGCGTTAAATGAATTTATTCATAATTTTGGTTATCATATTAAAGGTATCAGTGATGAGACACATCCTAAAGCATTGCAGACAGTCTTAAAAAAGGTTAAAGGAGAAGCTGAAGAAAGGATTATTAATACTGTATTATTACGTTCAATGAAACAAGCCCATTATGCAGTAAAAAATATAGGTCACTTTGGTTTAGCGGCAGAATATTATTCCCACTTTACGTCACCAATTAGGCGGTATCCTGATTTAGCTATCCATCGAATTACTAAAAGAGTAATTAATCAAGGGGTTTTAGGTGAAGAGCAGAGTAAGAGATTGGAAGATGATTTATCAAAAGCGGCTAATCACGCTTCAATTAGAGAGCGAAAGGCTGCTGACGCAGAGATGGAGTCTAAAGACCTGAAGAAGGTAGAATATATGCAGGGTAAAGAAGGAGAAGTATATGAAGGAATTATTAGTGGCATGATGTCTTTTGGTTTCTTTGTGGAACTACCAAATTCAGTAGAAGGGTTAGTCCATGTTAGTAATTTAACTGATGATTATTACACTTATCACGAAGATAAGCAGTCTTATATTGGTGAGCGAACAGGAAATATCTATCGTTTAGGAGATGAGGTTAAAGTAGAGGTTTATAAGGTGAATTTAGTTGAAAGACAGGTTGATTTAGTACTAGCTGAATAATTGTAAATAGTTCCCAACTAAAAACCTCGATTTTATTCCGTTTTTCCTTGACAGTTAGCTTAGAACTGTTATAATATTAAATGCACGCTCTATTAAGGAGTGAATAGACTGTGAGTGATAAGAATAAAGTAGTTGCAAGAAATCGCAAAGCAAGACATGAATATCATATTGAAGAGACTTATGAGGCAGGCATTGTCTTACAGGGGACAGAAGTTAAGTCTATTCGCCAGGGTAGAGTTAACTTAAAAGATAGTTTTGCTATTGTAGAGAGTGGCGAACTTCTTCTTTATAATATGCATATTGCGCCTTATAGTCATGGTAATCGCTATAATCATGAACCAGAAAGACCTAGAAAGCTCTTAATGCATAAAAAAGAGATTAGGCGCTTTATTGGTAAGACAAGAGAGAGTGGTTATACTCTAATTCCGCTTAGTGTCTACTTTAAGAGGAATCTGGTAAAGATTGAACTGGCATTAGCTAAAGGTAAGAATCTTCATGATAAACGAGAAGATATTAAACGTCGTACTGCTCAACGAGAGATTGAAAGAGCATTTAAGGATGAACAATTGAATAGATATTAAGCTTTCTGCCAAATAATTTGGGGGTGTCTTGGGACTCGACTTGAGTATGGACACCGGGAAAGCGAGCCGAGGACTCCTTTCACTCGTAAAATACTGGAAACTTAAAATTATCTGCAAACGATAATAATTACGCTTTAGCGGCTGCGTAAGCATCCGTTACACTTATAGGTAACTTGTCTGTGGATGCCTATAAGTGTCATAACTAGCAGGCTACTCATCCTTTGAAGCTTGTAGAAGGATGGGGAACTTTACAAGCTAGCAACTTTAGATCCTGCTTCTGGGAGCTAGAGTTGTGATTTTAAAGCAGAAGCTACGCTCGTAGAACCCCGAGTGGAGATACTTAAGGACGGCGGTTCGAATCCGCCCACCTCCACCAAATTATAAATTAATTTAATTGTACATAGATTTTAAATTATTAGATCACCATTAAGGTGGTCTTTTTTATTTTATAATTAATTTTAAAGGAAAAATAATAGTCTTTGTCGAAAAAGTACTTATAATAGCAATATAACATAAAAATTAAGATTTTGAATAAAAATCTTGCATAATTAATTGTTGACGCCAAAATTTTTGTGTTAATTATGCTTGAAATCTAATTATGAAATTTGCTTAAATAGAAAGGAGTCTGTTAAATTGTCTTATAATTCAGAAGAAATAGATGCATTATTAAAGATTGCTCCACTATTAAATGAATTTATGCTAGAGGATATAGGGATACTAATAACGGATACAGAAAAAGTGTTGGCCTATTATCCTGGTGAGAGATTAGACTTTGGAATTAAGGTTGGAGAAGCAATTGATAAGAATTGGGTAGTAGATGAGGCGCTAAAACAACGGAGAAGGGTTGTAAATGAGGTAGATGAGTCTGTTTGTGGTGTGCCTTATATTGGTGTTGGTAATCCAATTTTTAATGAGAATGGTACTTTAGTTGGTGGAATTACTATTTCCCAACCAACCGAAAAGAAAGAAAGGTTATTAGCAATGTCTAAAGATTTATTAAGTACTACTGAAGAAGTAAATAATCAAGTAGAAGAGATTGCAATTGAAGCAGAAGATATGGTAGAAATGGGAGAGAAATTAGAAGAAATTTCTGATGAAACTGAGGCTCGAGTTAGGAATACGGATAATATTGTTGAAATTATTAAAGATATTGCTGATAAGATAAAGATATTAGGGATTAATGCGTCGATTGAAGCAGCAAGAGTAGGTGAAGAGGGACAAGGATTTGCGGTAGTAGCAAAAGAAGTACAAAATTTAGCAGAGAAAAGTGTTGAGTCAACTACAAATATAGAAGAGACGCTAGAAAAAGTTAATGAGATTAGTTCAGAGTTAAATAATGTTTCTGAGAAGCTTGCTGAGGCTAGTGATTTACAGGCTAGTGTAGTTAACAAAATCCATGCTGAAATGCAGAGTTTGAATGTGCTAGGGAATAAGATTCTAGAGATGGCAGAATCTTTAAGTGATGATGGGTAAAAAATTAATGATTACGCTTGCAATTTAATAGATAGTATGGTAAAGTATTAATTGTGTTAGAGAAATACAGATATATTTAGTGTACGGGTGTAGCTCAATTGGTAGAGCACTGGACTCCAAATCCAGGTGTTGCGGGTTCAAGTCCTGCCACCCGTGCCATTTAACAATTAAAGATAAATTAAGTAAATTTTATGTACGGGTGTAGCTCAATTGGCAGAGCACTGGACTCCAAATCCAGGTGCTGCGGGTTCAAATCCTGCCACCCGTGCCATTTTTATATTTAGAAACCCTTGACAGTATAAGGGTTTTATTATATAATTTAAATACCCCTACTAACGGGGGAGGGGAAACAAAGATTTAAGGAGTGATTAATATGTTAACTGTTACTGATAAAGCTGTAACTAAATTTAAAGAATTATTAGCCGATGAGAATAAGCCAGAAGCTTTAATTAGAGTTTTTTTGCAGTCTATTGGCTGAGGTGGTCCTAACTATGGATTGACTCTTGTAGAGTCAAAAGATGAAGATGATAAGGTAGTAGAGGTTAGAAATCTTAAGTTTGTTTTAAGTGAAAAGATGGAAGAGCAGTTAGAGGGAGCGACAATAGATTACAAGAAATCATTCTTCGGCAGTGGATTTGCTATTACTGGTGGCAATCAGCCGCAGGGTTCTTGTTAGTTGCTTTTTAATTAAATTATGATTCCAACACAAAAAGCATATAATATTTTCCAATTCATTAAAATATAAATACTAAACTAAGTCTTTTAAATACAATAATAAAAGCATTTAAAACCTCCATAATCGTTGATATAACAGTGATT
>Ga0208550_10019_pt1 | contig 51351 bp, 49 predicted proteins | sample Wag4S2014_12_3_FD_187356 | JGI IMG/M metagenome (GOLD analysis project Ga0208550, IMG submission 187356) | Deep subsurface shale carbon reservoir microbial communities from Ohio, USA - Utica-2 Time Series 2014_12_3 (SPAdes) (version 2) ... | reverse complement strand
ATATTATATAGTGTTACTAAATTAATATTTGTGCTAATAAACTTGTTGAGGAGGAGATAACTTTGAAAGCAGATGAAGTTTTAGAAGGGTTAGTTGAAGGCCAAGAAAAATTAAAAGAAGAGATTCTAGACCAGATGGAGAAGTTTAAAGATTTTGCCGATAGTGTTATGGAAGATGGTGCTTTATCGAAAAAAGAGAAAAAATTATAAATAAAAGAAGGATTTTTTTAACAGTTGGAGAATAATATACATACAATATCACAAATATAATTTTCGTGTTATTTTTTTAAAGGTTGCGTGTTACTTTTTGAGAAATGATGTTATGGAAAAGGGGGGACTATTCTGATTAATTCTTATTATACTGGAAAAGTGCTTGCTCCAGAAGATATAGAAGCTGTCTATGGAGTTAGAGTAAGTATTAGAGAACATTTTGGTAGGACATTAGTGGCTCCGGAAGAACCTATTGCTTAAATTTAAAAGAGAGGAGTGGTCAAATTAAAATGAATCAGATTAAATCAATTGGAAGAGTACAGAGTAAATTTAAGGAAGCAGCTTCACCAGAAGAGATGCGAAAAGAAGAAAGCACAATAATTATTGATTCAAAGTATGAAGATGGATTATATAAGATAGAAGATAATGATTATCTGCAAGTGATTTTTTCTTTTCATTTATCCGAAGGCTATGAGTTAATAGCTCCTAGGCGTCATGGCAAAGAAAGGGGAGTTTTTGCCTGTAGGAGTCCAAGACGGCCAAGTTCAATTGGAGTTACCACTGTAGAATTGTTGGAGAGAGATGGAAGAAAATTAAGAGTCAAAGGACTTGATGCTATAGATGGAACTCCTGTAATTGATATAAAGCCCTATGCTAATGTGATGGATACACCTGAATAGTTTTCTAAGGAAACTTTGAAGGTTAATCCTAGAGATGAGATAAATCAATTAATTAAAGCTGGTAATCTAGAATCTTTATTATTAATAGGAAATTTAGATTAGACAAAGATTTAAAATTAAAAACTTTCTTGTAAAAAGAAGGATTTTTTTAACAATTAAAGAATGTATTTAATATGATGTTACAAAGAATAGTTTTGTGTTATTTTTTTAGAATTACAGTGTTACTTTTAAATGAAATAGTATCATAAATTGATTTATATATAACCAAGGAGGAGAAAACATGAAAAAACAAATTCTAGTGTTATTATTAACTTTGGTTTTAGTGGTAGGAATTACAGTTACGGCTTCAGCTCATTTTCAGATGATTTTACCTTCTGATGATATGGTAACGAAACAGGATAATAGGGAAATAACTTTAAACTTATTTTTTACTCATCCAATGTCGGCGGCAGAGGTAATGGATATGGAGCAGCCAAATAAATTTGGAGTAATGCATAAGGGGCGTAAAATAAGTTTATTAAAGGATTTACAAACTCAAGAAATTATGGGCGGTAAAGCTTTTGAAACATCTTATAGAATAAAAGGGTTTGGTGATTATATATTCTATTTAGAACCTGGTCCTTATTGGGAACCACTGGAGAATAAATATATTACTCATTGTACCAAAGTAATAGTCAATTCAATGGCAGTTTCTGATAGTTGGGACCGAGAAATTGGTATGAAGGCAGAAATCGTTCCTTTAACACGACCTTATGGATTATGGACTGGAAATGCATTTAGAGGAATTGTTAAGAAGAATGGGAAGCCTGTTCCATATGCTGAGATTGAGGTAGAATATTTTAATAAAGCTAAATTCCCTTCATTAAGGGAAGATGGTAATAAAAGTGTAAGAATACCAAATGCTAATTTCATTACTCAAGTTATTAAAGCGGATAAGAACGGAGTCTTCTCTTATACTATGCCTAAGGAAGGCTGGTGGGGATTTGCTGCCTTGATGGAAGGAGAAAAAATCAATGGTAAAGATCATGAACTAGGAGCTTTGATGTGGGTAAAAACTTATGATATGAAGTAAGTTAATTATTTATTGAGGAGATATTGGAAGAGTATTAAAAATCTCTTCTATTACTTCTTGATATATAAATGAGATATAAATCTATTTAAAAAGGTGTGGTTTTATGCATATTTCAGAAGGGGTGCTTTCTGCTCCGGTTTTGGTTTCTGGTGGAGTCGGAACAGTAGTAGGAATGACTATAGGTTTGAAGCAGATGGAGGATAAAGACATACCTAAAACGGCCATAATTTCGGCTGCTCTATTTGTAGCTTCACTTATTCATCTGCCTGTAGGACCAACTAATATACATTTGATTTTAAATGGAATTGCTGGAATTCTATTAGGTTGGCGAGCATTTCCTGCTTTCTTTATAGCTTTCTTTCTCCAGGGAATACTTTTTCAGTTTGGAGGAGTCACTACTTTAGGGGTAAATGTAATTATTATGGCGTTACCTGCTGTTATCTGTTATTATTTATTTAAAATTTTATTTAAGGTTATTAACGATGAAAATTTAGTTAGTCTAGGGATTATTACCTTTGTTTGTGGATTTTTAGCTGTCTTTTTAGCGGCGTTATTAATGGCTGTGGCATTAGTATTTACTGAAGAAGCCTTTTTAGAAGTTGCTAAGGTTGCTATTATATCCGAAGCTCCGTTGATGATTGTGGAAGGAATTGTAAGTGCATTTTGTTTAGTTTTCATTAAAAAGGTTAAACCAGAGATTTTGAAAGGAAGGTAAGAGATATGAAAAATTATAAGGTTGCTACCTCGTTTAGATTATTATTAATAATTCTACTAATGACTACTTTGTTGGCTGTGCCTGCTTATGCTCATCGGGTGGTGACTTATGCATATGTTAGTGGAGAAAGTATAGTAGTTGAAACCGCTTTTGGTAATGGAAGCCCGTTTGGAGGAGCAATGGTAAAGGTTTATGGCTCTGAAGGGGAATTATTAAAAAAAGGAAAGACTAACAAAAAAGGAATATATAAATTTAAGATTCCTCAAAAGTCAGATTTAAAAATTGTAGTGGGTGGTGAACTAGGACATCAAGGTAAATATACTATAAAGGAAGAAGAGCTTCCTAGTGTATCTAATCAAAATTCTAGGAAAAACGAACTATCTATTGATAAAAATTCATCTATGGCTGAATCTGATATAGATACAGATAAAATTAATCAAACAGAGGATAAAATTAGGCAGAGTAGTAAAGATAAACTTATTGCCCAAGAAGAGGTTCGCTCTATTCTTAAAGAGGAGTTAAGTAAACAGATAGCACCTTTAAATAGAAAGATAACTCAATTGCAGATAAAGAAGGGGCCTGGTATGACTGAGGTTATAGGAGGAATCGGTTATATTTTTGGTTTAATGGGGATTGCTTTTTATTTTAAATCTAAGGGGGAGTAGATATTATGTTTAATGAAAAGTTTGCTATGGGTTCTAGTTGGGTTCACGATTTAGACCCTCGCTTAAAAATCATAATGGCTATCTTATTGGCTGTGATTACTGCAGTAGGCAATAATATATTGATGTTATTACAGATCTTCTTTTTAGCTTGTTTCTTCTTGGTCTCTGCTAAACTGGATTTAAAACAAGTTTTAAAACGATTATTAGTTATTAATACTTTTATCTTCTTTATGTGGTTATTTATCCCGTTTACCTATCCAGGAGATAGTCTATTTCAAATAGGTCCTCTAAGTGCGTCTTGGGCAGGAATTATATACGCTACTAAGATAACAATTAGGTCGAATACAATTATGATTGCGGTTATTTCTTTATTATCTACTTCCACTATATCTTCACTTATGCATGCTATGAAGTGTCTGTATGTGCCTGAAAAGCTTATTTATCTATTCTTCTTTGTTTATCGTTATCTTTACGTAATAAGTGATGAGTTCAATAGTCTTCATAATTCGATGAAAGTTAGAGGGTTTAAACCAGAAACGAGCTTACATTGTTATAAAAATTATGCCTATTTAGTAGGGATGCTAATTATAAAAAGTTATGAACGGTCAATAAGAGTTTATAGAGCGATGTTAGCCCGTGGATTTAAAGGAAAAATATATATAAATGATGAATTTAAAGTAATTCCTCGGGATATAGTAATTTTTGCTTGTACTTTAGCTTGTTTAAGCTGGTTTGTTATTTTAGAACAAGGAATTATTTTGATGTAAACAGAGTTTGTGGTTAGTTTTTTTACTCACAAGGAAGGAGTTTGTAAAAGTTATAAAGAATAATATAGGTGAAGTGTAATAAAATGTTATAAAGCATTATTGTTGATTATTAAAAATTAAATAACGTTAATGATTAGGTGCCTTTAACTACGGTTAAAGGAGAATAGGGAATCAGGTGTAAGACCTGAACGGGCCCGCCACTGTAACCGGTGAAGTGCAATTTACAATTAAAAGTCAAAAGTTAACAGTCAAAAGATAATTAATTGTTAATTGCTAGAGGATGAGAAGACCACTTGGATATTTTAAGTATTCAGGGAAGGTGAAGTCCTTACAACCGGAAGTCAGGAGACCTGCCTAGTCATTAACCTACTATATCTTCGATGGCAAGGAAGGTAGGTGATTAGTGTGGTTTGGAGCTAATTAACCTCAATCTTGTTAATCTGAGATTGAGGTTTTTTATTTGCAATCAGGAAGAGATATAAGTGATTAAAGGAATGAGGATTGGGTAATGAGATTAAAATAAGGGGAGATTTTGATGGGGAGAAAGAATTATTGGTTAGTAAGTGTAGGGATAGTATTAGTTTCGCTGTTTTTACCAGAAAATGCTTATGCGATGCATATTGCTGAAGGTTTTTTACCAGCTAAGTGGGCAGGAATCTGGTGGGTTTTGATGTTGCCGTTTTTAACTTTAGGGATTAAACATGTTAAAAGAGTAGTGGATGAGCACGATCCAAGTATAAAGATGTTATTAGCTTTAGCAGGAGCTTTTATTTTTGTGCTTTCTTCTCTTAAATTGCCTTCTGTAACAGGAAGCACTTCACATCCAACAGGAATTGGTTTAGGAGCTATTCTATTTGGACCTTGGCCGATGGTTGTTTTAGGTTGTATTGTTCTTATTTTTCAAGCTGTTCTTTTAGCTCATGGAGGCTTAACTACTTTAGGAGCTAATGTTTTTTCGATGGCTATAGTGGGTCCATTTGTTGCTTATGGTATATATAAGTTATTTAGAAAATTAGGAGCGCCACTTTGGTTAACGGTATTTTTAGCAGCAGCTTTAGGAAACCTTTTAACTTATGTAATGACAGCAATACAATTGTCGTTAGCTTTTCCAGCTGAGACTGGTGGTTTCATAGCGTCGCTAACTAAATTCATGGGGGTTTTTGCAATAACTCAAGTTCCTTTAGCGATTACTGAGGGCTTGGTAACAGTATTAATTTTTAATTTACTTAGAGAGTATAGTAAAGGCGAATTAAAGAAACTTTCAATCATTTCTTAAGGAGGTAAAAGAGTATGAGTTTAGCTGGAAAGAATTTAATTATATTAGCTTTAATTTTAATTGTAACTATTACGCCACTTATTATCAAACCAGATGCTGAGTTTGGAGGTGCTGATGGAGCAGCTGGAGAATTAATTACTAAGATGAATCCGAATTATCAATCTTGGTTTAGTCATATTTGGGAGCCGCCGAGTGGAGAGATTGAGAGTTTACTATTTGCTTTACAAGCTGCTTTAGGAGCTGGATTTTTAGGTTATTATATTGGTGCTAAACGAACAGAAACTAAATATAAAGAAGAAATGGAGCAAGATGAAAAATGTTAGATATTGATCAATATGCTTATTCTAATAATTTACGTTCAATTCATCCAGTTGAAAAAACAATATTTGCACTTTTAACTATGATTATCTGTTTAGCAGCTAATTCAATAATTACCTCCCTGGCTATTATTTTATTAATGGCCGGGGTAGTAATCTTTGGTGCTAAAATACCGCGGCAATTTTTCATAAAATTAATTTTAATTCCAATTTCATTTTTATTAATTAGTACAATTACTATTGTTATTTCTATTTCTAAGGAAGCAAGTAGTTTTCTTTATTACTTAAGTCTTTGGGGTTGGAAGATTGGTATTCAAATGGAGAATATAATTTTTGCTATAAATTTATTCTTAAAATCTTTAGGAACAGTTTCTTGTCTTTATTTTTTAGCTTTAACTACTCCAATGATAGAAATTATTTCAGTACTTAGAAAATTAAAAGTACCACGGATATTTATTGAACTAATGAGCTTAATCTATCGTTTTATCTTTGTTCTTTTAGATACTGCTAATCTGATTAGAACTTCTCAATTATCTCGTTTAGGTTATTCAAATTTTAAAAGATCCTGTCAATCATTAAGTAAACTAATTTCTAATCTCTTCATTAGAGCTTATTATCGGGCAAAAGGATTATTAACGACACTCTTAGCTAGAGGTTATGAGGGAGAGATTAGGGTTTTAGAACCTGAATATGAGTTTTCTAAGAAGAATTTAGCTATTATTTTTTTAGTTGAAGTATCTTTAATATTAATTACAGTATACATAGGAGGAGATCAGTTTGTCATCATCAATACTTGAAGCTGAGGATATTATATTTAGTTATCCCGATGGAACCAAAGCATTAGATGGTCTATCAATTTCGATTGAGGAGGGAAAGAAGGTAGCCATTCTTGGTGCTAACGGAGCGGGAAAATCAACTTTGTTTCTTCATTTTAACGGCATTTTGCAGCCAGACCAAGGAAGCATAAAGTTTAAGGGTGAAACGGTTAAATATAATAAAAGAGCATTAAAAGAATTAAGAAAAAATGTAGGAATTGTTTTTCAGGATCCGGACATGCAGTTGTTCTCCTCGAGTGTTTTTCAGGAAATTTCTTTTGGTCCTTTAAATTTAGGATTGTCGGAAGAAGAAGTAAGAGCAAGAGTTAATGAAGCAATGAAAGTAACCGGAATAACTGAACTTAAAGATAGACCAACTCATTTATTAAGCTATGGTCAAAAGAAACGGATTTCTATTGCTGATATTTTAGCGATGAAACCACAGGCTATTATCTTTGATGAGCCAACAGTTTGGCTTGATCCTCGGCATTCTAATGAAATTATTGATTTCTTCGATGAAATTAATAATCAAGGGATCACAGTAATTCTTTCTACTCATGATGTTAATTTAGCATATTCATGGGCAGATTATGTTTATATCTTTGCAGAAGGTAAAATCATTGGAGAAGGAGTTCCAAGTGATATATTTCAAGATAAAGAGTTATTGATGAATGCAGATTTGACACAACCTTGGATTGTAGAAGTTTATAATGAATTAGTACAGAAAAATATATTGGCAAGTGACTTTCCTATCCCTGATTCTAAAAGAGAGTTATTTTCTTTATTATAGGTATTATATATGAATCGTATGTGTTGAAGTAATACATATTTTTCTAGTTAACTATTATTGATATAATTTTTAGGTTAAGATTGAGGTTAAGGATGAGGGAAACCATATGTAAACATTTATTATGATTACATAAATTCATATTTAGGAGCTTAGTGCTTAACTTTATAGTATTTATAAAGCTCAACTGTTTATTTGTTTGTCAACGGAATTAATTGGTGTATGAGAGATACTAGTTGTCTATTAACGGATTGACTTCCTCACTCAGTATGTTATCATTATTGGCGTAATTTAAAAAGTACTGAGGAGGCAGCTTACTTAAAGCTATGTCACAAATTAAAGGGTATGCACAAAGAGTTGGAAATTTTTCAACGAATGCTAAGAGTTTTTTAGGTTGTATTGGTTTGAATTTTGTTAGTTTAGGAGCTGTACAGGTTCTTTTAGGTCTGTATATCTTGGAGTTAGGTTTTGCTGAAGACTTTTTTGGATTAGTTGTAGGAGCGCGAATTTTAACGACTGGATTACTAGCTGTTCCGGCTGGAACTTTAAATGAAAAGATAGGGGCCAAGAATAGTCTGTTCTTAGCTTCTATTTTAGCTGGGATAGCGATAATAATTCAGGCTCTATCAAGTAGTAAGTTTCTGATATTAACAGGAAGTCTTATGTACGGTGGAGCATTAGCTATATTATTCGTAATGATTGGGCCATTTTTATCGAATAATAGTCAAGCTAAAGAAAGAGAAGAATTGTTTAGTTTTAATTTTGTATTGATGACAGCAGCAAAGACAATAGGTAGTTTCTTAGTTGGATTTCTGCCAATTATCTTTGTCAAAACTATTCTAGCTCAAGAAACAACTGAGTTGTTGTCACATAGATATGTGTTGCTAGCCTTTGGTATAATAGCACTATTAGCAGTGATTCCAACTATCTTCATTGATGAGGATGAAGATGATAAAGAAAAGCAGGATGAGATAGATGTAGTAGATGGCTTAAAAGAAGAGAGAATTAGCAAGTTAAGTTTATATCAGTTTCTATTAGGTGCTGGTGGTGGTTTAATTGCTCCGTTTTTTAGTGTCTTTTTAGCTAATAAGTTAGGAGCGACTACTCAAGAAGTAGGAACCATGATGTTCTTATATCGAGTAACGATGGCTTTAGCTTTATTCTTGACACCTTATTTAGTAGGTAAGATGGGAAAGGTAAAGTCTGTTGGTGTGGCTCAAATTACTTCTTTGCCATTTCTATTAGCGATTGTCTTAGTGCCTAACTTTGCTATTGTTAGTTTTGCTTTCTTATTTAGAGGTGCACTAATGAATATAACAAAACCGATTGCTTCTGATTTTGCAATGGAGATTACATCTGATGCTAAACAGACAACAACTAGTAGTTTAATGCGGACTAGTAAGAGTGTTGCCCGTAGTGTAGCTGCAATGCTAGCAGGGTGGTTAGTTGCTAATTATGGTTATAAAGCCACTTACTTTTTAACCTTCTTTTTCTACTTAACTGGTGCTTTCTTATTTGTTAAGTCTTTTCTTAGTGTAGAGAAGAAGGAATTAAAAGGCATAAAACAAGGATAATCTTATCTAAAAAGAGTCCAGAAAATTTCTGGACTCTTTTTAATTTATAATTATGAAAAAGTTGTGAAAATCACATAATAATTATTAATTGGAGGTGGATTAAATGAACTTTATTTTAAAGATGATTCTTTTTCCGTTAATAATTTATTTAGCTACTTTTAGTTCAGGAGCGTCATTACCATTATTAGTTATTTTAGGGTTAGCTGTTATTTTAGTTTTAATTGGAATTACTGCAGAACCGATCTTTTTGCCTATGTTTGGTAATTTAATATCATCTTTAATGGGTACTGCTTTTATTATTTTTTCATTATGGGTGACTCCTAAATTAACTGGGGCAGGTTTCTTTAGTCTAGAAACTGCAATAATTACTGGTTTAGTTTTAGGAATGGTTGAGTTTACTTTACATCATATCTTTATACTTAATGATAAAGAAGAAAGATAGATTGAAAGCAAGTGCTTTCTAGTTATTAAGAAGTTTTAAAAGTTTGACAATTTAAGCAAAAACATATATAATATAATCGGATGATGAAATAAAACTCACATAATTAACCATAATAAAGATTAGTCATAGTTAACTTTATATATTAGTTAACTATTTATTTTTATAAAAACTCATTAGACGTCTGACAAATTAGGAATAAGTTGTTATTTTTTTCAATATTATCATCAGACGTCTGACCATTTGTATTATTAAAGAGGGGGTGAAGTTTGTATAAGGGGAAATTTTAATCACATGCTTCATAGGGGTAAGTACTGGTTTTAACTAATAATAAAATTTTAAGGAGGAGTAAGATGTTTAAAAAGAGATTAAATACAAAAGTTGTAATTATGCTTGTGGCTTTAGTAGTATTTACAGTTGGGGTTACTGGTTTAGTTAACGCTATGTCCTCAGGGCCTGTAAAGAAGGCAGATACTAAAAATAATGTAGTTAACAAGCAACCTAAATATGTCTTCCTATTTATTGGTGATGGAATGGCATCTTCTCAGCGACAGTTAGGAGAGTACCTTTTAAGAGCAAAGACTGGTGATCCAAATAATGACCTGACTATGAATAAGTTCCCAGTAGCAGGTATGAATACTACTTATGCTGCTAATACTTTAGTAACAGATTCTGCAGCGGCAGGTACTGCCTTAGCAACTGGAAATAAAACAAATAAAGGTATGATTGGACAACTCCCAGATGGAACAGCTGTTAAGACTTTAATAGAAGCAGCCCGTGACCAAGGCTTAGCAACTGGAGTAATCTCTAATATGAGATTGACTCATGCAACTCCAGCATCTTTTTTAGCACATAATGAAAGTAGATATAACCCTAATCAAATTGCTGAAGATATTGCAGCTAGTAATGTTGATTTCTTAGCTGGCGGAGGGTATAGATACTTTGTACCACAAGATAGTGAATTAGGTTCTAAGCGAAAAGACGATAAGAACTTAGTTAATGTATTTAAAGATAAAGGGTATAAGACTTTTGTGAACAACTCAGAAGGATTTAGAAATTATGAACCGCAAGCAGGAGATAAGGTATTCGCTCCATTAACTTACAGTCATCTTCCTTATGAATTAGATCGAAATCCTGAAAAACTTCCAAGTTTAGCAGAAATAACTCGTAAAGGTATTGATACATTAGCCAAACGTGAAAATGGCTTCGTAATGATGGTTGAAGGTGGAAGAATTGATTATGCAGGACATGCTAACGGTCCTGCTACGGTTGCTAGAGATATTTTAGCTTTTGATGAAGCTATTACTGAGGCTTATGAGTTCTATAAGAAACATCCTAATGAAACTTTAATTGTAGTAACTGGTGATCACGAAACAGGTGGTTTAGGATTAGGATTTAAGAATGATTATTTCTTAAATATTGATGAGTTACTACCAATTAAAGCGTCTATAGACTCTATTCCATATGAAGGTAATAGAGAAGAAACTTTTGCTTATGTTAAAAATGAATTTGGTTTAACTAACTTAACAGCTAAAGAAAGAGCTCAGATTGAGAAGGGAATGGACTTAGCTGACGCAGGTAAGAAGCCTGTAGATTATATGCCAGGCTTTATGAGTCCAGTTAGAGCTGCAGTTGCTCAGGTTTTATCTGAAAGAGCGGGTGTATATTGGACAACTTATGCTCATACTGGAACTACGGTACCTTTAACTGCTATAGGACCAGGTGCTGAGTTATTCGGTGGTTATAAAGATAATACTGAAGTGAGTCGTACTATGGCTGACTTAATGGGTTTTAAATTAACTGAATTAGACTAAATTTGAAATTGGAAATAGCCGGTTATTGCCGGCTATTTTCTAGTATACTAATAGCAATATAACGTTATTTAATTATGAGGTGACTTTAATGCAGCGTTCTAAATTAAAGATAGTAATGATTATTTTAGCTTTATTAATATTTGGAATATTATTTTATGATAATTTTAGAGACGGACCGAAAGAAAATGCTGAAATAAAGGCTAAAGTGCTTAAAGTAGATAATAGTGAAGTAATACGCTCGGGAATTACGGGAGTAGGTTATCAATCACTGGTAGTTAGGATTGTAGAAGGAAAGCATAAAGGTAAGAGGTTTAAAGCAATCAATCAACTTACTGGTAAAGCTGAGATAGATAACTTTTTAAAAAAAGGAGATAAGATATTAGTTGCTATTAAAGAAAAAGAAGGTCAGATTATAGCAGTTAAAGTAATAGACCTTTATCGCCAGGGTTGGCAATTAGTCTTATTTGGAATCTTTATTTTACTCTTAATAATATATGCTCGTGCTGTAGGAGTAATGGCCTTATTCTCTTTTGTGGCAAGTCTTTATGTAATTTGGAAATTTTTAATACCAGGTTTATTAGCAGGATATAACCCGTTATTATTAGCCAGTCTAACTATAATAGTTTTAACGGCAATTATTATTTTTTCAATTGCTGGTTTGACCAAGAAAGGTTTAGCAGCTTTTATAGGTACTGTATCTGGGTTAATAGCTACTATAGGAATTACAGTTTTTTTTGGGAATAAGTTAGCTTTACGAGGAATGACTGCTCCTTTTTCTCAAGTATTACTCTTTAGTGGACATATGGATTTAAATATGAAGCATATTTTTTATGCTTCAATAGTAATAGGTGCATCAGGAGCAGCAATGGATATTGCCATGGATGTAGCAGCTTCTGTTGCTGAAATTAAAGATAAATCACCGGATATAGAGATGAAAGAGTTAATTCAATCTGGTTTTAATGTAGGAAGAGCTGTAATTGGTACGATGACTACTACTTTATTATTAGCTTATTCTGGTGGATACTTAACTTTACTAATGTTATTTAGTACTAGGAGTACTAGTTTAGATAGGATGATTAACTTTAAGATGGTAACAGCGGAAGTGCTCAGAACATTAGCTGGGAGTATCGGTCTTGTTTTAGTAGCACCTCTTACGGCTATTCTTGCTGGTTGGATATATTCAGTTGATTTGAAAGAGTTAGTAGAGTTAAGGAAAGATTAAATATTTATAATAAAAAAATTAAAGGCTGTTGGCAAATTAAAAAGCCAACAGCTTTTTTTGATTTAGCTTACTAAAGCGTAATCAGATAAACAAAAATCGGAATAGTAAATAATGATAATAAAGTAGTAAAGAAGACACCTTCGGAAGCAAAATTATAATCCCCCTCAAACTTTTCAGCAAAGATAACTGCATTAGCTGCTGCTGGCATAGAGAAAAGAATAATGGATATATTCTCAACAATAGATGGTAGTTCAAATTGACTTAAAGCTACATAAATAATTAGTGGAATAATTAAAAGTCTTAATCCACTTAATAAATAGAAATGAAAATTTTTGATTGTAGATTTAAGATTGACATTCGTTAGTGAACTACCGATAATCAACATTGATAGTGGGAAAGTCATACTACCTAAACTTTTTAGAGCACCAGCAATCGGCTTAGGTAATTGCCAACCGGTTATAAGTAAAAGGAAGCCGATAGCAACAGCAATTAAGCCATTATTAAGCAAGTTCTTTAGTGATATTTGATTGCTATTATCTTCATTTTGAATAAAGATATAGACTCCATAAGTAAACATCAAGAAGTTATAAAATACATTAGCTATTATAGCATAAAAAATCCCATAATTAGGGTAGATAGCATTAATTACTGGGTAACCCATATAACCTACATTGCCAAAGATAAGTAAAAATTTGAATACAGTCTTGCGACGATGAGATAATGATAAAAAGTTTGTTATGAATATGGTAAGTAATACTATTACTGAGTAAAGGATAAATGAAAGTAAGCTAATAATTTTGATATTATTTATTAGTTCAGTATTAATCTTTATCATCATTGATGAAATGATTAATGCAGGTAAAGTTACTTCTAACAGGATGCTAGAGAGCCCCTGATTAATTTCTTTATTTATAATATCTTTCTTTCTAATTATGTAACCAACAAAGATCATAGAGAATAGAACTAAGATTTGATTCATAATGATAGTAAATTGCATTATAATCTTCCTTTCTGATATTAGACATTATTGAATTGCCTTCTATTGTAACATAATATTAATAGTAGTGTCAAAACTTTATACCCTCGCCAGGTATTGTGAAAAAAATATCAAAATCTGCAGGAGAATATATTTAATATGTCGTAATATAAAATATAAGGTTATAGTTATTAAATAAGGGGAGGAAGAAAATATGATTAAAAAATTATTAATTTCATTTAAGGGGATGAAAGTTAAGACAAAATTATTAGTGGGTTTTTCAGCAATTATTGTAATGTTACTATTATTGGCAGGGAGTCTTTTTTATTTTACCAATGGAATTGGACGAGATATTAGAGAATTTAACCATTATGAAAGACTGGCAGAAAATATTGAAAGAATAGAAGTGAGTTTAAAGGATGAACAGTTAGCAGCAATGGAATTAGTAGGGACCAATGAAAAAGATGAAATAGATGACTTTAATAAAGCAGTTAAGAACTTTTCTTCAGCTAGACGAAATTTGGATAACTTACTTAAATCAAAGGAGAATAAAGAGAAAATAAATCAGATTGTTAAAGAACATAATTTAATTATAGAAGGATTTGAGCAGCAGTTAGTAGTAGAATGGAGAAACGGAGCAAATAATAAAGTATTACAGAATTTAATTGAGGAACGTATAGATAACTCTGGAGATAAGATTATTGAACTTTTAAAAGAGGTTACTAATAAAACAAATACTTTATTGAAGGAATCAAGACAAGAAATGAAGGAAAATTTAAGTTTCTTTAAAGTTTTAATGTTAACGATTTTAGCATTTGTAATTTTGTTTGGTTTAGGGATTATTATCATAATCAGCAAAGATTTATCTAATTCATTAAATAAGATAATCGAATCACTTAATAAAGCAGAAGCAGGAGACTTGACGGTAAGTATTGAGAATGATTGTTTAGAAGAGTGCTGGGAAATTATGGGCTGTAATAAGGAAGAATGTCCTGCTTATCAAAGTGATAATTTACGCTGCTGGCAGGTTGGCGGAACCCATTGTGGAGATGAAATACAAGGTGATATGGCTAGTAAGTTAGATAATTGCGAGGATTGTAAAGTATATCAGGCGGCTGCTAATAGTGAAATGTTACAGATTGCGGAAGCTTTTAATAATATGATGGTACGTTTACGGGATATGACAGTTAATGTAAAAGAGTCGGCTGGCGAGGTGTCTAGCACTAGTCAAGAACTTTCTGCATCTAGTGAGCAGGTGACTGCTTCGGTAGAAGAGGTAGCAGCTTCTGCTCAGCAATTTGCTTCTAATATTGACCAGTTAAGTGAGCATGCTCAAATGATGAGTAAGAATGCTGATGAAGTTAATGCTCTTGCTCAAGATGGTTTAGAGCAGATGGGTAGTACACAACAAGAGATGGAAGATATTTTAAGCTCTTCAGAGCAATCGCAAGCAACTATTAGCGAATTAAATAAGGCATCTGAAGAGATAGGAGATATTGTTGAGGTTATCTCTGATATAGCAGATCAAACTAATCTATTAGCATTAAATGCAGCTATTGAAGCAGCTAGAGCTGGGGAGCAAGGTAAAGGCTTTGCTGTAGTTGCTGAAGAAGTTAGGGAGTTAGCTGCAAGTACTCAGGATTCGGTAAATAATATCAGAAATATAATTGATGGTTTAGTTGTTAAAACAGGTGAAGCGGTTGAAATAATAGAGCAGAATAACTCGCAGATTAAGACAGGAGCCGAAACTTTAGATGAAACAGGTGAAGCCTTTAAAGATATTGCGATTAGAATTGGAGAAGTAGTTACTCAAATCCAAGAGGTGGCTTCAACTGGTGAGCAGCTAGCTGTTGGTAGTAAGGAGATTTCTAGTGCTACCGAAGAACAGTCTGCTTCTATGGAACAGATATCAAGTTCTGCTCAGCAATTAGCAGGGATGGCAGAAGAGCTAAACAGTTTAGTGGACCAATTTGATGCTTAATCTAATATAGTTCTCTACTCTAAGCCCTAGAAGTTTCTAGGGCTTAATCTTTTAAATTTTAATTAAAAGCAGGAATTTTTTTCAATTTATAGAAATATATCTAGTGGAGTCTTAATTTTAGTATAAAATAAGACTTCAAAGGAGGACAAACTAGTGAAAATTCCAGCCAAATTAAAAGAAGAAATAATTGATGATTCAGCCAATAAGAGTAATTATCAATTAGATCTAATAAATGAATATTTTGAAGAGACATTAGATGATTTCAACAAATTGAAGAAGCTACTTGAAATTATTAAACAGATAAACAGGTGTCAAAAGAAGGATGAAATTTATAATTTAACTATTAAGGCAACAAAAGAGATCTTTAACTTTAATATTTGTACACTTTATATTATTGAAAAAGAGCAGTTAGTGATTAAAGCCACTTCAACTTGTAAGACGGCAGTTGACTTTTGGGATTGGTCTATTGAAACAGATATGGCTGGGAAGGCTTATAAAGCTGGTGATGTTTATTTGATTGATGATTTAATGAAATTAAGTGAATCTAAATTATTTTATAATAAATATCGCTCTGTTATAAATGTTCCTATAGGTACTATAGGTGTCTTTCAAATGATTTCTACTGAGGTTAATGCTTTTACTGAAGAAGATATAGAAAAAGCAGAGGTTCTATTTGCTTATGTGAGTAAAGTTTTACAGTTAATTAAATCTGAAGAGAAGATTAAGTACTTACATTTTCATGATAGCTTAACAGGTCTTTATAATAGGGCATATTTTGAGGATGCGCTACATCGTTTAGACACAAAACGGCAATTACCCTTAAGTATACTTATTGGTGATGTAAATGGTCTTAAGTTAGCCAATGATGCATTTGGTCATCAAGTAGGGGATAACTTATTAAAAAAAGTAGCAAAGACTTTAAAGAGTACATGCCGTAAAGAGGATATCATCTCACGTTGGGGTGGAGATGAATTTGCTATAATCTTACCTGAAACTGATGCTAAAGATGCAAGTAGGGTCATTAAGAGAATTAATGAAGCCTTCAATAATATTGAAGAAGAGATTATTAAACCTGATATTGCCTTAGGAGTAGCAACTAAAGAAGATATTAATGAGGATATTATGGAAGTTCTTACTGAGGCTGAAAATAGAATGTATAGAAATAAGTTGAATAGAAGTGAGGATATCAAAAATAAAATTATATCATCATTACAGAGAGAATTGTGGAAGAAAGATTATGAAACTAAAGAACATATTGAAAGCTTAGAAGTTTTGGGGTTAAAAATAGGTAAAAAACTTAATTTAGCAGATGATGAAATAGATAAGTTACTATTGTTTGTTAGATTACATGATATTGGAAAAGTAACAATAGATGAAGAAGTGTTAAATAAACAAGGTGAACTATCAAAGCAAGATAGGAAAGTTATAGAGAGACATCCTGAAGCTGGATATCATATTGCTAAAGCTATTCCAGATAAAGCATATATAGCAGATTTAATTTTAGCTCATCATGAATGGTGGGATGGAAGTGGATATCCATTAGGTATTAAAGGAGAAGCAATACCATTCTTAGCAAGGGTATTAGCTATAATTGATGCTTATGATGTAATGCTTCGTGGTCGTCCATACCAACCTAAAGTTACAAAAGAGAAAGCACTAATTGAATTAAAACGGTGTGCTGGTATTCAATTTGACCCGAAATTGGTTCAGGTTTTTATAGAGATGATTAATGATTAAATATATGTAATTATTCACTCCTACTATTTTAGTTTAGTAGGTTTTTTTTATTGCATTAAGAAATAATATCAAATTGGGGGATAGCGTATTAACTTTACCCTTACCGATTATTATTTGTTAAAATAATAGGCATTAAATTGACTATCAAGCAGGAAAAATAATATTTAATGTAGAATAATAATATTTAAGGGTAAGCAATGTATTATTCATTATTTTCTAAAAATTATAACAATTAAGAGGGAGTTTAAAATGAAGGAGGGTGATAAGATTGTTAATTAAATCTAAAGGAATTAAAGGAAAATTAGTTTTTCTTATTATTACTTTGCTTGTTCTTACATCTGTGATTATAGGATATTTAGCAATTAATCAATTAACTAATTATGGAGACCAGAGTGCTAAGAAGATGGAGGAACAGATTTTAAAAAGACATAAAGAACGCCTTAAAAATCTTGGCAACACAGTCTATAGTTTATTTACATACTATAATCAGAAAGTGATAGATGGTGAAATGAGTTTAGAAGAAGCACAAAGGTCAGTTTTAGAAAGAATTAAAGTGATGCGTTATGACAATGGTGGAGGTTATTATTGGGTCCATACCGCTAAGGTGCCAACAAAGCCGATTATGGTACTGAATCCTGCGAAACCTCAATTAAATGGGAAAGATTTATCTGCTATTAATGATTTTAATGCTATTAAAAAAGTCTTTTATAAAGGTAAAATTTATCCTAAAGACGCTGAAGTAATTAAGAATAATATTAAAGCTAGTAACTTTTTTGTAAAAATGAACAAAGTCTGTGTAGAAAAAGGAGCGGGTTTTGTGAAGTATCATTGGCCTAAGGCTGGTGAAAATATAGATAAAGATGTAGGGTATCCTAAGTTATCATATGTTAAACTTTTTAAGCCTTGGGGTTGGGTAGTTGGAACTGGTGTTTATATTGATGATGTATCTAAGGAGGTTAATAAAGTAAATTCATCAGCTTTAAGTAATGTCCAGAAGGCTACATGGAAGATAGCTTTAGCTATAGTAATCTGTTTAGTCATTGCTATTAGCTTTGCTATTGGTTTTGCTTCTAAAATAGTAAATCCAATTAAGAATATGGTTAATAAAGCGCAAGCTATTGCTGATGGTGATTTAACAGTAGATATTGACATAGATACCGAAGATGAAGTTGGAGCTTTGGGAGAAGCTTTTAATAGGATGGCAGAAAATCTGCGTCATATGATAAATGATGTTAATCAAGCTGCTAATAAGGTTTCTGATGCTAGTGATGAACTTTCTTTATCTAGTCAGCAAGTGACTTCTTCAATTGAAGAAGTAGCAGCATCTACTCAAGAATTTACTTTTAATACTGAACAATTAAGTACAACTGCACAAGATATGACTGAAACAGCAGAAAGAGTGAATGACTTATCTCAAGAAGGATTAGAACAGATGGAGGCGACTCAACAAGAGATGGAAGAGATACTGGTTGCTTCTGAAAAGTCTAAGGAGACGGTCGATGAACTTAATGAAGCATCTGAGGAGATAGGAGATATTGTTGAAGTTATCTCTGATATAGCAGACCAGACTAATCTTTTAGCATTGAATGCAGCTATTGAAGCGGCTAGGGCTGGAGAACAAGGGAAAGGTTTTGCTGTAGTAGCTGAAGAAGTCAGAGAATTAGCAGAACAGACACAGGATTCAGCAGGTAATATTAAAGAGATAATTAGAAAGTTAATTGATAAGACCCATTTAGCGGCTAGTACTATTAATCAAAATAATGCTCAAGTTGAGGCTGGTGCAGAAGTATTAAATGAAACAGGTAAAGCTTTTAAAAATATTGCTGAAAAGATCCAAGATGTTGCAGCTCAGATTCAACAAATAGCGGCTGCTGGAGAAGAACTTTCAGCAGGGAGTGAAGAGATTTCAGGTGCAACAGAAGAGCAGTCAGCTGCGATGCAAGAGATATCAAGTTCTGCTCAACAGCTATCAAGTATGGCGGATAAGTTACAGAACTTAGTTGAAGAATTTAAAGTATAAGAATATTACTAATCAAGCGAAGTTCATAATTAAATTTCAAAGAATAATTAATCTCAAAAGAGGTGATAATGGATATGAATTTTTATGGTAGTCTAGCAGTAGTGCCTAAGTTACCAGCAAAGATTAAAGGATTAAAAGATTTAGCTTATAACCTATGGTGGTCTTGGAATGAAGAAGCAGAAGAGTTATTTAAGAGGATTGATGAAGAAGCATGGGTGGAAGTTGATAAGAATCCCGTGGAGTTATTAGCAAAAGTTCCTTATGAGGAATTAGAAGCAATTAGTGAAGAAGATTATTTCATTAAGAAATATAAACGAGTGATGCAGGAGTTTAATGATTATTTAAAATCTGAAGATACATGGTTTAATCAGAATTATTCCTTTTCACGAGATGATAACCAGGTAATGGCTTATTTTTCTACAGAATTCGGCTTACATGAAACACTACCGATTTATTCAGGGGGATTAGGAGTTCTATCTGGTGATCACTGTAAATCTGCTAGTGACCTTGGCCTGCCACTAGTAGGAGTAGGATTACTTTATCATCATGGCTATTTCAAACAGAGGATTGACGAGAATGGTTGGCAAAAGGAATTATATCCTGAATTAAGTTTGAATAAATTGCCAATAACAACTGTAAAGGATAATGAAGGTAGAGACCTAATAGTTAGTGTAAATTTAGCAGAAAGAGAAGTATTCATTAAGGTTTGGCAGGTTGAGGTGGGGAGAGTGTCTATTTATCTATTAGATACAAATATTCCAGAAAATAGTAAAGCAGATAGAGAGTTAACAGCGCAGCTGTATGGCGGCGACCAAGAGATGCGCATTTCACAAGAGATTATTCTAGGAATTGGAGGGGCTAAAGCCTTACAGGCCATGGGGTATTCGCCAATACTATGGCATATGAATGAAGGGCATTCAGTCTATTTAGGACTCGAAAGAATTAAGCAATTAGTTAAAGAAGAAGATTTAGGTTTTAGACAGGCGTTAGAATCAGTAGCTGCCAATACAGTGTTTACTACTCATACTCCAGTGCCAGCTGGAAATGAAAGGTTTCCAAATAATTTAAAAGAGAACTATTTTAAAGATTATTGGCAAAAACTAGGCTTAAGTAAAGAAGATTTCTTAAATTTAGGAAGAATAAAGGAGAATGAAGAATTTTGCTTGACAGTTCTTGGGTTATATTTAGCTCGGTTTGTGAATGGTGTCAGTGAATTACATGGTCAAGTTGCTAGCGAGATGTGGGAAGAATTTTGGTCAGGAGTGCCCGCTAATGAAAATCCAATTACATATATAACTAATGGTGTGCATACCTTGAGTTGGCTAGCTACAGAATGGCAAGAGTTATTTAATGAATTTTTTGTTGATGATTGGGAAGATAGAATTAGTTATCAAGAAGTTTGGGAAGAAGTTAAAAAGATTCCTAATGATATATTTTGGCGAACTCATCAGGATTTAAAGAGGAAGATGATTGATTATATTTATCAATCTGATTTAGAACGAAAAAAAAGGTATACAAAAGATGAAGAATTGCATAAGAATAGATTGCATGAAGATATCTTAACAGTTGGTTTTTCAAGGCGTTTTGCTACTTATAAAAGGGCAGATTTGCTTTTTGAAGACCTAGATAGATTAGATAAGATTTGTAATCAGAATGGGAAAGAAGTACAATTTATCTTTGCTGGTAAAGCACATCCTGCAGATATGCCAGGCCAAAAGTTAATTAAAAAGATTCATAATATAGCTGAAAGTGATAGGTTTAAGGATAAGATAATCCTTTTAGAGGATTATGATATAGAAATGGCTCGTCATTTAGTGCAAGGAGTAGATGTATGGCTTAATAATCCTCGACGTCCTTTAGAGGCTAGTGGAACGAGTGGTCAAAAAGTAGCAATTAATGGCGGGTTGAACTTAAGTGTCTTAGACGGTTGGTGGTGTGAAGGTTATAATGGTAGAAATGGTTGGGTCATTGGTCGTGAAGAAGGATTAGAATATCGCGATGATGAAGAACAGGATTTAATAGATAGCCAATCCTTATATAAAACTTTAGAGGAAAAAATTGTTCCTCTATATTATGATACTGGTGAAGAAGGGTTGCCAGTTCACTGGATTAATTATATGAAAGAGGCAATAGCTTCAACAGGCGCTACATATAGTACAGACCGAATGTTGAAGGAATATGTGCGAAAATTATATATGCCAGCCATGGAACGAGGTAAGCAACTTAAGAAAGAAGACTATAAAAAGGCTAAGGAGTTAACAGCTTGGAAAGAAAAGTTAGAGCGTAATTGGCAAGATATAACGATTACTTCTCCTAACCAAGGAGAACAAGGTAAGTTTAATATTAGGGATAAGATTAATCTAGAAGTTGAGATTGGATTAGGCACTTTGACTCCAGAAGATGTAACAGTGGAAGCGTATGTGGTATCGGGAGTTAAAGAGGGTGAGATTATGACGGCTACAATGGGGTTAAAAGAAGAATTAGAAAATAATAGTTATCTTTATTCAGCAGAAGTAGAATTAAAAGAGGCTGGAACCCATAAATATACTTTTAGAGTCATTCCTAATCAAGTAAAGTTGAGTCACAAACATGAACTGGGGTTGATTAAATGGATCTAGGCAGGAATATTGATGCTTAGAAGCAGGAAAATTAACCTTAATCTATAATATAATTCACAAGGAGGCATATATTGTAAAATGGGCAATTGGGAAAAAATATATCATTTTAAAAGGAGGGGTATGAATTGAAGAAAGAGGAGTTGGGGTTAAAAGATTTGCAGTTAGAAGGTTCAGCTACAAGTGGGGATAGAACTAGCGGGACACATGGCAACTCAGGTCACCAAGATAAACCTTTACAGAACCTTGAAAACCAATATCCACTACCTAAAAAGTATAATGTTAATAAGCTTATGTTACAGGTGAAGAATCCTAAATGGATTCATATGTACTGGGAGTATACAGATGAAAGGTTAAGAAATATTCTTTCTCAGTCTAATTATAATGAGATAGAAGAAGCCCCTTTAATCTTAAGAGTTTATGATTTAACGATTAATGATCAGGATAACTATTATGATATTGATATTACTAAAGACCATGATAGTTGGTATCTTGGCGGTTTAACACCAGATCATAAATATAAAGTAGAGTTAGGCATTTTGACTAAAGATCAAGATTTTTATTCAATCCTTAAGTCTAATTCTGTAAAGACACCAGCTAATGATGTTAGTGATATAGTTGCAGAAGAATGGATGACAGTTAATGAAGACTTAGAAAGGATATATATTCTTTCTGGTGTTGGTGAGTTAAAGAATAATAGTTCTTTAGATTTAATGAAAGAGATCAAAGAAATTACTAAGAAGTCCGATTTAAGAGTAGGCTATAGTTCACTTTAGATAAATTAATTTTAAATATTGAGGTGATAAGTTTTGTCAAAAGAGAAGGGTTATCTGTCATTTGTATTACATGCTCATCTGCCTTTTGTACGTCATCCGGATTACGAGGAATTTTTAGAAGAACGATGGTTTTATGAAGCAATTACTGAGACCTATATTCCATTAATAAATTATTTTGAAAGACTTTATAAAGAAAATGTAGATTATAGATTAACTATGTCATTGAGTCCTCCATTAATTTCTATGTTAACCGATTCATTACTTCAACAACGCTACATTAAGCATCTTAATCAGTTAATTGAGTTAAGTTATAAAGAATTAGAACGAACTCAAGAACAACCACATCTAAATCAAATAGCTCACATGTACTTATCTAAATTTCAACAAGCTAAAGAAACTTTTAATAAAAAATATAATAATAATCTAATTACAGCCTTTAAAAAGTTTCAAGATTTAGGTTATTTAGAATTAATCACCTGCGGGGCAACCCATGGCTATTTACCACTAATGCAAGAGTATCCAGAGGCTGTGAGAGCACAGATTGAATTAGCAATCAAGACTCACAAAAAGCATCTAGGTAGTAAACCGAAAGGAATTTGGTTACCAGAGTGTGGATATTATCCAGGTTTAGATGAAACTTTGAAGGAATATGATATTAGATTCTTTATGCTTGATACACATGGAGTCTTATATGCCAACCCACAACCTAAATATGGAGCATTTGCTCCGATTTATACACCATCAGGGGTAGCTGCTTTTGGAAGAGATAATGAGTCTGCAAAACAGGTTTGGAGTACTCAAGAAGGATATCCTGGTGACTATGACTATCGTGAGTATTATCGCGACATAGGATTTGATTTGCCATTAGATTACATCAAGCCTTATATTCATAATAACGAGATTCGTATCAATACTGGTATTAAATATCATCGCATTACAAGTGATGAATGTGATTTAGAAAATAAAGACTTTTATAATCCACAATTAGCATCAAGCAAAGCTAAAAGACATGCGAAAGACTTTATTAGTAAACGGATAGGACAGATCGAATATTTAGATGATTTAATAGACCGCAAACCGATTCTTGTCGCGCCGTATGATGCAGAATTATTTGGACATTGGTGGTATGAAGGACCTGAATTTTTATATCATGCAATCAAGAGTGCTTCCCAGGAAGAAGTTATAGATTTAATTTCACCGATTGACTACTTAGAAGAATACCCAGAGAACCAAGTCTGTCAACCACCATTATGTAGTTGGGGTGCTAATGGTTACAATGATGTTTGGCTAGATAGTAGTAATGATTGGATCTATCGCCACTTACACCAAGCAGCAGAGAAGATGACTGAATTAGCAACTGATTATTCAGCTCCGGATTCATTAACTAAACGAGCCTTAAATCAAGCAGCACGTGAACTATTATTAGCTCAAAGTAGTGATTGGGCATTTATCATGAAGACAGGCACAATGGTAGAATATGCAGTTAAGCGGACCAAAGCGCATATCAATACTTTCTTTAATCTTTATAATCAAGTAAAAACAGATAGTATAGATGAAGATTGGTTAGCGAAATTAGAAGCTAAGAATAATATATTCCCAGAGATTGATTATCAAGTATATAGTAGGTAGGGTTAAAAGTAGGACTAAAAAGAAAATATCTTAGTGAGGTGATAATATGAATGTTTTAGCATTAATTCTAGCTGGAGGTAGAGGTACTAGACTAGATATTTTATCAGAAGATAGGGCTAAACCTAGTGTTCCTTTTGGTGGAAAGTATCGTCTTATTGATTTTACTTTAAGTAATTGTGTTAACTCAGGAATAAATACTGTAGGGGTCTTAACTCAGTATTTACCTAGATCGTTAAATAAGCATATTGGAATTGGTAAGCCGTGGGACCTTGACCGGCAGTTTGGTGGAGTAACTATTTTGCCGCCTTATACTGGTAGAGAAGGCGGTTGGTATAAGGGAACAGCTCATGCTGTCTATCGTAATATTAATTATATTAAAGAAGTTGACCCGGAGCAGATTATTATCTTGTCCGGAGATCATATTTACAAGATGGATTATGCAAAGATGGTTGCTAAACATAAAGAAAAAGATGCTGACTTAACAATTGCGGTTAAGCGAGTCCCAATGAAGAATGCTAGTCAATTTGGGATTTTAGATGTTAATGAGGAGATGAAGATTACAGATTTTGTTGAAAAACCAGATGAGCCACCTAGTGATTTGGCATCGATGGGGATTTATGTTTTTAGTAAAGAATCTCTAGTTAATAAATTAGAAGAGTTTTGTAATCAAAATAACTCAGATTTTGGGCATCATATTATCCCAAGGATGATTGATGATGCTGATGTTTATGCTTATGAGCATCAAGGGTATTGGCGTGATGTGGGTACCCTTGAAGCTTATTGGCAAGCAAACTTAGATTTAACAGTATCTATGCCAGAAATGAATCTATATGATGAAGAGTGGCAGTTACATACTCGTAGTGAGAGGAAACCTCCAGTGAAGTTTGGATTGCGAGGAGAAGCTAATAAAAGCTTGGTTTCTAATGGGGCAATTATTAATGGACAAGTAATTAACTCCGTCATTTCTCCAGGAGTATTTATTGAAGAAGATGCTGTAGTTAAAGATTCAGTTATCTTTAATGATACTAAAGTAAAGAAAAGAGCCTTTGTCTGTAAAAGTATAATTGATAAAGAAGTTACGATAGGTAATGATGTTCAGATAGGTTCCTGTAGTATCCAAAGAGCTAACTTTGAACGGCCAGAAATTGTACATGATGGTCTAACTGTAGTAGGAAAAGGAGTTAGGATTCCGGAGGGGACTTTAGTTGGAGGTAACTGTCGAATCTTTCCTTCGGTACAAGAGGATGACTTTAGTGAGAACGAACTCGTCAGCGGAAGTACAATTAGACCGCGTAGTTAATAATTGATTATAAGTGGGTGAGTATAATGAAAGAAAGATTAAAAGTTTTATTTGTGGTTTCGGAAGTAGACCCTTTTGTAAAGACAGGAGGCTTAGCTGATGTAGCAAGTTCACTACCGCAAGCAATTAAAGAGTTAGGGCATGACATTCGGGTTGTCATGCCTGAATATAAACAGATTCCCCAAAGTTATATAGAAGAATCAGAACATCTTTTACACTATAGAACTAAAGTAGCTTGGCGCAATAATTATGTAGGAGTTAATAAATTAGAGTATGAAGGTATAACTACATACTTTATAGATAACAAAAATTGCTTTCATCGGAAAAGCCTTTATGATAATGATGACCGGCATATACAGTTCGCTTATTTTTGCCGAGCAGTTTTAGAGATGTTACCTAAGCTTGATTTTAAACCTGATATTATTCATTGTAATGACTGGCAGACAGGACCTTTAAGCATCTTTTTAAAAGAGAATTATCAAGAATATGACTTTTATCAAGATATAAAGACCGTATTTACAATTCATAACTTAAAGTATCAAGGAGAATTTGGTAAAGAAATCTTAGGTGATGTTCTATGTTTAGATGAGGGTCACTGGCAGTCTGGTGTATTGCGTCATAATAATTGTATAAATTATATGAAGATGGGAATCAATATGTCAGATACGGTTAGTACAGTTAGTGAGACTTATGCTGAAGAGATTAAAACACCTGCATTCGGTGAAGGCTTGGATTATGCAATTAGAATGAACGCTAATGATGTATGCGGTATCATTAATGGAATCGATTATAAAAAATACAATCCAGCCAAGGACCAAGATATTTATAATAATTATAGTCTAGATGATTTAAAAGGAAAGATGAAGAATAAGCGAAAACTACAGACAGATATGGGTCTTCCAACAAGTGATGAAGTTCCTGTTATTAGCATTATTTCTAGATTAGTTGAACAAAAAGGAATTGACCTAGTTAAAGGTGTTATTGATGAACTAATGCAAGAGGAGATTCAATTAGTGATTTTAGGAACTGGAGATAATAAATATGAAAGTTTCTTACAAGAATTAGCTCATCGCTATCCTAAACAGGTAGCGGTTAATATTAAATATGATGCTAATTTAGCTAAGAAGATTTATGCTGGTAGCGATATATTCTTAATGCCTTCTAAATATGAGCCATGTGGTTTAAGTCAGTTGATTAGTTTAAGGTATGGTACTATTCCGGTTGTGAGAGAAACTGGAGGTTTAAAAGATACTATTTCATCATATGATGAAGCAACTAATGAAGGTAATGGATTCAGTTTTACCCATTATAATGGTCATAGTATGTTAGCAGCAATTAGGCGTGCTATTAAATTTTATCACCAACCCCAAATCTGGAAAGATATAGTGGTACAAGCAATGAAGTCGGACTTTAGTTGGAATAATTCTGCTCAGGAATATGTTGAACTTTATTATAAGACATTAGATTTAGATGATGAGTCGGAAAGAATGATTAATATTAATCAGGCGACAATAAATAAATTAAAAAAATTAAAGAGTATCGGACCAGTATTAGCTCAAAGCATGTTAGACTATAGAGAAGAGAGCGGAGGATTTAAAGAAAGAGAAGAATTATTAGAAGTATCCGGGATTGGCAAGAAGAAGTACGAGCTTTTGAAGAATAAAATTAAGCTTTAAAGTTAACTAGAGAAATTTCTTAATGTATAAAGTTAATGAGAATACTATAAAATAATATAGAGTAGAGTTTAGTATCGTTCAATCGTAAATGTATTGGGGGTATAGAAATGCCGGAGGCTGTAGAAGTTACGTTTACTTATAAGCCGGTTATTTCCGTTGAGAAAGTTAACTTAGCTGGTGATTTTAATGATTGGAATCCAGAAGAAATAGCTTTATTTGATAAGAATGGCGATGGAACTTACGAAACTACTTTGACATTGAGTCCAGGTGAGTATCAATATAAGTTCATTATAAATGATGAGACTTGGATTAAACCACCAAATGCCGATTATTATGTGAATGATGGTTTTGGTACTAGAAATGGTGTGATTCAAGTAAGGGATAAAAGATTTAAGGATACTGGTACTAAGGGAACTGGCCAGATTCTTATTGATGCCTTATATCATGATAATACAGAGGTTTGTTTTGCTAATCCTATAGCTGAAGATAAAATTTCTATCAGATTTCAGACTAAACGCAATGATATTGAAGAGGTGCTTCTGTGTTATAATGATGGTAAGGAAAGAGAGGTTAATTTAGAGAAGTTTGCAAGTTTTGAGTATTTTGATTTTTATAAAACAATTATCGAAGTGGAGAGTTCTAAATTTGATTATTGTTTTAAAATTAAAGATGGAGATAGAGTTATTTGCTATGATGAACAAGGTGTAATCGAAGATGCTAGTAAATTAGTTGAGGTTAAACCTTTTCAGTATGACCTATCACAAGTAGAAATCTTTAAAACACCAGCATGGGTTAGAGATGCTATATTTTATCAGATTTTTCCCGATCGTTTTTATAATGGGAATCCAGATAATGACCCAGAAAAGATTGAAATTTATAAAGATGAAGAGAAATTACATGATGCTATAATTCCAAAATGGGAAGAGGGATTACCCCCGGGACCAGCAGTGGTTACGGAGGAGACTGAATTTATTGAAGATGATAATTGTATTCACCCTGAAGGGGGATATTATATCTTCTATGGTGGTGATTTGCAAGGAATTAAGAAAAAACTACCTTATCTTGAAAAGCTGGGCATTAATGCTATTTATTTAAATCCCGTTTTTAAGGGTACTTCTAATCATAAGTATAATACAGCCGGTTATGAACTAGTAGATGATACTTTAGCGATTAAAGGAGACTTAGAAGCATCAGAGGAGTATCTTATAAACTTAATTGAAGAGTTACATAGTCGAGGAATTAAGGTTATATTTGATGCTGTATTTAATCATACTGGTTATGAACATTGGGCTTTTCAAGATATTGTTAAGAATGGAGAGAATTCTAGGTATCTAGACTGGTATAATGTTGAAAGTTTACCGATAATCCCATTATATGAACAAGATGAGGATAACCCTCCTAATTATGAATGTTGGTGGGGGTTTGGTCATCTTCCAGAACTGAATGTTAGAAATCCTGAGGTGCAAGATTATCTATTTGAAGTAACAAAAAAATGGATGGACCCTAAAGGTAATGGGGATCTATCAGCAGGTATTGACGGTTGGCGTTTGGATGTACCCAACGAGGTTAAAGATGCAGTTCCTGACTTTTGGAAAGAGTGGCGAAGGTTTGTTAAGGATATTAATCCAGAAGCATATATTGTAGGTGAAATTTGGGATGATGCCTCTGGTTATCTACAAGGAGATGAATTTGATGCAGTAATGAATTATCGTTTTCGTGATGCTGTTATTAGATTTATTGGATTAGGAGAGATGCATGCTAGTGAATTTGCTGATGAATTAAGTAAATTACGCTTTCAGTATCCGGAGCAAGCTAATCAAGTTATGTTTAATCTGATTGGAAGCCATGATACTAGTCGTTACTTAACTGTTATTGATGGAGATAAAGAAAGATTAAAATTAACTGCTTTCTTTCAGATGACATATTTAGGAGCACCAATGGTCTATTATGGTGATGAAATTGGAATGGAAGGTGAAGATGGGTCTGATTGTCGGCGAACTATGATTTGGAAAGATAGAGGATATACTAAACCAGACTATGACCTTTTGGAAAATTATCAAAAATTAATTAAGATTAGAAATAAAGAGGTTGCTTTACGTCGAGGTACTATTGAGGAGGTTGATGTAGATGATAGTCATCTTTATGTCTTCAAACGGAAATATAAGACTGAAGAGCTAATTATAATAATCAATGTAAGTGAAAATATAGTCGGTTTAAGCTTAGATGTTGATAAAGATGACGGTCAGTATTTAGAGTTATATAATCAGCAAAAAGTAGAAGTAAAGAATGGTAGATTAGCAGTTAGAGTATCAGGAGTTTCAGGTGCAGTTATTAAATTGAAATAATTAAGAACTTATCATAAATATTAAAGTCTAAAGGGGTTTTAACAATGGAATTTAAAAGGGAAAGCGGTATTTTACTACATCCAACTTCTTTACCTGGAAAGTATGGTATTGGTTCTTTAGGGGAGGAAGCCTATGATTTTATAGACTTTTTGATTTTATCAGAACAAAAGTTGTGGCAGATATTTCCTTTAGGACCAACTGGGTATGGGGATTCTCCTTATCAATCTTTTTCTGCTTTTGCTGGCAACCCTCTTTTAATTAGTTTAGATAAATTAAAAGAGTCTAGGTTACTTTCTGAAGATGATTTATCGAAGGAAGCTAATTTTGTAGAAGGTAAAGTAGATTATGGACAAGTAATTGATTTTAAGATGCCACTTTTAGAAGAAGCTTTTTATAACTTTAAAGAGACTGCTTCGCAATTAGAAAAGAATAAGTTTTTTCGTTTTTGTCAGGAGCAAGGAGAATGGTTAGAGAATTATGCTACTTTTATGGCCTTAAAAGAACATTTTAAGGGTAAACCGTGGTTTGAATGGGAAGAAAGTATTAAGTTAAGAGAAGCTGATGCTTTAAAGAAGTATAAAGAAGAGTTACAGGAGAGAATAAATTTACAGAAGTTTATGCAGTATCTCTTTTTTAAGCAATGGCGCGAATTGAAGGCTTATGCTAATCAAAATGGGATTAAGATTGTTGGTGATGTTCCTATCTTTGTTGCTTATGATAGTGCTGGTGTATGGGCAAATCCAGATATATTTAAATTAAATAAAGATAGAGAACCGGTCAGTGTAGCAGGAGTACCTCCGGATTATTTTAGTAAGACTGGTCAGTTATGGGGGAACCCATTATACAATTGGGATAGATTAAAAGAAGAAGGATATAGATGGTGGATAGCTAGACTCGAAGCAACTTTAGAACTAGTAGATATCATTCGTCTTGATCACTTTCGGGGATTTGCTGCTTACTGGGCTGTGCCGTATGGCGAAAAGACTGCTGTTAATGGGGAATGGAAGGCAGGTCCCGGGAAAGATTTCTTTAATAAAGTTAAAGAAGAATTAGGTGAACTGCCTATTATTGCTGAAGACTTAGGAGTTATTACAGATAAAGTAGAAGATCTAAGAGATCACTTTGGGCTTCCAGGAATGCAGGTTTTACAGTTTGGTTTTAACTCAAAGGAGGATAGTGAACATCTGCCTCATAATTATTCTAAAAACTCTGTTGTCTATACTGGAACGCATGATAATGATACTACTTTAGGTTGGTATCAGAAGAAAGAAGCTAAAATAAAGGATTATATTCGTGAATATTTAAATGGGAATGATGAAAATATATGTTGGGATTTAATAAGATTAGCTTGGTCATCGGTCGCTGTATTTGCTATTGCTCCTTTGCAGGATATATTAGGTTTAGGTAGTGAAGCAAGGATGAACACACCCGGGGAAGCAGCCGGTAACTGGCAATGGCGTTATACAAAAGAGATGTTGAATAAAGATAAGGTTGATAGATTAAAGAGATTGACTAAAATATACTATAGATAAATAGTTAAAAATGTTTTTTTTATCACAAAGAAGGAGTTTTATATTATACTAAAGAATAATATAGCTAGAGTGTAATAAAATGTTAGGTCAAAATTAAATAGTGGTAACTAGGTGCCTTTCAGAAACTTTGGAAGGAGAATAGGGAATCAGGTGTAAATCCTGAACGGGCCCGCCACTGTGACTGGTAGAAAGCAGTTGATAGTTGACAGTTGACAGTAAAACCAGATAGATACTTTCAAATTGAATGCAGAGATCTATCATAGGTTTACAACCAGCCTTGATTTGTAGGCTGGGTGAGATAGTTAAAAGTTAACAGTCAAAAGATAATTAATTGTTAATTGCTAAAGGATGATAAGACCACTTGGATATTAATTGTCTAGGGAAGGTTAAGTCCTTATCGCCAGAAGTCAGGAGACCTGCCTAATTACCAAGCCTACAGAATCTTCGATGGCAAGGAGGAGTAGGGGTGAACTTTAGGCTATTATAAGAATATAGTCTATTGAATTTTAGTCAACCTTCCTCAATCTGCAATCAAGATTGGGGATTTTTTATTGGTATAAGGGAATCTTAATTTAATAATAAGTGAAAGGGATGATGTTAATGAAAACAGGAGTAGTTATTTTAGGACATGGGAGTAAAGCTGAAGAATCTAATCAAGCATTTTTGGAGTTTTGTGATTTAACTGCAAAGAATTTAGATTATGATTTTGTAGGGGGAGGTTTTTTGCAATTTGCAGACCCAAGATTAGATGATGTAATTGCAGAAGCAGTAAATGATGGAGTAGAGAAGATAGCAATTATGCCGTTATTCTTATTCCCGGGGAATCATGTACAGAAGGATATTCCACGAGTATTAGGTAGGTTGAAAGAAGAGCATCCTGATGTGGAATTTGCTTATGCTGACCACGTTGGTATAGATGAAAGATTAACTGAAATAGTTGCCGATAGAGTTAAGGAGGTAATCTAACTTGGAAATTATTAAACAGCCGCAAGCGATAGAAGATAAAAGTATGAGAATTATTGAAGAAGAAGTTAGTGAGTTAGATTGTACTGAGCAGGAAAAGAAGATAGTTAAGCGAGTTATTCATGCAACAGCTGATTTTGATTTTAAAGATTTAGTAATTATTTCTGATGATGCTGTTGAAGCTGGATTAAAGGCATTAAAGGCTGGCTCAAATATCGTTACTGATGTTAATATGTTAAGAGCAGGAATTAATAAACGAAAGTTAGGGGCATTAGGTGGAGAAGTAGAGTGCTTTATTAGCGATGAAGAAGTAGCGGCCAAAGCAAAAGAGCTAGATATTACTCGTTCGATGATGGCTATGAGAACTGCAATTAAGAATCCAAAGAATAAAGTCTTTGCGATCGGGAATGCTCCTACGGCCCTTTTTGAATTGATGGAATTGATAGAGAATGGTAAAGTAGAACCAGAATTAATTATAGGGACTCCTGTTGGTTTTGTTGGCGCTAAAGAGTCTAAAGCTGAACTAGAAAAGATGGATATTCCGTTTATTACTGTGCGAGGAAGAAAAGGAGGAAGTAGTGTAGCAGCTTCAATTACTAATGCTCTATTATATATGACTTAGAGGTGACAAGCATATGTTTGAATCTTATATAGAACGAGATGGCAAAAAATTAAGAAGAGGATATACTACGGGTACTACTGCTGCCGGGGCTGCTAAAGCTGCTACTCAAATGCTATATTCTCAAGAGATAATTGAAGAGGTAATGATTGAGACACCGGCAGGGATAGATGTTAATTTAGAGATAATAGCTCCTAATATTGAGCAGGAAAGAGTCAGTTGTACTGTAATTAAAGATGCTGGTGATGATCCAGATATTACTGATGGTTTAGAGATAGTGGCTGAAGTTAGTAAAATCAAAGCAGGAATCGAGATTGAAGGAGGTCAGGGAGTTGGGGTGGTAACGAAACCTGGTCTAGCAGTTAAAGTAGGAGAACCTGCTATTAATCCGGTGCCGCGTAAGATGATTATAGATGAGGTAAAGAAGGTTCTACCTGCTAATGCCGGAGTTAAGGTTAGGATTAAGGTTCCAGAAGGAGAAGAAGTAGCAAAGAAAACCTTTAATCCTCGGTTAGGAATTAAAGGTGGGATCTCTATTTTAGGAACGACTGGCATTGTAGAACCGATGTCAAAACGAGCATATAAGGAATCATTAGTGATAGCTATAGACCAGGCAATAGCCGAAGAAAGAGAAGAATTAGTTTTTATTTTTGGTAATTATGGTAAACGCATGGCTAATAACCTTGGCATAGTTGATGAAGAATGGATTAAGATGAGTAACTTTGTTGGGTATATGTTAGAGAGAGCTGCTGAAAAAGGAATTAAGAGAATTATTCTTTTAGGACATATAGGTAAGTTAGTCAAGGTTGCAGCTGGGATCTTTGATACTCATAGTAAGATAGCAGATGGTAGGTTAGAGACAATAGCTGCCTATACAGCTAGTTTAGGTGGCAGCCAAGATTTAATTAATGGAATTTTAAAAGCTAATACTGCTGAAGAGACAGTTCAAATTCTAAAAGAAGCAAGAATGGCTACTGAGGTATTTAATTTCTTAGCAAAAAGAGTAGTAATTAGAGCTGCTGAGAAGGTAAACCAACAGATAGACTTTGGTTCTATTATCTTTTCAATGGAAAAAGAAATATTAGGTAGTTATGGAGTTGATTTAGAGAAAGGGGCAACAGGATGGAGAATCAGATCTATATCCTAGGTATTGGACCAGGTTCAGAAGATTATTTATTGCCGATTACTAGGCGTTTAGCTGAAGAATCTGATGTTTTAATTGGAGGTAAGAGAGCTATAAAACTTTTTTCAGATTTAGATAAAGAAGAATTAGTGATTAAAGCTGACTTAAAGAGGGTTTTAAACTATATTAAAGATAATTATTGTCAAAAGCAGATTGCTGTTTTAGTTTCTGGTGATCCGGGGCTTTATAGTATGTTGAACTACTTATCAAAACATTTTAGTAAAGATAAATTAAAAGTAATTCCAGGTATTAGCTCATTGCAGTTAGGCTTTGCTAAAGCTAAATTAGTTTGGCAGGATGCAGAGATTACTAGTTTGCATGGTAGAGACAAGGCAGAATTATTAGAAATGATAGAGGATAGTGAAAAGGTAGGTTTCTTTACTGATTATAAATTTCCACCTGATCAGATAGCAGAGTATTTATTAGAAGCAGGAGTTACTGAACGAAGAGCTTTTGTAGGAGAAAGATTGTCCTATGGTGATGAAAGAGTGATTGATGGAAAGCTAGAAGAGATTACTAAGTATAATGATTTTGGGATGTCAGTAATGGTAATCTATAGTGAAGGTGATCTAGCATGACTGACTGGCAATTCCAAACACCTGGTATTCCTGATGAAATCTTTATTAGAGGCGAAGTGCCGATGACTAAAGAAGAAGTTAGAGCGGTTACCATGGCTAAGTTAAGATTAAAAGAGGATAGTATCGTTTATGATATCGGTGCTGGGACTGGCTCCTTAACTATTGAAGCAGCTTTGTTAGCTAGTAAAGGTCAGGTTTGGGCTATAGAAAGAGAAAGTAAAGGGATCGAATTAATTGAAAAGAATATTAATAAGTTTGGTTTAGATAATGTAGGTGTTATAGCTGGGAAAGCGCCATCGGCTTTAAATAACTTGCCACCAGTAGATAGAGTTATAATCGGTGGTAGCGGTGGGAAGTTAGAGGAGATATTAGAAGTAGTTAACCAAAAATTAGAACCAGCAGGGAGAATAGTAATCAATGCTATTACCTTAGAGACATTATCAGCTGCTAAAGATATTCTATTAGACTTAAATTATAGTTTAGATATAGTCAATATTAGTGTTACTCGGACAAGAGAAGTGGGAAATTATCATATGTTACAAGGTCAGAATCCGGTATATATTATTACAGGTGAGAGGAGAAGATAAGATGGCAGGAAAGTTTTATGGAGTGGGGGTAGGACCAGGAGACCCAGAATTAATGACTTTGAAAGCAAAAAGAGTTTTAGAGGAAGTAGATATTATCTGTACTCCTAAATCAGCGGTAGGAAAAGAAAGTATAGCCTTATCTATTGTAGAAGAAGTTCTAGGTGGAGATTTAGAAATAAAAGAATTAATCTTCCCTATGACTCATAATCAAGATAAATTAAATAAGTTTTGGGATGAGGCAACAGCTGAAATTAAAGAAGAGTTAGAGCAGGAGAAGGATGTTGCCTTTATTACTATCGGTGATCCGCTATTATATAGTACTTATATTTATGTTTTAAGAAGGCTTGAGAAGAATACTGACATAGAAATTGAAACAGTGCCAGGGATTAACTCTTATTCTGCTTGCTCAGCAGCTATGAATCGTCCTTTAGCGGAAAAGAACGAAACAGTAGCAATTATTCCCGCTGCTTATGATTATGATAATTTAGATGAAATTTTAGCTAACTTTGATAATACAGTCTTAATGAAGGTAGCCCGCAACTTTGATGACATAGTAGCTAAGCTAGATAAAGTAGGAATTACTGAAAATTCATTCTATGCTAGTCGGTGTGGGCGCGAGGATGAATTTATAACCACAGATTTAAAATCTTTATGTGGAGAAGATTTAGATTATTTATCGATGGTGATAACTAAACAGTCAATAGAGGAGGAATAATTATGAAAGTCTATTTTGTAGGAGCTGGACCAGGAGACCCAGAGTTAATTACAGTAAAGGGGCAGAAGATTATTAAAGAAGCAGATTTAATTATCTATGCTGGTTCCTTAGTAAATCCTATTTTACTAGATGTTGCGAAAGATGAAGCAGAAATCTATGATAGTGCAGCTATGACTTTAGAAGAAGTATTAGCTAAGATGGAAGAAGCAATTAGTGAGGATAAATTAGTTGCCCGGGTTCATACTGGAGACCCTAGTATTTATGGAGCAATTCAAGAGCAGATGGATGCTTTGGAGGATAAAGGTATTGAATATGAAGTTATACCGGGAGTTAGTTCTTTTGTAGCAACAGCAGCTAGCCTAAAGAGAGAATATACTTTGCCTGATGTAACACAGACGGTAATTGTAACTAGGTTAGAAGGAAGGACTAGTGTTCCTGACAAAGAGAAGTTGCATAAATTGGCGAGACATAATGCTTCCATGGCAATCTTTTTAAGTGTCCATATGATTGAGAATGTAGTTAAAGAATTAGCTGAGGAGTATTCAGAAGATACGCCAATAGCAGTTGTGCAGAAGGCTTCTTGGCATGATGAGAAGAAAGTTGTAGGTACCTTAGCAACAATTGCTGATAAAGTAAAGGAAGCAGAGATTACTAAGACAGCTATGATTGTAGTCGGAGATTTCTTAGACACAGAGTACTCTAAGTCGAAACTCTATGATAAAGACTTTAGTCATGAGTATCGAAAGAGTAAAAGTGAGAGTAACTAAATAATGAAGTTAGCAGTAATTGCCATAACTAAGAATGGGGTAGGAATAGCTGAAGAGATAATTAGCTGTAAAGAGGAGATTGTTGGATTAAATAATCAAGTTATCGATATATATATTTCGGACAAATTTAAGGAAGAGATTAGTCAATTACAAGGACTAAATATCTATTCTGGTAGATTAAAGAACTTAGTTGATGATATTTTTCATCAATATGATGGAATAATCTTCATTATGGCGTTAGGAATTGTGGTGCGAATGATAGCAGATTGTATTGAAGACAAACGTTCAGATCCAGCAGTAGTAACAATTGATGAGACAAAACAATTTGTAATTAGTACCTTATCAGGACATCTAGGAGGAGCTAATGAATTGACCTCTCAGTTGGCTAAGCTATTAAAGGCTAATCCTGTAATTACAACGGCTACTGACAGTCAAGGGAAGTCTGCTATTGATATGTTAGCTAAGGATTTAGATTGTAAGATTGAACCGTTTGCTAACTTAACAAAGATTAATGCAGCTATAGTTAATGGAGACGAAGTTAATATTTTTACTGATTATAATTTGGATTTAGAATTAACTGGAGACTTCAATATATATTCATTAGATAAGCTTAATGAAAAGACTAGTAAAGCTAGTGTAATAATTTCTAATCAACAAATAAAGTTAACAGAGAAGTTGAAAGAGCAACCGTACTTATGGTTAAAACCAAGGAACTTAGTTCTAGGGATTGGCTGTCGTCGGGGAATTAGTAAAGAAAGAATTGCTCTAGCAGTGGAAGAAGCATTAAAGGAAGCAGGATTAAGTTTAGAACAGGTTAAAGCAGTAGCAACTATTGATTTAAAAGCAGATGAAGAAGGTTTAGTTGTTTATGCTAGAGAACAAGGTTTAGATCTAAATATTATTTCTCGGGAAGAGATAAAAACATCCGATTTAGAATTTACAACATCGGAATTTGTAAAAAAAGCGATAGGAGTTGGTGGAGTATGCGAGCCGGTAGCACTATTGAGTGGCAAGAAGATGGAATTACTCTTAAAAAAGAGAAAGTATCAAGGAGTAACAGTAGCGATAGCCCAGGAGAGATCTATGTAGTAGGATTGGGACCTGGAGATCTAGAGTACTTAAGTATTAAGGCATTTCAGGTAATTAAAGATGTAGATGTAGTAGTAGGTTATAATACGTATATTGATTTATTAGCTGATTTAATTAATGAAGACCAGGAAGTTATTTCAACAGGAATGACTAAGGAAGTAGACCGGACTGCTTTAGCAATAGAAGCAGCTTGTGAAGGTCAAAAGGTAGCCATGGTTAGCAGCGGTGATGCTGGTGTTTATGGAATGGCTGGTTTAGTTTTAGAAATGGTGAATGAAAAAGGGTTAGACTTAGCAGTAGAAATTATCCCAGGTATTACAGCAGCAAACGCAGCAGCTTCAACTCTAGGTGCGCCTTTAATGCATGATTATGCTGTAATTAGCCTTAGTGATTTATTAACTCCTTGGGAGGTAATTGTTGATAGATTAGAGAAAGCAGCAGCGGCAGATTTTGTAATTGCTCTTTATAATCCTAAAAGCAACCAGCGCACTGAGCAGATTGTAGAGGCGAGAGAGATTTTCTTAAAACACAAAGAACCATCTACACCGGTAGGTATTGTTCGTAATGCTAAACGAGGTTCAGAAGAGATGGTAGTTACTAATTTAGATCAGATGTTAGAAGAAGAGATAGATATGGTAACTACAGTGATTATCGGCAATTCAGAAACATTTACTTTTGCTGATTTTATGGTTACGCCTCGGGGTTATGAAGTATGATCTATGTCTTAGGAGGAACGAAGGATAGTCGCGAAATAGTTAAGCTTTTGCTACAAGAGGGATATTCAGTAGTAGCATCGGTGGTAACTGATTATGGCCAGCGGCTGTTAAAAGAGATAGGAGATATAGAGATAGTTACAGATAGGCTAGATAAAGAAGGAATTAAAGAATTAATAAGTGAGTATGGCGTTGATACTGTTATTGATGCTACTCATCCGTTTGCAGAAGAAGTATCGCGTAATGGAATTACGGCTACTTCTGAGCTAGAGATTAATTATATTCGTTTTGAAAGAAAGAATATAGAGTTGCCAGAGAATGAATTTATAGTTAAAAAGGCTGGTTTTCAAGCAGCAATCGACTATATAAATCAAACCTCAGGAAGAGTCTTATTAACAATTGGTAGTAAAGAGTTATTTAAGTTTGCAGAAGGAATCTCAAATTTTAACGAAAGGGTTATTACCAGGGTCTTACCTACAGTTAGTGTCTTAAAGGAATGCCAAGAGCAATTGAATATTCCACCGGCTAATTTAATAGCAATTCAAGGACCGTTTAGTCGTAAATTAAATAAACAATTATTGCTCGATTATGGAATTGATTTATTAGTAACTAAGGCTAGTGGAAAGACTGGAGGTTTAGATACTAAATTAATTGCAGCCCAGGACCTTAAGATTCCAATTTTAGTTATCGAAAGGCCTCAATTAAGTTATCCGAAAATAATTGATGATTATAAAAGTGTAATAGATTATATAGCTAGTAAGGAAGGAGTAGGATAATGGGAGATTCGACAAAGCAAAGCGTCTTAGTCTTAGGTGGTGCTAGGAGCGGGAAGAGTTCGTTTGCTGAGGATATGGCGTATAATTGGGGACAAGAAGATGTTACTTATATTGCTACTGCTGAAGCTGGCGATGAAGAGATGAAAGAGCGAATTCAAAAGCATCAGGAAAGTCGTCCTTCTACTTGGAAAACAGTAGAAGAAACTAAAGATGTGGCCAGTAGAATTATAAATTTAGCTCAAGAGACAGAGGTTATACTCTTAGACTGTTTAACTGTTTTAGTTTCTAATCTTTTGCTGCAAGGAGAAGATTTTGGAACTGAGGATTATGAGTTTGTCAATGGAGAAGAAAAAGCAGAAGCAGCCTTAACTGAAATTGAAAGATTAGCTAATAATTTAAAGCAAGCGTCAGCAAATATAATCATTGTTTCTAATGAAGTCGGGCAAGGTTTAGTTCCTCCGTACCCTTTAAGTAGAGTTTATAGAGATACTGTAGGTAGAGCTAATCAGATAATAGCTCAAGTAGTTGATGAGGTTTATATTACTTATGCTGGTTTGCCAGTTGAAATCAAAGAGTTAGGAAGAGCAAATAAAGCGAAGTTTAGGGGGCAGATAGATGGAGGCTAAAACGATTATGCTACAAGGGACAGCTTCTAATGTTGGCAAAAGCATCTTAACTACAGCACTTTGTCGTATCTTTGCTCAAGATGGATATAAAGTTGCACCTTTTAAGGCTTGGAATATGGCTTTGAACTCACATGTAACCAAAGATGGAGGAGAGATTGGAACAGCACAAGCTATTCAAGCTCAAGCAGCACAAGTAGAGGCTACAGTTGATATGCAGCCATTCTTATTAAAGCCGAAAGGAGACGGTGTTTCTCAAATAATTAAGCATGGTCGTCCTTTAGCCGATTTAAGTCTAAAAGAGCAAGATGAAGACTATCGTGATTATGCTTTAGATGAGATTAAAGATTCTTTAGAAAGGTTAGGTCAAGATTTTGAAATCTTAGTATTAGAAGGAGCAGGAAGCCCAGCCGAAATCAATATTAAAGATAAAGATTTAGCTAATATGAATGTAGCCAAGATGAAAGAAACACCGGTCTTATTAGTAGCAGATGTAGACCGTGGTGGAGCTTTAGCATCAGTTGTAGGAACTATTGAGCTTTTACCTCCTGAAGAGAGAGAACTAGTGGCCGGAATTATCTTTAATAAATTTAGAGGAGATATAGACCTCTTTAAATCAGGAGTTGAAATCGTTGAAGAAGAGACTGGAATTCCGGTTGTAGGGGTTATTCCTTACTTTAAAGACTTTATAATTCCAGCAGAAGATTCAGTAGCATTAAATGATTTGAAATCTGAAGAAGCAGAGATTGAGATTGCTGTAATTAGGCTACCTCACCTTTCAAACTTTAATGACTTAGAAGCCTTTAGGGGAGAACCGCGAACAGAAGTGAGGTATGTAGAAAGAGAAGGTGAAATAGGAGATCCTGATTTGATTATCATTCCTGGCACTAAGAATACAATAGATGATCTAATCTATTTACGGCAGAGTGGTTTAGATACAGATATTTTAGCTGCTGCCAAAAGAGAAGTACCGATTATTGGGATTTGTGGTGGCTATCAGATGTTAGGTGAAAAGCTTTATGATCCAGCAGGAACAGAGTCAGATTGGGAAGAGCTAGATGGATTAGGTTTGCTACCAATTATAACTACATTTAACCCTAATAAATTAACTTTTCAGGCGCAAGCAGAAATAGAAGGAGACAGTATCTTTTTTAATGATTTAATTGGAAATCAATTAGAAGGTTATGAAATTCATATGGGAACGAGTCAGTTACTAGATAATAATGAAAGTGATTTTGCTTTCAGAATTAAGCAGCGAGGAGAAGAAGAAGTTAATCTTATTGATGGCGCAGTAAATAAAGATGGCTTGATTTTTGGAACGTATCTACATGGTCTTTTTAATAATGATCAATTTAGAAGAAATCTAATTAATACTTTGCGAGAGCGAAAAGGATTATCATCACTAAGTGAAGCAGAGGTTTCTGTAAGAGGGAAATTAGAAGATAATTATAATAAGTTAGCTGAGATTGTTAGAGAAAATTTAGATTTAGATAAGATTTATGAAATTATAGCTTAATTAATCTTATTAAATGAGGTGAAAAAATGACTGCCCAAACAATTATGTTACAAGGAACCGGTTCAGATGTAGGAAAGAGCGTCTTGACATCAGCTTTTTGTCGAATCTTTGCTCAGGATGGTTATCATGTAGCGCCTTTTAAGTCGCAGAATATGGCTTTAAACTCCTATATTACTAAACAGGGTGGGGAGATTGGTAGAGCACAAGCAGTACAAGCGGAGGCAGCAGAAGTAGAAGCAACAGTAGATATGAATCCAATCTTACTTAAGCCACGCGAAGACACATCTTCACAAGTTATTATTCATGGTCGCCCTAAGAAGAATATGAGTGCTAAAGAATATTTTGACCACCATGAGGAAGGATTAGGATATATTAAAGAGTCATTGGCTAGATTAAAGCGAGATTATGAAGTAGTAGTTATGGAAGGAGCAGGTAGTCCAGCAGAAGTTAATCTACGAGACCAGGATTTGGTTAATATGAAGGCTGCTGAATTAGCAGATGCTCCGGTTATCTTAGTGGCTGATATAGATCGCGGCGGGGTTTTTGCTTCAATTATTGGTACTTTTAAATTACTGAATGAAGCAGAAGCAAATAGAATTAAGGGGATTATTATTAATAAATTCAGAGGAGATATAAGTAGATTAGAGTCGGGATTAAAGTTTATAGAAGAGTATACTGGCGTACCGGTCTTAGGGGTTGTACCATACTTTAATGACTTTAAGATACCTGAAGAAGATTCGATTCCTCAACATAGATTAAAAGGGCAGCAAGATGGAGAGATAGAGATTGCTATTCTTTATCTACCTCATATTTCTAATTTTACTGACTTTACTCCTTTAGAAGAAGAATTAAAGACATCGGTTCGGTATGTTAAGAAAGGGGAGCCACTTGGGAGGCCTGACGCTATAATAATTCCTGGTAGTAAGAATACGATTGAGGATTTAGAATACTTAAAAGATGCAGGTTATGATGAAGAAATAAAGAACCTGGCTGCAGAGGGAGTACACGTAGTAGGAATCTGTGGTGGGTATCAGATGTTAGGGAAGCAAGTTTCGGACCCACAGCAAGTAGAAGCAACAACAGAGTCGATAAATGGTTTGGGTTTACTAGATATTAAGACAGTTTTTAATCCTACTAAGGTAACTACCCAGGTTAAAGGAAGAATTGCTAATGATCATGGATTCTTTTCTAACTTGAAGGACAAAGTCATTAGTGGTTATGAGATTCATATGGGCGAAACAAAATTAAACGAAGGAGTAGAGCCTCTAATTAAACTAGAAGAGAGTTTAGGGAAGAAAGAGTCGAGATTAGATGGGGCGATTAACAAGGATGGGAAATTATTTGGGACTTATTTGCATGGTATTTTTGATAATGATCAATTTAGATATAAATTTATAAATAGCTTACGGCAAGAAAAAGGGTTGCCATTAATTGATTTTAGTCAAGAAATTTCTACTGCTGAGAAACGAGAAGCAGCTTATGAAAGATTAGCAGAAATTGTAAGAGAGAGTATAGACTTTGAGAAAGTCTATGAGATTATGGATTTTAATAATTATAAAGAGGGATTAGACCCATGTTTAATCAATTTATTATTATAGTATTTATAGCTTTAATTTTAGATTTATTAATTGGAGATCCTAATTGGATTCCTCACCCAGTAGTGATTATTGGCAAGTTCATTAGTTGGGGGGAAGAGCAATTACGTTCAATAGCTAAGACTGAATTAGCAGAAAGAGTTACAGGTATATTATTAGCTTTATTAACGATTTTTTTCACTTGGTTGATAACTTATGGAATTATAACTATTAGCACAAGTATAAATGAATGGTTAGGAATCATTATTAAAATATTATTATTGACTACTACTTTATCGGTTAAAGGCTTAGCTGATGCTAGTAAAGGAATCTATCAACAACTATTAAATAATGACTTACAGCAAGCTAGGGAGAGACTAAATTGGATTGTAGGTCGTGACACTGAAAAGTTATCTGAAAGTGAAGTCGTAAGGGCTACAGTAGAGACAGTAGCTGAAAACACAGTAGATGGTATTTTATCACCATTATTCTATGCTTTTATAGGAGGAGCACCTTTGGCTATGGCCTATAAAGCCGTTAATACTCTCGACTCAATGTTAGGTTATAAGAACCAACAATATCAATACTTTGGTTGGGCAGCAGCTCGGATTGATGATTTAGCTAATTTGATTCCCGCAAGGATTAGTGGCTTGCTATTTCCAATAGCTGCTTTCTTGTTACGAAAAAATGGTTTAAAATCTTTCAAGATGGTATTAAGAGACGCTAAAAAACATCCTAGTCCTAATGGAGGCTATCCCGAAGCAGCAGTAGCAGGAGCCTTAGGAGTCAGGCTAGGTGGACTCAATTATTATCATGGTGAATCTAGCTTTAGAGAGTATTTAGGTGATAAAGTTAGAGACTTAGAAAGCAATGATATTCAAGATATGATTTATTTGATGTATATAACTACGGGATTATTCGTAGTTATAAATGTGTTGGTGTAAAAGAAAGGAGCAGATCTAATTGACACAACCTAGAGTTCTAATTGCCGGAACCCAGAGTGGAGTAGGAAAGACTACTTTAGCTACGGGCTTGATGGCAGCTATGAATAAGAAAGGATATAAAGTACAGCCGTATAAAGTAGGACCAGATTATATAGACCCAGGTTTTCATACAGTGGCTACCGGAAGAATTAGCCGTAACTTAGACAGTTGGATGATTTCAGAAGAATATTTAACTGAACTCTTTTTAAATAATAGTAAAGCAGCAGACATATCAATTATTGAAGGGGTAATGGGACTCTTTGATGGACATCGTAAGGAGCAAGGTAAGGGTAGTAGTGCTGATGTAGCTAAGATTCTTTCGACTCCAGTAATCTTAATTATTGATGCTAAAAAGTTAGCTCAAAGTGGAGCTGCAATAGCTTACGGTTATCAGAATTATGATTCAGAATTAAATTTAGCCGGAGTAATTTTGAATCGAGTAGGTAGTGAAAGTCACTATCAAATGATTAAAGAACCGATTGAAGAGCTAGGTATTTCGGTGTTAGGCTATATTCCGAATCAAGCAGAGCTGCATTTACCAGAACGACACTTAGGATTAGTTCCTACAGCAGAGACTACTTCTTTAGCTAATTATATAGATGATTTAGCTGGGATAATCTTAGAATATCTTGATTTAGATCAATTATATAAACTGGCTAAGGAGGCAGAAGAATTAGAGTTAGTTGAAAGATCTCTATTTTTAGAACAGCAGTCAGATGTAGATATTAAATTAGCTGTAGCTAGAGATGAAGCCTTTAATTTTTATTATGAAGATAATTTAGACCTTTTAAAAGATAGAGGTGTTACTCTAGAATATTTTAGTCCAGTTAATGATGAAGAGTTACCAGTAGATATTGATGGATTCTATATCGGTGGTGGGTTTCCTGAGAGCTTCTTGCAAGAATTAAGTGCTAATGAAACGATGCGAAGTAGTATTAAAGAAGCGATTGAAGCAGGATTGCCTACTTATGCTGAATGTGGAGGATTAATGTACTTAACAGAAAGGGTTATTAACTTTGATGATGAAAGTTATGAAATGGTAGGGGTAGTTCCTGGAACAACAATGATGCAGGATAGCTTACAGGCTATGGGTTATGTGAGAGGGAAAGCAGAACAGGAGAATATCTTACTGGCTAAAGGAGAAGAAATTAAAGGACATGAATTTCATTATTCGCAATTATCAGAATCTCCTAATGAACAGACAGCAGCTTATAGCTTGACAGGAGGAAAAGGAGAAGATGGTAGGTTAGAAGGCTTTGTTAAAGACAATCTTTTAGCTTCGTATTTACACCTTCATTTTGCTAGTAATCCAGCAGTAATCGATAATTTTATTGAAGAGTGTAAGAAGTTTAAAGAAAGGAGACATCAATAAGATGAAGCAGGAGTTAGAACAAGGGTTAGTTCAGGTTTACACCGGTAAAGGGAAAGGAAAGACTACGGCTTCTTTAGGTCTAGCTTTAAGAGCAGTGGGTCATGGCTTTAAAGTAGTAGTTATTCAATATATGAAAGGTAGTGCATATTCAGGGGAGTTATTTTCTACAGAAAGGCTACCTAATTTAAGTATTAAGCAGTTTGGACGGGGTTGTCCGTATGCTGCTTTAATTAGAGAAGGCATCAGTAAGTGTAAAGGCTGTGGGGAATGCTTTTTAAAAGATAATGACCAGTCTCGGGATGAGTTTGAAGAATTTGTTAGTTACGCTTATCAATATACCCAAAAGGTTTTAGATGATCAAGATGTAGATATTGTTATCTTAGATGAGATTAATAATGCTTTGCGTTATGAGCTGTTAGAAGTAGACGACATATTAAGGTTAATTGAGAGTAAGAACGAAAAGACAGAGTTAATTATGACTGGCCGAGGATTTGCTGATGAAATCTTAGCAGCAGCAGATTTAGTAACGGAAATGAAGGCAATTAAGCATCCTTATCAAGACCAGGGAATTACTAGTAGAAGAGGGATTGAATATTAAAGCAGACTGAGGAAGTGAGAAAAGATGTTAAAAGGCAAGCTATTTACTAGATTGATTATTGCTCTGCAGTTTTTGACTAGAATTCCGATTAATATTAAAGTCGATTTTACTCCTCGGAATATGGGAAAATCTATGTATTATTATCCGATAATAGGAACGATAATTGGCTTAATTTTAGTTGGTTTAAATTCATTATTTGGTATCTTCTGGTCTAATTTAGTAGTGAAGACATTAATCTTAATTGCTTTAATTATTATTACTGGTGGTTTACATTTAGATGGTTATATGGATACGATAGATGGAATATTTAGTGGGCGTAATAAAAAGAGAATGTTAGAGATTATGCGTGATAGTCGGGTAGGGGCCCATGGGGTTACTGGTTTTTTCGCTTTGATGATACTGAAGTTTGTTTTCTTATTAGAACTTTCAGGTCAACTCCAATTAGAAGCGTTATTATTAATGCCGACTTTTAGTAGATGGGCTATGGTTTATGCAGCAGCATTGTATCCATATGCTAGAAAAGATGAAGGATTAGGGAAAGCACATGCTCACTTTGTTGGTGTAAAAGAAGTCTTAATTACTTCGCTTTGGACTGTGATCTTAGCTGGTCTTTTATTGGGAACTAATGGTATCTTAGCATTTATTCTAATTTTGGGGATTACTGTTTTAGTTATTAAAATAATAATTAAACGAATTGATGGTTTAACCGGTGATTGTTATGGTGCTATAAACGAATTGATTGAAGTATTTTCTTTATTAGTATTAACCCTAATTTATTAGGGTAGTTAGAGGTGAAAAGATGAAAGCAACGGTAAGAGCACCAGGAACATGTGGTGAATTAGTGCAAGGAACTATTGATGGTTGTAACTTTCATATTACTTGTCCAATTAATCTTTATTCATATGTTACTGTAAATTTAAATAAAAAATTAAAGAAGACGATCTCTAATCCTCATTTACCTAAAACTATTGAAGCGGTTAATAGCACGTTAAAATACTTTGAAAGTCAAGATTTGAAAGCAGAGATTATTGTTGAATCAGAATTGTTGTCTGGAAAAGGCATGGCTAGTAGTACAGCGGATATTACAGCAGCTATTTTAGCCACTACTGTTGCTTTAGGAAAGAAAATCACTGAAGATGAAATAGCAAGATTAGCCCTTGCAATTGAACCAACAGATGGACTGTTTTATCCAGGAATAGTCTTATTTGATCATGTAAACGGGTATTTACATCAATATTTAGGTGAAAGTCCGGCATTAAATATTTTGATGTTAGATTTAGGTGGTAAGGTGGACACTTTAATGTTCAATAGTCGTAGTGATTTACAAAGGTTAAATAAGATAAATGAACCATTAACTAACCAAGCTCTAGATATGATTAGACAAGGTATTGCAAATTATGACTTGAAGTTAATTGGTGAAGGAGCAACTTTAAGTAGCAAGGCTAATCAGAGAATTTTGCCTAAGAAAAAATTTAATCAATTGTTGAGCTTAACTGAGATTGAAGGGGTTTTGGGATTTAATATAGCTCATAGTGGAACTCTAGTTGGTATTTTATATGATAATCAAAAAGTAACATCGAAAAAGCTAGAATCTAAAGTTGAAAAAAAGATAGTAGGTTTGAGTTCTTATAAATTGAAATTAATTAATGGAGGATTAGAAGTAATAGATAAGGATATTTTGGTTTCAGAAAGGAAGTATAGATATGGCTAAACGAAAAAGGGAGCATGGAGGAAATATTAAAGCAGCGGCTGAAGAATATGATTTGATTTATGATGAAATAATCGATTTCAGTGCTAATATTAATTTTTTGGGCCCTCCAAGTATAGTTAAAGAAGTGATTGAGGATAGCATAACAAAAATAGTAGATTATCCTGAGCCAGATGCCAAGAGTTTAGCAGTGAAATTGGCTGGTCATTTAGGAATAGAGCCTGATGATTTAATTATTGGTAATGGAGCAGTAGAGATTATCTATTTAATTAGTAAAGTAATTAATCCTAGGCAAGCCTTAGTTTTAGCACCTACTTTTTCTGAATATGAAGCAGCAATTGAGAGCGTAGGTGGAGAGGTGGAATTATTTCAATTAGCAAGAAGCAATAACTTTAAATTAGATATTAATCAATTAATAGCGAAATTGCAAAATTCGGATATTGATATGTTATTTTTATGTAATCCTAATAATCCAACCGGAGATTTAATTAAGCGTAATGATTTAATTAAGGTATTAGAAGTTAGTAAGCAAGAGGATATTTTTGTAGTAGTAGATGAAGCTTTTCTTGATTTTTTGACTAATGAAGCGGATTACACCTTAATTTCAGAAGCAATCGAAAGGAATAATCTATTAGTGTTACGTTCGATGACTAAATTCTTTGCTATTCCAGGGCTGAGGATTGGTTATGGAATTACTAATCGGAAGTTAGTAACTAAGTTAAATGAGAGTAAAGATCCTTGGAATGTAAATTTATTTGCTCAAAGGGTAGGAAGTCGCGTTTTAGAAGAGCAAGATTATATTCGAAAGACTAAAGAAGCGGTTAAGCAAGAGAAAGATTTTTTGTATAAAGAATTGAAAGGGTTGCCTAATCTGAAGCCTTATTTACCAACAGCAAATTATATTCTAATTGATATTGTAGATACTAAGTATACTTCTTGGAAATTACATAATCAATTAGCCCAGGAGGGAATTCTAGTCAGAGATTGTAGTACTTATCACTTATTAGGTGCTGATTTTATTAGAGTAGCAGTTAAGAATAGAGAAGATAATCTAAGATTAATTGAAGAGCTAAAGTCGATATTGGATTAGGGGGGTTAAGATGGCAACCGAAATTATTTTAGTTAGACATGGAGAGACGCTCTGGAATAAAGAATCCCGTTTTCAGGGTTCAACTGATATAGAATTGAGTTCTTTAGGTAAGGAGCAGGCTAAAAAATTAGCAGAGAGGTTTAGAGATATAGAAATAGATATGATTTATGCTAGTAATTTGCAGAGAGCGTTTGAAACAGCAGAAAGAGTAGCAGACTATCATAATATTAAGGTTAAGCAGATATCCAAACTACAAGAAGCTAGCTTTGGAGATTGGGAAGGCTTGACCTTTAATCAAATTAAAGAAGAAGATGAAGATAGATTAGACGCGTGGTTAAAAGACCCAGTTACAGTCAGAACTCCAGGGGGAGAAAAGTTTGAAGATGTTCAAAAACGAGCTAAAGAGGCTTTAAACGATATCAAAGCAGAACATCAAGATAGTAAAGTATTAGTAGTAGCCCATGGCGGAACTATTCGAGCCTTATTAACAGATTTATTAGGTATGCCGTTAAGTAATTTTTGGCGGATTCAACAGGATAATACAGCAGTAAATATTGTTAAGGTCTATGATGGAGACCCGATAGTAGCTTTAGTTAACTGTACTAAACATCTATAGAAATTAATTTTGAATTAATAGTTTTAAAATCTTATCTATTCTTCATAAATAAGGCAATTAATCTATCTAATTCTTGACTTTTCTTAATGACTTCTTTTGTATCTAAGGAGCCTTCTTCCTTAGTCAACAGAAATAATTCTGACTTAAGTTTATTTATTTTAAGTTTAATTTTATCAATTTCATCACATTTATCTAAATGACACACTTTAACCACTCCTTTGAAAAAATTGAATAATAATACATTTAAGCAACATATACATAAAAATAGAATTTAATTTAATTATATAGAATGATATTACATATAGATGTGATGGTTATCACACCTTAATAGAGTAAATCTAATTATCCAAGGTTAATATTAATTATGAGTGAGATAACTTTAATTTAAAGAGGAGGAATAACATGAGTGAAGAAATTTTAGACTTAATTAAGAAGCGGAAGAGTGTTAGAAAGTATGAGGAAAAAGAGGTTGAGGATGAAAAGATCGAAAAGTTGTTGGAAGCAGCAATCTTAGCACCTAGTGCAGGTAATCGGCAGCCTTGGAAATTTATTGTCATTAAAGATGAAGATATTATCTCAAAGGTAACAAGTGATCCGGTCTCTAGGTTTAATCAAGGTTGGATGGACAATGGTGTTCCATTAATGATTGCTGTTTGTGCTGATCCAAAAGTGTCAGCTAAGAAGTATGGAGATCGAGGTAGAACATTATATGCTATACAGGATACTGCAGCTGCTATCCAAAATATTATGTTAACCGCTGCAGGATTAGGTTTAGGAACATGTTGGATTGGTGCCTTTGATGAAGTTGAGGTTAGTAATATGTTAGAGTTAGAACCTGGTTTGAGAATTTATGGTATGATTACAGTTGGGTATCCAGCTAAAGAATCAAAACGACCATCACGGAAACCATTATCAGATGTAGTTCGTTATATCGATTAAAGCATACAGATTCTAGCACGTAAACTTAGGAGTAGGCTGTTTAATAATTTATGATAGATTAAGTATAACAGTCTGCTAAAGTGGTTAGTTTAACACTTTAGCAGACTGTTAACTTTTTAAGAATATTAAATTTTTTGATATTAAAATATTAGATAAATTACTAGGATAGAATTTAGTACGATGGAATAAGGAATGTGTTTTTAATCATCACTATTATCAAATTCTGGATAGCCGCAACCAGGACAAGCTGGCAAACGTTCTTTATCATCATTTAATGTTACTTCTGTACCACATTTAGTACACTTATAAGTACCTTCTCCAGGCTGATGACCAGTATTAGGCATAAAATCACCTCCTTAATTAATAATGTTAGACAAAGGACTAATAAATCCCTGCATAATAGTTTGATTTTTCTGAAAATTTTAAATATTAAATATTTTTTATATGGTATTCACTGGTATTCTAGAATATTCATTTAAAGTTATACATGTTACAAAAATTTAACTGTTTTTAAAATATAACAATCATTTGGTTTAAAGTTCTTTTAATTGATAAAGGTCTAAACGACGATGTTTTAGAAGTGGTAGTTCTTTACGAGTTTTTTTAACTTTATCAAGGGCAATATTACAAACAATTATTGCTTCATCATTTCCAGCTTCTTTTAGCTTTCGTCCCCAAGGGTCAACAATCATAGAATGACCATAGGCTTGATATTCAGCATCATGATTACGAGCAGGGGATGCACCAACGATAAAGGCTTGATTATCAACAGCTCTTGTTCTAAGGAGAAGTTCCCAATGAGCAGGTCCGGTTACAGTATTAAAAGCACCAGGGATGACAATCATTTCTGCTCCTTTATCTACCATAAGACGCATTAATTCGGGGAAACGAAGGTCATAACAGATAGCGACTCCTATGTTTAAGAATTCAGTTTTTACTACGGTAATCTGTTGTCCATAATTTAATGTGTCTGACTCAAGAAATGTTACTCCATCACTTAAATCTACATCAAAGAGATGAATTTTGCGGTGGCGGCCTAATAGTTTCCCTTCAGGATTAAATATAAGACTAGTATTATATAAGATTCTTTCATCGTTTTTAATTGCTAATTCTGGGATAGAACCTCCTACTAAATAGATATTATGCTTTTTTGCTTCCTTAGCAAGCATTTGATAAGTTTTACCTTCGGGTATACTTTCAGCAAAAGTTGGAAAATAACTATTCTCATATGGACAGTTAAACATTTCTGGTAATATAACAACGTTGGCATTTTGTTGAGCAGCTTCATTAATCATAAGTTGGGCTTGCTGAAGGTTTTCATCTTTATTATCTACTACTTTATTTTGACATATGGCTAATTTTACTTTGGTTTTCATTGGGATTGATGATCACTCCTTTATAGT
>Ga0208550_10015_pt1 | contig 57016 bp, 60 predicted proteins | sample Wag4S2014_12_3_FD_187356 | JGI IMG/M metagenome (GOLD analysis project Ga0208550, IMG submission 187356) | Deep subsurface shale carbon reservoir microbial communities from Ohio, USA - Utica-2 Time Series 2014_12_3 (SPAdes) (version 2) ... | reverse complement strand
TAATATTATTTAATTTGTAGTTTTTATTATTCATTTAAATTAAAAATTAATTAAAACTTCTAATAATTAATTATTAAAATCTAAATAATATATTAGAAAGCATTTATTAAGGAGGAGATTTTGTGGATAATAATTTTCATGTACAAAATGCCCAAGGAAGTTCTTCTACTGGAAGTTCAAAATATAATAACCAAACATACTTTACACCGCAAGTAGATGTTGTAGAAGATAGTTCTACAATCCATTATATTTATGAACTTCCAGGAGTTAATCCGAAAGAGATGAACGTTGAGCTTTCAGATGAAAGTGTTTATGTTGAAGGGAATATAGGTTCAATTAATCAACAACCGATTAAATTTTTGCACCAAGAGCGCAGGAAAGGTTCCTTTTTCCGTAAACTTAAGCTGCCTGTAAATGTTGATATTGATGCTGCAAAAGCTGATTTTTCACATGGTTTACTAAAAGTTTCTTTTCCTAAAACCAGAAATTACTAGTATTATTTATCTTACAAAAGTCCATTATAAGGTTGGATAAAGAACATAAACTGGTAAAAATTATAGGAGGTTGATGAGAATTTTACAGACACAACAGAGCCCATTTTTAGCGAGAAGTTCGTTTAGTATTCCGCAACAACAAGCATTTACAAATCAAGCACTACAGAGTGGGGTAATGAATACTGGTTATATCCCTCAGCAGCAAGCATTTGCTGGTCAAGGTTTACAGAGTGGAATGATTAATACTGGTTATGCTCCAATTTCTCAAGCTTGGTCTTATCGTCTTCAGCCTGTTTCTAATGCTGCAGCTTCTAATGCAATGAGTACAGGTATATCACAACAACAAATGGGAGGACAGCAGTATACTCAGACTACTGCTACGCCTATGACTTCTACTGCAATGATGCAGCAACAGTCTACAGGAATTGTTGATCCTAGCATCGATATTTCAGAAACTAAGAATGATTTAATTGTTGCTTGCAATATTCCGAATGCAAATCTTAATAATATGAATTTAACTGCAACTGAAAATTCCTTATCGATTTCTGCACAAGCATTTGTTGGTAATCAAGTAAGTAGTGTTCATAGAACAATACCTTTATCAACAACAGTAAGAGCAGAAGCAGTTGATGCTAACTATTCTAATGGTATTTTACAAGTGAGAATGCCAAAGAAAGAAGCAGGTACTAGAAAGCAATTGCAAGTAAACGTTACTGAGTAATTATTAACAGTTAATTGAGTTTTAAAAACCGGTTTATGTTCACTAATAAAATAATAATTAATGAAAACCTCTAATCTCAAGATTAGAGGTTTTCATTTATCTTGCAATTAATAATAAAGAATGTTATATTAATATATAGTTATGCTAATTTTATAGTAAACTAACAATTTTAGCTATATAAGGTGCATAATTAATTGCTGGTGCCAGAAATTCTGTATTAATTATGTTTGAAATTTAATTATGAAATTAGCTTATACAAGAATAGGATTAGTCTAAACAAAACTTATTAAAATCTTAATAATTTATTGTGAATTGGGAAATTTTATTATTAAAGAGGATTATTAAATGTTATCTAGAATTATTTAGTGCAAGGTTGTTAATTGAAAGGATTAAGAAGAGGTGGAGTAATAATGATTAGAAGCATGACCGGTTATGGAAGAGCACAATTAGAAGATGATACTGAACAATTAATAGTGGAGGTTAAGTCTGTTAATTATAAGTATCGAAAGATTTATTTACATATGTCAGAACAATTATCAGGATTAGAGCCTAAGATTAATGAAATTTTAAAAGGCGAGGTAAGTCGAGGACGAATCGATTACTCTTTAAGAATCAAGAGTGATGATGATCAGGATGTGAAGGTTCGAGCTAATAAAAAAGCAGTTAAAGAGTATATTGATTCTTTACAAAAACTTCAGGATGAATTTGGTTTAACAGGAGAAATAGATATTAATTTACTAACTCAATTCTCTGATGTATTAAGTGTAGAAGAAGTAGAGAAGGATATCGAAGAACTATGGCCGAAGGTGAAGGAAGTTACTAAGAAGGCTTTAGGTAATTTAATGGAGATGAGAAGTAAAGAAGGGGAACAGCTTTTTTCTGATTTTATACATAGATTAGAGAGAATTGAACACCTTATTAGTAAAGTAGAAACTAGAGTTCCAGAGATAGTAGAGGAATATCAGTCTAAATTAGAGAATAGAGTCAATGACTTATTAAATAATGTAGAAATAGAAGAAGATAGATTAGCCAGTGAGGTAGCTATAATTGCTGACAAAAGTAACGTTACTGAGGAGATAGTTAGGGTTAAGAGTCACTTAGAGCAGTTTAGAGAGACTTTAGGTGAAGACATAGCAGAACCGGTAGGAAGAAAATTAGACTTTATTGCTCAGGAGATGCATAGAGAAATTAATACTATTGGTTCTAAGGTAAGTGACTCAGAAACTAGTAATTATATTATAGATTTAAAGAGTGAAGTAGATAAAATTAGAGAACAGGTGCAAAATATAGAGTAAAAATATAATAAGTATTTTATTTATAGGTATATAAGGGGGACATTAAAGATGAAAGTAGAACTAATTAATATCGGATTTGGGAATATTGTGGCTGCAAATCGGATTATAGCGATTGTGAGTCCAGAATCTGCACCAATTAAGAGAATAATTCAAGAAGCAAGAGATAGAGGTATGTTAATTGATGCTACATATGGCCGAAGAACAAGAGCAGTAGTAATAACCGATAGTGACCATATTATCTTATCAGCAGTTCAGCCAGAAACAGTCTCGCAGCGATTAGGTGATGATGAATAAAGGGAGCAAAAGGAGAGGAAGCTAATGTCGGAAAAAGGAAAATTGATTATATTATCAGGCCCTTCGGCTGTAGGAAAGGGAACAGTAATTGAAGCACTAATGGCTGAGTACCAAGATATAGCTTATTCTATTTCTGCAACTACTCGCAAACCTCGTTCTGGTGAAAAGGATGGGGTTGATTACTTTTTTCTTTCAGAAAAAGAGTTTAAGCAGAAGATAAAAGAAGATGAATTTATAGAATGGGCTGAGGTTCATGGTAATTATTATGGTACTCCTAAGGACTATGTAGAAGATACTATGGCCAAAGGTCAAGATGTAATCTTAGAAATAGATATTCAAGGAGCTGCTCAAGTTAAAGACAAATATGCAGAAGAAGTATTTATCTTTTTGGCACCTCCTTCTTTGAAAGAATTAGAATCACGAATTCATAAACGAGGAACTGATAGCAAAGAAGCAATCGAAGTTAGAATGGAAAATGCAACGGAAGAGATGGAGAAAGCAGAGAACTATGATTATATGATAGTAAATGATAAAGTAGAAAAGGCTGTAGAGCAATTAAAGGCAATCATTATTGCTGAAAGGTGTAAGATAGACTAAAAATTTAAGGGGGAATGATAAAATGTTAGCATATCCACCAATGGATAAATTATTAGAAAAGACGGGAGACGAGTATACTTTAGTTATTCAAGCTGCTAGACGTGGACGAAAGTTAAATCAAGGTGAAGAGCCAGTAGTAGAATGTAAGACATCAAAGCCAGTTTCAAATGCTTTAGAAGAAATCTTAGCTGGCAAATTACAATATATCCCTGTAGAAAAACAAAAAGAGTAATGGAGCGTTAATATGAAGAATAATAATCTGTTAAGCAGCTTAAAAAAGAAGAATATTTTATTAGGGGTTACCGGAGGTATTGCTGCTTATAAATCATTAGAAATAGTTAGTAGGTTAAAGAAGGCAGGTGCTGAGGTAGATGTAATTATGACTGAGGCTGCCACGAAGTTTGTACAACCGCTTAGCTTCCGCTCTTTAAGTCATAATCCGGTAGTGATTGATATGTTTTCTGAACCTAAACAATGGGATGTTAAACATATTGCCTTGGCAGAAAAAGCTGATCTTTTTCTAGTTGCACCTGCAACCGCTAATATTATTGGTAAGATTACTAATGGAATAGCTGATGATATGTTATCAACAACGATAATGGCTACGACTGCGCCAAAAGTCTTAGCACCAGCTATGAATCATAATATGTATATGAATTCGGTAGTACAGCGTAATCTAAATGACTTAAATGAATTAGGTTATAAAATAATCGAAGCAGATTCTGGATATTTAGCCTGTGGAGTAGAAGGTAAAGGAAGGTTACCTGACCCAGAGGTAATAGTAAATTATATAGCTGAAGAATTAAGGGAAGAGCCAAAAGATGATTTAGTAGGAAAGAATATATTAGTAACTGCTGGAGGAACACAAGAGCCATTAGATCCAGTTCGTTACTTAGGAAATTATTCATCAGGGAAGATGGGCTATGCCATTGCTAGACAAGCAGTTAATCGAGGAGCTAATGTCACATTAATTAGTGCCCCTACCAATTTAAAGGCTCCCACTGAGGTTAAAGTGGTTTCGGTAAAAACAGCAAAAGAGATGTATGAAGCAGTAATGGAGATTCAGAGTGAACAGGATATCATTATAAAAGCAGCTGCAGTAGCCGATTATCGTCCAGAAATTAAAGCTAAGAATAAATTAAAGAAAGATGGTTCTGATTTGCAGATTAAGTTAAAGCGTAATCCGGATATTTTAGCTGAATTAGGAGAAGTAAAAGAAGATAAGGTTTTAGTAGGCTTTGCTGCTGAATCAGAAGAGTTAGTAGCTAATGCTAAAAAAAAGCTAGAGAATAAGAATTTAGATTTAATTATTGCTAATGATATCACGGCAGAAGACGCCGGTTTTGGTACAGACACTAACCGGGTGATTATGATTAGTAAAGATGAAGAGCTAGAAATCCCTAAGACTTCTAAAGATAAAGTGGCACAGAAATTATTAGATAAGGTAAGTAAACTTTTAAAGATCAGTTAAAAAAGTGATGTATTTGAAAAAGGAGTGAAGCGCAGAATGGATATCAAAGTAGAAAGCTTTCAGTTAGACCATACAAAAGTTAATGCTCCGTATGTAAGAAAAGCAGGTAAGATTGAGACTCCAAAAGGAGATATTATCCAAAAGTATGATTTGAGATTACTACAACCTAATGAAGGGGCAGTATCTACCGCAGCCTTACATTCTTTAGAACATCTATTAGCTGGTTATATGCGCGAAAGGATTGAGAATATAGTTGATATTTCGCCGATGGGATGTAGAACTGGATTCTATCTTATTGTAGTAGGGGAGCCTGCAGTTGATGAAGTTAAAGCAGCATTAATTGATTCATTAAAAGTTATATTAGAGACCGATGAAGTAGAAGCAACTACAGCTAAAGAATGTGGCAACTATCGTGATCATTCATTATTTGGTGCTAAAGAATATTCTAAGGAAGTCCTAGCTAACTTTAAAAACAAGTAATTATGATTGACTTTTAATAAAAAATTAGTTATAATTTGTAGTGTAGAGGTTAGGTAGTCTAACATAAGCTAGGATTAGTAGGAAATATTAGTAGGATTAGTAGTTAGATTTAGTAAGTAGTACGTTAATTAAAAAAGGGTAGTTAGGTTTTTACGGTGGGAGATAACTTATATATGCTATCTAAACTTATTATGCTTATTAGGATATTTATACATTAAAAGTATTAGAGTGTTAAATATTCCTAGTAAAGTATTCATAAGGGATAGTATATAATGTAGTTTGCCTATGGATAACTAAGGCACTCCGACTAGGAGTGTCTTTTTTTATTTTAAATTATGAACTTTAAAAGAGGAGTGAGTAGTTAACGATGAACTTAACAAAGAAGAATTTAATTGTAGGACTGTTAGTATTGACTTTGATTTTAACAGTAGTAGGTTGTAGTCAGAAAGCTAGTAATAATGCTGATGGTAAATTGAAAATAGGAGTTGTTCAGATTGTAGAACATCCGGCATTAGATGCTGCGCGGAAAGGTTTTGTTGATTACTTAAATGAAAACGATTATAAAGAAGGTAAAGATGTAGTTTATGACTATCAAAATGCTCAAGGAGATATGTCTAATGCACAAACGATAGCTCAACAGTTTAAGAATGATCAAGTAGATATGATTCTAGCAATAGCAACGCCAACTGCTCAGGCAGCAGCAAATGTTACTTCTGAGATTCCAATTTTAATTACAGCAGTTACTGACCCAAAAGCGGCAGGTTTAGTTAAAGATTTAAAAACGCCAGGAACTAATGTAACAGGAACTAGTGATTTAACTCCAGTTCGGAAGCAGTTAGAACTATTAAAGAAGATTAGCCCAGACGTTAAGGATGTAGGGATTTTATATAATGCAGGAGAAACCAATTCGGTAGTGCAAGCGAAACTTGCTAAGAAAGTAGCTAAGGACTTAGGATTGAACTTAGTAGAAGCAACAGTTAGCACGACTAGCGGGGTTTTGCAGGCAGCCCAGTCATTAGTAGGTAGAGTAGATGCATTCTATGTACCAACAGATAATACGGTAGCATCTTCTATTCAAGCAGTAGCTAAGGTTGCTTACGACGAAGACTTACCTTTAATTGTTGGTGAGAAAGGGATGGTTGAAGGTGGAGCTTTAGCTACTAGAGGAATCGATTATTATAAGTTAGGAAGACAGACAGGAAAGATGGCGACTAAAGTACTTAAAGGTGCTAATCCAGCTAAAATGCCGATTGAGTACTTAGAAAATACTGAATTAATTATTAACCAGGATGCAGCTAAAGAGATGAATATAGATCTACCACAAAAATTAGTAGATGAGGCGGCAGAAATTTTAAAAGTTAATTAAGTTTTATCAGTAAAGAATGGAGTGTTATATATGGCTTTGGATGTAATATTTAGTTCAATGGAACAAGGGTTAGTTTATGGGATTATGGCTTTAGGTGTTTACCTAACTTTTAGAATTTTAGACTTTCCCGACTTAACTGTAGATGGCAGTTTTCCTTTGGGAGCTGCAGTTACGGCTAAATTAATTGTTAGTGGTGTTGACCCAGTTTTAGCAACTCTGGTAGCTATAGTTATCGGAGCTTTAGCAGGAGTAATTACTGGTCTTTTGAATACTAAACTAAAAATCACTGGTCTTTTGTCAGGTATTTTAACAATGACTGCTCTTTATTCTATTAATTTACGGATTATGGGGCGGGCTAATATTCCTTTGCTTAATCAAGAGACGATATTGACAAAGCTAAAAGCAATAGGTCTTAATGGTGAATGGCAGGCTGGTATCTTCTTTTTAGTACTAATCTTAGCCTTAAAGTTTTTAGTTGACTGGTTCTTGCATACAGAATTAGGTTTAGCTTTAAGAGCGACTGGTGACAATAAACAGATGATTAGAAGTTTAGGAGTTAATACTGATTTTATGATTATTTTAGGTTTAGCTTTATCAAATTCGTTAGTAGCTTTATCTGGTTCCTTAGTAGCTCAATATCAAGGATTTGCCGATGTTGGGATGGGAATTGGAATGATTATTATCGGTTTAGCGTCAGTTATTATTGGGGAAGTAGTCTTTAGTGACCGAATTATTACTTTAGCTACTATAAGTGTAATTGGGGGTTCTTTGCTTTATCGATTAGCAATTACTGCTGCTCTAAGACTAGGTTTTGCTCCCACAGATTTAAAGATTGTAACGGCACTTTTAGTAGTGATTGCCTTAGGAGCACCGACTTTAAAGAAAGAGTTAGATTTCAGTTTTTTATCTAAAAGTAGCACGTAATTGAGGAGTGAAGTATAATGTTAAGATTAAAAGGTGTAAGGAAAGTATTTAATCAAGGAACAATTAATGAGAATATTGCATTAAAAGGATTAGATTTAGAATTAGCTACTGGGGATTTTGTGACGATTATTGGCAGCAATGGCGCAGGAAAGTCTACACTTTTAAACTCAATTGCAGGCAGTTTTGGTATAGATGCAGGTAAGATTGTAATAGACGAATTAGATGTGACGGGTAAGCCAGACTATAAGCGAGCCGGCTTAATTGGACGTGTCTTTCAAGACCCGTTACAGGGGACTGCTGCTTCTATGACAATCGAAGAGAATTTAGCCATGGCAGCTGTTAGAGGGAAAAAGCGTGGATTAAAGATAGGAGTCAATAAAGAGCGGCGAGCTGAATTTAAGGAGTATTTAAGTCTGCTAGGACTTGGTTTAGAAGATAGATTAACTGATAAAGTTGGTCTATTATCTGGGGGACAACGTCAGTCTTTAACTTTATTGATGGCTACGATTGCTAAACCCAAAGTCTTATTATTAGATGAGCATACAGCAGCTTTAGACCCTAAAACTGCTGAGCAGGTAATTCAGTTGACTAAGAAGATAGTAGTCAAGAATAATTTAACGGTACTGATGGTAACTCATGATTTAAACCAAGCATTAAATATGGGGAACCGCACGATTATGATGGATAGTGGTGAGATAGTACTTGATATTAAGAATCCGGCTAGAAAGCATATGACTGTAGATGATTTATTAGATAAATTTGCACAGAAAAAAGGAAAAGAGTTAATGAACGATCGGATATTGTTAGCTCAATAAAGTTATATTATTTAATGAAACAGAAGAATATCTCTATTAAGGAAGCTACTTAGCTTCCTTTTTTTTGATTAATTATTTCTAATAATGATAGAATAAGTATAAAGAAGATTATAAGCAAGAAGGTGAAGTAATATGTCTAATAATAATAAAAGTGGCGGGTATGTTCCGATTTACTTTACTCAAGATGAATATGATGCTAAGATAGTAAAATCTTGCTTAGAAGCAGGAGGATTTAAGGCTAGGATTCATCTCGATGCTCGAGTAGGCTATGGGATTATTATTGATCCTTTAGATAATATTAAAGTTTTAGTACCAGTTAATGAAGCGGAAGCTGCAGTAGAGTTTTTGACAGAATCTGAATTAGAAGTCGATTGAGGAGTAGAGATGAAAAAATTAAGATTAAAGGTGAAATTAAGGTTGATTTGGCAAAATATTAATTGACAAGTATTCGTGAATATGTTAATATGTTATTGTGTTTATAAGTACATATGGCATTACATCAAGAGAGGTGGAGGGACAGGCCCTATGAAACCCGGCAACCAGCATGAAAGCGTATGGTGCTAAGTCCTGCAAGGAAGATAACTTGAGGGATGTAGTAATTGTTAGAACATCTCTCCGCTAAGGAGAGAATTTTTTTATTTTAAGAGGTGATAATATGTCTAATAATCGTTATTTATTTACTTCAGAATCAGTAACTGAAGGTCATCCAGATAAAGTTGCTGATCAGATTTCAGATGCAGTTTTAGATGCTATTTTTAGCCAAGATCCAAATTCTAGAGTTGCATGTGAAACATTAGTAACTACGGGGATGATTTTGGTTTCAGGAGAGATATCGACTGATTGTTATGTTGATATTCCAAAGGTTGCTCGGGAAAAAGTTAAAGAGATTGGGTATACGCGAGCAAAGTATGGCTTTGATGCTGAGACTTGTGCAGTTTTAACTTCTATTGATGAACAGTCTCCTGATATTGCTATGGGAGTAGATGAGGCTTTAGAAGCAAAAGAAGGTGAAACAGAAGAAGATGAAGAATTAGGTGCTGGTGATCAAGGGTTAATGTTTGGCTATGCTAGTAATGAAACAAAGGAATTAATGCCTTTGCCGATTACTTTAGCTCATAAGTTGGCACAGAGACTAGCTGAAGTACGTAAGGATGACACATTACCTTACTTACGCCCTGATGGCAAGACTCAGGTTACTGTTGAGTATGAAGATGATAAACCAGTAAGGGTAGATACTGTGGTAGTCTCTACTCAGCATAGAGCGGATGTCTCTTTAGAACAGATTGAACGTGACATTATAGCTAAGGTAATCAAACCAATTGTATCAGAGGATATGTTAGATAAAGAGACTAGATACTTAGTAAATCCAACTGGTCGTTTTGTAATTGGAGGACCAAAAGGTGATGTTGGTTTAACTGGAAGAAAGATTATTGTTGACACTTATGGTGGAACTGCTCGCCATGGAGGAGGAGCTTTTTCCGGCAAAGATCCAACTAAGGTAGATAGGTCAGCAGCTTATGCAAGTCGTTATGTGGCTAAAAATGTAGTAGCAGCCGGTTTAGCAGATAAGTGCGAGGTACAATTGGCTTATGCGATTGGTGTTGCTTCACCAGTATCAATTATGGTAGATACTTTTGGCACAGCTAAGGTTGAAGAAGAAGTTGTTGAAGAACTAATTCGCAAGCATTTTGATTTGCGTCCAGCGAAGATTATTGAAGAATTAGAGTTAAGACAGCCAATTTATCAGCAAGTTGCAGCTTACGGTCATTTTGGACGTGATGAAATAGATTTACCATGGGAACGAACTGACAAAGCTGAGGTTCTGCGTGCCGAGGGACTAGACAATTAACTTTCAAACTAGAAAGCATAGTATAACGTAGGTTCACAGCCAGCTTTGGTTTTTAAGCTGGATGAGGACTAGACAATTAAACTTTCAAACTAGAAAGCATAGTATAACAATAAAAAATTGAGAATAAAAAGCTAGGCATAATATTATGCCTAGCTTTTTGTCATAGTAATTGGCAGTTGACAATTCTTTAATTATACTTGATCAATATTAGGTTTATCAACATATAAATCTTTTTTAAAGGAATATTGGTGTGGGTCTTGAATAATAATATTGGTGAGAATTAATGGTTTAAATAGAAGGTGGGCAATAATATGCAATTTAAATATGCGAAAGTAGTTGTGGATGTACCAGTTAGTGATGTAGATAAACCATTTACATATCTAGTGCCAATGGAGTTGAGGGACCAAATAGAGATTGGCTACGAAGTGGAAGTACCTTTCGGGCATCGTAATTTAACTGGTTATGTAGTGGGTATAAAAGAAGAATTAGACATAGAAATAGATAATTTAAAAGAAATAGTAAAGCTTAAAAGTTCTTTGCCGTTATTTAATAATGAGATACTAGCTTTAGCTAAATGGATATCGGAATATTATCAATCTCATTTAATTACTGTTTTGAAAGCGGTAATTCCGTCAGGACATAGGAATGAGAAGGAGAAACGAATAGTAAGGTTGAGTCATTCATTAGATAAAGTAGAAGAAAAACTAGAAAAACTTAATAATAGAGCTTACAAACAGAAAGAAGTTTTACGTTATTTACTAGAGAATCAGCATCAGAATTTAAATACAACAGCTTTAGCAAAAGCAGTAGACACTAGCTCAGGAACCATAAGGAGATTACATGAGAAAGGATTAATTACATATGAAAGAATGACAGTTAAACGGACTCCGTATTCAGAAGTTGATTTTGAGTCTACAGAACATTTAGAGTTGACCTCTGAACAACAGATTGCTTTAGATAAGATAGAAGGCCTATTAAAGGAATCTAATGCTAATACTATGTTATTAAAAGGAGTAACTGGTAGTGGTAAGACAGAAATTTACCTACAAGCTATTGATAAAACTTTACATTCTGGACAAGAGGCAATAGTTTTAGTGCCGGAGATATCATTAACTCCACAGACTGTAGAACGATTTAAAAGTAGATTTGGGTCTAAAGTAGCAATTTATCATAGTCGGCTTTCTGAAGGGGAGAGATATGATGAATGGTTAAGGATGAAAAAAGGGAAAGCTAGTATAGTAGTGGGAGCTAGATCAGCTATCTTTGCACCATTTAATAATCTAGGTTTAATAATTATTGATGAAGAACATGAGACTTCTTATAAACAAAGTACCCATCCTAAGTACCAAACTCGTGATGTTGCTAATAAAAGAGCAGAATTAAATGATGCACTAACTGTTTTAGGAACAGCAACTCCATCCTTAGAGAGTTACTATCAAGTTCAAGTTGGTAATTATAAGTTTGCTAATTTAGATAAACGAGTTGATGATAAGCCATTACCGCCGGTTGAAGTTATTGATATGCGGGAGGAGTTAAAAGTAGGGAATAAAAGTATGTTTAGTAATAAGTTAGCGGAAGCAATTGAGGATAGATTAGTTAAGAATGAACAGATAATCATATTCTTAAATCGTCGTGGCTTTTCTACTTTTGTTCTTTGTCGTGAATGTGGATTTGTTTTGGAATGTCCTAATTGTGATGTTTCATTAACATACCATGCTGACCAAACATTACTTCGCTGTCATTATTGTGACTATCAACGTGAAGTTCCTGACATATGTCCTGAATGTGAAAGTCGTTATATTAAGTATTTTGGTGTAGGGACGCAAAAAGTAGAAAAAGCAATTAGAGATGAATTTCCTACGGCACGTCTTTTGCGAATGGATGTCGATACTACTACTCGTAAAGGTGCTCACCAAAGAATGATAGATAGATTCAAAAATGAAGAAGTAGATATTCTACTAGGGACACAAATGATTGCTAAAGGTCATGACTTTCCTAAGGTTACGTTGGTAGGAGTAATTACTGCTGATACAGCTTTGAATTTTCCTGATTTTAGAGCAGCAGAGCATACATTTCAATTATTAACGCAGGTTGCTGGTAGAACTGGACGAGGGGAGGTTACTGGAGAAGTAATTATTCAAACTTATACTCCTGAACATTACAGTATTCAGCTAGCAAAAGAACATGATTATGAGGCGTTTTATGAGCTAGAAATAAATTTTAGAAGAGAATTAAGGTATCCTCCACTTTCTCATTTAATTAATTTAATTATTAAAGGTGAAGAAGAGGTGGCAGTTAGTAAGATAGCTAATCAATTAGGAGTGGTTTTAGAACAAAAGATTAAAGAGGATAATTTTAAAATAGATGTTTTAGGGCCAGTACCGGCACCTTTATCTAAGTTAAGAGGAGAATATAGGTGGCAAATTATTTTAAAAGGTGATAATATTAAACAAATGAGAAGGGTAAATCAACGCAGTATAGAAATAATAAATGATAATAGTAATTTAGGAAGTGTGACAATTAACGTTGATGTTGACCCTATAGGAATGTTATAATAAGTAAATAATATAATTTTGAAGAGGATAGTTAAGGAGGAATAGAAATGGCTGTTTTACCAATTAGAAAGGTTGGCGACCCAGTATTAAGAACGGATACTAAGCCTGTAAAAGAGATTACTGATAAGACAAAGAGATTACTTAAGGATATGGCTGATACTATGTATGATGCTGATGGTGTTGGCTTAGCAGCACCACAGATTGGTGTATCAAAAAAGATGTTTGTCGTTGATATAGGAGAGGGTTTAATATCATTAGTTAATCCTGAAATTATAGAAAGCTCAGGGGAAGATATTGATGAAGAAGGTTGTTTAAGCATACCTGGTGAAGCAGGAGATGTACTACGCGCAGAAAAAATAGTAATCAAAGGTTTAAATCCAGAGGGTGAAGAAGTTAAGATTGAGGCTAATGGCTTATTAGCTAGAGCTTTACAACATGAATTTGATCATTTAAACGGGGTTTTATTTATAGATAAGATGAAGTAGTTATTGTAATTTATAAAAGGAGGATTTAACTTTATGAAAGTTATATTTATGGGCACTCCTGATTTTTCGGTACCAACTCTTGATAGTTTAGTGGAAGCAGATTTTACTAATGTATTAGGAGTTGTTACACAACCGGACCGTCCTAGAGGTAGAGGGCAGAAATTACAGCCTTCGCCAGTAAAGAAGAGAGCATTAGAGAATGATATATCTGTATTTCAACCAGAGGATATTAATAAGGTAGAGTCTATTAATAGATTAAAAGAGTTATCACCGGATGTAATAGTGGTTGTTGCTTATGGTCAAATCTTATCTAAAGAAATTCTAGATATGCCACCATTCGGATGTATAAATGTTCATGCTTCATTACTGCCAAAATATCGGGGTTCTGGTCCATTACATCGAGTTATTATTAATGGAGAAGATAAAACAGGAATTACTACGATGTATATGGGAGAAGGACTAGATACAGGAGACATAATCTTAAAAGAAGAGATTGGCATTACAGAGGATGAAACTGTAGGGACTTTACATAATGAGTTAGCAGAATTAGGAGCTGAAGTTTTGATTAAGACTTTAAATTTAATCAATAAAGATAAAGCACCTAGAACTCCTCAAGATGATCGTAAAGCTACTTATGCCCAAAAGATAGAGAAAGCAGAAGGGCTGATTGATTGGACAGCTAGTGCTGAGGAAATCAAAGATTTGATTAGAGGGATGAATCCTTGGCCGGGGGCATATACTTATCATAAAGGAAAACGGTTAAAAGTTTGGATGAGTGAAATCTATGATTCTAAAACTAAGCCGTCAGTAATTCCAGGTACAGTAGTAGATATAGAAACGGAATCTGGTTTTATAGTGCAGAGTGGAGAGGGACAGTTATTGATTACTGAAGTTCAGCCAGAGAATAAACAACGGATGTCAGCTAATGATTACTTAAGAGGATATGAATTAGAAGAAGGTAATCTATTAGCAACTGACAAAAGTGTGAGTGAATAATGCCATTAAGTAACCAAGATAAACAGGATACGAACAAAAGATTATTTTTGATTTTATTAGGATTAACTTTATCATTAATAGGAGTTGTAGTAGTTGGCATCTGGTATTTAAATTTAGTAGGTCTTAATACTATTAGTCAAGCGATTCTATTAGTTCTTGGTTTAATTATTAGTTTGGCATCTATAATTATAATTATAGGTGTTTTAGGAATTATTATTACTATTAAGAGAGATGAACCTATCCCCTTACTCTTTATTCCGATGCGGATAGTAATTTCTTATCTATTTCCGCTAATTATCTATTTAGGTAAGCTATTAGGTTTTGATAAGTTAGAAGTACAGAATTCATTTATTCAAGTCAGCAATCAATTAGTTAAACCAGAAAATCTAGCAGTAAAACCTAAAGATGTACTTATGTTGCTACCACATTGTATACAGCAGGCTGAATGTCAGTATAAGGTTACAAATAATTTAGATAATTGTCGTCGTTGTGGGAGATGTCAGATAGAAGATATTTTAGAAATAAGAGATCAGTATGGAATTAATGTAGCGGTTGCTACTGGAGGAACTTTAGCTCGTAAAATAATTAAGGAATTAAGGCCTAAGGCTATATTGGCGGTAGCCTGTGAACGAGATTTAACTAGTGGGATTCAGGATATCTATCCAATGCCGGTAATAGGTGTAGTCAATATTAGACCTGAAGGACCATGTATTAATACTTTGGTTGATTTAGAAAAGATTGAAACAGCTTTAAATAAAATTATAAGGAGGGATTAAATATGTTTCCATTCTTTTATGATCCAACTTTTATTATTATAATTCCAGTTTTGATATTTAGTGCTTATGCACAATTTAAAGTTAAATCTACATTTAACAAATATTTAGAGGTTGCAGCTAGTCAGGGCTATACCGGTGCTGAAGTAGCTCGAGATATTTTACGGCGTAAAGGTCTTGATGATGTAACAGTTGAACAGACTAGGGGGAAGTTAAGTGATCACTATGATCCTAAGGCTAAGAAATTAAGACTATCATCAGAAGTTTATCAAGGAAGGTCTTTAGCTTCCTTAGGAGTAGCCGCCCATGAAACTGGGCATGCTATACAAGATGCGGTTGATTATGTGCCATTAAATTTTAGGAATAGCCTATTTCCAGTAGCTAGTTTTGGCTCGCAGTTAGGGCTTCCGTTGGCGGTATTTGGTTTTATCTTCTTTAAGTCACAACTTTTAGTTCAAATAGGAATAGTCGTCTTTAGTGCAGCAGTTTTATTTCAAGTTGTAACTTTACCTGTCGAGTTTAATGCTAGTTCTAGAGCAATTGATTTATTAAAAACCGGAGGTTACGTAACTAATGAAGAAGTGAAGCCTGCCAAGAAAGTTTTAAACGCAGCAGCTTTAACTTATGTAGCAGCGGCATTAGTTTCTGTTGCTCATTTAATAAGATTATTAATTATGTCAAGTATGTTGGATGATGAATAATTATGTTCTTTTTAATAGTATTAATTCTAATGTTCTTTCTGTTTCCTCCTCTTATATTACCGTTTCTTTTTTTTATATTTTTGATGATTCTATTTATTCCTTATAAATTTACTTTTGATTTGTTCTCAAAAGTTATTTGTAAAGACTAGTAATTTACAGGTTTACTGATTGGAGGCTATAAGATATTGCAGAAAAATGCTCGTCAATTAGCTGTAGAAGTTATTTATAGAGTTAATGAAGAAGGAGGATATTCAAACTTAACTCTGAATCAATTAATAAGAAAGTATGATATTACTGACCGTGATAAGGCTTTAGCAACTCAATTAGTTTATGGTAGCTTACGGATGCGTAATAGTTTAGATTGGCTAATTAATCAAGTTGCCAATCGCAAGGTAAAGAAGATGGATGGGTGGACTAGAAATATTTTGCGTTTAGGACTGTATCAGATTCAGTTTTTAGACGGGATTCCTGATGCGGTAGCCTGTAATGAGACGGTTGAGTTAGCTAAAGAATATAAACATCCAGGAGTAGCTAAGTTTGTTAATGGTGTCTTAAGAAATATATTACGCAGATTAGATTCATTACAGATGCCTAGTATTGAGGATGATCCTGTTCAACATATTAGGTATAAGTATTCATTTCCGCAGTGGCTGGTAGAAAGATGGGTTAAAAGGTATGGAGTTAAAGCAACAATAGAAATCTGTCAAGCTTTCAACCAGATTCCAAATACTGTGATTAGGAGGAATCAGTTAAAGGTAAGTAAGCCTGATTTAGTAGACAGTTTAAGTAAGAATGATATTGAAGTAGAGGAGATTAATAATATTCCGCAAGCATTTAAGATTGCTAATTATTCTTCATTATCCGATTTAGATACCTTTCAATCTGGATGCTTTCAAATTCAAGGCTTAGCATCAATACTGACTGGACACATTGTAGCGCCTAAGCCTGGGGAAAGAGTATTAGACCTGTGTAGTGCCCCAGGGGGCAAGACTACTCACCTAGCAGAGTTGATGGATAATCAAGGTAAGATAATAGCCAATGAGTTACATGAACATAAGCTTTCGTTAATTGAAGAGAACTGTAAGCGATTAGGTATTGAGATTGTTAATGTTAAAATTGGTGATGGTCGAAAAGTAGAGTTTGCAGATTCTTTTGACCGAATATTAATTGATGCTCCTTGTTCTGGTTTAGGAATGATTGCTAAAAAACCGGAAATTAAGTGGCAGAAGAAACCTCAGGATATTAAGCAATTAAAGGATATACAATTAGAATTATTAACGGCTGGAAGCGGGTTTTTAAAAGAAGGTGGGGAGTTAGTTTATAGTACCTGTACAATTACTGAGGCAGAAAATATAGAAGTCGTCAAAGAATTTGTGAGTAATAACTCAAACTTTGAATTGGTTAATCTAAAATCACAAGTTAAAGAGTTTGGTATTGATTCAGAATTTATTAATGAAGGTACTATTCAGTTATTACCTACTTGGCAAGAGAATGAAGGTTATTTTGTAGCTAAATTAAGAAGAATAAGCTAGATTGTACTTTAATAGTATATCTTATTTATAAGCGTGGAATAATAGTATCTAACTTAGATAAATTATTATTTTAAGGGACTATATGAATATGAGCAATTAATTATGTAAGAGTCTTAATTATATAAATGCTTTGTGTTAAAGAAAGGAAGATAGAATGAGTAACAAGGTCGATATTACATCTTTAAATTTTGATGAACTAGAAGACTTAGTAACTGATTTAGGTGAAGCTTCTTTTAGAGCTAAGCAGATTGCTAATTGGACTTATAAAAAGGGAGCTATCGATTTTGATGGGATGACTAATTTAAATCAAGAGCTACAAGATAAGTTGAACGAGGTGGCTTATATTAGTCAATTAAAGGAAATAACTAGAGCTGAGTCAAAAGATGGCACTATTAAATTTTTATTTGAATTAATAGATGGGAAACGGATTGAGACTGTTTTGATGCCTTATAAAGACGGCAGAAATAGTGTCTGTGTTTCTACCCAAGTTGGCTGTGGAATGGGATGTAATTTTTGTGCTACTGGCCTACAAGGTTTAGAGAGAAATCTAACTACTGGTGAAATAGTAGGTCAGGTTTTAACGGTACAACGCCTAATTAGTAAAGGTGAATTTGGTACTCCGCCGGTAACTAATATTGTTTTTATGGGAATGGGAGAACCTTTAGCAAATTATGATAATCTATTATCAGCAATAAATCTTTTAAATGATGAAAAAGGATTAAATATTTCTATGCGGAGAATGACTATTTCAACCTGTGGATTAGTTCCAAAGATTGAGAAACTAGCTGATGAGCAGTTACAAGTAGTATTAGCAATCTCTTTACATGCTGCCAATGATAGATTAAGAAGTGATATGATGCCGATTAATGAAGAGTATCCACTATCGGAGTTAGTTGGTGCTTGTCAATATTATATTGAAAAGACGAATCGAAGGGTGACCTTCGAATATGCTTTAATAGATGGGGTTAATAATAAGCCAAAGGATGCTAAATCTTTAGCTAATTTATTATCAGGATTACTATGTCATGTTAATCTAATTCCTATTAATCCTGTTGATGAATTAGAATTAGTTCGTCCTGATAGAAGGGATATTAAGAGGTTTAAAGATGTGCTTTCTAAATCTGGAATTGAAGCTACTGTAAGGGTTGAAAGAGGGAAGGATATAGATGCTGCTTGTGGTCAATTAAGAGCTAAGCAAGATAATTAAGCTTATAATTGTTAAGTGTTAAATGAGGTGAACTGTATGGAGTATGGACTTGAATCTAGTTGTGGTCAAGTTAGAGATTCAAATGAAGATAATTATTTACAATTAATAAGACCTTCCTTTGCTCTATTTGCTGTAGCAGATGGAATGGGAGGCCATAATGCTGGGGAAGTAGCCAGTTCAATAGCTGTTGAGGTTTTAAGAGAATATGACTTTGAATTGGATAATATAGTGCCAAGTGTCTATGAAGTAATTGAATCAATTAATAGAAGAATTTTAGAAGAAGCTAAAACTAATGCTGAGTATCAAGGTATGGGAACTACTTTGACTATGACAATCTTAATTGATGATAAATTGTATATTGGACATGTGGGAGATAGTAGGGCTTACTTATTACGTGACAAAGAGTTTAAACAATTAACCGAGGATCATTCATTAGTGAATCAATTAGTAAAAAGAGGAGAGATTACTCGGCAGGAGGCTAGAAATCATCCGCAAAACAATATATTATTGCAGGCTTTAGGTACAGATACAGAAGTGGATATTGATATACTTGAAATTGATATAAGAGAGAATGACCTTTTTTTATTGTGTACTGATGGCTTAAACTGTATGTTAGAAGACCGGAAGATTAAAAGTGTATTATTAGAATCAGGTGAGTTAGAAGAAAAAGCAGAGAAACTAGTACAATTGGCTAATAAATATGGTGGTCATGATAATATAACGGTGGTTCTCTTTAATAGTTAAGAGTTAAATATAGAGGTGACTTTAATGATTGGTGAATATTTAAATAATCGCTATCAAATAAAAAAGAAGATTGGTGAAGGAGGAATGGCCTTAGTTTATGAAGCTAAGGATAAGCTACTTAATAGAAAAGTAGCTATTAAGGTGTTGCGTTCCCAATTTGCTAATGATACAGAATTTGTGGAGCGTTTCAGACAGGAAGCACAGGCGGTAGCTAGCTTCTCACATCCTAATATTGTTAATATCTTTGATATTGGTAAAGATAACGGGACTCATTATATTGTAATGGAGAATGTAAAAGGAGAAACTTTAAAGGAACGAATTGAACAAGAAGATAGATTAGATGTTGTTATGGCTCTAGAGATTACTAAACAGATTTCTGAGGCTTTGGTGGTAGCTCATCGTAAACAGATCGTTCACTGTGATATCAAGCCAGCTAATATCTTATTAACACCAGAAGGTAGAGCAAAATTGACTGATTTTGGGATTGCTAGAGCTTTAACTTCAGCAACTTTAAAGCAAACAGAGACAGTAATCGGTTCTGCTCACTATTTTTCTCCTGAACAGGCTAAAGGAGATAAGATTGATGACCGTTCTGACATTTATTCATTAGGAGTTGTTTTATATGAAATGGTTACAGGAGAGGTGCCTTTTAAAGGTGAAACACCTGTTTCGGTAGCTTTAAAACATATTAAAGACAAACCTACGTTACCCACTAAAATTAATCCAAATTTATCGTTAGAAGTTGAGTCCATCATTTTAAAAGCTCTTAATAAAGAATCACGGAAGCGTTATAGTAGTATAGTAGAAATGTTAGAAGCGATTAAGATAGTTATTAATAATAAGAATTTTACTAGTCAAGCTCTTAATTCAAATGATAAGATGGATTTAAACCAAAAGACAATAGTAGTTGATAAGAATGACTATCCAACAGATATCCTAGATAAAGAAGAGTTACAAGAAGAGATAGAAAAAGATGAGTCCCAAAAAGAATCAACAATAGAGAACAATAAACAAGATGATGGTATGGTAGAAAAAAGAAATAATGCAAAGAAGAAAAGGACAAAAAAGGCTCCTTTTTTGAAAAGGAATTGGAAGAAAGTAATTGGAGCCTTAATCTTAATTTTAATTATCGGCAGTTCAGTATGGGGTTATTATCAAGTTATGGACTTTTTAAATGTACCTATAGTTAAAGTTCCTGATTTAATAGGTAAAGATTTAAAAAGTGCTCGGGAAGAATTAGCAAAAGAAGGATTAAAGTTAGAAATTTATAATCGTAATTATAATAATCAAATTCCTGAGGGCCATATCATATCACAGTATCCTAAGCAAGGTAAAGAAGTAAAAAGCAATCGGGATATCAGTGTGGTTGTTAGTAAAGGGGCTAGACTTACGGAAGTACCAAAAGTAGTTGAGAAGACTTTAAGAGAAGCAAAAATCTCTTTAGATGAGGCCGATTTAAAATTAGGTAAAGTTACTTTTGTCTTTAATGATCAGATAGAAAAAGGTTTAGTTATTAATCAAGATCCTAGTTCACAAGCGAAAGCTAAGATTAATAGCAAAGTAAATCTAATTGTTAGCAAAGGTAAGAAGGCTAAACCGGTAGTAGTACCAAATTTAGTTGGTTTAAATGAAGAGAATGCTAAACAGAGATTGAGGAATTTAAATCTAATTATTGGCGAAGTAAAATATCAAGAAAGCTTAAATTATTTTAAAGGTCAAGTAATGGCACAAGAACCTAAGGCAAGCACAAAGCTTTCGGCAGGTTCTCCGGTTAACCTAACAATTAGTAGTGGCATTAGAAATCTTTATGGTTCTGAAGTGCATCAATTTAGAGTTAGGATTAATATTAATCCTGGACAGGAAGACCAACGGGTAAAGATTGTTGTTAATGATGATAATGGTAGACGAATCATCTATAATAAATTACATCATCCAGGAGACTTAGTAAATAAGAAAGTAATTAGTGTTGGCTCAACAGTAGTTCAAGTCTTTATTAATAATTCATTAGTTAGAGAACAAAGGTTATAATGGAGGATGATTAATGAAAGAAGGAAGGATAATTAAAGCATACGCTGGATTTTACTATGTTCTGGGGTTTAATGATCACAAACTATATGAAACCTCATTACGTGGACGGTTTAAAAAATCAGATGTAGAATTTTATGTGGGAGATAAAGTAAGGTTTTCAGTTCTTAATGAAGAAGAAAGAGTTGGTGTAGTAGAAGAATTAATACCAAGGACAATAAAGCTAGAAAGACCAGCAGTGGCTAATGTAGAACAGGTTGTATTGGTATTTGCTACTAAACATCCAGAATTAGATTATAAGTTATTGGACCGATTCTTGCTATTAGCAGAGGCATATGATTTAGAAGTACTTTTATCTTTGAACAAAGTAGATTTAATCGGTTTAGAAAGAGCCAAAGACTTAATGGCGCATTATGAAGAAATCGGTTATCGAGTAGCCTATACAAATGCCAAGAGTAAAGAAGGTATAGATGATTTAAAACAGATGTTAGCAGGGAAATTATCTGTATTTGCAGGTCCTTCTGGAGTAGGAAAGTCAACTTTATTAAACTTGTTAAATCCAGAGGCCGATTTAAAAACCGGAGAAATTAGCGAGAAGTTGAAGCGAGGGAAGCATACTACTAGACATGTGGAACTAATTAAGCTTGATAATGATGGTTTAGTAGCTGATACCCCAGGGTTTACTGCTTTAGATATTAATTTTATATCTCCTCGACAGTTACCTTATTTATTTAGGGAGATGTGGGACTATATTCCTAATTGCAAATTTAATAACTGTATTCATCAACATGAGCCTAAATGCAGGGTTAAGGAAGCGGTAGAAGAAGGAGATATTTCTCAATTAAGATATGATAATTATTTGAGTTTTTTAACTGAAGTACAAGGAGGAAATTAGTAATGATTAAGATTGCACCATCAATTTTATCAGCGGATTTTAGTAATTTGGAGGAAGAGATTAAGCGAGTTAGTAATGCAGAGTATCTGCATATAGATGTAATGGATGGTCATTTTGTACCTAATATTACGATGGGGCCGATAGTTGTTGATGCTATTAAGGATAAGACAGATAACTTATTAGATGTTCATTTGATGATCGAAAATCCTGATAATTATATTGAAGGCTTTGCTAATGCGGGTGCAGAGTTGATTACAGTCCATGCTGAAGCTTGTCCTCATTTACATCGTACTGTTCAGAATATTAAAGAACAGGGAGTACAAGCAGGAGTAGCTTTAAATCCGGCTACGCCATTGGCTTTATTAGAAGATATACTTCTGGATATCGATTTAGCATTATTAATGACTGTTAATCCTGGTTTTGGAGGGCAGAAGTTTATTCAGAATATGGTTCCAAAGATTAAAAGGTTACGAAGACAGATTGAAGAAGCAGATTTAGCTTTAGATATTCAGGTTGATGGCGGGATTAAACCCCATAATATAAAGCGAGTAGTAGAGGCAGGAGCTAATGTGATTGTAGCCGGCTCGGCGGTCTTTGGTGCTAATAATCCTGGACAAGCTGTTGAAGAATTAAAAGAGAGTGCAAAATAATAACAGCTATTAAATAAAAAAAGATGGAGAAAAGAAGGATTTATGCGTTAATTATAGAATAATTAGAGTGATAGTTATAATTAAATATTAAATATTTCGGGATTAGGTGCAATTCCTAACCGGCGGTGATGTCTTTTATTGATTAAGTCCGCGAGCCATTAAGTGGTTGATTTGGTGAGAATCCAAAACCGACAGTAGAGTCTGGATGTGAGAGGTATATTTATAGGTGTGTTATGCCTGTGTAATTTTTTTAATTCCCGGAATTATTTCGGGAATTTTTAATTTTTACAGAAGAAATTAGGTATAGATTAAAATAATATAGAAACTTTGCAAGAAATGAGGTGTTAAAGTGAAAGAGCGTGATTATATGGAGTTAGCATTAGAATTAGCAGCAAAAGCTAAAGGACGAACTACACCGAATCCTATGGTAGGAGCGGTAATAGTGAAGGATGGTCAGATAATAGGTCAGGGCTATCATAAGCAAGCTGGAAGTCCCCATGCAGAAGTTAATGCTTTGCAAGATGCTGGAGATATGGCAGAAGGGGCTACAGTTTATGTTACTTTAGAGCCTTGCTCTCATTATGGTAAGACTCCTCCGTGTACTAAGGCTTTGATTGAAGCGGGAGTAGGTAGAGTAGTAACTGCTATGGAAGACCCTAACCCTTTAGTAGCTGGCAGTGGTTTAGAAGAGTTAGCAGCAGCAGGGATAGAAGTGGAAAGTGGATTATTAGAAACGGAAGCCCAAAAATTAAATGAGGCCTTTATTAAGTATATTACTGAGGAGAAACCATTTGTGATTTTAAAGAATGCTATGACTCTTGATGGTAAGATTGCTACTAGAACAGGTGATGCTAAATGGATTAGTAGTCCTGATTCACGACAGTATGTACATCGGTTAAGGGATGAAGTAGATGGTATCTTAGTTGGGATTGGTACTGTATTAGCTGATAATCCAAGATTAACAACAAGGCTACCTAATAAAGAGGGTGAAGACCCAATTAGGATAGTATTAGATAGCAGATTAAGAATTCCTTTGAACTATAACCTTATAACTCAAGAATCTGAAGCGGAAACGATAATAGCTACTACTGAATTAGCAGATAAAGAGAAGATTAAGCAATTAAAAGAGCTAGGTGTTAGAGTTTTAATCTTACCGTCTGAAGATAATAGAGTGGATCTTGATTCATTATTGTTAGAACTGGGTAAATTAGAAATAGTTAGTCTGTTAGTAGAAGGGGGAAGTCAGATTAGTGCTTCTTTCTTATTTTCTGGATTAGTAGATAAGATTCTTTACTTTATTGCACCAAAGATCATTGGTGGTGAAAAAGCAGCTAGTGTAGTAGGTGGGAAAGGTGTTGCTAAGGTAGCAGATGGAATTGTGATTAAAGAACGTCAGATTTCAAATGTTGGAGATGATCTATTAATAACTGGTTATCCTGTCAATAGGAGGTGACTTAGTTTTGTTTACTGGTATTGTTGAAGAGTTAGGAGAAGTAAATTCGATTCAAAGAGGGAGTCAATCGGTTGTTTTGGAAATTAAAGCTACGGAAGTATTAAGTGATGTTCAGGTTGGTGATAGTATTGCTACTAATGGTGTCTGTCTGACTGTTACTAGTTTTAGTGAGGATAGATTTACAGTTGATGTTATGCCTGAGACTATGCGAAAATCGAGCTTAGGTGAATTAAAGATAGGCGATATAGTTAACTTAGAGCGAGCATTACGATTACAGGATAGATTAGGAGGTCACTTAGTTTCTGGACATATAGATAGTATAGGAACAATTAAGAAGAAAGAGAGAGAGGATAATGCTGTTTTAATTACTATTTCTTTACCACAGGAATTAAAAAGACTGTTGGTTCCTAAGGGTTCGATTGCAATTGATGGAATTAGTCTAACTATTGCTGAATTAACTGATGATGCATTTACTGTTTCTTTAATTCCTCACACAGCAGAAGTAACTACTTTAGGCGCAAAAGGAGTAGGAGATATAGTTAATTTAGAAGCAGATTTAATTGGGAAGTATGTAGAACGAATGTTAAACTTTAAAGATGATGATAATAATTCTAAGTCTGAGGTCGATTTTGATTTACTGCAGCAGAATGGATTCTTATAGAAATTCAGATTTAGGTTAAGGTTGAGTTTAATAATAGTTGACAATTGACAGTTGATAGTTAAGACCAGTGAAGCTTGATATAAAGTCTTTGAATTGAAATTAGAAAGTGAAGGAGTTAGCAGATTTTAAGTGATAATACTTTCAACTAATAAAGGAGTGGGAAAGATGGAGTTTGAATTTAATGATATTGATGAAGCAATAGAAGATATCAAAGAAGGTAAGATGGTTATTGTAGTTGATGATGAGGATAGAGAGAATGAAGGTGATATAATTATAGCAGCTGAAAAGGCTACTCCGGAGAATATTAATTTTATGGCTGTTCATGCGCGGGGATTAATCTGTATGCCAATAATTGGTGAGAGGTTAGATGAATTAGAATTGCCACAGATGGTGAGTCGCAATTCTGATTCTCATGAAACAGCTTTTACTGTTTCTATTGACCATAAGAGTACAACAACCGGTATTTCTGCTTATGAAAGGTGCAAGACGATTCTAGAAGTATTGAATGAAGATGCGCAGCCGGAAGATTTTTCGCGACCAGGACATATCTTTCCTTTACGAGCTAAAGAAGGTGGAGTCCTGAGAAGAGCGGGACATACAGAAGCGGCAGTAGATTTAGCTAAGTTAGCTGGGTTATATCCAGCCGGAGTCATCTGTGAGATTATGCATGAAGATGGTACTATGGCTCGGGTGCCGGAATTAATGGATTTTGCTGAAGAGCATGATTTGAAGATAATTACTATTGAAGACTTAATTAAATATCGAGTAAGAAGAGATAAACTGATTAAAAGAGTAGCAGAGGTAGATATGCCTACTAAGTATGGAGAGTTTAAAGCATATGGCTATGAAGCAGAGAATAGTGATGACTGTCATATGGCGTTAGTTAAAGGTGATGTTACTAATAAAGAAGATGTTTTGGTGAGGGTACATTCAGAATGTTTAACTGGTGATGTTTTAGGTTCATTGCGTTGTGATTGTGGAGATCAGTTAGGAAGAGCACTTTCTCAAATAGAAGAAGAGGGAGAAGGTGTCTTATTATATATGCGTCAAGAAGGAAGAGGAATTGGTTTGAGTAATAAATTACGGGCATATGAATTACAAGACCAAGGTAAAGATACAGTAGAAGCCAACGAGTTGTTAGGTTTTGATGCTGATTTACGTGATTATGGAATTGGCGCTCAGATTTTAACTGATTTAGAATTGAGTAGTATTCGTTTAATGACTAATAATCCGCGAAAGATAGTTGGGCTTGAAGGTTATGGTCTTGAAATCAGTAAAAGAGTACCATTAGAGATAGAGCCTAATTGTAATAATGAAAGATATTTAAAGACTAAGAAAGAAAAATTAGGTCATATGTTAGTTAATGGTCATAAGTCTTAAGTTAAATTGATATTTATCTTCAAAATATACTTATTAATATATTTACGAGAGGGGAATTATAATGAACAAAGTATTTGAAGGAAAGTTAGTTGGTAAAGGGCTTAAGTTTGGAATCATAGTTGGGAGATTTAATGAGTTTATTTCAAATAAGTTATTATCTGGAGCTTTAGATGCCTTGAAGCGACATGATGTAGCAGAGGAAGACGTTGAAGTAGCATGGGTTCCTGGTGCTTTTGAAATTCCTCTAATAGCTAAAAAGATGGCTAAGAGTAATAAATATGATGCAGTAATCTGTTTAGGAGCTGTAATTAGAGGTGCAACACCCCATTTTGATTATGTATGTAATGAGGTTTCAAAAGGGATTGGGAAAGTTGGTTTACAAGAAGAGGTTCCGGTTATGTTTGGAGTAATTACTACGGATACTATTGAACAAGCTATAGAAAGAGCAGGTACAAAAGCAGGGAATAAAGGTTGGGAAGCAGCTGTTGGTGCTTTAGAGATGGCTAATTTAATAAAAGATATTGAAGAATAAGTATTAACCCCTAGAGATATGAGTAATTCTCTAGGGGTTATTTTTCATATCCTCTTAAATTAAAGAATATAAATTTAATAACTTTAAGTTAGGAGGAATAGTTTATGTCTAAACTAGAAACAAGGAGTAAACGATTTCAAATTGGTGATTTAGTAGTGAAACTATCAGAAACTAAAGAACTATATTTTCGTGTAGTTGATATAAAGGAAGACATAATTAAAATTAATGCTATTAACTTACCAATAAGTACATATGTGAAGTCTAATCAGATTAGTAAAGCTAATCAGAATAGAGTTAAATAGTTAATAATCACCTAAAAAGTTACAAAAAATTGTGAAATAATTATTTAACTTAGAAAAAGAAGGGATTTTACATATAGAATAGAAAATAATATATATAGCGAGTTATCTAGCATACAGAATATACATTACAGTACAAAAGTACAGCAAAAAACGAGATAAAATTTAAAATTTTTATAATAATCATAAGGGGGCTGACCTGTGAAAAAAACTCTTTTCATTGCTGGTTATGCTAAATTGCCTTCAAACATAACAGCCAATAATTTATATGATGTGTTAGCATGTGCAGTCGAGGTAGAAAAAGAGACAGGGGTAATAGTTGATGCCGATTGTACTTTAGCAACAGAGCTATCTAGAGATTTTATTAAAAGGTTACTTAAAGGTTATGATTTGCTTAATGACTTTGATACTATTATTTCTCAAATAGAAGAAAGATACCATGGAAATGCTAATAAAGCATTAATTACTGCTATAAAAAAGATTAAGGATAAGTATCATTCACATACTAATAATTAAACTATTTATGAAATGAACACAAATTAGAGTGTTAGATTAAATTTATTTTAATTGAATATTATGGAACATCGTGTAAAATTACCAAAAAATATGTGAAATAATTATTTAATTTAGAAAAAGAAGGACTTTTGATTTTAAAGTAGAATAATATATTATAGATAATAAATAATACAGCATATTTAGCATATTTCCTAATATTAAAAACGACAGATTAAAGGATTTTGTTGAATTATGATGTACTAATCATTCCAGGAGGACTAACTATATGAAGAGGACAATTTTCTTTACTAGTTATGCTAAACTACCTTCAAATACTACTGCTAATAATTTATATGATGTATTAGCATGTGTAGTAGAGGTAGAAAAAGAGACAGGAGTAATAGTTGATGCTGATTGCACTTTAGCAACAGAGCTATCTAGGGATTTTGTTAAAAGATTACTTAAGGGGTATAATTTATTAAATGATTTTCCCGAAGTAATTAATGAGATAGAGGAAAGATACTGTGGTAACGCAGATAAAGCGTTAATTACAGCTGTTAAAAAGATTAGTGCTCAATATCAATCTTATATTAGTAATTGAGATTGATATTATTCATAAGATTCAGAAAATTTAAAACAGATTGCCATTTTATCTGTGGTGAAGCGGTTTCCAGCCAATTCACATTCAGCAGATAAAGTCTGGTCAGTGTATCCGATTAAATCTTATTTAATCATAGTAAGGATTACTATGTTAAATAGGAAGGGTATGTTGACCAGTTTTTATTTTGAAATAGGATAAATAATGATAGTCGAATTCTTGCACAATTGTTTAAAAAGTCCGAATGTTGCATCAAATATTATTTACCTATAATTTATTAAAATTTTCTGAATATTATTGTTTTCACAATCTTACAAGTTTTATGTGTTTATATTATAGGGAGGTGATAAATGGTTTGATCGGCAATAATTAAAAGTGGTATAGTTCTGAGTAAGATTATAAAGTTTTGTATAATAGTATTGGGTAGCTATTATAAAATTTTATAATTAAAAATTAAAAGGGGGAGTATTATGAGTAGTATAGCAGATAAGTTAAAGACATTTTGGGATTATTTATGGCATTTAAACAAGCAAACAAAGAGTTTGTTGAAGATGGACACATCAGCAATGATGGCTGCAGTTTCAGAATCAGATGCTGCTGATCAGCAGGAAGCTGAAGAGTTATTAGATAAGCAGTCAAATAATGGCGGAGATGGTGGAGATGATCAGTCGCCATTTGATGTTGATGAAAACTATGGAATGAGACAAAAAGTAGGGCTAGTATTAGGACCATTATTCTTCTTAGTAATTATGATGTTACCAACTCCGGAGGGATTATCACCAGAAGGCCAGGCAGTGGCAGGTGTTGCAGCTTGGATGGCATCTTGGTGGATTAGTGAAGCAATACCGATTCCGGCAACTTCATTGTTACCATTAGTGCTTTTCCCATTTGCAGGAGTTATGGATGATTCGCCAGCGGCAGCACCGTATGCTAATCATTTGATCTTCTTATTTATGGGTGGATTCTTACTTGCTGTTGCTATGCAGAGATGGAACTTACACCGTAGAATTGCATTAAAAATTATTAAAATAGTAGGAACTAATGCAAGCAAAATGATCTTAGGGTTTATGATAGCCACTGGCTTCTTGTCAATGTGGATTTCTAATACTGCAACAACTATGATGATGACTCCTATTGCATTGTCAGTAGTAATGCAGGTAGCAGATTTAGCTAAGCGAAAAGGCATAGATGTTGAGCAAGGTAAGTTTAAGTTTGGTACGGCGTTGATGCTCTGTATTGCTTATTCAGCATCCATTGGAGGAGTAGGAACGATTATTGGTACGCCGCCAAATACAGTGTTTGTTGGTGTAGTTAATGAGATGTATGGTATAGATATTGGTTTTGCGCAATGGATGATGTATGGAGTACCTATTGCAGTGATAGGAATCTTCTTTGCTTGGATTTATGTAACTAAATTTGCGGTTAAGATTGAGTTAGATGAACTTCCAGGTGGTTTAAAGGTTATCGATAAAGAGCTTAAGAAGTTAGGTAGGATGACTGGACCAGAGAAGAAAGTGTTGGTAGTCTTTACTTTGGTTGCTTTATCTTGGATCAGTAGAAAGTTTGTTATTAGTAAGTTCTTCCCGTTTGTTCATGATAGTACTCTTGCTATCTTAGGAGCAGTAGTACTATTCTTGATTCCGGTTGACTTAAAGAAAGGTAAGTTCTTACTAGATTGGACTACTGCCGTTAAGATTCCTTGGGGAATTATCTTACTATTCGGTGGAGGTCTATCATTAGCTTCTGGATTTAAGTCTAGTGGTTTAGCTGAATGGATTGGAGGACAGTTAGGTGGTTTAGAAGGAATGCCGATGTTCTGGATTATGTTCGCAGTAGTAACGATGACTATCTTCTTAACTGAGGTTACATCCAATACCGCATCAACTACGATGTTAATGCCGATTATGGCGGCTATGGCTTCAGCAATGAGTGTACATCCTTACGGGATGATGGTTACTGCAGCGACAGCAGCTTCATTTGCATTTATGTTACCAGTAGCAACACCGCCAAACGCTGTTGTATTTGGTAGTGGATATGTAACAATCCCGCAAATGGCTAAGACTGGTTTGGGGCTTAATATATTCGGGATAATTATAATTTCATTACTTGCTTATTTCTGGTTACCAATAACTTGGGGCATTAACCTCTTACAAGTACCAGGTTGGATGTAATAATTAAATAAAAATTCAAAAAAGTAATAATATTAGAAGGAGTTTCTAAATAAATCTATAAATAAGTGTTTAGAAACAAAAATTATAATAAAGATCGCCGCTAAGTTTTTTGCGGGTGATAAGTCACTTTATCTGTGAGAGAATCCGATGAATTAATCGAATTCTTATTTAACAGATGAAATCTGGCTACCGTGCTAAACTCCTAATTAGGGATTAGTGTGGTAGCCTCTTTAAATATATATAGGGGGAGGTGGAGTGATGGAAGAGGAAAAGAGATTAACCCGAAGAAAATTTCTGAAAGGCACACTACTTTCTGGGGCTTCATTAATTTTAGGTGGCTTATTTAACTATGATAACACTGTTTTGGCTAGCACTGTAAAGAAAGGTAAGTTAAATTCTAAACCGAGGCAAGTAATTACAGGAAATTCAGGAATGAGTTATCCTTTTGACTTAGACGTTGATAACCAGGGAAAAATTTATATTTCAGACACAGCTAATTATGAAATTAAAGTATTTAATAATCAGGGCAGGAAAGAAATTGCTTTTGGTAGATTTGGGATTGAAAAGGGAGAATTAAATTATCCTAAAGGTATTGCAGTGGGAGATAATGAAATATTTGTAGTTGAAGCTAATAATAGTAGAGTGCAAAGATTTAATAAGAGTGGCAAGGCAAAAGCAGTTATTGGTGGACTAGGGCCACAAGATGGAGCTTTTTATTATCCTCAGGGAGCAGATTTTGAGGTAGGAACAGGTTACCTTTATGTAGCTGATACTAGAAATCATCGAATTCAGGTCTTTAATAGAAAAGGAAAGCTAATTAATATCTTTGGTAAATTAGGAGATAAGAAAGAAGAATTTAAGCTACCAAGTGATATAACAGTAATTAAAGATAGAATTTATATTGCTGACCGAGGACATCATTTGATTAAAGTCTTTAATAAAGATGGTAAGTATTTAAGTGAATTTGGTGGTAATGGTAGTCAATTAGGTCAATTTAGTTATCCAGAAGGTATAGCTGCTAAAGGAAATAAATTATATGTAGCTGATACTAGAAATCATCGAATCCAAATTTTAAATCTAGAAGGAAAGGTGATTGATAGCTTAGGTAGTAAAGGGCAAGCTCCTGGAAAGTTTAATGACCCGAAAGGAGTTGCAGTTGATAATTCTGGGAAGGTTTATGTAGCTGATACTAAGAATAATCGGATTCAAGTCTTTAGTTAATTAAATTAATTTTTTAATCTTTGAGAGGAGGGTTTTTTAGTGAGAGAAGTAGAGGTAAGTGAAATTACGAAGGAAATTGCAGAGTTATGTCAAGAAGCAAATTTTGAACTTGGTGAAGATGTGATTAATGCTTTTAAAGATGGATTAGAAAATGATGAATCACCTACTGCGAAAGCAATTTTAGAGCAATTATTAGAAAATGCTAAGATTGCAAGAGAAGATAGAGTACCTATGTGTCAGGATACTGGATTTACAGTAATATTTGTTGAATTAGGTCAAGAAGTTAAGTTAGTTGGTGGGGATTTAGAAGAAGCCATTAATGAGGGAGTTAGACAAGGGTATAAAGAGGGTTATTTAAGAAAGTCAATCGTTAGTCATCCACTAAAGCGTGAGAATACAGGCGACAATACTCCAGCGGTAATTCATACTAAGATTGTACCAGGAGATAAAATCAAGATAACTGTGGCTCCTAAAGGTGGCGGAAGTGAGAATATGAGTGAAGTTAGAATGATGAAGCCGGCTGATGGAGTAGAGGGAGTCAAAGATTTTGTCATTGAAAGAGTAAAGGAATCAGGTCCTAATCCTTGTCCACCAATTGTAGTAGGAGTAGGAATCGGTGGTACCTTTGAAAAATGTGCTTATTTAGCTAAGAAAGCATTGTTAAGACCAATTGGTGATGAAAGTCCACATGAGGATATTGCTCAATTAGAAAAAGAACTTTTAGAAGAAGTTAATAAGCTTGGAATTGGGCCACAAGGTTTAGGTGGAAGAACTACTGTTTTAGATGTTAATGTTGAGATTTATGGGGCACATATTGCGTCATTACCAGTAGCGGTTAATATTAATTGTCATGCGGCTCGACATAAAGAAACTATAATATAACTTTGGAGGTGAATATATAATGGCAGAGATTAAGTTAACTACTCCACTTACGGAAGAGAAGGTTAGAGAATTAGAAGTTGGTGATAAGGTTCTATTATCAGGTACAATTTATACTGGTCGAGATGCAGCACATGAAAGGTTAGTCAATTTATTAGAAGAAGGTGAAGACTTACCGATAGATGTTGACGGGCAGGTGATCTACTATGTAGGCCCAGCTCCAGCTAAGCCAGGTAAGCCGATCGGATCTGCTGGTCCAACAACTAGCTACCGTATGGACCCATATACACCAGCGTTATTAAATGAAGGATTAAGAGGAATGATCGGTAAAGGATCTCGGTCACAGGAAGTTAAAGATGTTATGGAAGAAGAAGGTGCAGTCTATTTTGCTGCCGTAGGCGGTGCAGCAGCTTTAATTGCTAAATGTATTAAGAAGGCTGAGGTAGTAGCTTATGAAGATTTAGGTACAGAAGCAATTAGAAAATTAGAAATTGAAGACTTACCATTAATCGTAGTGAATGATGCTGCTAATAACGACTTATATGAAATAGGAGCAGAAGAGTATAGTGAAGTTTAATCAGTGAACGCTGAGGAGATGAGAGTAATGTTTAAGCTTAATTTAATGACAATTACTACTGCCACTTTAATTCTCATCTTTTTAATTGGCGAGATAAAGAAACGACAGAATAAATATATAGGAGAGATAGTTGATATTGACCGGGATATGTTAGGAATTGCAGATGCTTGTTTAGTTAATATCCCGGTTAAAGTAGTACTAACTTCAGGAAGAGTTGTTGAAACAAAGATAAGTGGTTGTATGTTATGTTGTGACCATTCTTTTGAAGTAGGAGATAGAGTGGAGCTTTTAAAACAAGGAAATAATTATTTGATTAAGACTAAAGACTTTAAAAATTGTTGTGATTAAAGAAAATAAAGTGAGGTGAGAGGAACTTGGAATATGTAGGGTTTATAACCTTGGGAATCTTTATCTTAGCAGTTGTTGGAACCCTTTTTAAGAAGATTCCCTTACCATTACAGACGGTAATGATTTTAGTGACGATAGTGAATGTAATAATTGGTGGTGTTGCTCATCTCACTCTCCATGAAGGTGGAGGGTTAGCAGCAGCAAAACTTTTGCCGGCTAAAGTTATGGGTGGGATAATAATTCATCCCTTAACAGCTTTATTGGCAGGCTTATTGATAGCAGGAGCATTATCAGCTTCAGGCGGATTTGATGCAATTAAAGTTATTATTAGTAAGTTGCGCAAATCACCAATCGGAATGGCTGGAACGGTAGCAATAATTGTTCAGTTGCCGTTAATGAGTGCATTGCCTTGTGGTCGAATTTTAGCAGCAGCATTACTACCGGTTATATTCTCATTTGGCCCAGAAGAGATGGGGGTTTTAAATAAACGCCAGTTAATTATTTTAACAGGAGCATATGCTCGAAATGCCTTTGGATCATGTGGACCATCTCCGTTAGGTGGTGTTGGTGCCATAGGTGAAGGATTTTTAGGAAAGATTGGTTACTTAAGAGCACCCCAGGCGTTCTCTTTATTAATTGGAACAGCATTAGTTGCATTATTCTTGAAATTCTTAACGACTAAGTTATACCCAGATGATGTAAAGGTTAAAGATGAGAGTAATACTGCGAGTAGGGATATTAAAGTAACAGCACCTGTAAAAGGGTATATCTCTTTAGGAATCTTTGTTGTGACATTGGTTGTAGCATTATTTGAGGTGCTAGGTAAGGTTCCAGTTCAGACTCCGTTGGTATTAGGAGCAATCTTAATTATGATTGTGGCTAAATTGAACTTAGAAGATTTAATGTCAGGGATTATTTTGATGCCAGCAACAGCTATGGTTTCTGGGTTTTTAGCAGCAGGGAGTTTAGCTGCAACAGGAGGTTTTGATGCTTTAGGTTTAATCTTTAACGGAGTTGCAGGTACTTGGTTAGGAACAGCAGGTATGATAGCAATTTTAGTTCAGGTACAGACAATTTTACCATTGTCTTGTAGTCGAATTTTAACTGCAGCTTTTGTGCCAGTATTATATCTATTAGGACCAGCTGGAACCGGTTTATTAACAGCTACACAGTTAGCAATAGTTATGTCAGCCTATATCATTAATGCTACTACTTCTTGTGGACCATCACCATTAGGCGGTGGCGGTATGATGGCTGAAGGTGCTATTAGAGCAGAGACTGGTTATTTAAGACCAGCTTTCTCCTTTGCAAGTTTAGCTTTTATGCCTATACTAGCAGCAGTAGTTATGAAAGTGATGAAGTTTAATACTTTTCATGAGGCGACGACTAGCTTAGGTGCGTCATTAAATGTTATTCTGATTACAGTAGTATTATTAGCTGTTAATATAGTCTTATTTAAGATTTTAGCTAATATGGTAACAAGCGGTCAGGTAACACCTCGAATTCTCTACTTTATTCTTTTCAGTATAGGTGGAGCGATTTCGGGAGGGATGTTAGCTTACTTAATTGATATGACTAGTATAATTCAGATAGTACAAGGTGCTATTGGTGGTGTAATCGCTGGTAATTTAATGGTACTTATGACACCACGCGGTCAAGAGTATAGCTTAGAATATGAAGACTCTGTAGAAATGAAAGCTTAAAGAGATAGGAGGGAAGGATAAATGTATAATATATTTACTTTCTTAGTTGGCGGAGCTATCTCTGGAGCAGTAACTGCTTACGCTATGGATATGAGTTCTTCAAAGGAGTTAGTTCAAGGAGCGATTGGGGGTATGATTGCTGCGTTAACGATTGTTTTGTTATTGCCGCAATAGAGGTTAAGATTAAGGTTAAGGCTGAGGAATTAAGTAGTTGACAGTTGATAGTTTACAGTTGACAGTTAAAGTCTTAAAGGCACTTTGATTGGCACTGATTGTCTAGCCTAAAAAACAAGGCTGGTCATAAGCCTATGATAACTAATAACTATTGCTTTAGTTTGAAATTTTTTATTAGGTTTTACTGACACAGACTACAGACACAGACTACAGACACAGACTACAGACACAGACTACAGACACTGACCACTGAAGGGGGTGAGTTAATGGCTGACCAGGATAAGCCATTGGTTAACCAGGAAGCATTAGAGGCAGAGAAACCAAAAAGAAATCGTCAAGATGATGAACAGCCATTAGTATTACCAGGAATTCATCGTTATCAGTTCTTTACTAACTTAAAAGATAGAATGTTAACAAAGAACTTAAACCGATTGGCTATGGCAGGAATTGCTACTGCTACAGGTGGATTAGTAGCTAAACCGATTATGAATGGTGTAGGAGAAACGATATACTGTTTGGAAGATAGAGCTTGTTATGCTACTTTAGAACATTGTGCAGTAGGGATTAAGTATCAAGCAGAACTAACTGTAGCAACTAGAGTAGCTGATTATGAAAGATTTATTAGAAATGGTGGTCTAAAATGTATTGGTTGTGGTAATTGTGTTCCATTCTGTACTTTACGGTTAGATCTACCACATGTTTATAAAAGGATGCAAGAGATGACTATGGAGGCTTTAAAGGAAAATAAAGTTCCTAAACAAGTAATAGCTTATGCTTTAAAAGAAGGTTTAATTGGAGCAGAGTATATTGAAACAGTTAGTAATTGGTATCAAGGTAAGAGTTAAGGGAGGGGGGATAAGGAAGTGGAAAGATACTTAACACGACCGGTGAGATTAACGATATTTACTTCTTTATTAGCATTAGTATTTCCAGCAGCTAGACTATTATTAGTTGGATTACTGATTGGTATCGCTTTGTGGAAAGGCATAAAAGAGTTGAAAGCGGGTAATCAAAATAAGAGTTACGCTTATCTCTCAATTGTGATAATCTTTCTTCTATTAACTGGGTATACCTTTTATAGTGCCCATCAAGTTAGAACGGCTTTACAGAATGTAGAATTAGATATCAGTCAAGTTAAAGATGGACAATATCAGGGTCAAGGTGAAGGAAAACGCGGGCTAATCAAAGTTGCTGTTGAAGTAAATGAGGGAGAAGTAACAGAAATAAAGATTTTAGAAGAGAGTGAAACACCATCAATTGGTGGTGTAGCTATGAATAAGTTAAAGAACCAAATTTTAAAGAAACAGGCTGTAGAGGTAGATAGTATTAGTGGTGCTACTTTAAGTAGTAATGGATTTAAAGCAGCAGTGAGTAAAGCACTATGGGAAGGAATGCCTAAGAAGCCAGAAGTGAGCGGTTTAGCTAAGGTGATGTACTTCTTATTAGAGAATAATTTAAATAAGGTGACTTTTAATTCTCTAGCGATACTCTTCATTATCTTAATGATGGTAGATTATACAATACATGCCATTTTGGCAAAAGATACTGGGCAGTCATTGAATTGTATGAACTGTCAGACCTGTGTTGGAGCTTGTCCGGTAAAGATAGCAGATGGAGACCCATTCCCAATGACTATGGTATTAGAAGCACGTTTAGGTAACTATGAACGAGTGGAAGAGTTAGCGCCTTACTGTGTTGGTTGCTCAAAGTGCTCTGGGAAGTGTCCAGCCGGTATTTCAGCTCCTAGTGTAGCCGGAAGTTCAATTAAGCTTCTAAATAAGAAACGACAAGAAGAAGCTGCCAAAGAAAGAGATGTTGTTAAAGACCGAGATATAATTCAAGATGAATCGATAGATCAAACTGTTGTAACTACTGACCAAGGCGTTAGTGTAGAAGGGTAGGTGAAACTTATGGAGCTAGATTTAAAAAAGGTAGTTTTGGCTTCCGGAATTCTACTTATTGTTTTAGCTTTAGGATTAGGTTTTAAGAATTATTCAGAATCTCCAGCTTTCTGTAAGAGTTGTCATGTTATGGAACCAGCTTATCAAAGTTGGGGTAATTCTCCACACAATAAAGTTAAATGTGTAGAATGTCATGCTGATCCTGGCTTTAAAGGGTTTTTAGAGGCAAAGTTAAATGGAGTTAGACAGGCGGCAGTTTACTTTACGAATCCGCCAGAACCAGGTTCTGCTAATTTAAAGGCTGATGTAGAGAATGACCGTTGCATTGAGTGTCACCGAGCAATAGATGGTCTTAATGTAATAGCTAAAGAAAGTTTACCTGATAGTCTAAAAAAATTAGGATTAAGAGTAAATCATGAAGGACATATGGAAGAAGGAGTAAAGTGTTCGACATGTCATAAGCAAGCAATTCATAATAAAGGAAATAAAGAAACGTTAATGCCAGATATGGACTTATGTTTCAGTTGTCATAACAATACCTTCTATAACGGTAAAAAGTTAAAGAAAGATTGTACCGTATGCCATTCAATGTAACGAGTAAAATGGACACCTTATAAATAATAATTATTAAGGTGTTAATTTGAAAGGGATGGTGAAGTTTGTGGAAATTGATGTAAAGAAGTTAATTGTTGGTGGGAGTATTTTGGTCTTGGTTTTAGTATTAAGTTTAGTCTTTAAAGGTTATTCAGAAACTCCAGGTTTTTGTCGGAGTTGTCATCTAATGGAGGAAGGATATCAGGCTTGGAAAAACTCATCGCATTATGAAGTTAAATGTGTAGAATGTCATACTAATCCTGGTTTTAAAGGATATTTAGAAGCAAAGATAGCAGGATTGAGGCAAGCATCAATATACTTTACAAACTCACCAGAGCCTCCAGGGACAGAAGTGTTTCATGCGGAGGTAGGAAACGAACGTTGCATTGAATGTCATAACGCTATTAATCAAATTAATGGGGTAGCTAAGAAGGATTTGCCAGATAGGTTAAAAGAAATAGGTTTAGTAATGGGGCATCGAACACACATAGAAGCGAAAGTAAAATGTGCAACTTGTCATAAGTCAGATGCTCATGATTTTGGAGAAGATAAATTAGAAGGTAAGAGTCAGACTTATAAACTCAGTGACATTAAAGATTTGGATGAATGTCCTAAGGAAGATGAAGTAATCTGTTTTAATTGTCATAATGGGACTTTTTATAATGGAAAGAAACCTAGTCAAGATTGTAGTACATGTCATGAACTGTAAAAGGAGGGATTTAAATAATGGGGACTAGACAGAGGAATACTCTATCCCAAGCTAATATTGAACAGATCAAAGGGGTTTTAAATCAAGTATTAGATGAAAAGAGTCCACCAGTACCTAGATGTCGTTTATTATCTACAGGTTTTGAACCATATCATGGGCTTTATGTAGAGGAAGCTTTAGATGGAACTAAGACCTGCTTAGGTTGTGGATTATGTATAGATTCATGCGCAATTTTAAGAAGAGAGCCGGAGCGAAGAGAGAGAACTGGTCAGCGAACCTCTTTAGCTTTAGAAAGCTTAGTAGGCGATGATTGTGAGAGATGCTTTTCGTGTGCTTTATCTTGTCCGCAGGTTGATACGGTGATTAAAGATTATATTGTGGATGATAAAGTAGAAGAGGAGATTCCACAGTTACAAAGTTTAAAAGAGAACGACAATTATTATATGGCGATTTCTGCCTTAGTATTTGGAGTCTTTTTAGGAATGTTCTTTATGACATAAGATAAGGTTAAGGCTGAGATTAGAGCTAAATGACTTAGATTATTATAATTATTAATAATATCTGATAAATTATAGGAGGGATATAAATGTCAGCGGAATTAATCCCAGTTTATATTATGGGTAAGAAACATTATGTACCGGAAACTGCTACTATTTTGAATGCTTTTGAGTATGCTGGATACCAGGTGATTAGAGGTTGTGGATGTCGAGGTGGTTTCTGTGGTGCTTGTGCTACATTCTATAGATTTAAAGACGACTATAAATTACATGTAGGGTTGGCTTGTCAGAAGGTAGTTGAACCAAATATGTATTTGACACAGCTACCATTCTTCCCAGCTAACAAGTCGTTATACGATATGGATGCTTTAGAGGCTACAGCTCAGCAGATTATTGAATTATATCCAGAGATGATGAAGTGTATGGGCTGTAATACTTGTGCTAAAGTCTGTCCACAGGAGTTAGAGCCGATGGAATATGTAGCAGCAGCAATGAGAGGAGATATTAAAGCAGCAGCTGAGAAATCGTTTGACTGTATTATGTGTGGCTTGTGTGCTTCTCGTTGTCCAGGTGAACTAGTACAGTATAATATTGGAATGTTAGCTAGAAGATTATATAGTCGATATATAGCACCGAATGCACAACATTTAGCAAGTAGAGTTTTAGAAATTAAAGACGGTAAATTCAATGATGACTTAGAAGAGTTAAAGAGTATGCCTAAAGAGAAGTTGCAGAAAGTATACGAAGAGCGGGATATTGAAGAGTAAAAATACTAACTTTAGGAGGGATTTAGAATGGGTTATTTACCATATATGAAAGAGTCGATTAAAAGAGTTGAAGCTACTAGACAACAGAGGGTAAATGAGACTTATCCACGCGCAAGTGCTGAGGAGAAGAAGGATGTATTAGAGAATTTTCATCCTGATTATGCGGATGCTGGGTTTAAAGAAATGAAGTTTGGGCCTAATAAAGGTGAGAGAATGCCAAATAGGTTTGCGGATGTGCTGGAAGCTAAAAGTGTTATTAATCCTGATGAGATAGATTTAGATAATCCGGATTTAGAAACTGATGTATTAGTAATTGGCGGTGGTGGAGCTGGATCAGCTGCAGCTCTATTAGCACAAGAAAATGGTGCTGATGTGTTAATGACAACTAAGCTCCGTCATGGTGATGCTAATACGATGATGGCCCAAGGTGGAATTCAAGCTGCTGATAAAGAGAAGGATTCACCGGCAAGACATTACTTAGATGTAATTGGTGGTGGTCACTTTGATAATATTCCAGAGTTAGTAGAAGCACTAGTGCATGACGCACCGTTAGTAATTAAGTGGTTAGAAGAGTTAGGAGTTATGTTCGATAAGGATGAAGACGGAAGAATGCAGACTCGACATGGTGGAGGTACTTCGCGTAAGCGAATGCATTCAGCTAAAGACTACAGTGGCGCAGCGATTATGAGAACACTCCGTGATGAGGTGCGTAATAAAGGAATCGAAGTAATTGAGTTTGCACCAGCTGTAGAATTAATTTTAGATGATAAAGGTCAATGTGCAGGAGCTGTACTTTATCATCTAGAAACTAAGAAGTATTCAGTTGTAAAGGCTAAGACTACTATTTTAGCTACTGGTGGAATTGGCCGTCTTCATATTGGCGGTTTTGCTACTACTAATCATTATGGAGCAACTGCTGATGGGTTAGTAATGGCTTATCGAGCTGGAGCAGAATTAGCTTTTATGGATTCTCTGCAGTACCATCCAACTGGATCTGTATTCCCTGAACAGACAGTAGGTCTTTTGATTACAGAGAAGGTAAGAGGTTTAGGAGCCCAAGAGATAAATGATGAAGGAGAAGAGTTCGTTAATCCGTTAGAAACTAGAGATGTTAGTGCAGCATCAATCATTAGAGAATGTGAAGGGCGAGGAAAAGGAATTGAAACGCCTTCAGGTCTACAAGGTGTTTGGTTAGATTCTCCACTTATTGATCTTAAGCATGGTGAAGGAACTATAGAAAAAGAGTTACCAGCTATGGTTAGACAGTTTAGAAGGTTCGGTATCGATATTACTAAGGAACCAATGTTAGTTTATCCAACACTTCATTATCAAAATGGCGGTATTTTAATTAATGAAGAAGGCGAAACTGGTATTGAAAACTTATTTGTAGCTGGAGAAGCTGCCGGTGGAATCCATGGTAGAAACCGATTGATGGGTAACTCTTTACTTGATATAGTAGTATTTGGTCGACGGGCTGGTAGAAATGCAGCAGCTAAAGTTGGTAAGGTGAAGCAGGGTGAGTTAAACTTGAATCACGTTAGAAAGTATCACCATGAATTAGAAGAAGCCGGAATTAAAACAGACCGCGTTTCTCCACAGATCTTACCAGACTATACTCCTGAAGAGACTAAGAAGAAAACAGGGTTAGTTAAGACTGCGTTTTAAATAATATACTGTAAACTAATAAGAACGGGGGAGATTAATAATGTCATCAATGAAGGAAAAAGCTTTAAAGATGCATCGTGAAAATGTAGGAAAGTTAAGTGTGGAAAGTAAGGTTAAGGTTGAAGATAGAGAAGACCTTAGTATTGCGTATACACCAGGGGTAGCTGAACCATGTAAAGAGATTGATAAAGATGTTGATAAAGTATATGATTATACAGCTAAGAGTAATCTAGTGGCGGTTGTTTCTGATGGAAGTGCTGTTTTAGGATTAGGTAATATTGGAGCAGAGGCTTCTATGCCTGTAATGGAAGGAAAAGCGGTACTTTTTAAAGAGTTTGCTAATGTAGATGCTTTTCCAATCTGTGTTAGCACTCAAAATGTGGATGAAATTGTAGAAACAGTTAAGAGATTAGAGCCTACTTTTGGTGGTGTTAACTTAGAAGACATTGCAGCTCCTAGATGTATGGAGATTGAAGCTAAGTTAAAAGAAGAGACTAATATACCAATCTTTCATGATGACCAGCATGGAACGGCTATTGTAGTTACTTCGGGTTTAATTAATGCTTTGAAATATGTAGGTAAAGAGATGGAAGATATAACTGTAGTAGTTAATGGTGCTGGCTCAGCAGGGATTGCGATTGCTAAGTTATTGCTAGATGCTGGTGTTGATGATGTGATTATGAGTGATATCTTTGGTATCTTACATCCTGATGAGAAAGAGATGAATTCAATTCAAGCTGAAATGGCTGAAATAACAAATAAGAATAATAAAAAAGGTGACTTAGCCGTAGCTATGGAAGACGCTGATGTCTTTATCGGTGTATCTGCTCCTGACATTGTTTCTAAAGAGATGGTAGCTAGTATGGCGGATGATCCGATCTTATTTGCAATGGCTAATCCGGTTCCAGAAATTCATCCGGATGACGCTAGAGAGGCAGGAGCCAAGGTAGTAGGTACTGGGCGCTCTGATTTTGCTAATCAGGTTAATAATGTTTTGGCATTTCCAGGTGTATTTAGAGGAGCTTTAGATGTTAGAGCTACAGATATTAATGAAGAGATGAAAGTAGCTGCCGCTTATGCTATTGCTAATCTAATTGAAGAAGATGAATTAGCAGCTGATTATGTGATTCCAGATCCGTTTGATGAACGAGTTGTTCCAGAGATTGCTAAGGCGGTAGCTAAGGCAGCTATTGAGAGTGGAGTAGCGCAATTAGATATTACTCCTGAAGAAGTAGCTACCAAGGCAAAAGAGATGCTTAAAAAATAGAGTTAGCCCCTCTTATTAATAAATAATTAAGGGTTCGGATATTATCCGAACCCTTAATTTATATTAAATAAGATTTAGTATGCTCTTTGTACTTTACCTGCTTTTAGACATTTAGTACAAACTTTAATTCGCTTAGGACTACCGTCTACGATAGCCTTTACTTTCTGAAGGTTAGGCTTTTGAGTACGTTTAGAACGTCCAGTTACATTACGTCCTACTCCACCTTCTTTTTTAGCTTTACCTCTTCTGGTTACAGCATTTGATTTATTAGATCCTTTTCCACAAATTTCACAATATCTTGCCATATCTAAACACCCCCTTAAATGAAAGCAAATATTAACTTTAAGTAAATAATCAAACTCACTTAATTATTTTAACACAAATTAATACTAAATGGCAAGACTAAATTAACCATTTTTTCTCTCAGGGAAGGATTTTTTTGCAATTTGTTGAATAATAATTTAAGTAGGAGGGATAGAAGATGGGTATAAATAAGGATATGTCTATTTTAGAAGTTTTGAAGAAGTACCCCGAAGCAAGAAAAGTTTTTATTGATCATGGTCTCGCCTGCAGTAACTGTTTAGGAGCAGTTTCGGAAAAGATTGAAGATGTAGCACAAAGTCATGAGATTGATATAGAGGAATTAGTTACGGATTTAAATAAAATTATAGAATAAGGAGGAATTAATAATGAACCAAGAGTTAAGAAATGAATTAGGTATGATTACAATTTCTCAGGAAGTAATTTCAATAATTGCGGGGTTAGCTACTATGGAATGTTATGGTTTAGTGGGGATGGCTTCGCAGCGAGTGCAGGATGGTATATCTGATCTTTTGGGGAAGGAGAATCTAAATAAAGGGGTAGAGGTTAATATTCAAGATGGAAGAGTAATTGTTGATTTATATATAATAGTAGAGTATGGAATCAATATTTCTGAAGTTTCTAATAATATAATCGATAAGGTTAAATATACTTTGGAAGAGTATACAGGGACTGAAGTGGGTGAAATTAATATAAATGTGCAAGGAGTGAGAGTGGGTGAAGTTGGTTAATAGTAAAGGATGTACTAATAAATATAATAATGAAATTAGCCAAAATATATATGAATTAGATGTATCTATGTGTAAAGAAGCTTTTATTTTTGCTTTAAATTATTTTGCTAATTATAAAGAAGAGATTGATGCATTAAATGTCTTTCCAGTACCAGATGGAGATACAGGAACTAATATGTATCTAACCTTCTCTACAGCTATAGATGAAATTAAAGATTTAGAGACTGATTCGATAGCTATATTATTAGAAGAGATCGCTAATGGTGCTTTAATGGGAGCTAGAGGCAATTCTGGTGTTATCCTTTCTCAACTATTAAGAGGTGTAGCAGAAGTAGCTAATGACCAAAAAAAGATTGGGACAAAAGAGATAGCTGTTGGATTGAAGAATGCAGCTAAGAAGGCCTATCAAGGGGTTATGAAGCCGATAGAAGGGACTATCTTGACTGTAGCTAGAGAGGTTGGGGAAACGGCAGTTACTTTAGCTAAAGAGGAAGAAGATATTATTGAGTTTTTACGTTTAGTTAGTGAGCAGGCATCTACAACTGTTAAGAAGACTCCAGAGTTATTAGAAGTATTAGAGGAAGCAGGGGTTGTTGATGCTGGGGGAAAAGGTTATGCTGTTATCTTGAGAGGTCTTTATAAATATTTTGTTTGCGATGGGGAAGTTGTAGTAGATGAGTCGGAATTGGATTTAGTTTCTATTGAAGATAAGCATAATGAAGGAGAAAGAGATGAGTTATTATATAAATATTGTACTGAATTTTTGATTAATAATACTAATATCAGTGATAAAGAAATTAAGGGCGTACTAAAGGATTATGGTGATTCACTTTTAGTAGTGGCTAATGACCGAGTGACTAAAGTACATGTTCATACTAATAATCCTGGTCTAGTTTTGGAAGCTGGGTTGAAGTTTGGGGAATTAAATAAGATTAAGATTGATAATATGGAAGTAGGAACTTCTTCTAAAAGTCATGGAAAGAGTGATGAGTTAACGATTAAAGAAGAACTTAAAGATAGAATAGGAGTAATAGCTGTTGCATCTGGCCAAGGTATTATAGAAATTTTAGAGAGCTTAGGAGTCGATCTTATTATAGAAGGCGGTCAGTCTATGAATCCTAGTACTCAAGATTTACTATCAGCTATTAAAAAAGTTAATGCTAATAAGATAATAATTTTACCTAATAATAAGAATGTTATTTCTGCAGCAAAACAGGTTATTGAATTAAGTGATAGAGAAGTGATTGTTTTACCGACTACATCTATTCCCCAAGGGATTGTAGCAATGATGGGCTTTAATCCAAGAGGCGAAATAGTTGATGTTAAAGAAATGATGGAAGAAGAGATTAGACAGGTTAAGACAGGTCAGGTTACTTATGCGGTTCGTGATGCAATAGTAAATGGAATTGAAATTAAACAGAATAATATATTAGGGCTAGCAGAGGGCGATATTAAGGTTGTTACTGATGATAAAAAAGAAGCGATTTTAGAGTTATTAGAAGAGATGGTTACTGATAACGATTTATTAATTACTATCTACTATGGTGAAGAAGTTGATAAAGAAGAAGTTGAGGGTTTAAAAGAGTGTGTAGAAGCTAAATTTGTAGATGTAGATATAGAAATTTATGCTGGAGACCAACCAATATATTATTATTTAATCTCTGTCGAATAAAATTATAGTAAAGTAGGAGGAAATATAATGGCATCAATTAAGATTGTTACTGATAGCACTGCTGATTTGTCATTAGAGTTAATAAAAGAATTAGGAATAGAGATGATACCCTTAACTGTTAATTTTAATAATGAATTCTTTGCTGATAAGATAGATATTTCTCCTAATGAATTCTTTACAAGATTAGAGAAAGTAGATGAATTGCCTAAAACTTCTCAACCAGCAATAGGTAAATTTAAAGAAAAGTATTTTGAATTAGCGAGTGAGTGCGAGACAATTATTTCACTTCATTTGGCTGGAAAATTGAGTGGCACCTATAGGGCAGCAAGATTAGCAGCAGATATGGTAGAAAAAGAAGCAGATATTAATATTGAAGTTATAAATTCTAAAAGTGTTTCTTTAGGTTTAGGATTTTTAGTTCTTTATGCTGTACAAGCTAATAATAATGGCTTGGCTTTACAAGAGATAATTGAGGGAATTAAAGAAAGAATAGAGGCATCAATGGTATTATTTACAGTTGATACTTTAGATTATTTAGAGAAAGGTGGAAGAATCGGTAAAGCCAGTGCTTTTGTAGGTAGCTTATTGAATATCAAACCAATCCTAAAGGTAAATGAAGAAGGAGAAGTCGACCTTCATTCTAAAGCAAGAGGTAAACGGAGGCTTTTTCGCAAACTTAAGAGTCAAGTTGAAAAAGAATTAGCAGTAAGAGAAGGTTCTTTTAATCCGAGATTAGGTTTGGTACACGGGAATGCACTAAGAGATGTAGAAAAGTTGAAAGAAGAATTAAGTGGCTTAGCAGAATGGGATGAGATAGTAGTATCTGAGATTAGTCCAGTAATCGGAACTCATGTTGGGCCGGGTGCTTTAGGTGTTATAGTAGTATGAAGATTTGGTAATAATAAATAATATATTATTGTTTATGTTATTTGGCTGAGGTGGAATTAATGAAGCAAAAGAAAGAAGTTTTAAGCAAATTATTGAAGCCTTTAAAGACGGAAAAGAAGTTAGGTTACAATAATTCTTCTGTCTTTGGAGGTTTTGATGCTTATATTCTAAAATGGCTTAATGAATTAGCTAATATGACAGATAAAAAAGAAAGTTTAGAAGCAATAGATGAGCTAAGGACTATCTTTACTGATTATGCTGAAGTTAGACCACAAATTAGAGAAAAGAAGCTATTAAATAGTAAACAATTATTTAATCAATTGGTTAATTTAATTAAAGAGGGAGATGCTAAGAAAAAAAGAGTACCTAAAAAAGAGTTAAAGAACGAAAGAGAAAAGAAGCAAAAAATTGAGGGTAAAGTTAATAAAGATAAAAGAGGAAGTAAGAGGACTAAGGAGACTATTATAGATACTGATGATGCAAAAACCACTGATACTAGCTTGCCCGAAATCTGGCAAAAATCAGTTCGTTATGTAAAAGGAGTGGGTAAAAAGAGGGCTAAACAGTTGGCTCGATTAGGTATTCATACTATTTATGATATGTTATTCTATTTTCCTCGTGACTATCGGGATTGGAGTACTAATTCTAAAATAAGAGAGTTAAACTCAGGGAGTCAGGTAACCGTTCAGGGTCAAGTTATTAATATTGAAGAGATTCGTCCACGTAAGGGATTAGTAATTACTAAGATAGTAATTAATGATGGGACAGGAAGTTTAGCTGGAGTTTGGTTTAATCAACCATATATTAAACAGAAATTTTCTCGAGGTATACCAGTAGCTTTTAGTGGTAAGGTTAAAAGAGAGTACGGGCAGTTACAGATGAGTAATCCTAATTATGAATTAATAAATAAAAGCAATAATTTATATGTTGGTAGGGTATTGCCTATTTATCCAACGACTGAGGGGCTTAGTCAAAACTTTTTAAGAAAGATAGTTAAGAGAATTCTTGATAAATATTTGAGTGAATTTCCAGAGTTTATTTCCAAGAAATTAAGAGAGCAACATAATTTCTTAGAAATTAAGCAGGCATTAAAGAAGATTCATTTTCCTGATAAGATTGAAGAAGCTAAAATGGCTCGAAAAAGATTGGCTTTTGACGAATTATTTATTTTGCAATTGGGTATAGTTTTAAGAAAGGTAGATTCATTAACTGAGGAAGAAGGAGTAGTACATAATGGAGATGAAAGTTTAATTGATGATTATCTAGTTGATTTACCATTTGAACTGACTTCAGCTCAGGCTAAAGTATGGGATGAGATTAAAGAAGATATGAAAGAACCGATACCTATGAATCGTTTAATTCAGGGGGACGTAGGCTCTGGAAAGACGGTAGTTGCTACTTTAGCACTTTTAAAAGCGGTCAGAAGTGGTTATCAAGGAGCAATGATGGCTCCAACAGAGATTTTAGCTGAACAACACTATTTAAGTCTGAAAGAATCTTTAAGCTGTTATGGCATAGAAGTAGCTCTGTTAGTCGGGAGTTTGACTAAACAAGAGAGAGAGACGGTATTAGAAAAGTTAGTAGAAGGGGATATTGATATCGTAATCGGGACTCATGCCTTAATTCAAGAAGGGATTAATTTTGCTAATTTAGGTTTAGTTATTACTGATGAACAACATAGATTTGGGGTAAGGCAGCGAGCAACATTTAAAGAAAAAGGTGAGAATCCTGATGTTTTGGTAATGACGGCTACGCCTATCCCGCGTACTTTGGCTCTAACTCTATATGGAGATTTAGATCTATCAGTTATTGATGAATTACCTCCAGGGAGGAAACCGGTAGTTACGGAATGGAGGTCAGAGAAGGCTTATCCTAAAATCTATTCTTTTATTCGACAAGAGCTAAGTGCCGGAAGACAAGCATACTTTGTCTGTCCTTTAGTAGAAGAGTCTGAAAAGATAGATGTCAGTTCTGCTGTTGAGATGGCAGCAGAGCTACAAAATGACATCTTTACTGATTTTAGTATCGGTTTATTACACGGACAATTAAAGTCTGATAAAAAAGAAGCGATTATGCGTGATTTTCGTGAACAAAAAATTGATATTCTGGTATCTACTACGGTAATTGAGGTAGGGGTTAATGTTCCTAATGCTACTTTGATGGTTATTATTGATGCCCAAAGATTTGGTTTGGCTCAACTGCATCAGTTACGCGGCAGAGTTGGACGAGGCAAATATCAGTCATACTGTATTTTAATTGCTAATCCTAAGACAGAGACAGGACGAGATAGGATGAAGATTATGACTCAGTCTACCGATGGTTTTGTAATTGCAGAAGAAGACTTAAAATTAAGGGGACCTGGTGAATTCTTTGGTACTCGCCAACATGGTCTACCGGATTTAAAGATAGCAAATCTTTTACGGGATAGTGAGCTATTAGAAATAGCTAGAGAACAAGCTTTAGGTGTGGTTGAAAAGGACCCTGAGCTTAATGAATTGAGGCATCGATTATTAAAAGCATTTATTCAGTTAAAATTTGGGGCTGATTTCGAATTAATAGATATTAGTTAAGTGGGGAAAATTAATAATAAGATTATGGGAATAATTCATTGGTAGTGTCGATTAATTATATAAAAATTGCAAACAAATTTATTAGAAGTTGGTGTTAATAACACCAACTTCTTTTGGGAGAGGAGAAATTGGAGGAAGAATTAATGGGGAGGACTCTTATTTTTTCTTCTTTATTACTCCAATATTTCTTAAAAACTTAAAGTAATTTGTCACCTCCTTTAAGTAGTAGTAATATTTTTTCAGATAGTCGATATTTCTATTCACATTTCGAAGAGAAATCATGAGGTAAATATTTCTGTATAGGAGGCTTATCGATGCGAGTAATTGCAGGTCAGGTTAAAGGCCAAAAATTAAAATCAAAGACGGGAAGAAAAGCACGACCAACAACAGATCGAGTTAAGGAAGCTTTATTTAATATGTTTGGTTCTGAAATTGTAGATATAGATGTATTGGATCTTTATGCTGGGTTCGGTGGTTTAGGAATTGAAGCTTTAAGTAGAGGAGCTAGAAGTGTTACTTTTATAGAAAAAGTAGGTAGTCATATTGAAATTATTAAAGAAAATTTAGAAAATACTGGGTTAGATGAAAGGTCTGAAGTTGTTCAAGGTGACGTTTTAAAGGAAATAGGACGATTTAATCCTAAGAGTTTTGATATTATCCTAATGGACCCTCCTTATTGGGAAGGATTAATTGTGCCAACTATCAACAAAATTTTAAAGTCTAAACTATTAAAACGAGCAGGTATTATTGCTGTAGAACATCATAAGAATGACGAGATAAAAGTAGAATTTTCTGATTTAAATTTGATTAGAAGAAGGGATTATGGCAATACAAGACTAAATTTATATATGAAAGTGGAGAAAGGGGAAGTATAATGACAAAAATTGCTGTTTATCCGGGAAGTTTTGACCCGATTACTAATGGACATTTAGATATAATAGAAAGAACTACTAAGATATTTGATAACGTGATTGTAGCTGTTTTTCATAATCCAAATAAGAAACCATTATTCTCAATGGAAGAAAGAGTAGAAATAATTACTGAAGCAGTGGCTGATTTTGAAAATGTAGAAGTTGATTCTTTTGAAGGATTATTAACTGATTATATCAAACAGCAAAAAGCTCAGGTAATTGTTCGTGGTTTACGGGCTGTTTCTGATTTTGAGACAGAGTTTCAAATGGCATCTATGAATAAGAAGTTAGAGCCAGAGGTTGAGACTATCTTTATGATGACTAATAATAAGTATGCCTATCTCAGTTCTAGTATCATTAAAGAAGTATCTAATTTTGGTGGGTGTATAGAAGATTTAGTTCCTGAGCATGTCATTTCCAGACTAAAGAAGAAAATAGGAGGGAATCAGGGATGAAGGTAAGTGAAATTATAGACGAATTAAGGTTTATGGTCGAGAATGGAGATAAGATTCCTCTGACTAAAAAGGTCTTGATTGATTCAGATTATGTATTAAATTTAATAGCAGAATTAGAAGAAGAATTACCGGTAGCAATTGGAGAAGCTGAAGAATTATTGAGTAAGCGGCAAGAAATTTTAGATGACGCGAAGAATCGAGCTGATGAAGAAATTAAAAAGATTATTGCGGAGGTTGATGTTGTTAAGGAAGCCCAAGAAGTAGCTAATGAAATTAGAGTTGGTGTTAATGAATATGCTGATGAAGTATTAGCAGAAATAGAGAGTGGTTTAGAGAAAAAGTTAAATGAGATTAGAAAAAATAGAACTGAATTGCAACCAAAAGAACATTTAGAGGAGATTTCCTAAGACTAGGCTTTTAAAGCTTGGTCTTTTTTGTTATTTTAAAATAAATAATTAATTTTGAAGGGGCAAACTTGTTGTGAAGCAGGGGCGCAAAGCTATGGGTCTTAAATATAAAGACTGCCAGGCTGCCAAATTAATTAGTCTTAGTTTAAAGCAGGTTTAACAACAGCAAGCAAAGTTGAAGCATATGTCTAAAGATGTCGAAAAAAATATTTTTTTCATATAAAAAGAAGGGAAATGTTTTTATATGTAGAACTATGACATATATCATAAGCAATAAGTGGTAGTTAATTTCATTAGAAATTGACTGGGTAGCATATAAAAGCTGATTTAGCAAAATAGGTTAAAAGTTAAAATTATAGTTTTTGTTAAGGGGGAGAAGTAGATGACTAGCCAATTTAATGAAGGACTGTGGAAGCGGAGACTACATGTATTGAATAAATTAAAAGATATGATGTTGTCGAATAAAGATAGTATTATTCATACTAGAAAAATCAGTAGTTTTCTAACTTCTTTAAGCGAATATGATGATTATCACTCTAACGAGTTTTTTGATCAATGCTGGTCGTTGTTAGAGAATAACGTTCAAAATAATGAAAGCTTATGGAAGGAGATTCTTTTCGATTTTAATCGACTTTTTGTTGGTCCAGATAAGTTACAAGCTCCACCATATGAATCTGTTTATCGAGATGAAGGTTTAATTATGGGACCTTCTACTTTGGAAGTGCGTAATTTTTATCAATCTGAAGGCCTTAAACTTGAAAATCAAGGAAAAGAACCAGATGATCATATTGGTATAGAATTAGAGTTTTTAAGTTATATAACTAGGTTAATAATTATGTCTCAAGAGAAACAGGCTGAAGAAGAAGTAAATTACTATCAAGAATTATACGAGAAGTTTTTAAATGAACATTTATTACAATGGGGGTTAGAGTTTGCTGATTTAATAATAGATAAGGCTGAAACTAAGTTTATGAAAGGGGTTGGTCTATATTTAAAGGGGTTTTTAAAAGAAGAGGAGTTACAGGTTAATAGTTAAAGTAGTTGTATGTCGGTCAAAGTAAAATAATATAGGAGGTGACTTTAAATGACCGATAAAAATTCTAAAGGATTTAGTAAAGCGTTTTCAAGAAGAAACTTTTTAAAAGGAGCTATAGGTGTAGGAGCAGTTGCTGGTCTTAGTTCTTTAATGCCTATTGATTTAGGGAAGAAAACTGTTAAAGCAGGTACAGATTATAATTTGGGTTATGATGTTTTTCGTAATGCCTGTCCTCGTAATTGTTATGATACTTGTGGTATTTTGAGTTATGTAAAAGATGGTGTTCTAGAAAAAGTTGATGGTGATCCGAAGCATGGCTTTACTCAAGGAAAACTTTGTGTTAAAGGCTATACTTATGCCCATCGAGTTTATAGTCCTGATCGTATAAAATACCCAATGATTCAAGAGCCTAGAGGTTCTGGTAATTGGCGAAGAATAAGCTGGGATAAAGCTATGGATATTATAGCGAAGAAGGTTTTAGAGATTAAAGAAGAGTATGGTTCTACACTACCTATAGCAATGGATAAATACTCAGGTAACTTTGGTATTTTACATTATGTTGTAGAGGGTATGATGTCTAGTATTGGATATACCACTCGAAGTTTAGGGACTCCATGTTGGCCAGCGGGTATTGATTCTCAGAATTTTGATATGGGAGCTATATACAATTCAGATCCAGAAGACATGGCTAATTCAGATTTGATTATTATCTGGGGAGCTAACCCTGCTTGGTGTTCAATTCATACGATGCCTTTTATTCAAGAAGCTAAAGAAAATGGAGCAAAAGTAGTTGTTATTGACCCTATCCAAACTCAAACTGCTTCTAAAGCAGATACTTGGTTACAAATAAAGACTGGTACTGATGGAGCTTTAGCATTAGCTATGGCAAAATATATTTTAGATAATGATTATATAGATAAGAAATATATTGAAGAGAATGTGGTCGGTTTTAAAGAATTTGCTGATTATTTACGAAAAGAAGTTTCAATTAGCTGGGCCGCAGAAAAGACTGGCTTACCAGAGAAAGTAATTATTCAGTTAGCTAAAGATTATGCTACTACTGCAAAAGCTAATATTTGGGCTGGTTATGGTTTGCAACGTCATATTAACGGTGGACAAACCGTTCGAGCAATTGATGCTTTAGGAGCTATTACAGGTAAGATTGGTAAGCCTGGAGCTGGAGTTCAGTATGCGCATTTAGAAACTTGGGGTTTTAATTACAATGCTATGGTTCAATCTCCACCTTCAGGTTCAGTAGGTGTAGAGAATCCTGATGGAAGTATGTCAAATCGAACAGTTAATATTAATAATTTTGGTGCTGAAGTACTAGCAGCTGATGACCCACCAATTAAGATGTTATGGATAGCTTGTCGTAATACAATTGATCAGCATCCGGATGTTGAAACTTCCAAAAGGGCCTTCGATGCTATGGACTTAGTGGTAACTGTAGATCAATTTATGAATGAGACTGTAAAACATTCAGATATAGTCTTACCTTGTACAACTCTCTTTGAGCACCCTGATGTAAATGCAAGCTATTGGCATTATTGGGTAAATATTAATGAGCAAGCGATTGATCCTCTCTATGAAGCTAAAAGTGATTTAGAAATTGCTATGGCTCTGTCACGTAAAATGAATGAGTTGGAACCAGGTTCTTGTACTTTCCCAACTGATATAAGTCAAGAAGAATGGTTAGCTAAGGAGTTTAACGATGGAATTTATGATATGTTGGGAATTAAAGATTATAATGAATTGAGAAAAGGACCTAAGAAAGCTAATTTACCAACTCAATCTTGGTCTGATGGTAACTTCCGTACTCCATCAGGTAAGTATGAACTTTATTCTAAGACTGCTACTAAGTATGGTCATCCAGCTATTCCAAGTTATAAGAAAGAAGCAAAAGCATCGGTGAAGTATCCAGTAAGGCTATTAACTCCTCATTGGAAATATGGTCTTCATTCTCAATTCCAGAATCTAGATTGGATGATGAATATGGATTCTGAACCTGAAATAGAGATTCATCCGGATTTAGCTCAGAAGAAGAGAATTAAAGAGGGAGATTTAATTAAACTTTCGAATGAACTAGGGAAGATAAAAGCAAAGGCTAAATTAACCGGTACTGTACCAAAAGATGCAGTTGTTGCTTATGAAGCTTGGTATAAGGATTCAAATTACTCAGTCAATGATATTGTGAAGGCAACACCTTCAGATATGGGTGAACATGCTACTGGTAGTCCAGGATTAGCTTTCCACGATAATTTTGTTAAAGTAGAAAAGGTTTAAAAGGAGGGATAGAAAATGGCTAAAAAACAGTTAGGTTTTTTGATAAATTCTGAAAGATGTGTAGGTTGTCATGGTTGTGAAATGGCTTGTAAAAATGAGTATCAAATAGATGTTAAACCGCGTTGGAGGAGAGTATATCTTCTTGAAGAAAAAGAGTATTCAGCTCCAGAAAGAAATCACATGTCTATAGCTTGTAATCATTGTGCTAATCCTGCATGTCAAAAGGTATGTCCAGTTGATGCTTATAGTAAAAGGGAAGATGGTATTGTTATGCAGGATCAAGAAAAATGTATTGGTTGCAAGTCTTGTATTAAGGCTTGTCCTTATAATGCTCCTCAATTTAATGTAAATCTTAAAAAAGTTGAAAAATGTGAGTTATGTTATGAACGCTTAGCTGCTGGGAAAAAACCAGCTTGTGTAGATAATTGTGTAGTGGGAGCTTTAGATTTGATTGAGTTAAGTGGCTTTCATAAATCAAAAGTTAAAAGGAGTTTGCCAGGGTTCCCAAATCCAAATCTAACTAACCCTTCAGTACGTTTTATCTCTCCTAATATAGGAAGACAGATAAGAAGTGATAGTAAGTAGTGTATATCAGTACCCTCTTGGTCAAGAGGGTACTATAATTAAAAAGTAGTACTTATATAGTTGAGTTTAAATATTAAACTATTAAAAGAAAGTGAGGGGTTTATATGTTTGGATTAGGAGCACCAGAATTAATTTTAATATTAGTAATAACTTTGGTGATTTTTGGCCCAAGTAAATTGCCTGAGATTGGGAAATCAGTTGGTTCAGGGATTAAAGAATTTAAGAAAGCAACTGAAGATGTAACTAGTGAAGTAAAAGAATTAGAGAAAGACGAGTAATTCTCTTAAGGATGGGATGAAAAGATGTTAAATAGAATATTTAATCTCATTGAACAAATAGACATAAAGCCAATTAAACTTGAAGCAAGATATTGTACTAGAGTAATTTCTTCTAAGAGTAGTTGCTCTAGTTGTATTGATATATGCCCTCAAAATGCTATTAGTATAATTAATAAAGAATTGAAAATCGATTTTAATAAGTGTAATAATTGTGGACTTTGTACTACTAGCTGTCCTAATAATGTATTCGAATTAGAGAAAAATTCTGATGCTGCTGTCTTGAATAAAGCTCAAGAAAACTTTAATACAGATCACTCTCTTTTAATTAATTGTCAAGCAGCAATAGAGGAGAAAAATAGTGTTCAGATTGAATGTTTAGGCAGGTTATCAGAAAGAATGCTATTAAAGTTACTTTTTATTGGTGCGGATTTAATTTGGCTGAAGCCTGGACAGTGTGCTAAATGTCAATTAAAGAGTGGAAGAGCATTAATAGAGGAGATAGTACACAATTGTAACCTTTTATTGAAGAGATATTTTGATGAATCTAGGGTTTTTATTTCAACTAAAAGACCTAATTTCACGCCAAATGCTTTTGGATTTAGAAATAGTGAGTTTACTGAAGATGAATTAAATTCTAGTGGAATTGGACGTAGAGAATTTATAAATAAATTAAAGCAAGAAAGTGTTAATGGTATAAAGAGTTTATTAACTTTTGAACAAAAAAAAGAAAAAGAACAAAAGAATTCTATTGCCAAAGCTAAGATTAAAAGACAAGAGCTTTTATCATTAATCAAAAGATTGGAAGAGAACGCTATAGAAGTAAATGAGGATGATTTATCATCTTTATTTTGGAAGCTTGAATTTGATGGTGATTGTGATTTCTGCCAAGTTTGTACTACATTATGTCCTAATGGAGTTTTAAGTACAATTGATGAAGAATCTGAAAAGAAAATTATGGCTAATCATAAATTATGTACGAACTGTGGTCTTTGTAAAGATGTTTGCTATAAGCAGCAAATTAATATTAAAAAAGACTTAAATCATAATTTAAATAATAGTGAACAAGAAGTGATAGTTGGACTAAAGAAGGTTTGTAATGAATGTCAAAAAGAGTTCTATACTGCTAAGCAAGATAAAAAAACATGTGTTTTTTGTGATAATTCAGAAGGGATTTTGTAAAAATAAAGGTATTTTGAATGAAGACAGTCAATTAATATCTTAATAATAGTTTGATTGATTAAAATTTAATTTTAAAGGATTTTGAAGAGGGGGATGATTATGAGTTTAGTGAGTATAAAGAAAGAAACGGAACCGTTAGTAAAACTTATTGAAGATAATCAAGATTTTTTAATTGATAGAATAATTTATTATGCAAAAAAACACGGTTATACTCAATATACTTCAACCCTCCGAGAAGCTTGGCGGATATCAATGAGTGGACTATCTAAAGAGCTTGTAGAATTTTTGAAGATAGATAATGAAGCGTCTGAATTGAATTTTAGAAAAAGAATTAATGATGGAAGAATAGAAGCTTTTACTATTTTGGAAGCGCAAAGACATCTTAAAAGAGGCCTTTCATTAAAAATGTTTCTTAGTTTAATTAAGTATTACAAGCAAAGTTATATCGATCTTATTATGCAATCTAATTTTCAAGAAATTGCTAAAAGTCAATATTATTTAATTATAGAACGTTTTTTTGATTATTTAGAAATTAAAATTATTGAAGAATGGGAAACTATTAATCAAAATGAGGAATTAGTTGAACTTCAAGCTGAAAATCGAAGATTAGTTAATGAAAAAAATAAATATTTAACCATTTTAGAAAGTGTTCCAGAACCGGTGATTTTAGTTAATAATGAAAATAAAATTAATAATGCTAATTCAGAGGCTTTAGATATACTTATAGATTTTCATGTTCCGGGTGAAACTTATTATAGTCAAAAATTGAGGGGAGAATCGCTGCCCTGGTTTGAGGAAGAATTGAATAAATTTGCTGCTAGTAATAGATCAGAAGCTAAATTTAGTAAGAATATTTATACTAAAAATGGTTTGAGATTTTTTGAAGTCAAATTCAAGAAGATGCTTGATGTTAGTGATAAATTTTCAGGAACTATAATCT
>Ga0208550_10013_pt1 | contig 58660 bp, 49 predicted proteins | sample Wag4S2014_12_3_FD_187356 | JGI IMG/M metagenome (GOLD analysis project Ga0208550, IMG submission 187356) | Deep subsurface shale carbon reservoir microbial communities from Ohio, USA - Utica-2 Time Series 2014_12_3 (SPAdes) (version 2) ... | reverse complement strand
TAATAATTCTTATTGTAATATGATTATTTATGAAAGTAATAATAAAGAAAGTAAAATTATAGAAATAAAATTTTTAAAAGATAATTGCACTTGGTTTTCACAAATTTATGAGTTAATTGATAGTAAAGGGAAATTAATTGGTAGGTTTAAGTACAAGTTAATTAAAAGAAGAGTTTGTTTATTTTATGATTCTAAAAAAGAATTAAGATTAAAAGCTAAATTAAAAGACAGTTTTTTATTTGATTTAATGGGAAATAGACCTGACTGGATTACACAATCAAAAGAATTTGAAATTTATAGAAAAGATAAAATGTTATTAGCAGAGTTAGAAAAAGTAAAAATAAAAACCCAAAAAGATAAAATGTATTGTTTGAATATAATCTCTGGAACGAGAGATACAATTAAAGAAGAAGTTATATTGTCTTTAGCTCTAATTTTAAATTTGAGATTCCCAAAAAGTATATTATTAAATTAAGGAAGGGAGAAATTATATGCAGGGAAAAAGCAGTAAATTAAATGATACGCAAGTAATAGAGTTAGGAAGAATTAATGATATTAATATTTCTTTAATAGTATTAGAAAATTCTACTAAAGTGATTGAATTTAATAACAATAAAGATTTTAAGCAATATATTGAACTTAAAGATTTTAATAAACTTATAAAGAATCTCGATATACAGAAGAAAAATAATAATTATATTTCTAACAAATTAATCAAAAAAGTCGCAGAGTATGTGATTAGTGATTCAATAGATGTAAATCAGTCAATAATTGAAGAGTTAGTTAAAGAATATGGAGAAAATAGTGTTAAAGTCTATTGTGTTAGTATAGGAATGGGCATGAATTTAATAACTTATGGAATAGGAGTTATAAAAGACCGTAGTAATAACGAGGAGTATGGTCAAGCTGTGATAAGTCAATTATCTTCTGCAGGAACATCGATGTTTATATATAGTGTTGGTTTGCAATTGTTGAGCACAATGGAAGTAGGTAGAATGCTTAGTAATCCATTAGGATTACTTGCGGCCACAGTATGTATAACATTTCTCTCTAATCGAGTAGGAGACGGAGTAAATTCTTTTATTGATCATTTATTCGAAAAAGTAGATAATACAATCCAGATTGATGATGCAACAGTTAGAATTACAGGAACAGAGAATAATTTAAATATTGCTGGAAGCATAGAAGATATTCAAAAAGCAAGGCAAATATTTGGGACAGGTTTTTTGCGAGAGATTACAAATAGTTTTAAAGTAAGATTTGATGATTCTAATGCCTTTAACTATAATTTAAGGACTAATGAATTAGAAATTATAGTAAACAGTAATAAATATAATCAATATGTAGAGGAAATTAGAGATAAGTTTCCTAATTGGTTTGAAAAATCCATTTGCGATAGTAAGATGACTATAATAGAGTCCAAAGGGAGAAGTACAGTTTCAGATAGTAGTAGAATTGCGGTGAATATTAATAACTTTTTTGTAAGGTCACGTGATTTTATTAAGAGTTTAAAATATAAAGATAAGACCTTAAAAAAGTGGGGTTATGATATTCCATACTTAATTAAGTTTAATAGTTGGTTAAAAGAAGATTATAGATTAAGCAGTGAATTAGAAAAGGAAGAGCCGAAACTTAAAAAAGATAGCTTTATTATTTTAAGTTCTAGAGAGAGTAAATTAGTTAAGGTACAAAATGATATACCTGCTTTAATAGTGCCAGAAGGTAATAAAGATATATTATATGGTACTGCTACGAATACTATTCAGAAGACGAATAAGGAAAATTACTTTAAATTTTTTACTGGTCATGGTAGTAATAGGGATTATAAAAAGAGTGATGGAAATGGTCAAATAAGCATTAATGGACAGCAGATTGGTCAAGATTTAGAAAGAATAGAGGTAGAAAAACGATTGTTTGAAGACCAAGGTGAATATTTTAAACGAATAACAATTAAAGAGAAATATAAAGAAAGTACTTTTAACGAAGGCGAATTGACTTATACTTATGACCTTGAAGAGGATTCTTTAACGATAGAATATGGAGCCATTGATAAGCTAGTTATTAAAGACTTTAAAAATAGTGATTATAATATATATCTAACGCGTAATTATCACACGTTAAAAGGTAGTTTAGATTGTGAAATTATAGATACTAAGATATATGAAATTAATAAAGAGCAGGAAGGGTTATTTGATTATCATTTAAACGAACATTATAGGTCTAATGGGGGTAAAGGGATTAAGATAGACGGTGAATTAATAGGAAGAGAGATGAACAAAGTAGGTGAATTGGATGATGACTATTTAGAGTATAGAGATGAGAATCAATGTTATTATCTTTTCAGTCCTAAAAAAGATCAGTTATTAATTCAGTATGGAGATCCTAAAGGGAGATTTATATTGATCGAAGACTTTGTAAATGGCGATTATGGGCTAGCTTTTGAAGGTAATCATGCTATTATGTATGGAAGTAAAGACAGAAATAAGTCAGAGACAGATGTTGGAAGTAAAGAATATAGATTTGGTAAGGCTTTTAAAAATAAAAGTACCCCTAATAATCGTTATATTTATAATGATTCAAATGGTAACGGAGAAATTTTAATTAATTTAGGTGATGTAAATGGAGATTATAATTTAGCTAAAATTACCTTTATTAAGGATAATTATATTGTTTATGGGAAAAAATGTATTGTGGGTTTTAGGAATAAAGATAAACAGTATATGACGATCTTATGTGAGTATGATATTGAGAATGATAATTTGATTATAAATTTTGGACCGTCAAATATGTGGAAAATAGAGATTGAAAATTTTGTAAATGGAGATTATGGAATTAACTTACCGATTAAAATAGATCTTATTTGTGGAAGTGCAGTTTAAAGGAGGTACGACGGAATGATTCAAGAATATGCAGTTAATAGTGATGAAAAGACTGTTAAAGATTACAGAAACGATAGTAAAGAAGTACAAGGAAAGAGTAAATTAAAGATAAATAATAATTTAATAGGAAAAAATATTAAATCAGTGGAAGATAAAGAACGGCTATTTAAAGATTCATATAAGAACAAGTATGTAAAAACATTGCAAAATAATCTGGTTATAACTTATTTAGATAGTGAATCGGAGATTCATAAACTAATGATTGATAACTTTCAAGAAGGCGATTATGGCCTATGGATAGAAAATGAAGCACCTTACTATCTAGAAGGAGATTCAATAATAAATAGTGCCACTGGTGACAAAGCGCCAAAGAGTAAAGTACTTGCAAAAGAAGAGAATAAATGGCTTAAAGAAGAAGAGCGGATTAAAGATGGCTTCTTATGGATCTATCCTAATGAGAAAATAGCTTGGCCAGAAGTTGAAGAAAAAAGTAATACAAAATCTATGGCAAATGATGCATCCAGTGCCAAGGTAACAGCTACCAAAGAAAGTACTATAAATAAAGTCCAAAACGATAAAAACAGCGAAAATGATTCTAGTAGTGCTAGTAGTAATCAAGCTCGACTTTATGTCTGTGACGGTGCAACATTACAATGCAACCAGGGAGATAAAAAGAGTAAATTTAAAGTGGTTGATATTCATAATGTCTATATTCAAGGTAAGCCGATGGCTACCAATCAAGATAGCAAACCGATGGTTAATATCAAGCCTTTCGGCAAATGTAAGAGTATGGCAAATCCTACGGTAGCAGTAGCCACTGCAGCTAATCATGGTAATTTAAAGAAAATGCCTTGCCAACCTAATATACCTGCGTCATGGCAAGGAGGAAAAAATGATGTAACAATAACCGGGATTCCAACTGTATTAGAGACTTCAAAATTAAACTGTGCCTACGCTGGAGTAATAAAAGTAGTCGATCCAGGGCAAGATTTAGTAACAGAATAGAAAAATTTGTTATATAGAAACTGCGATTAAACGAATCACTGACAACTATCACTGGTTCCTGTTACTTAATTTTGCAGCTAACGTACGGTTACAACTTAGTCACTTATGACTAATAATATTCACTTTAGTCTATGTAAGTTTGTGTCTTTAAGCTTATAAAAGTTTTAAATGTTTTTAACTATCAACTGTCAACTGTCAACTAATAACTCCCCTCCTTAGCAATTCCTAGCATTACCAACAAAAACAAAGCATAACATCTATAATTCAATTCAATCGGCATTAACAAAGCTTGCTTTCTAAAAGAGGGCGTGTTATAATGTGTAACGTCATTACACAAATATCCACTACAAGTGGACAGGGCAGGTGAGTCAAAAATTAACGAAATGAACGAATATTATGTAGTACATAAAGATATTCTACCTACGGCTATCATGAAGACGATAGAAGTTAAAAAGTTACTAAAATTAGGTGAAGTCGATAAGATTAATGAAGCTGTGGAAAGAGTAGGCTTAAGCAGAAGTGCATATTATAAGTATAAAGATCATGTGTTTCCTTTCTTAGAGGATAAACAGAAGAAGATAATCACTCTATCCTTACTTCTAAAGCATGAATCAGGAGTCTTATCACGAGTAATTAATAAGATTGCTGAAGTTAAAGGAAATGTATTAACGATTAATCAAGGTATCCCTTTACAAGGAATAGCCAATGCCACCATTACAATGGAAACAATGAGAATGGAAATAGATATAGACCAAGTAGTAGAACATATGAAGAAATTAGATGGAATTAAGAAAGTGGAGATCATAGCTCAAAATTTTAGATATTAATTATTATATCACCAAGGAGGAGTTAAGCATGGAGAAACCAGAGATTAAAGTAGGAATTTTAGGATTAGGAACTGTTGGTAGCGGAGTAGCTAAAATTTTATTAGGAAATAGTGAAAATATTAATCAAAAGATTAAGAATAAGTTAGAGTTAGTAAAAGTATTGGATAGAGATTTAACGAAAGGAGAAGAAGTAGGTCTTACTCCTGGAGTTATGACTGACAAACCTGAGGATGTATTAGAGAATGAAGAGATTGATATTGTTGTTGAAGTAATAGGTGGAGTTAATCCAGCTAAAGAATTTATTAGTAGAGCTTTGAAGGCTAAGAAACATGTTGTTACTGCTAATAAAGAAGTAATGGCTAAGCATGGTGATGAATTATTAGATTTAGCTGCGGAAAATGGTGTAGATTTATACTTTGAAGCTAGTGTCGGTGGTGGTATTCCGATTATTAGGTCCTTAAAAGAGTCTTTAACAGCTAATAGAGTAGAAGAGATGATGGGGATCGTTAATGGTACTACTAATTATATCTTAACTAAGATGGCGCAAGAGGATGTTGATTTTAATGAGGTATTAGCTGAAGCCCAGGAGAAAGGATATGCAGAGGCCGATCCAACTGCTGATGTAGAAGGTTATGATGCTGCTTATAAATTAGCTATATTGTCAGCAATTGCCTTTGAATCTAGAATTGATATAAATGACATATATTTAGAAGGAATTTCTGAAGTAACACAGAAAGATATTACATATGCTAAAGAATTAGGGTATGTTATTAAACTATTAGCGATTGGTAAAGAAGTCGATAATAAGATAGAGGCTAGAGTTCATCCAACAATGATTCCGAATGACCATCCTTTAGCAGCTGTAAATGATGTCTTTAATGCTGTCTTTGTTAAAGGCCATGCAGTTGGCGAGTTAATGTATTATGGTCAAGGGGCTGGTTCTTTACCAACAGGTAGTGCTATTGTTGCTGATGTGATAGATATAGCTCGTAATATCAATTATGGTGCTAATGGAAGAATAGCTTGTGGTTGTTCTAAAAATAAAGAATTAAAGCCAATGAGAGAGATTCATACTAAATTTTATATACGGTTAGAGGTTGCTGATAAGCCAGGAGTTTTAGCAGCAGTATCTAGTATTTTTGGTGAGAATGAAGTAAGTATTGAATCATTAATTCAAAAAGGAAAGACTAAGAATGCAGTGCCTTTAGTATTAGTTACTCATCAGGTAGCAGAAGGTAATTTACAAACAGCGTTAGATAAAATTAAAGAATTAGCAGAAGTTAAAGGGATTAATAGTATAATTAGAGTTGAAGGAGAAGAATGTTATTAAGATCTAATATAGAGAGAAGTGAATAGGGGGCAAGAGGATAATGGGATTAATCGTACAAAAATATGGTGGAACTTCTGTTGCCAATCCAGATAGGATTAAGAAAGTGGCTGAAAGAATAGTTAAGAGAAAGCGGGAGGGAGCTCAAGTAGTAGCAGTTGTTTCAGCTTTAGGAGATACTACTGATGAATTAATAGATTTATCTAAGCAGGTGACCGACCAACCTCCTAAACGAGAGTATGATATGTTAATTTCTACTGGAGAGCAGGTCTCTGTGGCTTTATTAGCGATGGCTATTAATGAGCTTGGTGAAGATGTTATCTCTTTAACTGGTTCGCAAGTAGGGATTATTACTGATGATATCCATACTAAGGCTAAAATTTTAAAGATAGATTCTACTCGGTTAGAAGAAGAGTTAACCAAAGATAAGATTGTAGTAGTAGCTGGATTTCAAGGAGTAACGATTAATAATGATATTACTACTTTAGGTCGTGGTGGTTCGGATACGACAGCAGTTGCTTTAGCGACTAAACTTGATGCTGATATTTGCGAGATTTATACGGATGTTGATGGGATATATACCGCTGACCCTAGAATCGTAGAGAATGCTGTAAAGTTAGCAGAGATTTCTTATGATGAAATGTTAGAGATGGCTAGTTTAGGAGCTCAAGTTTTACAGCCAAGGTCAGTAGAATTTGCTAAACAGTATAATATTAATTTAGCTGTTCGGTCAAGCTTTAATTATGAGCCGGGAACACATGTTAAGGAGGTGGGTGATTTGGAAAAAGATAGAGTCGTAAGTGGGGTTGCTTGTAATACTGACGAAGTTAAGATTTCTTTGATTGGAGTACCTGATAGACCAGGTATTGCTTCACATATCTTCAATACTTTGGCCAATGCTAGTATTAATGTTGATATGATTATTCAGAATGTACATCGTGGTGAAGTAAATGATATTACTTTTACTATTAATGCTGAAGATTTAGACCAAGCTAAGGTTATTTTAAGAGAAATTCAGACTGAATTAACGATAGAAGACATTATCTTTGATTCAGAAGTAGCTAAGGTATCGATTGTAGGAGCAGGAATGGTTACTAATCCAGGGGTAGCGGCTAGTATGTTTGAGTCATTAGCCGATACTGATATTAATATCGAAATGATCAGTACTTCTGAGATTAAAGTTTCTTGCTTAATAGATGAAGCTAGAGCTCAAGAAGCAGTACAAGCAATCCATGATAAGTTTGAACTAGATGTTGCAGAAAAAACAAGTGGTAGCGATGCATAGAGTTAAAGTTCCAGCCACTACAGCCAATTTAGGACCTGGTTTTGATATCTTAGGCATGGCTTTGAATTTTCATAATATAATTGAAGCTGAAGAGATAGAGGAAGGCTTAGAGATAGAAGTAGAGGGATTAGGGCAAGAGGAGCTTCCGGATAATGAAGAGAATCTTGTCTATCAAGCTATGGAGTATCTGTTCTCTAAGACTGATTATTCGCCAACGGGATTGAGCATTAAATTAATTAATCAAGTTCCTCTCTCAAGGGGCTTAGGAAGTAGTGCGACGGTGATTGTAGGTGGATTAGTTCTAGCTAATCATTTAGCTGGAGGTCCTTTTTCTAAGGATCAGATATTAAATTTTGCTATTGATATAGAGGGGCACCCGGATAATGTCGCTCCGGCTTTATTAGGTGGTGTAGTAATTTCAGTAATGCCAGAAGGAAAAGAAGTAATTTATAAAAAGTTGGATGCTCCAGAGTTGAAGACAGTGGTTGGAATTCCCGATTTTAAGTTATCGACAACTGAAGCAAGAGAGGTCCTGCCGGCACAAGTAACCTTTAATGATGCTATCTTTAATTGTAGCCGGATTGCTTTATTAATAGGAGCTTTAATGAGTAAAGATTATGAATTATTAGCTACTTGCTTTGAGGATAGACTCCATCAGTCTTATCGTCAAGACTTGGTCCCGGGAATGGAGTCAGTTATTAAGCGGACAAAAGATGCTGGAGCTTTGGCTGTAGCTCTTAGTGGTGCTGGGCCTTCAATTGTTGCTCTTACTTTAGATGCAGAAGAGAAGGTTGGACAAACAATGGTTCAGACCTTTGCTCAACATGGTATTGCAGCTGATTATAGAATTACTGAACCGGCTGTAGATGGAGTAATCATTGAAAAGTAAAAATAGTTAAAATTATTCTTGCATTTGCAGGAAAAGTGTTGCCCTCTGTTGAAATAAATTAAAAGAAAGAGAAAAGTTTCACTAAAAAGTTTTAATGAAAATAGGGGGTTAAAAAATTATGAAATTAAAGATGAATATTATCTTATGTTTAGTCATGTTATTAGTAGTAATGAGCTTTACACCTGCTTTTGCTGCTCAAAAGTATGGAGCGAGAGCTTATGGAATGGGTGGAGCCTTTACTGCGGTAGCTGATGATTCTACGGCAATCTATTGGAATCCAGCCGGTTTAGTACAGAGCGGATTGGTAGGGATGCAATTTGGAGTTGGTAGTAATCCTGACCAAGAATTTATCAGTGATGCTCAAGATGTATTGGATGCTAGCAGTAAGCTTGAACAGTTTAATAAATTGGATCAATTAAAAGATACTGAAATGAGTTTTGATTTAATGGCGACTGGTAACTTTAAAAAAATAGGTTTAGGAGTTTTAGCTACGAATGATTTTACTTATAATAAACCTAAATTAACAAATATGGCAATTGGACAAGGAGTAGCTTCTTGGGGGGTTAATTTATTAGAACCGCCATTGAATATTGGAGCTTTTTCTATGGGCTTTAATGTAAAGGGATTGTGGAGTCAATATGATAGCGTTGAACAAAATTTAAGTTATGACCCTACTGACCCTAATAGTGCTCCTACTATCGAAGGAAGTGCAACGGCTAAAGGATATGGTGTAGACTTTGGAGCTTTGGCTAAGGTTACGGATATGGTTAATCTAGGCTTAAGTATTAAAAATGTAACTTCAACTTTAGATTGGGAATGGGATTCTGCTACTAAAACTGCTGATTTAGAAGAGTCTTTACCACGGACTGTAACTGTTGGAGCAGCAGTAAAGTTACCTTATCCACTAGCAGCGACTGTAGCTGCTGATATCGAGAGTCCTGAGAACGGTGAGGATATCTATCACTTTGGTATTGAAAAGAATATTCTTTTTAACGGTCTATCCTTAAGAGGTGGAATGTATAAGCCAGCAAGTGGTGGCGATGAAGTTATTACTGGTGGTTTAGGACTTAATCTTGCTGCTTTGCATGCTAATTTAGCCATGGATAGTAATGATTATGCTAGCTTATCAGTTAATCTTAATTTCTAAAGATGATTAACTAGAGTTCTTCTTGACAAGTAATTATTTAGATGTTATACTTAGTGAAAATTAAAGTTGAATATTCGCAGTAAATTCTCTTATCAAGAGTGGCGGAGGGACTGGCCCGATGAAGCCCGGCAACCGGTATTCGTTAAGAATACAATGGTGCCAAATCCTGCAATCTAACAAGATTGGGAGATGAGAGAAGAGGGAAAGTATATAAAACCTCTTCTCAACACGAGAAGAGGTTTTTCTTATGAAAAGATTATATAGAACTGAGGAGGAGAGTAGAAGATGAAATTAGAGGTTTTAGCGAGGTTAGAGAAAGAAGTATTATTATTAGATGGGGCAATGGGGACTAGACTGCAGGAAGCAGGTTTAGGAACTGATACAGCTCCGGAAGCTTGGAATTTAGAAAGACCAGAAATCATTAGAAAGATACATAGTGATTATTTAGCAGCTGGGAGTCAGATAGTACAGACTAATACTTTTGGTGCTAATCGTCTAAAATTAAGTGATTATGGTTTAGAAAAGAAGGTTAATGAGATTAACAAGCAAGCAGTAAAGCTAGCTCAAGAAGTAGGAAGAGATAATTATATTGCTGGTTCAGTAGGACCTTTCGGTAAGTTTTTAACTCCAGTTGGCAATATAACTTTTGAAGAGGCGGTTGATATCTTCAAAGAACAGATCAGTGCTTTGGTAGAAGCAGGAGTGGATCTAATTAGTTTAGAGACGATGAGTAGTTTAAAAGAGTTAAAAGCAGCAGTTGTAGCAGCTAAAGAGGTTACTGAAGAAGTACCGGTTATAACCCAGATGACATTTAATCAAAATCTGAGGACTTTGAGCGGAACGACTCCCCAAGTAGCAGCGGTAGTATTAGATGCGTTAGGAGCAGATATAATTGGAGCTAACTGTAGTTTAGGGCCAGGAGGATTACTAAAAATAGTCCAAGAGTTAAACCAAGTTACGGATAAGCCTTTAATTGTGCAGCCTAATGCGGGTCTACCTAAAGTGGTGGATGGAGAGACAGTATATCCTGAAACTCCTTCGGAAATGGTTACATATATTGAAAAGTTTATAGAAGAAGGGGTTCGGATTGTTGGTGGTTGTTGTGGAACTACGCCAGAACATATTAAAGCTTTTGCTCAACAGTTAGATGGGGTTAACCCTAAGTTATCTAAATCAATAAAGAAGTTTAGGTTAGCCAGTAGGTCACAATTAGTAGAACTGTCCGACCAAGACGAAAGTCTATTAATTGGAGAGCGAATTAATCCTAGTGGAAGAGAGAAGTTAACCGAAGAATTAAAGAATGGCAAATTAAATATAACTCAGCAAGAGATTAGTGACCAAGTTGCAGCTGGGGCTAGAGTATTAGATATAAATGTTGGGGGCGCTGGAATTGATGAAGTGGAGATGATGCAAAAAGTAGTAGAGAAGGTTCAGAATACTACTCAGGTTCCAGTAGCAATCGATACTACTGACCCAGAAGTATTAGAAGCAGGATTGAAATCCTTTGCCGGGAAGGCACTGATTAATTCAGTAACCGGTGAGCAGGAGAGTTTAGATAGAGTATTACCAGTAGCGAAGAAGTATGGTGCCTCGCTTATCTGCTTAACTTTAGATGAAGATGGAATTCCAAGTACAGCCAAAGGGCGATTGGAGGTAGCCAAAAAGATTAAAGAAGAAGCTGTGGAATATGGGATTGCACCTGAAAATCTTCTAATCGATACATTAGTCTTAACTGCTAGTACGAAGCAAGAAGAAGTGGTAGAGACCTTAAAAGCGATTAAATTAGTCAAGGAAGAGTTAGGCTTAAAGACTGTCTTAGGAGTAAGTAATGTTTCTTACGGTCTGCCTAGTAAACCACTTTTAAACCGTACCTTTTTAGCAATGGCTTTAGGATATGGATTGGATGCCTACATAGTAGATCCACTAGACGAAGATCTACAACAGACTATTTCAGCAGCAGATTTATTAACTAATCGTGATCAAAATGCTAAAAATTATATAGCGGATTTAGACCCTAATCAAAAAGATGGTACTCAAGATAAAAAGGTCAAATCTATCGTTAAGGAAGATGAGAATACTTCTTTGGGAAGGATAGAGGAAGCTGTTTTGAAAGGACAGAAAGAAGATATAGTTGCATTAATTAAAGATGTCTTAGAAGATTATTCTCCAGAAAAAATAATGAATCAAGCTTTAATTCCTGGTATCAAAGCAGTGGGTGAGAAGTATGAATCCGGTGAATATTTTTTACCACAGTTAATGGCAGCTGCGGAAAGTATGCAAGAAGGTTTTAAGTATTTGAAGGACCAATTAGAGTTTGATGCCGAGACTTCTTCGGCAGGAAAAGTATTATTAGCTACTGTTAAAGGTGATGTACATGATATCGGTAAGAATATCGTTAAAGTAGTCTTAGAGAATCATGGTTTTGAAGTTTTAGACTTAGGTAAGGATGTACCAGCAGAAGAGATTATTGCTGAAGCTAAAGCGAATGAAGTTGATGTAATTGGACTTAGTGCGTTAATGACTACTACTATGTTAGAGATGGAAAGAGTAGTTGAATTATTAGCCAAAGAAGAATTAGCAATTAAGGTTATTTTAGGAGGAGCAGTAGTTGACCAAGAGTATGCTAACAATATAGGTGCTGATGGGTATGCCGCTGATGCTATAACAGCAGTAAGGAAGATAGAAAAACTGATAAATTAATTATGTTTAAAGTGTAACAGCATCTAAAAAATTAGATTTCAAGTATAATCAATTGGCTATGCAATAGCTTTAGATTATAGTTAAAATGGTGATAATTGAGATGAAAAATATTTAAAGAAATGTGAACTATTGTAGGTATGAGGTTCATTTGACTTATAATATACTAGGAAAAGTAGAAGGGATGATAGAATAGATGAGTAGTAATAGAAGAGATGATTTCTTAAATCAAGATGACCTATTAATTACAGTAGAGGTTAATCCACCGAAAGGAATAGAATTAGAAGGGAAGATTAAGCAATTGTCAAAATTAAGTAATAGAGTAGCAGCAGTAAATGTAACTGATAATCCGATGGCTAATTTGGCTTTTAATGCTACTATATTTGCCCATCATATTCAAGAGGAATTAGATTTAACTGCAATCTCTCATTTAACTTGTAGAGATAAAAACTTGTTAGGGCTTCAATCAGATTTATTGGCGGCAAATACTTTAGGAGTAGATAACTTTTTAGTATTAACTGGCGATGATCCGAAGAATGGTGATCATCCAGATGCAACAGGAGTCTTTGATTTGGATTCAGTCGGATTAGTAGAATTAATTACTAGGTTGAATGAAGGGTTTGATGCTCAAGGGAATTCGTTAACTGGGAGACCAAAGATAAATCCGGGAGTGGCTGTCAATCCTACTGCTGACAATTTATCTGTAGAGATTAAAAGATTAAATGAAAAAGTTGAGGCTGGAGCTAAATTTATTCAAACTCAACCAGTCTATGATGTAGATAGTCTATTTAGATTTTTAGATTATTTAGGGGAGATTGAAATTCCTATTTTGGTTGGGATTTTGCCTTTGAAAAATGAGGGAATGGCAGATTATTTTAATAAAAATGTTCCCGGGATTAAGATTTCAAAAGAGATCTTAGCAAGAATGAGAGGAGCGGGATTAGAAGAAGGTATAAGAATCTGTCAAGAGTTAGTAACCCAGATTAAAGATGACGTAGATGGTATTCATATTATGCCGGTTGGTGGTATAGAAACAGCAAATCAGATTATTGCTGCTTAATAGTAAGCAAAAATAGTCCCTTGGATAAAGGGACTATTTTAAACTTCCTTAATATTTATTCTTAATTTAGGTAAAATAATTAAGGAGAGTTGTAATTAAGGGAGGGCTAGCAGTAATGAAGATCTGTGATTATGATATTTCTGGAGTTACTTGTGATTCAAGAAAAGTTAACCCCGGATATGCTTTTGTTGCTATTAATGGCTATCAAGATGATGGGAATAAATATATAATAGATGCTATTCAAAGAGGAGCAAAGGTAATCTATACTGAAGAAGTAGCTGAGTTGAAGATAGATGAATTAAAAGTGCCAATAATCAAAGTCAATAATGCTCGTGAAACTTTAGCTAAGTTAGCTGATGAGTTTTATGATTCACCTTCTCAAAAGTTAAAATTAGTTGGAGTGACAGGTACTAATGGTAAGACGACTACAACTCATTTGATAGAGTCATTATTTGCAACCAATGATTTTGAGACAGGCTTAATTGGAACTGTTAAGACTAAGGTTGGTGATGAAGTTGAGGAAGCTACATTAACGACGCCAGGGGCAGTTGAGATTAATAATTTTTTAGGAAAGATGGTAAATAAGAATGTAGATATTGCAGCTATGGAAGTATCATCTCATGGGCTAAAGTTAAATAGAGTAGATGGGTTGGACTTTGATATAGTAGTCCATACTAATATAACAAGAGATCATTTAGATTTACATAATGACTTTGAAGATTATCTATTAACTAAGAAAGAACTTTTCAAGCAATGTACTGACGATAAGATGGCTTTGATTAATATAGATGATCCGTATGCTAGTAGAATTATCGAAGATATTTCGCCAAAAATTATTACTTATGGCTTTAGCAAAGAAGCCCAAGTAAGAGCCATCGATGTTCAATATAGTACCGAAGGTAGTAGATTTACAGTTGTAATTCAGAAGCAGCTCAATGATATGAATGATAGAGTGATTCAACCACAAAGATTCAAAGTAGACCTGAAATTGCTAGGAAAACATAATATATATAATGCTTTAGCTACTATAATTATTGGTTTACTTCATCGATTAGAGAAGAGGAAGATTCAAGAAGGCTTGAGAAGATTCAAGCCTTTTTTTAGAAGATTAGAGGTTATTTATAATGATGATTTCACTATTATAGATGATTGTGCTCATAATCCTGGTAATTACAAGGCTATCTTTGAAACTGTTAAAGAGTTAGACTATAATAATTTATATATCATCAATGCTATTCGTGGTAATCGGGGTCTAACTGTAAATAAAGAGAATGCCGAAATAATAAGTGAATACATTCCTAAACTAAATACTACTAAACTATACATAACTAGTTGTAAAAAACTAGCTAATAAGTATGATATAGTTGCAGATGAAGAGAGAGAATTATTTATCAAAACTTTAAGTAATAATGGAATCGAATTAAAATATTTTAATAGATTACAACCGTGCTTGTACGAAACAATAGAACAAGTGGGCGATAATGACTTAGTACTATTAATCGGTGCTCATGCTATGGATACTGCATCGGAACGTATTCTGAATATGATTAAAGATTATCATTAAAAGATTTAAATAATTATTATATTTATAGTCTCTAGATAGAGATGCGATGATTATGTTCACCGGCAAAGAACATATTTGTTATCTGATAATAAGTCCGTTTAAAGGACTCAACCTCTGACTTTTTTAAGTTGGCCTTGATGAACAGATGATTATTGCCTTCCTTATCTTTTTCGTGAGTGAGAAATACTTTATTAGTGCCATATTTTTGTTGTAGAATATTTAATGTTTTGGTTAGAGCTGTTTGATAAGTGCCGATTTTAGAAAAACGATATTTGCTGATTCTTCTTTTAACCCACATAAGTTATTCCCCCTTTTAAATTATAAGTGTTATTTAATATATTTAGAGATACACAACTAAAATCCCTCCATAATATGTAAATTATTATAAAAAATAGTTATAATTGTATTTAAAAGCAACCTACTTTCTAAGACTATTCAAATAAAGAAGGAGAATTATTTCTTTTCTATAAATAATATTGATAGTAAATTCAATTTTGATTATAAACTTTAGGGAGGAAAAATCATGAGCAATTATAAAGGGAAATTAAATCGACAATTTCCAGCTAAGATAAGTACAACTGCATTTACATCAATTTATATTTTACATCTATTAAAGAATAATAAGAAGATGTATGGGCAGAAAATTTTGGATACTATTAATGACCAAATGGATGCTCGGTGGCAGCCATCAAGAGGTATGGTATATCCGCTTTTGCGAGAGATGGAGAAGGAAGGATATTTAGAAAGTTGGTGGTCTGAACCTGATAAACGGTCGATTAGATATTATCGATTGACTGAAAAGGGAGGAGACCATTTAGAGAAGATGAAGATAAAATATAAAAGTTCATTTAGAGAAGCAAAAAAGATTGTTGAAACTGCTATAGAAGAGATTTATGAAGGCAATATTTAAAAAAGAGAATGAGGAGTTAACTGCTTTTAATTAATAAACCATTGCTAATTCCGTTCAATTCATATCTAAAACAGTAGTCCAAAGTTTTTAGGATATTAGGTTTTAAATCAACCCAAATAATTTCTGTTCCTAAATAAGGGTCTTGATAGTCATAATGCCTATGAATTAACCTAATCGTATAGTCTATTAATTCCCGTTTAATATTTATCTGTTTGGGTCTATAACCTTCTTTTTCAAAGGCAATCTTTGCTATAGCTAACTCCTCTAAAAGCTTAAATCTGTTATTATATCTTTGGTAAGTTTCTCGTTTAATAGGAATTGGTAAAAGTGGCAAAGCATTACGAGTAGTATAACAGATATTAGGTCTTATCTTATATTCGAAAAGTTCGACCTCAGAATTTAAGTGGATATCTTCAATATCTTTACGAAAATACTTATAACCTAATTCTTTCTCATCTTTAAATTTTCTAATCAGTTTATGAAAATTCAAATTATTTTCTGCCATGTATTTAGACACAATAACCTTTCCCATGTTTTGTCACTTCCTTCTATATATATTATTTACTAATCTTTCCAGTTGTGATAATAGTTTGTATTTTATTTTGATAATAATGATGCCGAAGAATCATGAAGATTCTAGATAGATAGTATATTTTAAAAGAAAAAAGAGATAATATCTTATAAAGAGAGTTAAAATTATAATTTTAACTCTCTTTAACTTGTTTTTAGTGATTAATTAAGGTTTAAATCAAGGTATAGCTATATTCTATCTCCTTATCATTAATAGTGTTGTCAATTATTGACTAATTATACAGGTGCTCTATATTAAATTTAAAATATTCTTTTATCTGATAAGGAGTGTTTATTTTATGTTAAAAGAAATCTATATTATGTTTGGAAGAACGGTCTTTATCTATATCTTTACTTTATTAGCAGTTAGAGTTATGGGCAAGAGAGAGATAGGTGAGTTGACTCCTTTTGACTTAGTTGTTTCATTGATGATAGCAGAACTAGGAGTAATCTTAATTGAAGATCATCAAGCACCACTTATTCATGCTATTGTCCCTATACTCTCATTAAGTGCTTTTCAACTTATTATCTCTTTTTTATCTCTTAAGAGCGAAAAAATGAGAAAATTATTAAATGGTAGCCCTAGTATTTTAATTAAAAATGGTGAGATTGTAGAGGATGAGATGAAAAATTCCAGATATAATATTCATGACTTAATGGCTCAATTACGAGAGAGCGGTACCTTTAATATTGCTGATGTTGAATTTGCTATTCTAGAGACTTCAGGCACCTTGACAGTAATGCCAAAATCACAAAAACGAGGTATTACTCCCGAAGATTTAGATTTAGATACTGATTATGAAGGGATACCAGCTATTGTTATTAATGATGGTAAGATTAATCATAAAAATTTAAAAAAGCTAGACTTAAATGAAGAATGGTTAATGAGCGAATTAAAGAAACAAGGGGTTACTAAGATTAAAGATGTTTTATTAGCTACTTTAGATACTACTGGTGAGCTATACGTAACGACTAAGAATGCTAAGGAATTAACTAAACGAATTATGGATTCGATTCCTGATTCTTTCCATTAATGAAAATTTCTATTTTGATTAATTTCTTAAAGATAGGAAATACTAAAGAGTAAATATTAAAGGGAGGAATCAGGAATGGCTAAAAATAAAATTCCACCAACTAAAGAACTTAATAAAGAGACTATTGAAATTGTAGAGGCTTTTAACCCCGATGATATGGAATTTGGTGAGGATATTAGTATTGACGATATTGAAATGGCTGAAGATATAAGTCCAGATGATTTTGATATTCATGATGAGGCACCAGAGATAAAAACTAAGAAGAAAGATTAAACTTAAGGGGGCTATATTATAGCCCCTTTTTTAATTATAATACAGAATGAAAGGCAAAGTGTCACTTTAAAAGGGATTAATCTAGATATTTATTGAATAAATTAAGTGGTATTTATCACATTAATAAATTCTTCAGTCTTGTGTTTAAAATTTTTCAATAGATTTTCTGATAATAGGTTATAATCAGTTGGTAATATTAATAATTCTTGAGCTATAATTTTGATTAAACGATTAGTATAATATTCTTGATAGATAGTTTTATTATTTAACCCTTTTAATAGCTTACTAAAAGGATATAAAAAATTTATTAGATATAGTAATAATCTCTGTAAGGTTATTTCTATGTTTTTATTTGGTGAGTTTTTTAAGATGAATTCCTTATTTAATAATAATTTTAATTCTAATTGTAATAAGTCATATAATTGCCAGGGAACTGGCAATTTTTCTATTTGTTGATTATGATTTAATTTATTTTGGTATTTATTTAATTCTTTCTTAACTCTATTTAGTTGCTCGTCTACTTCCAAATAGAGTTTTTTTAGACTAGGGCTATATTTACGGTTAATCTCTGTCTGATTAGAAAGGCTATGGTTAGTCCTTTGAACAAGAGACTTATTTGGTGCAATTGTTTTATTAGTAGTATTAGGATTATCATTATTTTTTTGAGTAGTCTTTGATATAGTTGAATTAGAGAAGGATAAGTCTTCTAAATTTTGAGCAATTTGCGATAAAGGATTAATGATAGTACTAAAGATGGTTAATGACTTATCAAAGCTGACTTCTTTAGCTTGTTGATGAAAATGTAAGCCGTCTAAAGTGAGCAGTAACTCGTTTAGTTTCTGTTCAATAGTTATTAAAGAATTAATAAATTCAGTCTTTATAGTCATAGTTGTAGCAGAGGTCTTAATGATTTTATCTAAAACTTTAATAATTCTAGCTAGTGGTTGGTAGAATTTTATAACCTTATCTAATTTAGACTGGAAATTATGAATTAGTAATTCACTTAATCTTAGTTGTTTAGGTAATAAATCTATTACCTTTATTAAGTGATTAAGAATATTAGTAAACTTTAACTTTAAGTCTTCTTTATCAAATTGTCGATCAGTAATTGTTTTTAAAATTTTTAATTGATCCGGAAAATCGGTTGTTAGACGCTTTAAATTAGTTTTATATTGGTCAAGAGGTTTTAGTTGGTTATTTGGATGGTAACCATGAATTAATAAGTCCAGACTTATATCAAATAAGTCGCCGATTTGGACAATCGTTTTAATTTTAGGTTTGACTTTATTATTAATAATTTTATTAAAAGTTGAAAGACTGACGATGGATTCTTTTAAGTCTTTAGTATTTAGCTTAAGTTCTTTATGAATATATTTAATTCGTTTGTTATAATTGGTTAAGTTTTTTAGTTCTTCTTTGATGACTGAATTAAATTTAGGATTACGATAGATTAATCTCCCTTTAAGAGCTAAGTCTAAACTACAATCTAGATAATTAGTTAATTTTAAGAATGTTTCTAACTGCAAATTAGTGTTGTTATTTTCAAAGCGTGAAAGAGTAGAAGCGTGAGTATTAATTTCTTTAGCCAGAGCTGTTAATGAGTAATCTCTATTGGAAGAAGCCATTAGCTTTTTTCTAATAAATTTAATACGTGCTCCTGGATTCAATTGATAATAAAAAGTCTCAGTTTCTTTTTTTGAAAAGTTATTTACAACTTGATTCATTTTTACACCTCAATTTTGTGTTTAAGCAAATTTGCTTAATCTCTCAAAAACAAACCTTTATTTCTTATTTGCAATTTATTTTTAACAAACACAAACTACCTTATACTTCTAATCTATGCAGGAAATTTAATTATTATGTAGTATATTAATAAATAGAAATCCTAATTTTGGTATTGAAGTTAAGAGGTGAGAGTAATGAAAGGTGGAAAATTAATTTTAAATATTAAATCGATATCAGAGTTAGATAAGGTGGAACTTGTGTTTGCAGGAGAAGATGATTTCTCTGGGCAATTAGATCACTTCTGTTTACAGGATATATGTAGTAGTATAAAGAAAGCATTTTTATTAAAAAATTTTAATGAAGTAATAATTAATTCGTTAAACTTTGATCAAGTTAGTGTTGATGATGATTCACTTACAACTCTAGAAGGTCGTAAAGATTATATCTATAAAGTAATAGATGATTTAGCTAATTTAGTAAATGAACTTCATATCGATATTGAATTAGATTTGGAGTTATCAGATGAAATCATTGATGATATCTTTTCGGACTCTGGTTATTATCTTGATTATTTAAATTGTCCAAGCATAGTTAATTATGAGGAGTAACTAATCCAAAGGGATGTGGATAAGTTGTGGGATAAATAGCTATTTTTATTATCATTAAAGCAAAAAATAATATTCGTAAAAACAATAAGCTAATTAATCAAATTGCATTTAAGAATTGAAACGGTAATAATTGCAAAGGAAGAAGAGTAATGAACGCAAAGCCAATCAATAATAAACGCAAAATAAAAAAGCCCCTGATTTAGGAGCTTTGGAGATGATATTAGATTCTAGTTAAGATTATAGTCTCTAATAAGCCAATAATTAAGGCTGCTAGAAAAGTACCATAACCTAATCCAGTAAAGAAAGTAAGAATTATAGTGGCTACAATAAAATTTACTATCCCCCTAATAATAGGAGCAGTGCCTTCATCTAAGATAAATTTGACTAGATAATTAGCAATAGAGATCATTAAAGAGACTAAAATTAGATTTAATACAGCTAAAGAGTTAAAAGTAGTACTGATAAATCCAATAAACAGCATTAAGATAGCAACAATTCCAAATCTAATAATTAATGTTCTCATTTATATCACCGTCCTTATCTTTTAAGATAGCCAAAATTAATTTTAAATATAAGCATATTTATGTGAATTAAAATATTAGGTTATAAATAATATTAGTTTGGTTAATATATTATTAAAGATAAAGATAAGAGGTGAAGATAATGGCAGAAATTGAATGTCATGTAGTCAACTGTGTCCACCAATTAGAAGAAGAGTGTACATTAGATAAGATTAAAGTTTATTGTGATGATAATAGTCCTTATACTACAAGGGCAGAAGGTACTAAATGTCGCAGTTTTAGAAGAGAATAATAGTTGAATCAGTACTGACTTTGAGTCAGTACTTTTTTTGACAAGACCCTAGTAATCTGCTATAATATGAGTTACTATGGGTTAGGTTGTGAAAAAAATATTAAGGAGGAGTAGTGAGTATGAGATTGAGAAAAAAAGGAGTAACGATGTCTTTAATCTTGTTAGTAGTAGTAGGTTTAATTGTTGTTGGTTGTTCATCAGGAAATAATAATGCAGCAGACCAGCAAAAAGAGGAGAAGCAATTTTTGTCGATTGCTACTGGAGGAACGTCTGGAACATATTATCCAATAGGTGGAGCGATAGCTAAAATTATTAATGAAGAAGTTACTAACGTAAGTGCTTCAGCTCAGTCAACAGGTGCTTCGGTAACTAATAGTCGCTTGATTGGTAAGAAGCAGGTAGAGTTAGCAATTCTACAGAATGATATTGCCAGTTATGCTGTTAATGGTAAGAATAAGTTTGAAGGTAAGCCAATTACAAATATGCAAGGAGTTGCTACTTTATATCCAGAAATCATCCAAGTTGTAGTTCGTGATGAAGCAAATATTACTGATATTAAAGATTTAAAAGGAAAAAGAGTAGCGGTTGGAGCTCCAGGCAGTGGAGTAGAAGCAAATGCTAAGCAGATTTTGAATACTTTTGGTATTACTTATGATGATATAGAAGAAGACTTTCTTTCTTTTGCTGAAGCAGCAGGAAGGTTAAAGAACCGTCAAATAGATGCTGTCTTCTTAACAGCAGGTGTGCCTACAGCAGCAGTGATGGATGTTGCCGCTACTCAGAATATCGATTTAATGAACTTTACTGATGAACAGATTAAAGAGTTAAATTCCAAGTATTCTTATTTAACTAAAGTTGAAGTTCCAGCTAATACTTATAATGGTCAAGAGGAAGAAGTGCAGACTATTGCTCTAAAGGCTACATTAGTAGTACAGAAGAGCTTGTCGAAAGAATTAGTATATGATATTACTAAGGCAATCTTTGAGAATAGAGATGTTTTAATTGCAGCTCATAAGCGAGCTAAAGATATTAAGGTTGAGAATGCACAGGACGGAATGACTATTCCACTCCATCCAGGAGCTAAAAAATACTTTGAAGAAGTAAAATAAATCATAGCTCTAACATTTACTAAAGTAATGGGAGGAGGATTTCCGGGCATTATTAATAATGCCCGGTTATCATTTTATGCGTAATAATAATTTGTTTATGATTATTTTAATTATAGTTTTGGTAATAAGTAGTCTTTTGATAGTTAATTCTAAATGGCTAGTAATTAAGGAATCAGAAAGTGGTAAGGTAATTTGGCAGCAGCCAGGTCAAGGTACTGTTAAGTTTGCTATTAAGTATTTGCATTCAGTGGAGCGAACGCCAGTTTGGGAATACTTTGCAGTTAAAGATGATAAGTTATATTTGACCGGGACTAAATATGAATCTTATGGTGCAGGGTTACCATTTTTAAAGCAACATACTTATGTTATAGAGGATGATAAATTTGAAATTAAAAATATCGATAAAGAGCTAAATTTAATTCCCCTACGAGTTAGTGATTATGCATTGCATAGGTTCATAATTAATAAACAAGAGTATAAATTATACCAGATGACAGAACCTCAGAATTTAGTAATAATAAAAGTTAAAGAAAAGAGTTTATTGGCTTTATTAAAATATAAATTACTCAATTGATTACAAAGGAGGTAATAAAATGGCTGAAGCAGACAAGAAAACACAAGATACATCGAAGCTATTAAAAGAGTTTGATACTACTAGTAATTTCAGAAATTATACAGGAATTATGGCTATTATTATTACTATTATTGCTGTTGGGATGTCTCTGTTCCATCTTTATACCGCTGGTTTTGGAGTTTTATTGGCTCTAAAACAAAGGGCAGTACATTTAGGCTTTCTTTTAGTCTTAATCTTTTTATTATATCCTGCTAAGAAGAAGTGGATGGATAACAAAAAATTATTATTTATCGATTATATTCTGGCTATTTTAGGGGCAGTAGTTACTAGTTATATTTTAATTAATTATATGGAGTTAGTTAGAAGAGCAGGAATCTATACTAATGTAGATGAAATTATGGCTGGTATTGCTATTATTTTAGTACTGGAAGCAACTAGACGAGTAATTGGTTGGGAGTTACCACTTATTTCTTCTATTTTCTTGATATATGCTTATTTTGGTCCACAAATGCCAGGGATGTTAGCTCATAGAGGTTTTTCTCTTTCAAGACTTACGACTTATATGTTCTTTACTACTGAAGGAATCTTCGGAATTCCTCTCGGGGTTTCGGCGACTTATGTCTTTTTATTCTTATTATTAGGAGCTTTTGCTAAACGAACTGGATTAGGTGAACTCTTTATCGATTTAGCAATTGCTTTGACCGGTAAAACTACTGGTGGACCAGCAAAGGCTGCTGTAGTTTCTAGTGGTTTAATGGGTTCTATTTCAGGAAGTTCAGTAGCAAATACGGTAACTACTGGTTCATTTACTATTCCGTTGATGCAGAATGTTGGTTATAAACCACGGTTTGCTGCAGCTGTAGAGGCATCAGCTTCTACTGGAGGACAGATCATGCCACCGATTATGGGGGCGGCAGCATTTATTATGTCTGAATTTATTGGTGTCCCATATATGACTATCGCTAAGGCAGCAATCTTACCAGCGCTCTTATACTATTTATCTGTAGGTTTAATGGTTCATTTTGAGGCTAAGAAGTTAGGACTAAGCGGTATGAGCAAGGACCGAATTCCTAAAGTTATGGATATTTTGAAGACACGAGGACATATGTTAATTCCTCTAGCTGCTATCTTCTATTATCTATTCCAAGGTTATACTCCACTTAGAGCAGCTTTTGTAGGTATAGTTTTAGCTTTCGGTTTGAGTTTTTTACGTAAAGATACAAGAATGAGTTTAAAAGACGTGATTATAACATTAGAAGAAGGTGCTCGAAGTGCATTAGGAGTAGCGGCGGCCTGTGCTTGTGTTGGGTTTATTGTTGGAGTTACGACTCTAACCGGTTTAGGATTAAAATTTACGACAATTACTGTTGCTTTAGCTAATGGAAATCTCTTTTTAGCTTTAGTATTTACTATGGTGGCTTGTACTATTTTAGGAACGGGATTGCCAACAACGGCAACTTATATAGTTTTAGCGGCTATGGCTGCTCCTGCTTTAGTTAAATTAGGAGTGCCAATCTTAGCAGCTCATTTATTTGTATTATACTTTGGAGTAGTAGCAGATCTAACTCCACCGGCAGCATTAGCTGCTTACGCAGGAGCTGGAATTGCTGGTTCTAATCCTTTAAAGACCGGAATTACAGCGGTTAAGTTAGCAATTGCTGGTTTTGTTGTTCCATTTGTCTTTGCTTATTCTCCTGAACTGTTATTAATTGATACTAATTGGCTAGAAATTATTACGATGTCAGGTAGTGCTTTATTAGGTGTGTTAGCCTTAGCAGGAGGAGTTTTAGGTTATTTGAAGCTAGAAACTAATTTAGTAGAGAGAGGATTGCTAATAATTAGTGCATTAGCTTTATTGATGCCTGGATTATCTAGTGATCTGATAGGATTAGTTGTTTTAATTTTAGTCTGGATTTTACAGGATAAACGAGCGAAAGATTCAGTCGAAGAGGAGCTTGCGGCATAGTGTTTTAAAGATTCTTAGCTAATAAAAAGAGTTTCAATCGGAATTCTGATTGAAACTCTTTTTGTATTAATCTTGTTTTAGATAGTCAATAATACTTTATTTATTTCAATTTACCATCAATACTTATAATCTTTACATTAACATCTAAATCAGAATTGGCTTCCTGAACAGCTTCCTTAACGATCTGTACTAAACCTCCGCAGCAAGGAACTTCCATACGTGCTACTGTAATACTATTTAGGTCATTATTCTTAATGATCGCTTTGAACTTTTCTATATAAGCATTGGCATCATCTAATTTAGGACAACCGATTGCTACAGCTCTACCTTTTAATAAATCTTGATGATAATTAGCATAAGCTACTGGGACACAGTCAGCTGTAACTAATAGATCAGCATTTTTAAAGTAAGGAGCTGAAGGTGAAAGTAAATGAGTTTCTACTGGCCATTGTTGTAGTTGTGATTCTACTCTAGCTTCATTATTATCTTCATTTGTATCTTTGCTTTCATTATTTTTCTCCATCATTCTCATTCTAGCACCAGGACATCCTCCAGAGTGTTGAGGCTTTTGGTTAGGAATCTCTTGTCCGTGAGCTTTTTGAGCTTTCATCATTTCATTAACTGCTTCTTCACCTCGTAATTCCTTAACATGTTTTGCTGTTGCTTCTAAGTCGAATTCTTCAGCTTCTCTTTCTTCAATAACTAACGCTCCAGTTGGACATCCACCAATACAGTCACCAAAACCATCACAGAAAGATTCATTTACTAACTTAGCTTTTCCATCAATAATCTGTAATGCTCCTTCATGACATCCAGTTACACATTCACCACATCCGTTACATTTTTCCTCGTCGATTTTAATAATTTTTCTTTTAGCCATTATTATCTACCCCTTTCGGTAACTTAATTTTATTGAGTAATTATTATTAGCTTGATTAGCTTGCTATAATATTGTTAACTATTATTGTTCTCTTCTTGTCTATATGATAGCTTATTTTAGGTTTTTCATCTGTTAATTTCATCACATTAAAATCATTTAATTTATCACAGAGGTAGTATTTTTATTGTATATTACCTTTAATTTCTGTATAAATTTAAATAATAGTCGAATAATAAAATAAAAAGTTAAGAGGTTATTGTAACTAAAAGATTTCTTAAATAGAAAGGAATATTATTTATGCGTGATTATCATCGGAAAAAGGTTAGTCAGTCTCCACTATATAAATATGAGCCCTGGAAGATAACTGAGGAAGAGTTTAAGGTAGAGTACAATCATCATAATGAGACTATTTTTGCTCTTGGTAACGGCTATATGGGTTTAAGAGGTACTTTAGAAGAAGAATACACTGGGCCATCGGAAACTACAACTCCTGGTCTTTATATAAATGGGATATATGAAATAGAAGATATGATTTATGGAGAGAAAGCTCCTGATTTGCCAGAAAAGAGACAGACGATCTTAAATTTAGCTGATTGGACCGGAATAGACCTTTATTTAGCTAGGGAAAAGTTTAATATGTTAAAAGGAGAGGTGAGTAGTTACCAGCGTATTCTGGATATGAAGGAGGGGACTTTAATTAGAGAGTTAGTTTGGACTAGTCCAGAAGGAAAGAGAGTACAGATTAAAATTGTTCGTTTCTTATCTCTTACTCATAAGCATATTGGAGTGATTAACTATAAGGTTACTCCACTTAATTTTGATGGGACAATAGAGTTTTCATCATCGATTGATGGAGATGCAAGAAATTATCATACCTTACGAAATCAAGAAGCTTTAAAGATCAGTGATATGGGGTTTGTGGAGAAAAAAGGATATATTATTCAAGAGACTCAAAATAGTGATATTTCTATTGGTGCTGGTATCAGGAACAGGTTATCAATTTCTAATTTTGATTTTAAAGAATCCTATTTTATTCAGGAAGATAAGTTAGTGAATCAGTTTAAGATAGAAGCTAATAAGGAGAATGAATATTGCTTAACAAAATATGCTTGTTTATATACCTCATTAGATATCGATAGAAATTATTTAAAAGACCAGATTTTAAATGAGTTAGAGAGTGTAGTGACAAAGGGTTGGCAAAAAATTTTAAGTGAGCATAAAAATTTTCTTCGTAATTACTGGGAAGATGTAGATGTGAAAATTTATAATAAACCAGCGTTACAGCAGGCTTTTCGGTTTAATGCTTTTCATCTTTTACAATCAACTAGTAGAGATGGGGAAGCTAATATAGCAGCTAAAGGCTTAACTGGTGAGTTTTATGAGGGACATTATTTTTGGGATACAGAAATATATATTCTTCCTTTCTTCTTATATAGTAAGCCTAAGATTGCTAAAGAGTTATTAATGTATCGTTATAAGACACTTGATGAAGCACGAGATAATGCTAGTAGAATGAAATTAAATGGTGCCCTTTTTCCTTGGAGAACAATAAATGGAGAGGAAGCATCTGGATTCTTTATGGGCTCAACAATTCAGTATCATATTAATGCTGACATAGCATATGGGATCTATCAATATTATAATGCTACTAATGACTACGAATTTTTATATCGATATGGAAGTGAAATTTTAGTAGAGACTGCCCGAATGTGGGTTAGTTTAGGTGATTATATCCCTTTAAATGATAATAAATTCTGTTTTAATGAAGTGTGTGGTCCAGATGAGTATGAACCAGGCGAGAACAACAATTGCTATACTAATTATATGGCTAAATTCAATTTGAAGTCTGCAGTTAAGACAATTGAGTTAATGGCAGAAGATAGCCCTCACCATTTAGATTTATTAAAAGAGAGGGTTAAGCTTAAGGATTCGGAAGTAGAAGAATGGAAGAATATTATCCAAGATATTTATCTTCCTTATAATGAAGAACTAGGCATTCATCCGCAAGATGATTCATTCTTATACAAAGCATCTATTGATGTAGAGAATATTGATGAGGAGGATATTCCATTAGTTAGAAACTGGCATCCACTAATTATATGGCGTTATCAGGTGATAAAACAGGCTGATATTATTCTGTTAATGTTATTACTAGGGGATCAATTTAACTTGGAAGAAAAGAAAGCCAATTATGACTTTTATGAACCTAAGACTATTCATGATTCATCTCTATCGCCATCAATTTATAGCATAATTGCGAGTGAGATTGGATATTATAAAGATGCTTATAATTATTTGTTACATACGATTAGAATAGATCTTGATGACTATCATGAAAGTACTTATCAAGGTATACATGCAGCTTGTATGGCCAGCTCTTGGTTAGTATTAGTGATGGGGTTTGCTGGGATGCGAAATTATAATGGACAGCTTTATTTTAATCCTTATTTGCCAGTCGATTGGGACGGGTATGAATTTAAGATTAAGTTTCAAAATCGGCAGATTAAGGTTGTAGTTAAAGAGGATAATGTAAAGTATGAATTATTAAGTGGAGAGGAATTAAATATTATTCATGCAGATAATGAGATTAACTTAAATCAGTCTAAACAAAGAATAGCTACTAAAGAATTATAGTATTGGAGTAATATCAGTTAAAAAGTTAGATTTCGTGCATAATCGAATGATGTTAGCCATTTAGAATGGAGCAGACTGGAGTAAATAAAACATGGTTAAAGTTGTTTTCTGTTTGACCGTTAGGGAGTTTGAAAACAACCCATGTTTTATTTATGAAAGTCGTTGCGGAATTCGTAGGCGATATCAATTGATTATGCAAGAACCTAGATTTCAAATATAATTGAAGTGAACGAAAATATAAGAGTTTGCGAACTCTTATAAACATTAAGCTCATTTAGTCGATAATATTCTATTGCTAAAAAGAGGTGATCATAATTAAGGATAAAATTAAAGCCTTCATATTTGACCTTGATGGAGTAATTACAGATACAGCAAAGTATCATTATTTAGGTTGGAAGCGTTTAGCAGAAGAAGAGGGAATAGACTTTTCTAAAGAAGATAATGAAGAACTTAGAGGAGTATCAAGACGTAAGTCACTTGAAATCTTACTGGATGGTCGAGAAGTGAGTGAAGAAGAGAAGGAAGAGATGATGGAGCGTAAGAATGGTTATTATCAAGAGTTTATAAATGAGATTACTGAAGAAGACCTTTTACCTGGAATTAAAGAGATAATAATGGAATTAAGGAAGAGGAATTTTAAACTTGCGGTTGCTTCATCTAGCAGAAATGTTAAGCCGGTTATCAAGAATCTAGGAGTAGGAGATATATTTGATACGATCTCCGATGGGCATAGTGTTAATAATGCTAAGCCTGCGCCGGATATCTTTCTTCATACAGCAGAAAAATTAGAAGTTGCTCCAGAGAGTTGTGTAGTTATAGAGGATGCTAAAGCGGGGATAGTGGCAGCCTTAAGAGCTAATATGATAGCAGTTGGGATTGGTCCAGATGCAAGAGTAGGTAAAGCTCATTATCGCTATGACCAAGTTAAAGATATTGAGTTGGAGGAAATATTAGGTTAAGGCTAAGGTTGAGGTTAAGATTGAGACTAAGGTTAAGGCTGAGGTTGAGTAATGGCAGTTGGAATTAAATGAAAAGGTGGTATTTAAATGTTTATTGGTAGAATGGGTGCTTGGATTAGCGATTATCAAAAGAAGAATGTTAAGGTTAGGGTTTTTGCTTTTGAGAAAGACGATGTGAAGTTTGTTATTAAGGAGCGAGGTAAGAGAACAGAAGTTCCTATGATTGAGGAGAAGCCTCATCTTTATACTACTACAATAGGAGTTGAAGATTTAAATCTATTATATAAATTTAAACTTAATGATGAGCAAGAGTTGCCTGATCCTTATTCTAATTTTCAACCTAATGGAGTACATGGATTTTCACAGCTGATTGACCATCAAGTTTATCATTGGCAGGATGGTCGATGGCAAGGACATAAGCAAGAGGAATTAATTATCATGGAGGTTCATATAGGAACTTTTACTGAGGAAGGTACATTTAGAGCAGCAGTGGATAAGCTTGATTATCTATTAGAGTTGGGCGTTAATACAATAGAGATTATGCCAATTACTCAGACGCCAGGAAGATGGAATTGGGGGTATGATGGAACTGGTTTATTTAGCGTGAATAGTAATTATGGTACGCCGGATGATTTAAAGTATTTAATAGACTGCTGTCATCAGAAAGGGATAGGGGTAATTCTGGATGTAGTCTATAATCATTTTGGACCTGAAGGGAACTATTTACCTGAGTATGGACCTTATTTTACTGATAAACACGAAACCCCTTGGGGTCCAGCAGTAAATTTTGATGATCATTATAGTGAATATACTAGGCAGATGGTCTTAGATAATATACGTTATTGGTTAGAAGTCTATCATTTTGATGGGTTGAGATTAGATGCAGTTCATGCTATTAAGGATGAAAGTCCGGTTCACATCTTAGCTAAAATAAGTGAAACTGTAAAAATAATAGCTGATGAATTAGATAGGGAAATAGTAATAATTGCGGAGAGTGAAAGTAATGATGTGCAGTTAATTAAGCCATTAGATGAAGGCGGTTATGGCATTGATGCGCAATGGATGGATGATTTTCATCATTGTATTCATGTAACTATGACCGGAGAAGCTGAAGGGTATTATATGGATTATGGAGAGATTAAAGATTTCGAGAAAGCATATAAGAACTACCTATATACTGGTCAATATTCAGAATATTTAGATGAAGAGCGGGGTACTGATGCCTCTCAACATCCTGGGAACCAGTTTGTAGTAGCTCTGCAAAATCATGACCAAGTAGGAAATCGAGCTAAGGGTGATAGAATTGCTACTTTAATAGAGTTTCCATATTTAAAAGCAGCTGCTGGTTTGGTCTTATTTTCGGCTTATATTCCGATGGTTTTTATGGGGGAAGAGTACGGAGAGAAGAAGCCGTTTTTATTCTTTACGGATTATCAAGATTCTGAATTACAAAAAGCAGTCTCTGAGGGACGAAGAAAAGAATTCGAAAATTTCAGTTGGGATGAAGTGCCTGGTCCACAGGATTCAGAGACCTTTTATAATTCAAAATTAACACCTAAAGATCAATGGGATAAAGAGAACCAATCGATATTTAATTTCTACAAAGATTTAATAAATTTAAGAGTCTCCCATCCAGTTCTAAAGAGATTAGATAAAGATAGATTAGAGGTAGAAGTAGATGAAGAGAAAAGAACCATTAAAGTATCACGCTGGTATGAAAATGCTAAATTAATGGCTTACTTTAATCTAGGTGAAAGTGGAGTAGCGATTAGTCATCCTGCTGGAAGACAGATATTTAATTCTAATTGGACAAGGTATGGTGGAAGAGAAGAAGGAAGAAGTGAAGAACTAAAGGAAGGTCAGATGTTGATTATTGAAACTGAATTAAATAATTAATATTAGTTTAAAATTAGCTTTCGCATATAATCATAGGAGCAAAGTGAACGATAGGGGATGAAATTATATTGATGGCATATATGTAGTGTGTTGAAGAACCTTAGTTATATTATTTTAGGCTGTTAATGAATTAATTAATTCATTAGCAGCCTTTTTTCTTAAAGTTTTGCAAAATATTCTTCTATATCTTTCTCATTCATAGTAGCTATTGTATCGATCATCTGCGGAAAGATAGGTGGATAAAGGTCATAAAGATAGTGATACATCTTAGCTACTATAAATTCTGGGTCTGAGCTTTCACCCCATATCTTTTGAATAAAATCGGTAGCAAGATATACTGCTTGTGAATAATCTTGTAAAAGTTTTAAGATTTCTTTTAAATTTTTAGGTGTCATCTTACTTTGATTAATAGTATATAATTTTTTTGTTTGTTTTAAAGCTTCCTGTTTCCAGTCTTCAACATCTTTAAATAGAGCGTATGCAGGTGATAAGTCTTTATCTTCTTTTTCACTCAACTCATCTAAACCATAGCGCAGATAATTTAACCGTCCATTAATGAAGACTTCGAGGGTTTCGCTTAGCCCGACTAAGTTATGGTTATCTATCCTCTGTAATTCCCTATTTAGAGTTAAAGCGTCTGGGGTTTCTTCAAGTCGTTTTAAGAGAGTAGAAGCGAGTAAATAACCTAATAAACATGGTCTTTTCTGTCTTCCTTCGGTTGGACGCCAGCCCCAGTTACAAGCTCGCTTCATGATTCTTGAATATAGAATGACTTGTGATTCTAAACTTTCTTTTGCTAGATCATAATCTTTTTGTCCAAGCTTTTCTATATTAAGCGGGATAGTATCAGTTATACTAAACAGGTTGATTAGCTGATCAAAGATACCACAGTAGTACTTGCCATTCTCCCAAAAGATGTGGGGATGGTCATAGATTCCAGTCTTTTCTCTAGTATACTTTCCGGTTCCGCTTACTCCTATTGGTGGATAATGACCATCAGTTCTAAGAATAAGTCTGATTTCTGGTGCCCAGCAGACCTTATCAAACTTAACTTTAGCTAGTTTATCTATTGCTTCTTTATCTAAGACTTTATCTATATATTGATCTGGAGTAACAAATTGTATCTTATATTTTTCTTTGTCTTCAGATAAGATCTCCTTCCAGGCTTTTTCCATTATTTCTAGGGCTATATCTCCAAAGTCCATTAATTCTAAGTCTTGAATATAGGTTAATACTCCATTATTAGGGGCATTTTCGAGTTCTTGGCGTAGAACCTTCTTATACATTGCAACTCCTTGCTCCATGCTAATCGGAAACTCTTCTTTGTCACCATCGATATATTCATTATCGAAGACAGGAAAGTCTCCTAACATATAGCCCTGTGACTTAACTTCATCCCGCTTCATCTTTGTAATTGGACGCCATATTTCTTGTGATACAGGGAAATTTCGTGGAAAAGCAAGAATATTCTGATTTGGTGCTGCAATGAAGAAAGGCTTATAAGTGTAATCACCTTCCTTCTCTATTTCATAAGGTACTTTCCCTTCTTCCAAATGAGGGAAGATTAGATAATCAATATTGGCTTTTTCAATTGCTCCTAATTTATCATGGTCTAGGGAATCTTCCGGCGGAAATAATCCATTATACTTAGGATAAGGAACTTTCATCGAGTTATGAAGATACTGTCTATTCCAGGCTATCTCTTGTTTAATTTCATCTTGATTTAATAAAGAAACATGTGCATGATGAGCATGACCATATAAGGGATAGATTCTTCCCCGTTTATAGTCTTGCTTTAGTTGTTCAAAAGTTTCAGGCATAACTTTTTTTATTTGGATTAAAAGTTCATTAGTATATTCTACACATAAAGGAGCATCTAGATTATCACCAAATTTACTACATAAGGTATAGATATCTCTACCTTCTTCTTGTCTTTCCTTTAAATAATTTTCTGTCGTTAAGGAGTCTTTCATAGAGTTTTCTTCATCTAAATACGATAATAAAGTATTAGGAAGTTCCCATAGAAGTTCGTGGGCATGGAAAGCTAAGATTACATATATATCCTTCATTTATTTACTCCTTTCTGATACCAATTTAATGAACTTGTTCTGTATGATGTTTGTAAATAAACCCACTATAAGGAGGTAAGGCAAAGTTAGAGAACTTTTCACTATCTAAATTGATATTAACTGGGTCATTGAGGTCTCGGTCTCCGATAGGAGGTAGGTCATTAACTTCATCAATATCAGCTAATTTAATCCATCTTCCTGGGGTATTGAATTCTACATCTATTCTTACTTCTTGCGGCTCAAAATTTAACATAATTAATATGCTTCCTTCATTATCTCCTTTGGCATTAGCTCGCCAACCAATAACTTTTTTATTGCCGCCATGTCTTTTATCTAACCAAGGAGCAAGAATCCAAGTAAATTTGCTTTCTTCAATCGGATTATAACCGTCTATTCTTAAACTTTCGTATCGTTTTCTTAAGTTAATTAATCCTTTTGTCCATTGATAGAAATGGTTAGTTTCTTCAGAGTAACTATGCCATGGAACTTTAATTCGATTTCTTTCTCGTTCAACCCCAAATTCTTGGCCCATATAGATCATTGGTTGGCCAAGAGCGACCATTGTTGACATAAGACCTAATTTTGCTTTTCTATTTTTAATTTCTGGATCTTTTAGGTGCTCACCACCAGTCCCTACTTCGTATTGAACGCTATTTTCGTCATGGCTTTCAGCAAAGTTAACGACATTGTTAGTATGGGCTGCATACTTATCTTTACTAAAATAGAACATGGTACCTAAATTATCAGTGCTACTTTCAGCACCTTCAAAGGTCCCTTCTCTTAAGAGAGCTTTTATCTTGTCATGGAAGATATTACTCCATTGTGCATAACCATTATAACCTTCTAAGTTAAGGTCTTTTTGGTTAGGTAGATTTTCGGCAATTAAGATAGCATCAGACTTAAAGTCAGAATCCTTAATTTCGTGGGCTAAACGATGTAAAAGTTTGTGATTTAAGAATTGGCTATTAGTAGCGTCAAAGCGGAAACCATCAATATGATATTCTTTAATTAACATCTTACAACAATCGATAAGCATATTATCTACTTCTTCTCTTCCTGTTGCTACTTTATTACCCCATTGGGTTTCGCCAGAGAAGTAAAAGCCTCCTGGTTTAGAGCCATCATCGATTAAGTTCCAGAGAGGGTTAAAGTCATTAGAAGTATGGTTAAATACTTGATCAGTAAAGACTGCTAATCCATGGTGGTGGGCTTCATTAACCATTTCACGGAAATCATCAGGAGTTCCAAAGTTTTTCTCTATAGCCATGAAAGTAGCTGGCTCATAGCCTAAACCACGTTGCATGGGTACTTCGGCAGTAGGCATAAGCTCAATGGCAGTTACTCCTAATTCATTAAAGTAACCTTCCTTAATCCGTCTAGTAACTCCTTTAAAAGTTCCTTGTATTTCATCAGGGATATCAGGGTCATTATCAGTAAATCCATAAATATTTAGTTCATAGATGATTAGATCTTTCATATTAGGAGTTTCCCAGTCTTGGTCAGTCCATTTAAATTCTGTAGGATTGACTATTACTGAATTACGATTCTTATAATCATCACTATATAGTCTAGTATAAGGGTCTGGTACGTAGCGTGCTTCGTCAGTAGCTCCGCCTTGAATATAGAATTTATATTCAATAGGTTGAGAAGGGAGGTCTTCAGGTTGAATATGAGCTAACCAAATGTTGGGTTGATAGTAGAAACCACGATAGAGGTCCATCTTAATAAATTTATCCTGTTGTGGGTTAGGATGTCCAGGACATTGCCAGTCATTAAAATTACCGACTAAATAGACTTGGGCTGCTCGAGGATGAAAGAAGCCAAAGATAACTGAACCATCTTTTAATAGGTTTCCACCTAGCATAGATGGGGTGCCCATACCTGAGACATCGGTTGTTGGAAAATAGAAGTTATCTTCATAAATAAGACCTTTGATCTTTTGATAATAATCTTTAATATTTCCTTTAGGCTCAGCAGGACGAACTGGATAGATATTATGTCTATCAGCCATAGTCCAGACTTCATCACCTAGATGTAAGTGATAGTGTCGATTCTTATCTTCCCAAGAAGTACTTTCTCTTTTGCCATCTTTAAAGTTAAAATTAAAGTTGCTACGATTATGGTTCAAGTCATAATAGAGACCAAACTCATCTTCACCATCGGGAGTTATCTCTCTTTCTAAAGTAGCACCATCACTAACCCAGTTCCACATAATTGGCTCTTCAAAACCGTTCTTATTGTCATAATGAATTCTTATCTTATGGGACATATAATTCCTCCTTTATTAAATTTCTTTAAAATCTTTTTTTATATTTTTTTACATTATGTATGCTTTTATACATTTAATAGCAGGTAAAAATCGAAAAGAGGGATAGGGTTTGGAGTAAAAGTTAAAATTCCATAAATAGGAGAAATTATAATTAATTGTTTGCATAAAAGGTTTTGTTTTTAGAGTAACAGATGTTATAATGATTATAGAATATTTTAATTCAAAGAGGGAGTGGATTTACTTGGTAAAAGCTACCATAAATAAAAAAGTGGTTTTAATTAGCCTATTAATAATGTCGATATTATTAATAACGGGTTGTCAATCAGAATCACAAAGGGTTAGTAGACCTGTACTTACAAAACAGGCTTCAGAAAAATTTATGTCACAAGAACAAGCAAAATTAGAAATGGATGATCAAGTTATAGAAAGAAAACTAATTAAAGAGGCTGATATAAGGATAGAGAGCTCTAATTTAGCTGAAGCTACTAAGGAGATTCGTAAGCTTCTAGATAAGTATAATGGCTATATTTCTAGTTCTAGAAAGTGGCAAAATGGAGGTCAACGTGAGTACCGACATTATAAGTTAAGGATTCCACAGAAGCATTTTCAGCAGATAATTGTGGCGATTGAAGAATTAGGAGAACTTAAGAGTGAACAGATTAGAGGTAGAGATGTAACTGCTGAATATATTGATTTACAAGCAAGATTAAAGAACTTTAAGGCTCAGGAAGAAAGATATTTAAAGCTTTTAAATCAAGCTAAAGAAGTTGAAGATATATTAAAAGTTGAAAAAGAATTAAATCGAGTGAGGACTAATATTGAACAGATAGAAGGTAGATTGAAGTATTATAATAATAAGATTAATTATTCAACTATTAATGTGAATATTTCTCAACCACAATCGGTTATTAATGATTTTGACTTAGGGATTGTAGAAAGTCTTAAACGTGCTATTAGAGGATTTATCGGTAGTATTAATGCTATAATTGTTTTAATAGGTGAACTATTACCATGGTTAATCTTTATATTTGTCTTTGTTTGGGTTATATATAAATTATTTAAACTTAGAAATAAGTAATATAGAATTTTATTCATAGGAGGCATAAGCTTGCGATTAGAGTTAGATTTTTATAATAAATGGGGAGCAGTAAAATTAGCCCAAGGTCTATTAGGTAAACTATTAGTAAGAGAAATAGGTGGTAAGCAGATTATAGCAAGGATAGTAGAGACCGAAGCTTATGTAGGTCCGGAAGATAAGGCCTGTCATGCTTATCAAAATAAACGTACTAAACGAACGGAAGTAATGTTTAAACGAGGCGGATTTTCTTATGTTTATTTAATCTATGGTATGTATAACTGTTTTAATGTAGTAGCAGGAGATGAGGGCAAACCAGAGGCGGTTTTAGTAAGAGGAGTAGAACCGATTAATGGTTTAGATATTATTAAGAAGAATCGTCAAATTAAGAGTAAAAAGAAAGAAGATCTAACTAATGGCCCTGGTAAACTATGTCAGGCTTTAGATATAGACCGTAGTTTAAATGGTTGCGATTTAACGACTAATCAAGAGTTATATATTAAAGATAGTGACGAAGTTGTTGAAATAGTTGCTGATAAGCGGATAAATATCGATTATGCTGAAGAGTATCGAGATAAGTTATGGCGTTTTTATGTTAAGGAGAATCAATTTGTGTCTAAGGGTTAAGGTTAAGGATAAGGCTGAGGTTAAATTCTAACCTCAACCTTGACCTTAACCCAATTACTATCAAACGGAGGTGTAGTCAATGTCTGCTAAAGAAAGACGAAAAGAAATACAAAACTTATTAACAGCTGCTGAAAAACCGATTACAGGTTCTCAGTTAGCTAAAAAATTAGGAGTAAGTAGACAGGTTATTGTTCAAGATGTAGCTTTATTAAGAGCACAAGGTTCGGAAATTTTAGCTACTTCTCAAGGATATACTCTACCGCAAAAAAGTACGAAGATGGTGACTAAAACTATTGCTTGTAAACATAGTGGGTCTGACATAAGAAATGAATTAGAAACTATAATTAAGTACGGCGGTCGTGTGAAAGACGTTAGTATTGAACATCCTCTCTATGGAGAATTAAAAGGGATGCTAATGATTCAATCTAAAGATGATTTAAATGCTTTTATTAATAAATATCAAAACAATACCGTTAAACCTTTATTAACTTTAACTGAAGGAGTGCATTTACATACTATTGAAGCTTTAAATCAAGAGGTGATTAATTTAATCGAGACAAAGTTAGAGGAAGAGGGTTATTTATTAACTGATTATTAAGGTTAATAATTAACTACTTTTTTTAGCTTTGCGGCTATGGTTTCTTAGACAGAATGGACAACCATCATATCCTTTTTCTAAGTATTCTTTTAATTCTTTATTTGATTGAAGAAAAATGAGATGTTCTTTATTAATTTTTTCTAATTTACAGTCCATTACTGGATTGCTTAAGTCATGAATTTCTTTAGTTTGATTATCTGCTAGATAGTGGCTATTTTTGGTCATTCTATCATCTCCTTGGAAAGATTGTATTTTGATATCTAGACATCTCCTCATAGTTAGTATGAGGTTAAGGACTCTAAGTTATGTATTGAGAATTATTTTTTTACTTACAGGTGTAAAGACACTTGACATTACATAAGTTAGGATATACAATTATGTTAGCAAGATTATACAATTATAGTAAAGCTTAAACTGGTTAAACTAAGATTAAGAAAGGGATTGTAGGGAGGAGAAGTTATGACTTCTGATTTAGTAAAGAAGATAGAAAGATTAAAGAAAGAGAAGAATGCGATTATTTTAGCTCATAATTATCAAATTGATGAGGTACAAGCTATTGCTGATTATACTGGAGATTCATTAGGTTTAAGTCAGCAAGCAGCTGAAGTAGAAGAGGATGTAATTGTATTTTGTGGAGTAGATTTTATGGCTGAAAGTGCAGCTATTTTATCACCAGATAAGACTGTTTTGCTTCCCGAAAGAAATGCCGGTTGTCCGATGGCAGAAATGGTTACTGTTGAAGGATTAAGAGCAAAGAAGAAGGAGTACCCAGATGCTGCTGTTGTCTGTTATGTTAATTCTTCAGCAGCAGTTAAGGCTGAGAGTGATATCTGTTGTACTTCTTCTAATGCTTTAAATATTGTAGAGTCGATTGATAATGACCAAATTCTGTTTGTGCCTGATGAGAATCTAGGTCATTACATATCACAACAGACTGATAAAGAAGTAATTCTTTGGGCAGGGCGTTGTATTACTCATCACCGAGTGCAGGCTAATCACTTAGATGAAGTTAAGGAAGCACATCCAGAAGCGCCAATTATTGTGCATCCAGAATGTAGACCGGAGGTAGTTGAAGCTGCAGATTATGTAGGTAGTACTTCTCAGATTCTTAAGTTTGCTAGTGAATCTGATGCAGAAATAATCATTATTGGTACTGAAATGGGAATTCTTTATCGTCTAAATAACGAAAATCCGGACAAGACTTTTTACATTTTAAATCAAGGTTTAATCTGTAAGAATATGAAGTTAACATCATTAAAACATGTAGCTGATGCTTTAGAGAATGTGCAGTATCGAATAACAGTAGAAGAAGAGATTAGGGTTAGAGCAAAAGAAACATTAGATAAAATGCTAGAGTTAAGTAGATAATGGAGGAAGAGGAATGATTCCTAGATATTTAGTTAATTTTGATTTAGCAGAACTTAAGAGAATTAAGACTGATTTTTTAGTGATTGGCAGTGGAATTGCAGGATTATTTAGTTCTTTGAATATGAGTGATGAGGGGAAAGTAATTTTATTGACAAAAGAAGAACCTCAAGACTGTAATACGGAATATGCTCAAGGTGGAATTGCCGCCGCAATTTCTGAAGATGATACTCCTAAGTTTCACTATCAGGATACAATAGAGGCTGGTGCTGGTCTATGTAATCCTCAAGGTGTTAATATTTTAGTTAATGAGGGCAGTCAAAGGATTAAGGACTTATTAGATTTAAAGGTCAATTTTGATCGTCATGGCGAAGAGATTGCCTTAACTAAGGAAGGGGCTCATAGTTGTCGAAGAATTCTGCATGCCGGGGGTGACGCCACAGGAACTGAGATTAGAAGCACTTTAATGCGAAAGATCTTAGATGATTCACAAATCGAATTACAGACCGGAATATTTGTTATTGACCTACTTACTAAAGACGGTAGATGTTATGGTGTTCTAGTTTATGATAGAATGCATGATGAATATTTAGCTTATTTAGCGAAGGTAGTTGTATTAGCTACTGGCGGTTTAGGGCAGCTTTATCAAAGAACTTCTAATCCTAAAGTAGCTACTGGAGATGGAATTGCTATTGCCTATCGTGCTGGTGTGGAAATTATGGATTTGGAATTCATTCAATTTCATCCGACAACTTTACAGTTAGACGGAGTAGAAAACTTTTTAATTTCAGAGGCGGTTCGTGGTGAAGGGGCTATTTTAAGGAATAAATCTGGTGAACGCTTTATGCCTAAATATCATAATTTAGCTGAATTAGCACCTAGAGATATAGTCGCTCGGGCTATCTATCGTGAGATGCAAAGTGATAATCAAGCATACGTATATCTTGATGTAACAAAGTTAGATGCTGAATTTATTAAAGAACGTTTTCCAACTATTTATAATACCTGTCTTGAAAACGGTATTGATATAACTAAAGAGTATATTCCAGTAGTACCGGCTGCTCATTACAGTATGGGAGGAGTTAAGACTAATACCCATGGTGAGACTAATTTAAAGGGGTTATATGCTTGTGGAGAAACTGCTTCATTAGGTCTACATGGAGCTAATAGGTTAGCTAGTAATTCATTATTAGATGGAATTGTTTATGGAAAAAGGGTAGCTAAAAGAGCAAAAGAGTATATTGAAGATCTAGATATAAATTTTGATAATTTAAAGCTTAGTAATGATAGTCAAGAGTTATCATCAAAATCATTAACGGTGATTAAAGATGAGATACAAAAATTAATGACTGAAAATGTAGGGATAGTGCGAGATAATAATGGGCTTCAGCAGGGAATGGATAGATTAAATGGTTTATTTAAATACTTAAATATAAATTGTAAAGAGACGATAAATTTTGAGGTACAGAATCTAATTATTTTAGCTTATTTAGTAGTTAAATCCGCTTTAATTCGGAAAGAGAGCAGAGGGGCACATTATCGTAAAGACTTTCCTGAGAGTAAAGTTAAGTGGCAGAAACATATTGTCTTACAAAGAGAGCAAGACTGGGAGGCGTTAGAGATTGAATTTAAATAAGAAGAAAGTGTTAGAGATAATCGATAATGCTATTAATGAGGATATTTGGACCGGTGATATTACAACTGAAGCGGTCGTTAATGAAGATTGTATGGGAGAAGGAATTTTACTAGCTAAAGAATCTGGAGTAATTGCTGGTTTAGAAGTGGCTAAATTAGTATTTCAAAGTATTGACAACGAAATTAAGTTTCAATCATTAGCGGCAGAAGGGGATTATGTTAAGTCAGGTACTGAAATTGCTCAAGTTAGAGGAAAGGCTAAATCGATTTTAACTGCGGAAAGATTAGCTCTTAACTTTTTACAGCGTATGTCAGGAATTGCGACTAAGACTGCAAAATATGAAGAGTTAGTTGGTGATTATGATGTGAGAATTGTGGATACCAGAAAGACTACTCCTGGATTGCGTATCTTAGAGAAGTATGCTGTACAAGTCGGTGGAGGAGATAATCATCGCTTAGGACTCTACGATGCAGTAATGATTAAGGATAACCATATTAGTGCTGCTGGTGGAATAAAAGAAGCAGTCGAGAAAGCTCGGACTAACGTTCCTCATACAATGAAGATAGAAGTAGAGACAGAAAGTTTAGATGAGGTAAAGGAAGCTGTGGCTGTCAATGCTGATATTATTATGTTAGATAATATGTCAACAGGCTTAATGAAAGAAGCTGTAGAGTTGGTTGATAATCAGACAATTGTTGAAGCTTCCGGGGGCATTACTGCGGCAACGATTAAAGAAGTAGCAGCAACAGGAGTAGATGTTATTTCATTAGGAACTCTGACTCATACTATTAAGTCATTGGATATTAATTTAGATCTTAAAGTATAGTTAAAAGATTTTTAACTATGAGTAATATCAGCTAAAAAGTTAACTTTCGAGTACAATCAATTGATTATGCAAGATATAATTAATGGAGGGATTTAAAGATGAAGATAAAAGAATTAGTTTATGGTGCTTTATTAACAGCTTTAGCTTTGGCTATTCCATTGATGTTTGGAGGTTATTTGCGGGTCTATATTCCGCCTTTTTCGGCAACTCTTGCTTCTCATGTGCCGAGTTTGATTGCGATGGTGATTAGTCCTTTAGTGGCTGGGTTAGTAGGGATTGGCTCAACTTTAGGCTTCTTAGTAATTTTAGGACCAACGATTGCTGCTAGGGCAGCAATGCATATTATCTTTGGAGTAATAGGAGCTTTGTGGATTAAGAAAGGGAATTCAATTATTAGTGCTTATTTATTGACAATTCCAATTCATGCTTTAGGAGAAGCCTTAGTAGTAATTCCTTTTGGATTTTCTTTGTATAAAGCTGGAGTAGTAATCGGAGTAGGTACTGTCTTACATCATGCAGTAGATGCGATGATTGCTTTAGCTGTAGTGCGTATGTTAGGTTGGAAATTAGAAGTTAGTGATAATGAGATAAAGGCATAGTTTATTTTAATAAAAATTAGACTAATGCTTAATAATACTTATATAGTGGTACAACCACAAAAAGGTCACCTTTCGCGGCAGAATACATTTTTCGAAACATCTAAGGTTCGTATCCGCCAAAAATAAGGCTTCCTAATCTATAGGACGTCCTGTCCTGAGATTAGCTCACCACGTCCTGTGGTTCGGCCATATTTTCGGCTCCTACTCACCAAGATGTTGACCGAAAAATGTATAATTTGCTCAATATGACCTTTTTGTGTTCTAATCATATAGTTAGTTTATAATTGAATCTTAATCTATATAAGTTAAAAGGTGATATGTGATGCTAGATATACTACTGAAAATATTTATAATGTTCATTCTTACTATAGGACTAATGCGTTTGATGGGAAAGTCTACTATTATTCAATTGACTCCCTATGATTTAGTTGCTATATTTATTATTGGTACTGTAGCTGCTGAACCTTTGATTACTACGGAATTTATCCCTACCATTATACGTGTGGTAGCTGTAGTAGTCTTCTATCTAATCTTTGCTAAGTTAACTTTAAATCAAACCATGAATAAGTTCTTTTTAGGTGAGCCTAGCATTTTAATTAAACATGGTAAAATTATTGAAGATAATTTAGAAAAAGAGCATCTTTCTTTGATGCAGCTTATTTCAATTTTAAGAACAGCTGGCTATTCTAAGTTGACTGAAATCGATTTTGCTATATTAGAACCTACTGGGTCTGTTAGTGTTATTCCTGTTCCTTCTGCGCGGCCTGCTACTTTAGGAGATTTAGATATTGAAGCTAAATATGAAGGGGTGCCGATGGCTATAATTATCGATGGAATTATTCAGAAACGAAATCTGCAGCTAGTAAATCGAGATGAAGAATGGTTACAAGAAAAATTACAAGAAAAAGGAATAGATAATATTAAAGAGATAATTTACGCTTTTGTTGATGATCAGAATGATGAATTATACTTGAATTACCGTAATCCAGTTGATGAAGCTAGTAGAAATAATAATCAAGCACAAAGAGATAAAGAAATTAAAGAACAGAAGTCAGAGCAAGCGAATTTAGCTAATAAAGAATTAGTAAGAGATAAAAGAAAGATATATTTAGTTCAGAATCATAAAATCCAGACTAAAGGTTTGAGGGAAGCCCATATTTCTAAGTCTGAACTTGAAGAGTGGTTGGGAGTTGATGATTTTACAGAGATTAATGAAGTAGTAATTGAACAAGAAATAAAGGTTAAATCAAACCAGTAATATTAAGTAAGGAATTTTTGTTGCAAGGAGATAGCTAATTTGTTATAATCTAATTAGATTATAATTAAATATGGACTAGGGGTGCTCCTTTTTTGGAGCTGAGATTATACCCTTTGAACCTGGACTGGTTAAGACCAGCGTAGGAAAGTTAGTACTTAAATGATGGTATATTATTATTCAATGTTAAGAGATTGAATGTTAAGAGTACAATTCCTGCGTGGAGTTGTACTCTTTTTATATTTAGTGCTGGAAGGAGGAAATTGATGTTAATTAAGGTTAATGGAAAAGAGGAAGAAATTAATGAAGAAATTACTATTTTACAGTACCTTGAAAATAAAGGTGTAAACCCAGAGAACATAGTCATTCAATATAATGGTGAAATCATAGATGGTGAAGACGTAGACGAGATAATTTTAGTAGCTAATGACAATTTAGAAGTATTAAAATTTGTAGGAGGGGGATAAAGATGACAGCTAAATTAATCATTGATGGACAAGAAGTTGGGAGTCGGCTATTTCTTGGAACTGGTAAGTTTCCAGATAAGAGTTTGATTCCACAAGTAATTGAAAATTCAAAGGCACAGGTTGTAACTGTAGCCTTAAGAAGGATGAATTTTGAAGCGCAAGAGGAGAATATTATTAATTACATACCTGATGATTGTATATTAATGCCTAATACTTCGGGAGCAAGAAATGCTGAAGAAGCAGTTAAGATTGCCAAAATTGCTAGAGCTGCTGGATGTGGTGATTGGGTTAAGATTGAAGTGATTTCAGATAATAAATATCTACTGCCGGATAATTATGAAACGATTAAGGCTACGGAGATATTAGTAAAGGAAGGCTTTACAGTACTACCTTATATGAGCCCTGATTTAATGGTAGCTAAAGAGCTAGAGAAGGTAGGAGCAGCAGCCGTAATGCCTTTAGGGGCTCCGATTGGAACAAATAGAGGGTTACGAACTAAAGAGTTAGTTAGAATTTTAATTGAAGAGATTGAGGTGCCGATTATTGTAGATGCAGGAATTGGAAAGCCTTCTGATGCTGCGGAAGCTATGGAATTAGGTGCGGAGGCTGTTTTAGTTAATACAGCGGTTGCAACAGCTAATGATCCAGTGATTATTGGAGAAGCTTTTGGTCAGGCAGTAGAAGCTGGTCACAAGGCTTATTTAGCAGGCTTAGGCAGAACTAAAAAATATGCTTCAGCATCTTCACCATTAACCGGTTTTTTAAACGAAGGAGCTAATGATTAAATGAGTTTTTATGATAAGTATTTAAAATGGGAAGATTTTGATTTTGCTGGTTATTGGAAGCAATTGAATGACGATGATATTGAAGAAATTTTAAATCAAGAACGATTAAATACGTTAGATTATTTGGCACTTCTATCGCCTAAAGCAGAAAAATATTTGGAGCTTATGGCGCAAAAAGCGCAGAAATTAACTCTTAAGCATTTTGGTAAAGTTGTTTTTCTATATACTCCGCTCTATTTAGCTAATTATTGTGTTAATCAATGTCTTTATTGTGGCTTTAATGTTAAAGAAAACATAGAGCGTAAGAAGTTAAATCTATCAGAAATTGCTAAAGAAGCTGAAGCTATAGCTAATATGGGTTTTAGACATATTTTGATTTTGACTGGGGAATCAAGAAAGAAGACACCAGTAAAGTATATTAAAGAAGCTGTAGAACTTTTAACTGATTACTTTGATTCGATAGCAATTGAGATTTATCCTCTTGAAATTGACGAATATGAAGAATTAATAGCTGCTGGTGTTGATAGTTTAACAATTTATCAAGAGGTTTATAATCAAGAACAGTATGATAGACTCCATATAGCGGGACCGAAAAGGAATTATCATTTTCGTTTAGATGCGCCAGAACGGGGTTGTAAAGCAGGCATGAGAGCGGTGAATATCGGTGCTTTATTAGGCTTGGAGGACTGGCGTAAAGAGGCCTTCTTTACTGGTATTCATGCAGAATATTTGCAGAATAATTACTTAGATGTAGAAGTGAGTCTTTCTGTTCCGCGGATGAGGCCACATTTAGGTTCTTTCCAACCGGAGTCTAAAGTTGAAGATGAGAATTTAGTACAGATCTTATTGGCATCTAGGTTATTCTTACCGCGAGCAGGATTAAATATTTCTACTAGAGAGAGAGCTAGTTTAAGAGATAACTTAATATCATTAGGAATTACTAAGATGTCAGCAAATGCTAAGACTAGTGTCGGAGGTTATGCAGAATCAAATACAGAGTTAGATGATGATACTTGTCAGTTTGAAATTTCCGACAATAGAACTGTTAATGAAGTTACAACTATGTTACATAAGCAGGGATATCAACCTGTATTTAAGAATTGGCATATATTTTAAGATGAAGACCTACTTTTGTTAAAAAGTAGGTCTTTTTGAACTATATAGGAACTTTAAATTAGGGAACTTTCTTAATACTGTTGAAGTAAGTACGATTTAAAGAAAAATATAGTTAAATTATGGTAATAGACAGGAATTAAATAAAATATGTCTAAACATATATATATAGTGATATAAATACTTAAATAAGAATAGTTTTGTAAGGGGATGGGGCAATGGCATTAAAGGAAGAAAGTAAGAGTGATGTTTTGGCTTTAGTGTTGGATACTGACGGAAGAGTAAAGAAATATAACTTTTTAGTAAGTAAAACCTTAAATGAAGATGCGGAAAGTGTGATTGGTAAAAAGGTCGATGAAGTAATAGAGAGGATTAAAGATAATATAGAATATGAGATAGATATGAAGTTTACTTTAGAGCCTTTACTTAATAATAAGGAAGAAATTTATGGTCATTTGGCCTTAGGTTTTAGAGCGAGCATAAGTGAAGATAGTGAAGTAACGATAGCTAGCCTAGCCCATGAATTTAAGAATCCATTAACTAATATACGGGGGATGGCACAACTCATTAAGTTAAAACTGAATAATGACGAATGTAATTGTGGTGAAATGATTGACTATTTAAAGAAATTAATCAATGAAATAGATTATTTAAATATATTAGCTAATGACTTTTTAGAATATAAAAAGAATACGAAGCTAGATGATAGTAAAGTGCTTCTTAATGATGTGATTGAAGAGACCTTATTTCTAATAGAGCAGGAGTGTGAGGCAGAAGAAGTTGAAATTAATTATACACTTAAGCAAAAAAGATATGTTTGTTGTAGTTTTGAGCATGTTAAGCAAGTCTTATTAAATATTATTAAGAATGCTATAGAAGCGTTTGATGATGCCAATAATACTTATGATAAGAAGATAAAGATTGAAGTTAAACCTACAGCGGACAAAGACTACAATACAATTATTATTAGTGACAATGGTCCAGGAATAAAAGACGAAGTATTAGCAGAAATTTTCAATCCTTTTTATACTACAAAAGATTATGGAACCGGTTTAGGTTTAAGCACTTGTAAAAAGATTGTAGAGGAGCATGGAGGTAAGATAGAAGTAAATAGTTGTGAAGAAGGAACAAAATTTATGGTGTATCTACCAAGATAGATAATTAATTTGCCATTTTTTAAAGGGGTTTTTAAACTTTATATCGAAATTATAAATAAGAAATAGTATTAAATTTATTTGAGTACCTAACTAAGGTTAATTATGAAAAAGATTATCTTAAAATAGATAGTTATAAAGGGGAGGAAGAATAAGGGATGGTTAGTGGAAATTTACTAGAAGACCAGGTAAGTGAGGAAGTTATTAAATATTTAGAAGAAAAAGATGATTTATGTACTTGTCAACAATGCCAAGATGACATAACTGCTTTAGCACTTAGTAATTTACGACCGAGGTATGCTGGAAGTGAAGAGGGTAAAGTAGTCATTAGTAGTGTTGACCTTCCTAGTGAACAGACTAAGCTTGATATATTAAGAGCGATAGTAAATGCAGCTAAAAAGGTGAGTAAACGACCACATCATGATAGGTAAGATGAAAATTTAAATATAAAAGTTTAATTAAGGCTTCTCTCTAATTTAATTAGAGGGAAGCTTTTTTGTTTTAACTAGTATCCCTAAAAAAATTATAGGAAGAGCTAAAATATTTTATATCTTATTTCTAAATTTAATGGTACAATGCAATTGAAGATGAGATAAAAATAAAAAATATTTCTTTATTCATAATATAAATAAGGGGGCGATATACTAATGAATCTATTATTATCATTTAGTTTAATGTTACTATCTGGATTTATTATCGGAAATTTATTTGAAAAGATTGGAATTCCAACAGTGACTGGCTATATTTTAACTGGAATTATCTTTGGTGAAGCGGTGTTAGGAATTCAGACTCATGAATACGTTAAAAGTCTAGCTCCCATTACTAGCTTAGGTTTAGGAGTTATTTCATTAACTGTAGGTGAAGAGTTATTAATTAAGGATTTAAAGAATATCGGTAAGAGTATTTTAAGTATTAGTTTTTTTCAATTATTAATTACTTTTGGTTTAGTTGCTGGAGGATTACTTCTATTAGGTGTAAGTCTGCCTTTAGCTTTAATCTTAGGAGCTATTGCTTCCGCAAATGCTCCAGCAGAAGCTGTAGCAGTTATTGAAGAGTATAAAGCTAAAGGGCCATTAACTAATACATTATTAGCTACTATTGCAGTTGGCGATGTAGCATCAATTATCTTTTTTGGTGGAATTATGGCATTAGTGGCAAGCTTAATGGGAAGTGCAGAAGGTTCGTTATTAAGCCTATTAGGTGAACCGATAATTGAAGTTGCTGGTTCAGTTATCTTAGGGCTAATAATTGCTTGGATTCTACACTATTTTGCTCATCATACTAAATTAGAAAAAGATTATCTATTAGTTGTATTAGCTATAATATTTATTGATATAGAATTAGCTAGTTATCTCCATTTATCAGCATTATTAGTTAATATCGTTGCTGGATTTGCTTTAACTAATTTCTTTGATTGTCGTCATGAGATTAAGGAAGTTATTGAAGCTATAGAAGTACCACTCTTTATTGCTTTCTTTACCTTAGCAGGAGCAGAGTTGAATTTTGCAGTCTTATCGCAAGTTGGTCTAATTGGGATTGGTTATGTTGTTACTAGAATTGTTGGGAAGTTATTAGGAACTTGGGTAGGAGCAAAAGTTTCAAGTTCTCCACAAGTAGTTTCTAATTATTTAGGTTGGGGATTAATCCCACAAGCTGGTGTTGGGATCGGTTTAGCCATTGTGGTTTCAGAAAAATTTCCTGAAATAGGTTCAATAGTTACGTCAATAATCCTAACGTCTGTAGCTATAAATGCACTAATTGGACCTTTAGCTATCAAGAGTGCACTTATTAAATCTGGTGAAATTAATGAAGGTCAAAAGGGTGACGAATATTCTTTAGATGAAAAAACAGACCCAATACATGCTTAGTTAGAATTACATTGTGTTAGGTTAGTCCAAAGGGGGTAGATATTATGAACATAGTTTTATCATTTAGCTTGATGTTGTTTTCTGGGTTTATAGTAGGAAATCTTTTTAAAAGAATGGGAATTCCGTCGATTACAGGGTATATATTAACAGGAGTGGTATTTGGTGAATCCGTTTTAGGAATTCAGACTCATGAATATGTTGAAGCATTAGCTCCAATTACAAACTTAGGTTTAGGATTAATAGCTTTAACGATAGGTGAAGAGTTGATTATAGATGAATTGAAAAGGTTAGGTTCCACTATTATAAGTATAACGTTCTTTCAATTTCTAGGAACTTTTATAGTCGTACTTAGCGTTATGCTATTATTTGGTGTTGCACTACCTTTAGCATTAATTTTAAGTGCAATTGCTTCAGCAACTGCACCAGCAGCTACTACTGCAGTCATTGAAGAATGTAAAGCTAAAGGACCTTTTACTAGTACTTTGTTAGCGACTATTGCTATTGATGATGCAGTCTGTATAATATTGTTTGGATTAGTGCTAGCAGTAGATCAAGTCTTAATTAATGGTGGTGGCTCATTACTTAGTATGATAGGGCAGCCGTTTATTGAAATATTTGGTTCGATAATTGCAGGGTTGATAATTGCTAAAATACTTGCTTTTTTAGCTCATCGAACTAGATTAAAGAAAGAGTATCTATTAATTGTATTGACTACTGTGTTACTTGATATGGAATTAGCAGATATGTATCATTTATCTCCTTTATTAGTTAATATGGTGGCTGGTTTTACTCTTACTAATTTTTTCAACTCTCAGCATGAAATTAGAGAAGTGATTGAAGTAGCTGAAGTACCAATTTTTGTTGCCTTCTTTACTTTAGCGGGAGCAGAGTTGCAGTTAGGTGCATTATTTAATACTGGAGTACTTGGAATCGCTTTTATAGCTTCTAGGATGATAGGCAAAATTTTAGGTTCTTGGACAGGAGCAACAGTTTCAAAAGCATCTACAAAGGTACGACGCTATTTAGGCTTAGGACTAATTCCTCAGGCAGGAGTAGGAGTTGGATTAGTATTTGTTGCTGCAGAGGCTTTTCCACAATTTAATGAAATTCTAACTTCGCTTGTTTTAGCTTCTGTAGCAGTCAGTGAATTAATTGGACCATTAGCGGCTAAGTTTGCATTGGAAAAAGCAGGAGAAATAAATCAAGAGTTTGAAGATTCTTCATTGACTGAGAAAACAAGCACTATATGTGCTTAATATAGATTATAAAGTAACTCCCCTTTAATAAGACCGCTATTAGTTTTAACTAATAGCGGTCTTTTAATTTAATGAATCTTTATTAGAGTAAAGTATTAAACTGAAAAAAAGGTAGTAATTTGGCTTAAAAAAGAGGTTTAGATAGCTAAACTAACTTATATAAGCTAGATGACGTTTGTCATTATATCATTTTTTCGTTATAATTTAGTAGGTTAAAGTATTAAATTAATATAATGTTAAATAGGGGGAAGAATGATGGAAGAGAAAAGAAGACCAAGTTTTTTTGCAGCAATATTACCGATTATAATAACCGCACTTTTATTATTTACAGGAATAGTATTTTTGGGAATTGACCCACATATTCCTCTAGTCTTAGGAACTATGCTAGCCAGTTGTTTAGGTGTATGGTTAGGGTTTGAATGGCAAGAGATTGAAGAAGGTTTATTGGATGGTATAAATGTGGCTATGGGTTCGATTATTATCTTATTAATTATCGGTATAGTAATTGGTACTTGGATTTTAAGCGGGACAGTACCAACAATGATCTATTATGGAATGCAGCTTTTATCGCCAAAGATATTTTTAGTAGCAACAACTTTGATTTGTGCTGTAGTTTCAGTGGCTAGTGGTAGTTCATGGACAACAGCAGGAACGATTGGGATTGCTTTAATTGGTATTGGACAAGGTTTAGGGATTCCGCTACCAATGGTAGCAGGAGCAATTATTTCTGGTTCTTATTTTGGTGATAAGATGTCGCCATTATCAGATACTACTAATTTGGCTTCGGCGATGGCTGGGAGTAATTTGTTCGAACATATTAAGCATATGTTCTATACTACAACACCGGCTTTGATAATTTCATTGATTTTATACGCAATTTTAGGAAGTAGGTTTGGAGCTGAAAATCTTGATACTGAAAAGATAAACTTAATTTTAAATACTCTAAATCAGACTTTTACTATTAATATTTGGATGTTGTTACCGGCAGTGGCAGTAATTATTATGGCAGCAATGCGTTTACCAGCCATTCCAACTTTAATATCCGGTTCGTTAATAGGTGGAGTCTTTGCTATGTTATTTCAGAGTGCTAGTTTTTCAGGAGTTATTAATGCTATGCATTATGGATATAGTAGTGAAACAGGAGTGAAAGTAGTCGATAGTTTATTAACACGTGGTGGTTTAGATAGTATGATGTGGACTGTATCTCTTATTTTATGTGCTTTAGCTTTTGGGGGGGTACTTGATAAGATTTCTGTGTTAGAAGTTATCGTAAATAAGATATTATCTTTGGCTAATACAACTGGTAAGTTGATTGCTAGTAATATTATAGCTTGTATCGGTGCTAATGCTTTATTAGGAGATCAATTTTTATCAATTATTGTTCCTGGTAAGATGTATAAGGCAGCCTATGAACAAAAAGGACTACATCTTAAGAATCTGTCTAGAGTATTAGAAGATAGCGGTACCTTAACAGCAGTCTTAATTCCATGGACAGCCGGAGGAGCTTATATGGCTTCTACTTTAGGTGTAGATACTTGGGCTTATGTACCATATGCATTTTTTAATTTAACTGTACCAATTATTTCGATGATTTATGGATTTATGAATATAACTATTGAAGAAGCTAATGATGTAAAAATCGTAAATTCAGAGACTCCAAAAACAATATAGTTTGATATGAATATTATTAAAAATAGTTAAAGGGCTTTCAGATTTAATTTAAATCTGAAAGCCCTTTTTCTTTTTAATAAAACATTTTTTAAGTTTGACTCATATAATACCATTAATGATTAATAAATATAGAAAATATATAAAGAACTAATGAGTGAAGGCATGTTGAATATTGAAAGTAATAGTTTTAGTTATTAGTAAATATAATGAAAAGGAGAGGTGAAATAATTGGGAATAAATGTAAATAAATCTTTATCTTCTAAGTTGCCAAATAAAATAGAAGGATTAGAGAGGTTAGCTTATAATTTATGGTGGTCTTGGAATTTGGAAGCCAAAGCATTATTTAGGATAATTGATAGTCAATTATGGGAAGAGGTGAGTAGGAATCCAGTAGAGCTATTAGTAAAAGTTGATAGTCAAAGATTAGAGGAGCTAAAGGAGGATAAGGAATTCATTAATAAGTATCATCAGGTTATTAATGATTTTAATGATTATTTAGACCAGGATAGTATTAGGTTTGCAGAAGAAAAGAATCAAGACGAGAATGATAGAGAAGTAATTGCATATTTTTGTGCTGAATTTGGTTTACATGAATCATTGCCAATATATTCTGGGGGTTTAGGAGTCTTAGCGGGTGATTACTGTAAGACGGCTAGTGATTTTAATTTACCATTTGTAGGAGTAGGATTGTTGTATCATCATGGTTATTTCAAACAGAAGATTAATAAGAATGGTTGGCAAGAGGAATCTTATCCTAAACTTAATTTTGATTATTTACCAGTAACTCCTGTTAAAGATAATGAGGGGAAAGACTTATTAATTAATCTTGACTTAGTTGGTCGTAAGGTGTGGGTTAAAATATGGAGGGTTGAAGTGGGGAGAATTCTTATCTATCTATTAGATACAGATTTAGCGATTAATACGGAATCGGATAGGAAGTTAACTTCACAGCTCTATTATTCAGATCAGGAAGTACGTATTTCACAAGAAATCATTTTAGGTATAGGTGGTGTTAAAGCCTTAGATGCAATGGGATATTCACCATTATTATGGCACATGAATGAAGGACATTCCGCATACTTAGGTTTAGAAAGGATTATTCATTTAATGAAGGTAGAAGGATTAAGCTTTAATGAAGCAGTAGAAGCGGTAGCTGTTAATACTCTATTTACTACCCATACTCCTGTGCCTGCTGGTAATGAAACTTTTTCTATTGATTTAAAAGAGAAATACTTTGCTGGTTATTGGCAAAAATTAGGTTTGACTAAGAAAGAATTTATGCAATTAGGTCAAATAGACTCTGAGGATGAAGGTTTCTGTTTAACAATTCTTGGTTTACATTTAGCACGATTTAATAATGGGGTTAGTAAACTTCATGGCCAAGTTGCTAGTGAGATGTGGAAAGAAGTTTGGGATGGGGTTCCGAGCAAAGAAAATCCGATTACTTATGTTACGAATGGGATTCATACTTTGACTTGGTTAGCATCAGAATGGAAAGAGGTTTTTAATAACTATCTTCCAAATAATTGGCAAGAGCGAATTTCAGAAAAGAAAGTTTGGGAGAGGATCCGTACTATTCCAGCTAAGGATTTTTGGCAGATACACTACAGGTTAAAGGTTAAGTTAATTAATTTCATTAATAATCAATTATTAATGAAACACGGGAAACAAGAAGATAAGCGATTATTAGATAAAGATACCCTGACAATTGGATTCGCTCGACGTTTTGTTACTTATAAGCGGGCTGATTTAATCTTTAAGGATTTAGAGAGATTAAATAGAATTTTTAATAATACTGGAAGAGAAGTTCAGATTATCTTTGCTGGCAAGGCCCATCCAGCAGATGATGCTGGTAAGGAATTAATTAAGAAGATTTATGATATAGCGCAAACGGAAGAGTTCAAAGGGAAGATAGTTTTTTTAGAGGATTATGATATGCATTTAGCTCGTCTATTAATTCAAGGGGTAGATCTTTGGTTAAATAATCCAAGACGACCTTTAGAGGCTAGTGGTACTAGTGGTCAGAAAGCAGCAATTAATGGTGGGTTAAACTTTAGTGTTTTAGATGGTTGGTGGTGTGAAGGATACAATGAAAAGAATGGTTGGGTTATTGGGAGTCAAGATGAAAAAGATTATAGAGATTCAAAAGAACAAGACTTAATTGATAGTATTTCATTATATGAGACTTTAGAAGAGGAGATAATTCCTTTATATTATGATTTTAATGAAGAGGGTTTTTCTAATTTATGGATAGATTATATGAAAGAATCTATGATATCTAATGGCTATCAATATAGTACTGATCGAATGATGGAGGAATATATTACGCAATTATATACTCCGGCTATTAAACGAGGTAATAAATTTAAAGAAGATAATTATTGTAAAGCTAAAGAGTTTTCAAATTGGAAGAATAAGTTATATGAAAACTGGGAGCAAGTAGAAGTTATTGCTTCTAAACAAGTTAATGGTACTATAGATAAAAGAAGGTTTGAATTGAAGGTTAAGCTAGGCAACTTAATTCCTAAGGATGTAACTGTTGAGTTATATGCAATATCTAATGATATTGAGAGGCAAGCAATTATTATACCTACGAATTTAAAAGAAGAATTACAGAATAACTTATATCTTTATTCCATTATAACAGATGTAAAAGAGGAATATAGATATACTTTTAGGGTAGTACCAAATGAATCAAAATTAACTAATAAACATGAATTAGGACTGATTAGATGGGAGTAGTCATATAAATTTGGTAACTTTTAATACTGGGGTGATAGGATGAAGACTTTAGCATTAATTTTGGCTGGAGGAAGAGGTAGTAGACTAGATATTTTATCTAAACATAGGGCTAAGCCGAGTGTACCTTTTGGTGGCAAGTATAGAATTATTGATTTTGCTTTAAGTAACTGTGTTAATTCCCATATCTATAATGTAGGTGTTCTAACACAGTATTTACCTAGGTCCTTAAATGAACATATTGGGATTGGTAAGGCTTGGGATCTAGACCGGCAGTTTGGTGGAGTAAATATTTTGCATCCCTATACGGGTAGAAAGGGTGGATGGTATCAAGGTACAGCACATGCTGTTTTTCGAAATCTAAATTATATTGAAGAGATAGACTCTGAATATGTAATTATTCTATCTGGAGATCATATTTATAAGATGGATTATGCTAAGTTGATAGACTTTCATAAGGCTAAAGAAGTAGAATTAACAATAGCAGTAAAGAAGGTTCCAAAAAGTGAGGCCCATCAATTTGGTATTTTAGATGTTAATAAGGATATGAGAATTATCGATTTTAAAGAGAAACCCAAAGAGCCACCTAGTGATTTAGCTTCAATGGGAATCTATGTCTTTAATAAAGAGGTTTTGGTCAATAAATTAAAAGAATTTTGTACGCAAGAAAACTCAGATTTCGGACATCATATCATACCACAGATGATTAAAAATAATAAGGTTTTTGCATATGAATTTAATGGATATTGGCAAGATGTAGGTACAGTTAAGTCATTTTGGGAAACGAATTTAGCTTTAATTAATTCTAAGACCGGGATAGACTTAAATGATAAAAGTTGGCCGTGGCATACTAATAGTATAACGAGATCACCGGCTAGATTTGGATCAAGCAGCAAGGTAAAGCAGAGTTTAATATGTAATGGAGCAGTTATTAATGGAGAAGTAGAGAATTCAGTTATTTCTTCTGGAGTGAGGGTTGAAAAAGGAGCATTCATTAAAGATTCAATTATATTTAATGACACTCAAATTAAAACAGGAGCAATGGTCTGTAAAAGTATAATTGATAAGGAAGTAGTTATTGGGAAGAAAGCTAAAATAAGCTCATGTAGTATTCAAACTAAAAATTTTGAGCAACCAGAAGTTATATATGGTGGTTTAAATTTAATAGGGAAGAGGGCTGTAATCCCTGCTAATACTTTAATTAGTGGAAATTGCAGGATTTACCCTGAAGTTAAAGAACGAGATTTTAATAATAAATTTATTCCAAGTGGAAGTACAATTAGACCACGTAACTAAATATCTCAATATAGTACTTTAAATTCTTACGTAAATTTGTTATAATTAGCTCTAAGATAAGTAGAAAGGATTGAGTAGTATGGAATATATTAGTACTAGGGGAAATTATGATGCAGTTAGTGCAGCAGAAGCGATTAGATTAGGTATGGTACCAACTGGGGGGCTATTTGTACCAAAAGAGATTCCGCAATTTAGTAAAGAAGAGATCATTGAGATGCAGGAGATGAAGTATCAAGAGATTGCTAAGAAGGTGCTTTCGGTATTTTTAAATGATTATACTAACCAGGAATTAAAAGAGGCTATTAATAGTGCTTATAATACTGATAAATTTACTTCAGAGGAGATTACTCCGCTACATAGATTAAATGATAATTGTTATTTTTTGGAGTTGTGGCATGGGCCTACGGCTGCTTTTAAAGATTTGGCTTTGCAGTTGTTGCCTTATTTATTAGTGCAAGCAATTGAGAAGCAGGAATTAGAAGAAGAAGTCTTAATTTTAGTGGCTACTTCTGGAGACACAGGGAAAGCTGCTTTAGAAGGGTTCAAGGATGTTGATGGGATTAGTATCATTGTGTTTTATCCTCAACAAGGTGTAAGTAAAGTACAAGAACATCAGATGGTTACTACTGGAGGGGATAATACTTCGGTAGTAGCTGTAGCTGGTAATTTTGATGACTGTCAGAGTAGTGTTAAAGAGATTTTTGGAGATAAAGATTTTAATGAGTTAATTGAAAAGAAAGGTTATCAATTTTCATCAGCTAATTCTATTAATTGGGGTAGATTAGTGCCGCAGATTATCTATTATTTTGCTTCTTATGCAGATTTATTAAGTAAAGATGAGATAGAAACGGGCGAAAAGATTAATGTTACTGTTCCAACTGGTAATTTTGGTAATATTTTAGCCGGGTATTATGCTTATAGGATGGGATTACCCATTAATAAGTTTATCTGTGCTTCTAATGATAATAATATCTTAACTGATTTCTTTGATACAGGGGTTTATGATAAAGACCGTTCCTTTAAGGAGACGATTAGCCCGGCAATGGATATCTTAATTTCTTCTAACTTAGAAAGGTTCTTATTTGAGATAACTGGTCATGATTCGGAAAAGATTAATAATTGGTATCAACAGTTAAGAGAAGATGATGAATTTACAATTGATAATCAGACTAAAGAAAAGATTGCAAAGATATTTGTCGGTCAGTATGCTACTGAAGAGGAGACTGAAGAAAAGATTAAGGAAATTTACCAAGAGTATAATTATGTAATAGACCCTCATACTGCCGTAGGAGTTAAAGCTTATCATGATTATTTAAGTAAATGTGATGATAAGACTAAGACAATAATTAATTCTACAGCTAGTCCTTATAAATTTAGTTCTACAGTGTTATCTGCTATTGATGATGGTGCTATTTCTGAAAAGATAGATGAGTTTAAAGTTTTAGATAGATTAGAAGAAGAGACAGGGATTACTATTCATCCAGGGTTAAAGAATTTAGCTGAGCTATCGGTGAGACATAATTGTAATTGTAGAGTAGAAGATATTCGGGATATGATTTCACAAATTATAGATGAGTAATTGTTCAGGTAAATCTCATAATTAGATTTTAAGCATAATTAACACGGAATTTTGAACATCAACAATTAATTATACATGAATATTTTATATTCTTTTTGCAGGCCAGCTTAAAAATAGCTGGTCTTATTTTATCAAAAGTATATAAAGGTTTTAATGGTCTAATTGTTGAATATTATTAAATGAAGTATATTATTGGCTAAGATGCTAATAAACGATTTATTTTGACAAAATATTATTTTTTGGAGGAGGTTTTATGAATATAAGGAAGTTTAAGGAGATAACATTAAATATTGAAACTTTAGATAATAATGAAGTTAATTTCAGAACAAAAGATGAAATGATAAATCTTGATACTAAAACGATAGTTAATGATTTTCCTGGAGTGGCTTTTGCATTAGATAATAAAAGCAGGTTAGTAGCCGTTAATAATAGATTCTGTGAATGTTTAGAAGATACAAGAGCAGGATTATTAGGCAAGAAGCTTTCTGATTTGAATTTAGGGATTGACTGGGATAAGCTTTCTTTAAAGGAGACTTTACGAACTGGGAAGCCGACTTATGGTTATCGTAATAATTTATTTATAGATTATGATTATCAACTTATTTATTGTAATCTGCCTATTAATTTAGATACTGGTGAAATTGGAGTTTTGGTATTAGGAATTGAAGTAATTATGAATTCTAACTTTAAAGAAACTAAGATAATGAATTTTAATGAAAATACTAAAATAACAGATGTTTGGATAGTGGATGATAAGTGTTGTTATGTTGATGTAACTGACCCTTATAATAAGTTTAAAGTTTCTAGTGAGGAGTTAATTGGCAAAAAATTTACTAATGTTTTTCCGGTTGAATATGATCCATTATTGTCTGAGGCTATAGAAGAGAACAGATTATTAGAAAGTATGAGGATTTTAAATACAGGTAAAGAAAAGATTTATATGCAAGTTATTGCCTTTCCTTTAGTAATTGATGGTGAAGTTGTTGGTGGTATTGATATTTTAATTGACTTAAATTCGAAAACAAGAATAGTTAATCAAGCATATCAAGCCAACGAAATTAAGAATACTGGGGAGATGGCTTTTAGAATTATTCATGAATTACGCAATCCTTTACAAGTGACTAAATCTTCAGCAGAGTTAGGGAGTTTATTAGCTCAAAAAGAAAATGTTAATTCCGAGGAAATTGAATTATATTTTAATAAAATCAAGGATAAGGTCACAGAGGTAAATTCTTTACTAAATCAGTTATTAGAATTTTCTCAACCGGATAAATTAGTATTAAAAGAAGTAAAAATAAAGGGTTTATTGGAAAGTTTAGAAGAATTTTTAACTAAATATTGCTCTAAGTATAAGATAGATTTTCAAATAGAAGTTACAGAGGAGATATTAAAAGTAGAAGGAGATTACGAACTATTAGAAAGAGCATTATTTAATATAAGTAAGAATGCTATTGAAGCATTACAAGATTATGATGGTGATCGCAAGATTATTGTTAAGTGTTGTAAAGTTAATAATGATGCTTTGATAAGTATTTCTAATACGGGACCTACTATTTCAAATGATATTAAAGATAATATTTTTGCACCTTTTACTTCTACAAAAGGTATTAATGGAGCTGGTTTAGGTCTATCAGTAGCTTATCATATTGCACATAATTTACATGAAGGTAAATTGTGGTTTAAAAATAAAGAAGAGGTGGGACCTACTTTTTATTTAAGTTTACCTACATTAAATAATCTTTAATATAATTTAACCGCAAAGATAGTAATAATCTACTTATC
>Ga0208550_10009_pt1 | contig 79666 bp, 92 predicted proteins | sample Wag4S2014_12_3_FD_187356 | JGI IMG/M metagenome (GOLD analysis project Ga0208550, IMG submission 187356) | Deep subsurface shale carbon reservoir microbial communities from Ohio, USA - Utica-2 Time Series 2014_12_3 (SPAdes) (version 2) ... | reverse complement strand
TATTGAGATAGTATTAAGTTTTCTGCCTTTCTTTTGGGAGTTATTTGGAATTAGTTATCTAATCATTATTTCTCTAACAGATATCATAATATTATTCTTTGGAATCAAACTTATAAGAAGTCAAACTATAAAAGAAGGCCGAATTTATATACGTAGGTTATACCTTAGTGCGTTTTCTGGAATACTTTTAAGTATTATTAGTATAATTATTACGTAGATACCTAACTACTAAACAAATGTAGTTAAATACAGTCCCCAAATTCAAGCATCTAAGATAAGAGTTATTATAAACATTTTTGTGAAGATAAATATTATTCATATCCTTATATATCAGAAGAATTAATAGAATATTTAATTAATGAAGGAGTAAAACTTGTTGGGGTAGACATATTGAATATTGATAGTTCAAGAAACATGAAACGTGCTGCTCATACTCTATTACTTAAGAATGAAATTCTTATAGTAGAGAATTTAGCAGGGTTAGAAGAATTACATGGGGAAAACTTTAGACTTTTTGCAGTTCCTTTGAAAGCTAAAAATGTTGCGGCTTTATCAATTAGAGCTTTTGCGGAAATTTTAGAGTAATACAGATGAATTCAAATTATATAAGCAAGATTATCCAGAAGAAGATGGAACAGTAACAACAGATGTCTTTATCTTTGCTGAAAAGAACTGTTAGAAAGAAAATTAACATTATTATGTAGCTAAAAGGATGATAATTATCTTTATTATTAATTTTAATTGTAATGGAGGATAAATATATGAATAAAGCAACTATTGAAAAAAATGTAGCATATTTCGATTCTTCGATTGGACTGTTGGAAATTCAGTCTGCACAAGGAGATATAATTAATTTACATTTCATTGAAGAAAGAAGATATCAGGAAAAATCGGAACCCATATTAATAGAAGCCAAAAAACAGTTAAATGATTATTTTAAAGGGGAACGAAAAGAGTTTGATCTATCACTAAGAATAAATGGAACCGAATTTCAGAATGATGTTTGGAATGAACTGATCAAAATTCCATATGGAAAGACTTTATCATATAAAGATATAGCAATAGCCATAGGAAATAAAAATGCATGTAGGGCAGTAGGAAATGCTAACAATAGAAATAATATAGCAATTATTATACCTTGTCATCGAGTAGTAGGAAGCAATGGTAAAATGGGAGGGTATGGAGCTGGGGTATGGCGTAAGAAATGGCTTTTGGAACATGAGAAAAGCTCCTTGATTTGAAACAACAGCAACAAATCTTGTTATTTTTGCTAAGAAGGATGTCTAATGAAAGTTATAGAAATTGAATATGAAAGGGTGCACATTTTTATGAGTATAATAAGATTAGTCAGGAGGGGTAAAATGGATGAAAAAATGGTTCAAAAAATTGTTAAGGAAGCTTATAGTAAGGTAGCTCAAGGCGAAGAAAATTGTACTTGTGGTACCTGTGGATCAAATAGTAATGAGTTTGCTAAAGCATTAGGTTATTCTCAAGAAGAATTAAAGATTATACCCGATGAATCTAATTTAGGTTTAGGCTGTGGAAATCCTATTGCTTTATCCAATCTTGAGGCGAAGGAAGTTGTATTAGACCTTGGTTCAGGGGCAGGTTTTGATGCTTTTTTAGCAGCAAATAAAGTAGGGGCAGAGGGCAAAGTGATTGGAATAGATATGACACCAGAGATGATTGAAAAGGCAGAGGAGAATGCAAGAAAGAATGAAATTAATAATGTTGAATTTAAACTTGGCCAGATAGAGGATTTACCCTAGCATTATCCCATCCACATAGAATTAAAATAATTGAAATATTAGCAACTCTACCCTCGGATGAAAGTTGTATAGTCGGAAGTATAGTTAACCAGTTATCAATCTCTCAATCTACAGTCTCTCAACACTTGAAGGTGCTTAAGGAAGCTGGCTGGATAAAAGGAATTATTGATGGACCAGGGGTCTGTTATTGTTTAAAAGAAGATATTTTTCAACAGTATAAAAAGATGATTAATAATTTAGTAACGTGCGAATATACTACTAAAATAGAAATTAAAAACTTAGAAGATTGTGACTTTAAAGGGATTGATTGAGATAATTAGGATTAAAATGGAAAGGGATTTTAGTCTAGAGTCTAGAATATACCTATAATGAGGGAGTGATACTATGAGTGAACATTTAGGTGTTGGCTTTAATGACCTTATAAATAAGGCGCTTGAATTAGGTGCAGAAGAAGCAAAGATAATAGATACAGAGACAATTACTGTTGGTCACTGGGTACAATTGAAATGTCAATATGGCTGTTCACTTTATGATGAAGATGCATCTCATCGCCCATTAGCTCCAGGTGTTGAAGAGATGAAGGAGTTACTTAAAGAATATAGTAAAGCGTTATTAATTCATGGTCTTAAAGGTTCAGCTCTTTCTAAAGTAGCTGTAAAGCTCGAACATGAAGCAGTTAACCAAGGATATTATAAAGCTTTTGCTTTAATTTCTCTTCCTTTTGGGAATAGTGGCTCTACATGACAACCTAGTGGAGAGACTCAGGATGAGTCTGAAGCAAATGAGGAGACAAAGACTAATATTAGACCTATGATGGAGGCTTGTGGTATAGATGTTTATAAGACTGTAAGAGCTAATGGCTTTGAAATTGACACTAAAAAAGAAACTTATGGAAGATGGAACTACTATGCGCTTGTTCTTCTAGATTAAAATTTATTTAAGGATGATATTTATCAAGAAAAATTTGTTTAAACAGAGAACGATATTTTGTTAGGAGGTAAGTAATTGAAAGAAAACAAATCGTTGGAAAAAGAACTTTTAAATAAACAGAATCAACATTGGGAAGATACATTTACAAAAAGAACGGATATGTTTGGTACAGCCCCAAGTATTTCCGCTCAAAAAGCAGCAAAAATTTTTGAAAAAGAAGGGAAAAAGAAGATTCTTGAACTTGGTGGTGGACAGGGAAGAGATACTATTTTCTTTGCTCAAAATGGTTTTGAGGTCTATGTATTGGACTATTGTGAAAGTGGGGTTGAGACAATAAATGAAAAAGCCCGGAAGATGGGGTTGTCAGGATTAATTAATGCAAGTTGTCATGATGTTAGAGACCCTCTTCCTTTTAAAGATGAAAGCTTTGACTGTTGTTACTCTCATATGTTGTATTGCATGGCCCTTACCACTCAGGAATTAAAATTTCTTTCAGATGAAGTTAGGCGAGTGTTAAGACCTGGTGGATTCAATATATATACAGCTAGGAATACAAATGATTCTGATTATGGCACAGGAGTCCATCGTGGAGAAGATATGTATGAAGTAGGTGGATTTATCGTTCATTTCTTTAGTAAAGAAAAAGTAAAAGAATTAGCAAAAGGATTTGAGATAGTTGATATCGATGAGTTTGAAGAGGGAGGTCTTCCAAGAAAGCTATTTCAAGTCACGCTTAAAAAGAAGGGAAACAAAAGTTAATTTTTATATTTTACATCGTACTCAGTTAAAGGGAGTACGATTTTTTATTGACTACTTCTTATTTATTATCACAAGGTTTTTTAAATTATCTCTAGAATTAATAATTAAATAAAGAAATTTATTGCATAATTAATTGTGCAAGGATCTTAAATACAAAAAAGGAAGTGAAAATAATGAGTAAAGCAGTTGAATATTTAAATAGTTTAAGTAAGTTTGGGATTAATCCAGGATTAGAAAGAGTAGAGGTACTATTAGATTATTTAAATAATCCACAAGACGAATTTGCTGTAATTCATATCGGGGGTTCTAATGGTAAAGGTTCAACTTCAGCAATGGTTAGTTCGATTTTAACTGAAGCCGGCTATCGAGTAGGTACTTATAATTCACCAGAGATTATATCCTTTTATGAAAGAATGCGTATTAATGGTGAGTATATGGAGCCAGAAGCTTTAGAAAGAATAACTGAAGAAGTAAAATCATATTTGAATAAGATTGAAGCCGATGGGTTAGGGCATCCTACATTTTTTGAGGTTGTTACTGCCATCGCTTTTAAATACTTTGCTGAAAAGCAGGTAGATATAGTAGTTTTAGAAGTAGGACTAGGTGGTAGATTAGATGCTACTAATGCTGCTAAGAGCTTAGTTTCAGCAATAACTAATATTAGTCAAGAGCATACCGAATATTTAGGTGATACTATGGCAGAAATAGCATTCGAAAAAGGAGGTATTATTGAGAAAAACGGAAGTTTAGTAACTGCTGTAGAGGATAAAGAAGCTTTGAATAAATTAGAGGAGATCTGTGCAGAACGGAACGCGGATTTAATTAATGTTAATTCTGCTTTAAAAGTAGAGAGGCGAGATAAAGGTTTAAAAAAGCAGTGTTTTAAAGTTAAGGGAGAAAAAGATTACGGAGAGTTAAGGATTCCTTTATTAGGACAGTACCAATGCCAAAACTTAAGTATGGCTTTAGGTATTATAGAAGCATTGCCCGAGCAGTTTAAAGTTAGTCTCTCTGCTATTAAACGGGGGCTTGAAAAAGTAGAATGGCCAGGAAGATTAGAACTACTAGGAGAAGAGCCATTAGTTATTTTAGATGGAGCACATAATCCAGGAGGCGCCCAAGAATTAGAAAAAGTAATTGCAGAGGATTTAGAATATCAAGAATTAACTTTAGTTCTAAGTATTTTGGGTGATAAAGATGTCGAAAAGATGGTAGAGATATTAACTCCATTGGCAGATAAGGTGATTCTAACTAAGAATACTAATGAACGGGTTGCTGATCCTTATAAAGTAGCGGAACTTTTGAATAAAGAAGAACAGACGGTAGAAGTAATCCCTAATATATCAGATGCTGTGCAGAAAGCTATTCAAGATGCAGAAGTAGGAGATTTAGTTAGTATCAGTGGCTCATTATATACCGTAGCAGAAGCTAGAAAGTTTTTAGTAAAAAATATAATAAATTAAAGACAAGGTGCATAGTATTCTAGTAACGGTCTCTTTTTAAGGAGTATAACTTAAATAATTCAACTACGATTAATGTCAGTAGAGTACTATCGGCTAAAAATTTAGACTTCGCGCATAATCGATTGATGTTAGCCATTTAGAATGGAGCAGACTGGAGTAAATAAAGCATGGTTAAAGTTGTTTTCTGTTTGACCGTTAGGGAGTTTGAAAACAACCCATGTTTTATTTATGGAAGTCGTTGCGGAATTCGTAGGCGGTATCAATTGATTATGCAAGAACCTAGATTTCAAATATGGTTGAGGTGAACGAAAATATAAGGGTTTATGAACCTTTATAAACATTAAGTTTATTTAGCCGATAATATTTTTAATAAGTAAAGGGGGTTATATAAACTGATAAGTGAATAGGATGATTAAAAATCTTTAATGAAGGAAGTGGTGCTTATGAAGTTTGATAGGTCCAGAATGAAATCGGGCTTTTCTCTGGCAGCTATGGTTATTTGCATGTCACTTTTAGCCAGTGTTGTCGGTTACTTTTTAGGTAGTTGGATGATCGAGTATGTTACTGCTCCTGAAGATGGAATTCAGAATGTTTCTAGTGAAAAGGTTGTTTTAGAAGAGAAGATTAATACGAGTAAATTAGAAGAGAAAAAGGAAGAAGAGCAGAATTTAAATAATTCCAACACAGCACAAACTTCAACACTAAATAGTCAACCAGAAGTTAGACAAGGAAGTGATAATTTATTTGTAGTCCAGGTAGGCGCCTTTAATAATCAAAATAATGCTACAAGATTAGTTAAAAAATTGAAATCTATAGGGTATTCAGCTTACATTACTTCTCAGAATCCTTATAAAGTACAAGTAGGTGCCTTTGAGACTGAAGAAGCAGCGGCTAAATTAGGAAGAGAATTAAAAGAAGATGGATTTCCGGTCTTTATATCACATTAAAATTTTACTGCCCACCAAAAGGTGGGCTTTTTCTATTTTAGGGCAGGAATTCTTGAGAATGATATTGTATATATTAATTATAACTGAAAAGATAATATTAATTTTGAAATTCATCTAGTTATATAGTAATACCGGCTAAAAATTTAGCTTTCGTGCATAATTGATTGATGTTAGCCATTTAGAATGCACTGAAGTTTCAATTTAAATATGCATTGTGAATTCAGCACGGAATTCGTAGGCGGTATCAATTGATTGTGTAAGAACCTAAATTTCAAATATGATTGAGGTGAGCAAATTTATAAGGGCTTACCCTTATAAACATTAGGCTTATTTAGCCGATAATATTCAGTTATATAGTAAGGGAGGGGCTAAATAATGAAACTTCGAGATATCAAAGAAATTACAAAATCAGAAGTAATATTAGGTAAGGATAAGCTAGACTTAGAAATTTCAGTAGTCTGTGGAGCTGATTTAATGAGTGATGTGCTGACGTTTTCCGCAGAGAATACTTTATTATTAACCGGCTTGACAAAACCGCAAGTAATTAGAACTGCTGAAATGTTAGAACTATCAGCTATTATTTTTGTGCGTGGGAAGAAGCCTAATGAGCAGACCGTTCAATTGGCTAAAGAGAGTGGGATTCCCCTATTATATACAGAAAAACCGCTATATGAAACATGTGGTCGTTTATATGAGGCTGGTTTAAAAAGTGATAAATTGAAGGGGGAATAATAACTTTGCAGAATTCATCATTAAATTTCGAGTTCATCGAAAAGTTATCGACTGACTTGACAGTACATGATATTATGACTAATGATGTAATAACTCTTAAACCAGACAATAAAGTTAAGAATGCTAAGGAGATTATGCGTTTAAGAAAGATTTCAGGAATTCCGATTATTAATAATAGTGGTGAATTAAAGGGGATTATTAGCATAGATGATATTATCAGGGGATTAGAAGAGAACAGGTTAAATGATGAGTTGCGAGTATTGATGAGTACTGAATTAATTACAATTCATCCTGATGATTCAGTAGCAGATGCATTACGTAAGTTTAAAAAGTATAAATATGGTAGATTGCCAGTTATTGATAAAGATAATCTCTTGTTAGGAATTGTTACTCCCGGGGATATCACTCGTAAATTGTTAGAAGAAGTAGAAAGGGGAAGTGAAGATGATGAATTCTTTCTACAAATTAAACCTTTAGATAAAAATGAAGAGGATAAAGATAATATACAGATTGAAGTAGAGATTGAAGGTGGAGACTTTAATAATTCAGGTCAGGCATCTAGTAAAGTTAAGAGAGTACTAAAAGAGCTAGGTGTAGACTCAGTTAATATAAGGAAGGCAGCAATTGTAACTTATGAAGCAGAGATGAATGTAGTCATCCATGCTCGTCAAGGGAGGTTAATAGCAGAAATTACTCCTGAGTTAATTAAGATTATAGTAGAAGATGAAGGACCAGGGATTGAAGATATTGACTTAGCGATGCAGCCAGGATATTCTACTGCCTCTGAACATGTTCGTGAATTAGGTTTTGGTGCAGGGATGGGTTTAGCAAATATAGAACAGTGGGCAGATGATTTACACCTTGAGTCAGAAGTAGGAAAAGGAACTAAATTAGAAGCTAAAATCTATTTATAAGAAGTGGTGATTTTATGACAGAGTTCTTTCATTCAGTTAGATTAGACCAAAACAAGTGTAATGGCTGTACAAATTGTGTTAAAGAGTGTCCAACTGGTGCGATTAGAGTTAAAGAAAGACAGGCTAAGATAAGAGCTGAGAAATGTATAGATTGTGGAGTATGTATTAAGGTTTGTAAGGAGAATGCAAATTATGCTCTAACAGATCCTTTAACTAAGTTAGATGATTATGACTATACTATTGCCTTAACTACGGCGGTTTTATATGGACAATTTAAACAGAAGTATGAACCACATAAGATCTTATCAGCTTTATTGGAATTAGGCTTTGATGATGTCTGTGAAGAAGGTAATGGAGTTAGAATTTTAAACCGAGTTTTACCTCAATTTTTGAATGAGGAAGAAGAAATTTCGCCATTAATTTCAGCTACTTGTCCTTCTATAGTACGATTAATTCAGGTCTCCTTTCCAGAGTTTTTACCTAATATTATTCCGTTGCAAGAACCGATGGAGATAGTTACTAGAGATATTAAAAAGAAAAAAGCAGAAGAATTAGACCTATCCTTAGATCAGATTGGAATCTTCTATATTACGTCGTGTCCAGCTAAAGTTACGGCTATTAATTCTCCATTAGGATTAGAAGAGAGTTATATAGATGGAGTAATCTCTATAATGGATATTTATCGACCATTAATTAAGCTAATTAATGATGTAAAGATTGAACCAGACTTAAATCAAATTTCAAAAGAAGGAATCGGATGGGTAAAAAGTGGTGAACAACAGAATAAGCATTATCAATTTAAGAGTAGTTTAGCAGTTGATGGTATTGATAATGTAATATCGATTTTAGAAGAATTAGAAAGAGGACATTTACAGGAAATAGACTTCTTTGAATTTACCGCTTGTCCAGGTGGATGTATAGGTGGACCGTTAAATGTTGAAAATAGATTTATTGCTCAAGTAGCATTAGAAAAGATCAGTAATCAATTGTCTATGAGCTCAATTGAAGAATCATTATCAACTGAGGAATTATTACAGAATTATAAAGAAGGGGAGTATAACATCTCCAAATTAATAAAACCGCGTCCTAATAGTAAATTAGATAATGATATCAAAAAGGCGATCAACAAATTAGATAGCTTGGAACGAGAAGAGAGTAGATTACCAGGCTTAGATTGTACTGCTTGTGGTGCTCCTAGTTGCAGAGGATTAGCTGAAGATATAGTTAATGGTTTAGCCAAAAGAGAAGATTGTATTATTCTTTTAAAGAAGAAGGTTAAAAGATTAAGTCAAGATATAATGGGTTTAGTCAAATCAGAGGAAATTTAGGGAGGGAGCTAATTTGAAATTAGCAGAAGTGGTTAATCAGTTGAAGTTAGAAGAAATAATTGAATCGGTTGACCTGGATAGAGAGGTAACTGGAGGATACTGTTCGGATCTATTAAGTAATGTAATGGGGCAGGCTAAATCCGGCGAACTATGGATCACCTTACAGACCCATCAGAATATAGTTGCAGTTGCTTCTTTAGTAGAGTTATCTGGAATTATAATTGCTTGTGGTGCTGAATTAGATACTGAAACTATTGCTAAGGCTAAAAAAGAAGATATACCACTATTTACAACTGATTTATCAATCTATGAAGTAGCAGGCCGACTGTATAAATTAGGAGTTTAAGGAGTATTATAATGTTAAAAGAATACCAAGCAGACTTTCATGTGCATACAGTTTTATCTCCTTGTGGTGATATTATTATGACCCCGCAAAATATCATTGATACTGCCCAAGCGAGGGGAATAGATATCTTAGCAGTTACCGACCATAATTCTGCGGAAAATTTACGGGTAACTATGGAATTAGCAGAGGAATCTAAAATTAAAATTATTCCTGGGATGGAGGTTGAAACTAAAGAAGGTATTCATTTAATTGCACTATTTTCTGATTTAGAACAGGTTATTGATTTTCAAAAAATAATCTATAATAACTTACCTAGTGTAAAGAATAATGAAGATCTCTTTGGTCCTCAATTAATTACTAATAATCAAGACAAGTTTATAGATAGATTAGAAAGATTATTACTAATCTCAGCTAATCTTTCTTTAGAAAAGATTGTCAACGAGGTGCGACAAAGAAATGGAGTTGTATATCCTGCCCATATAGACCGCAAAGAGTATAGTATTTTAACTAACTTAGGGTTTATTCCCGCAGAGATTGATTTTCCTGTGTTAGAAGTTTCTAAGCATGCCTCTATATCAGATTTATATAATCGATTTCCTTTATTACGGTCTTATCAGTTAGTAAGGGCTTCCGATGCTCATTATTTACATGATATAGTCCCAAACTTATCTTTGAAATTAGCTGAGCCCACTTTAGAAGAGATATTGTTAGCTTTTAGAAGAGAATCGGGGCGAGAGGTAGAAGTTATAGAGTGAATATTGGAGGAGTTAGTAGTGAAAGAACTGTCATTGCATATTTTAGATGTAGCACAGAATTCTATTAAAGCTAAAGCTACAGAATTAAAGATAAAGATAGTGGAAAATTTACAAGATGATTATATGAAGATTATAATTGAAGATAACGGAGAGGGAGTCGAAGAAGAATTTTTAGAAAATATTTTAGATCCGTTTACGACTACCCGAACTACTCGTAAAGTAGGGTTAGGGCTTCCGCTTTTTCAAGCAGCAGCCGAAAGATGTGAAGGAAAACTGGAAATAGATTCAGAGATAGGGAAAGGGACAAAAGTTGAAGCTACTTTTAAGCATAGTCATATAGACCGAGCTCCCTTAGGGGATATTGAAGGAACGATAGCTATTATTATTCAAGGGAATCCAGATTTGGAAGTATATTATCAACATATTGTCAATAATAATGAATTTGATTTTTCTACTGTAGAGGCAAGAAAAGAATTAGAAGGTGTTCCGATTAATGAACCAGCAGTTATTAAATTTATTAAAGAGTATTTAGCTGAAAACATACAAAATTTAAAAGGAGCGGTGAGATAATGAAATCATTAGATGAATTAGAAAAGATTAAAAAAGAAGCACAAGAAGAGATGAAATTACGTGAAGATAAAGATGATACTAGAATTACTATTGCTATGGGGACTTGTGGAATAGCTGCTGGCGCTAGGGATGTCTTAAAAGTGATCTTGGAGGAACTAGAAAAGCAGGAGATAAATAATGCCTCTATTACTCAAACTGGTTGTATAGGTTTATGCAATCAGGAACCGATAGTAGAGGTACAGAAACCAGGAGAAGATCCGGTTACTTATGGAGAAGTAGGAATTGAAGAGGCTCATAAAATTGTTGACGAACATATTGTTAATGATGAGGTAGTACAAGATTTGGTAATCAAATAAGTCTTCGTATAATTTAAATTTAAAAAGAGTACAATTATAACTGTGTAACAAATGTCATAGTTATTCTGGATAAGGTTTATTATAATTATTTTAATAACTTAATTAACCTATGTTGTTAAATTACATTATATCACTTTTTATGAAAAAAGAGTAATTTCGACATTGGAAAATAATTTTTTCAAAATGAAAGAGGGTTTTTATATAGTTTATAGAATGCTATATAATTGGAAGCTCAATCCTACAATTTAAAATTAAATTTTATCAGGAGTTAAAGAAAGAAAAAATGTAAAGAGGGGTGAAAAAATGCAAGCGAAAACTTTTGAACAAGGTATTCATCCTTGTTACAATAAAGAAGCCACTGCTAGCAAAAGCCTTAAAAAAGTACAGACACCAGATGAAGTAGTAATTCCGTTGCAACAGCATATTGGGGCTCCTTGTGAAGCATTGGTTGAAGTAGGTGACAAGGTGCAAGTAGGACAGAAGATTGGAGATAGTGAAAGTTTTGTTTCTGCACCGGTACACGCTAGTGTTTCGGGAGAAGTTACAGCTGTTGGTCCAGTTATGACTTCAGATGGAAGTGATACTTTAGCAGTAACTATTGCTTCCGATGGGCAGAATACTTTACATGAAAGTGTGAAGCCTAAAGGAGACGTAGAGAGTTTATCTCCAGACGAGTTAAGGAATATCGTGCGTGAAGCGGGGATTGTAGGCTTAGGAGGTGCAACCTTTCCAACTCACGTAAAGGTTTCAGTACCAAAGGATAAAAATGTAGATACAGTAATCTTAAATGGAGCAGAATGTGAACCATATTTAACTGTTGACCATCGTATGATGGTAGAAGCGCCAGATGAAGTAGTCTATGGTTTGAAGGCCATTATGAAGATGACTGGTGCTAACAGAGGTTATATTGGGATTGAGTTGAATAAGCCAGATGCCATTGAAGAAATGGAGAAGGCAGTTAGTGATGAAGCAAATGTTAGTGTTGTTCCATTAGAAGTGAAATATCCACAGGGAGCAGAGAAGCAATTAATTAAAGCTTGTCTGGACCGAGAGGTGCCATCAGGGGGACTGCCATTAGATGTAGGGGTTGTGGTCAATAATATAGGAACCGCTTTTGCCATAACTGATGCAATTAAGAATGGCATGCCATTAGTGCAAAGAACCGTAACAGTAACTGGTTCGGCGGTTAAGAGTCCTCAGAACTTAATCTTTTGTTTAGGAACTAAGCTTGAAGAGTTAATTGAACAGTGTGGAGGGACTCAAGGTAATGTAGGTAAAGTTATCCTAGGTGGTCCGATGATGGGGATTGCCCAACATTCGACTGACGTGCCTGCTACTAAAGCTACTTCTGGAATTTTGGTCTTTCAGGAAGATGAAGTAGAGGAGTTTGAACCAAAACACTGTATTAGATGTGCTAGATGTGTAGATGTTTGTCCAGCATTCTTACTACCTGTGACATTATCTAAGGTAGCGCAGGCTGATATGATTACTAAATTAGATGATTATAATGTCTTTGATTGTATAGAATGTGGTAGTTGTTCTTATGTTTGTCCAGCTAAGATTCCTTTATTACATTGGATTCGATTAGGTAAAGCAATATTAACAGCACAACAGCGTAAAAGTGATGAATAGGAGGGTAAAGAATGAGTAAAGGAAGAGGTCTGATAGTAACTACTTCACCTCATGTCAGAGATGAGGATTCGGTTACTAAGATTATGTATAATGTAGTTCTAGCTCTATTACCAGCATTAATTTTAGCTGTTAGAACTTTTGGGCTACATGCTTTATGGTTAATTATAACTTGCAGTGTAACTGCTTTAGCTAGTGAAGCGTTAGCTCAGAAGCTTAGAGGTGTAAAGGTTACAATTAATGACGGTAGTGCTCTAGTAACTGCTTTGTTATTGGCAATGAGTCTACCACCAAACTTACCTTTATGGGTAGCAGTAGTTGGTACTGTAGTAGCAATTATCCTAGGTAAACAGATTTTTGGAGGGTTAGGTTATAACTATTTCAATCCGGCATTAATTGGACGGGCGTTTTTATTGGCATCATTTCCAGTGTTAATGACGACTTGGGAGAAGCCATTTGTTGATGCTCAGGCTCAGGCAACACCGTTAGGTTTAATGAAAATGGAGGGTGTAGCCACTCCCTACTCTGATTTATTTATGGGAAGTGTTAGTGGTTCTTTAGGTGAAGTTTCTGCTTTAGCCATCTTAATAGGTGGATTATATCTATTATATAAAGGATATATTGATTGGAGAATTCCTTTAAGTTATCTGGGAACAGTAGTAATATTCATGACAATTCTAGGTGAAGACCCAATCTTCCATCTGTTAGCTGGAAGTTTATTAGCAGGTGCTTTTTTCTATGCGACTGACATGGTAACAACACCAATTACTAAAAAAGGTCGTTGGATATTTGGAATCGGTGCAGGGATTTTATTAGTATTAATTCGTATCTTTGGTGGTTATCCAGAAGGAGTTTTATATTCGATTATTCTTATGAATATGTTTGTGCCGATTATTGATAAATATACTGTCCCAACTGTATTTGGGGAGGTGGCTAAATAATGGCGAAAGAAGATTCTAAGGTGGCAATGGTGGCGGTTCTAACCATCATTATGATTCTTTCTGCAACAGTATTAACCTTTGTCTTTGGTTTTACTAAACCCAAAATAGATGCTTATGCTGCTCAACAGAAGAAGAAAGCAATCTTAAATGTGTTGCCTGGCGCTACAAAATACAAAACAATACAAAAAGGCAACCTTGAATTATATAAAGGTTATGATAAGAATGGAGATTTGGTAGGAACAGCTATTGAGACCAAAGGGCCTGGGTTTCAGGGGATGATTAAATTAATGTTAGGAATGAACCTTAAGAATGACAAGGTCTTAGCTATTAAGATTTTAAGTCACTTAGAAACTCCAGGATTAGGAGCAAGGATAACTGAACCATGGTTTGAGAATCAATTTAAGAATAAGCAATTTAATGATAAATTTAAAGCTAAAAGTGATGTAAAAGCAATTGCTGGTGCAACAATTTCTACACAGGCAGTTAGTGATATTATTGAGAATACGATTCAGAAAGTACAAAAGGTAACAGATGGAGGTGAATAGTAAATGTCATTATGGAAAGAGTTTGCTAAAGGATTATGGGATGAGAATCCAGTTTGGGTATTACTTCTAGGAATGTGTCCACTATTAGCAGTTACAAATACAGCGGTTAATGGTTTAGCTATGGGTTTAGCTACTGCATTTGTATTGTTAGGTGGTGGAATTGTTAACTCGCTTCTCAAAAATGTAATTCCACATAAGGTTCGAATTCCTTGTTATATCGTAGTAATAGCTACTTTCGTAACGATTGCTGATTATGTAATGGCAGCATATTTTCCAGAGGTTCATAAACTTTTAGGATTATTTATTCCATTAATTGTTGTTAACTGTTTGATCTTAGGACGTTCAGAGTCATTTGCTACCCAAAACCCTGTTCATTATGCTATCTCTGATGCCTTAGGAATGGGAGTAGGCTTTACTTGGGCTTTAACTTTTCTAGGTATCATTAGAGAAATATTTGGTTTCGGTTCTATTTTTGGAGTGCAAGTATTAGGTGACTGGTTTACTCCGTGGATTATAGCAGTCTTACCTGCCGGAGCATTCTTAACTATGGGAATTGTTTTAGCTATATTTAATGTACTTAAAAGTGGCTCAACCTCTGAGGCGGAGTGTCATTAACAACGTTAAAGGAGAAGGAGGTTTAATAAATTATGGAATTATTGTTAGTATTTCTTGGAGCATCCATTACTAATAATTTTATTTTAGCTAGATTTTTAGGAATTTGTCCGTTTTTGGGAGTTTCCAAAGAGGTTCCTACAGCGTTTAGTATGGGATTAGCGACTACTTTTGTAATGACTACTTCAGCAATGGTAGTTTGGTTTGTACAAACTTTTATTCTTGAAAAGTTTGGTCTTCCCTATCTGCAGTATGTTGCTTTTATTTTGGTAATCTCTGCTTTTGTACAGTTAACTGAAATGGCTGTAAGAAAGATTAGTGAACCACTATATAAAGCATTAGGGATCTTTTTACCATTAATAACAACTAACTGTGCAATCTTAGGTTTGGCTTTATTAATTCCATTGAAAGGGTATAGTTTCATTGAAAGTACAATCTTTGGTTTTGGAGCCGGAGTTGGATTTACCTTAGCTATGGTTTTAATGGCAGGAATGAGAGAAAGATTAGCATTTGCTGATGTTCCTGAACCGTTACAAGGGGCACCTATGACTTTAATTATTGCCGGAATGATGGCAATGGCTTTTATGGGTTTCTCCGGTATGATTGCTATGTAGATGAGTTTATCTATTTTAGTTGATAATTTCAGCATAATATTAATTAATATTATATTTGAGATGTAGTATTTGAATTGCTAGGTGGAGGTGAAATAATAATGGATTATTTTAGCTTGTTAAAGACTGCAGTACCAAGTATGGGGATTTTAGGAGCAGCATTTGCTGGTGGCTTAACTATAGCTTCAGTAAAATTAGCTGTAGAAACAGACCCTAGGATAGAAGAGATTGAAGATGCTTTACCTGGTGCTAACTGTGGTGCCTGTGGAGAGCCAGGTTGTGGCAGTTTTGCGGAAGCGGTTGTGAGCGGTGGTGCTAAAGCAGATGGTTGTCCAGTTGGAGGAAGTGAAGTAGCAGACAAGATAGCGGAAATTATGGGAGCAGATGCTGGTCAAGAGAGTGTTCGTAGTCTAGCACGAGTCTTATGTCGTGGTGGGAATCAAGAGACTTTTGCACGATCAGAATATAGAGGGATTCAGTCTTGTAAGGCAGCAGATATAGCTAGTAGTGGTAGTAAGTCATGTTCTTATGGTTGTTTAGGTTTCGGTGATTGTGCAGTTATCTGTCCATTTGATGCCATCGAAATGAATGACAATGGACTGCCAGTAATTATTGATGAAAAGTGTACTGGATGTGGAAACTGTGTTGATGAGTGTCCTAAGGAGATAATTACTTTAGCTCCTGAAGATAAAGAAGTCCATATTCGGTGTAGTTCACATAATGAAGGAAAGACTGTCAAAAGTATATGTGAAGTTGGGTGTATTGGTTGTGGTATCTGTGCTAAAAAATGTCCAGTAGATGCTATAACTATGGAAAATAACTTAGCAGTCTTAGATTATGGTGATTGTATCAATTGTGGAGCATGTGTTAAAGCGTGTCCAATGGATACTATAGAGACTATTGAAACTGATGCTAAGTCAAAGAAGCAAAAGACTAAGAATAAGAAAAAAAAGAAAGCAAACAAAGAAGATTCTAATCCTGAATTGAAGGTAGTGGAATCTAAATCAGAGGAAGAAGATGATAGTTCTATAGAAGAGAATGATAGTACTACAGAAGATGATAATAATGAAAGTGCTGAGAGTGAATGTAGTATCAGTATTACAGATGAGTGTGTAGGATGTACTGTCTGTGTTGAAGAATGTCCTGTAGAGGCTATTAATGGTGAAGCAGGAGAACTACATGAGATCGACCCCGAGGCCTGTATTGAATGTGAAAATTGCGTTGCTGCCTGTCCAAAAGAGGCAATAATAACAGACTAGGAATCTTAAAGAAAAGGGACTAATTAGTCCCTTTTCTTTAATTTATGTGGTATTAAGGTGTATTAGGCTGACTATGATAAAAATTTATATTTCTTGATGATTTATTACATAACATTTATTTAAAAATATAAAATCAAAGCAGGAAATTGATGTCAAAAGCAAGAATAATTTACTTAGTGAAAGAATTAATTAAATTAGTGAAAAAAGTAATTAAATACACCATTCAATATAAAAGCAATAGTTTTTTTAACTGTATTAGTGAAACCTTATCATATACCATAAAATTTCTAATATACATAATATTAGAAATAGATGGTAGCGAAAAGGAGGTGGGTGGTGTTCTTTAGACTTAATTGACTAATTTTTTAGATGGCTTTGAGCAATTTGAGACTGGCTTTGAGTAAAGGGGTTTGTAAAATTAAAAATTATTAAAAAGAGGGATCTTTATGACAAACTTATCAGCTGTAAAGAGAAAGAATCAGGGTTTTAAAGAAAAGATTGAAGCGGAAAGTGGTCAAAGTGTGACTAGTTGTTACCAATGTGGCAAATGTACTGGTGGATGTCCACTAAGTTTTGCTATGGACTATGCCCCAAGACAGATTGTACGCATGGTTCAACTGAATATGAAAGATAGAGCTTTAAATAACTCAACTATTTGGCTATGTGCAACCTGTTCTACTTGTACAGCTCGTTGCCCTCGAGAAGTAGATTTAGCTGCTGTTATGGATACTTTAAGAATTGAAGCTAGACATCAAGGAATTAAGCCTAAGGAAAAAGATGTAGCACTATTTCATGATATATTTTTGAATTCAGTCAAAAAGAGCGGACGAGTTTTTGAGATGGGAATGACGGTAGCATATAATATGAAAAGTGGTAACTTAATGCAAGATGCTGAATTGGGATTGCCTATGTTTGTAAAGAATAAGCTTAACCTGACACCAGATAAGATTAAGGGTGCGAAAGAAGTAAAGAAAATCTTCGATAAAGTTAAGGAAATCGAAAAAGTGGAGGGTGGTCACTAATGAAATACGCATATTTTCCCGGCTGTTCTCTCCATTCAATGGCTGAAGAGTATAATATGGCAACAGAGTTAGTTATGGAAGACTTAAATGTGGAACTAAGAGAGATTCCTGACTGGAATTGCTGTGGTTCTACGCCAGCTCATACTACTAGTCATTTGCTTCCTGTAGCGTTACCAGCTAGAAATCTGGCGATTATAGAAAAAGAAGGACTTGATGTTGTAGCTCCGTGTGCAGCATGTTATAATCGTTTTAAGGCAGCTAATAAAGAATTAAATGAAGATGATGATTTAAAGGAAACAGTTAATGAAATTATAGAGATGGATTATCAAGCTAATGTTGAAGTCTTAAATCTAATAGAAGTATTTCAAAATGATGATGTCATGGAAATATTAGAAGAAAAAGTTAATGTTGAATTAAAGAATATCAAACCTGCTGTATATTATGGATGTTTATTAACTAGACCTCCGGAAGTAACAGAATTTGATGATGCTGAGAATCCACAAAGTATGGACCAGATAATGGAAGCTATAGGTGCTGAGCCTGTTGAATGGACGCATAAGGTAGAATGTTGTGGTGGTAGTTTAGTAATGGCAAGAAGTGAAGTGGTATTAAAACTAAGTAGAGACATATTGAAAGCTGCCAAGCAAGCAGGAGCTAACTGTATAGTAACTGCTTGTCCGTTATGTCATGCAAACTTAGATATGCGTCAAGAACAGATTAATAAAAAGTTTGGTGATGACTTTAATATGCCTATATTTTATTTTACTCAATTAATTGGTGCAGCTTTAGGTCATAGTAAGAAAAATTTAGGATTGAAACGGCATTTCATTGGGTCTGAAGGATTATTAGGGTCACTAGTTGGATAAATTCTAAAAAGCAGGAGAGATGATTTATGAAGCGAATAGGAGTATTTGTTTGTTGGTGTGGTTCTAACATAGCAGGTACAGTTGATGTAGAAAAATTATCTGAAGAGATAGGTAAGATGCCTAATGTTGCCTATTCTTGTAATTATAAGTATACCTGTTCAGAACCAGGACAGGAAATGATTAAAGATGCAATTAAAGAGCATAATTTGAATCGAATCGTAGTAGCTGCTTGCTCTCCAAGAATGCATGAGCCTACCTTTCGGAAGACACTAGCTGGGGCGGGATTGAATCCTTACCTCTTAGTTATGGCTAACTTGCGTGAGCAATGTTCTTGGGTGCATCATGATGAAGAAAAGGCTACAGAGAAATCGATTGCTTTAGTTAGGAGAGCAGTACAGAAGGCAGAATTTGCTGTTCCATTAGAACCAACTACCGATAGTGTAACCGGAAGAGCTATGGTAGTGGGGGCTGGAATTGCAGGTATTCAGGCTGCTTTAGATTTAGCTGATTCCGGGCATGAAGTAGTAGTTGTAGAGAAAGAACCAACTGTTGGCGGAAGAATGGCACAGTTAGATAAAACCTTCCCAACTTTGGACTGTTCAATTTGTATTTTAGCACCAAAGATGGTCGATGTTTCAGGACATCCAAATATAAAACTATATACTAATGCTGAAGTTGATAAACTTGATGGATATGTAGGTAACTTTACGGCTACCATCCGCAAAAAAGCACGTTCAGTAGATGAAGAAGAATGTATTGGTTGTGGAATCTGTTGGGAAAAATGTCCGAATTCAGTTCCTAATAAATTCGATATGGGTTTAGGTGATAGATCAGCTATCTATATCCCTTTCCCACAAGCGGTACCGAGTGTTCCGGTTATTGACCGTGATAATTGTCGTTATTATGAGACTGGGAAATGTGGAATCTGCCAGAAGCTATGTCCTAAGGATGCAGTAGATTTTGAGCAAGAGGATACATTTGTTGAGGAGGAAATTGGAGCGGTAGTAGTAGCTACTGGTTATGATCTATATGATCCAACAAGATATCCTGAATACAACTATGATAAGTACGAAGATATAATTACTGGTCTACATTTAGAACGAATAATGAATGCTTCTGGTCCTACTGATGGAAAAGTTAAGCGACCTTCAGATGGCAAGAAACCAGAACATGTAACCTTTATTCAATGTGTAGGGTCACGTGATAGTCAGAAAGGTCATGAATACTGCTCAGGAGTCTGTTGTATGTACACAGCTAAACACGCAACTTATTTAAAAGAACATTATGATATAGATTCTAGTGTATTCTATATGGATGTACGTGCTTTTAAAAAGGGATATGAAGAATTTTATAGGAGGACGACTGATCAGTTTGAGGCAGATTACTTAAGAGGTAGAGTTTCTAGGGTCTATGGCGAAGGTGATAAATTAATCGTTAAAGGCGAAGATTCCATGTTAGGTGAACAGGTTACTTTAGAAACAGATATGGTCGTTTTAGCTACTGCGGTTGAAGCTAAGCCCGATGCTAGAAAGGTAGCACAGACGATGGGTGTTTCTTATGATGAAAGCTTCTTTATGACAGAAGCTCATCCTAAATTAAGACCGGTTGAAACTAATGCAGCAGGTGTATTCTTAGCTGGAGCATGTCAAGGACCGAAAGATATCCCAGAAACTGTTGCTCAAGCTAGTGGTGCAGCTGCTAAAGCTATTAACTTAATCTCAAAAGATGAAATCGAAAATGATCCGTTGATTGCTAATTGTGATACTAGTAGATGTTCTGGTTGTTTACGCTGTATTCCAGTCTGTCCATATTCTGCGGTTACAGAAGAAGAAGTTACTGAATGGAATCATGGGGAAGAAGTCACTCGTACAGCAGTAAATGTTAACGAAAGTTTATGTGCTGGCTGTGGAACCTGTTCTGCAGCTTGTAGATCCGGCGCTATGAACTTAAGAGGCTTCTCTAATGAACAAATCTTGGCGGAGGTGGAAGCGATATGTCTATAAATCCAAAGCCTGATCAGAGTAACTGGGAACCTACAGTTGTTGCTTTTTGTTGTAATTGGTGTAGTTATTCTGGTGCAGACTTAGCTGGTACCAGTAGATTAGAATACCCTACTAATATAAGAATTATTCGGGTTCCTTGTTCTGGACGAGTAAATCCACAGTTTGTGCTTAAGGCCTTTCAAAAAGGTGCCGATGCAGTATTAGTGGCTGGCTGACACCCTGGTGACTGCCACTATTCTAGTGGTAACTATTTTGCTAGAAGACGATATTTAATTATGAAGCGTCTTTTAGAGTATGTTGGTTTCGAACCAGAACGATTATATGTAAAGTGGATTTCAGGTTCTGAAGGTCAGAAATTTGCTGATACCGCAACTGAAATTACTGAAAATATCAAAAAGTTAGGACCGAATAAGAAAATGAGGGATGCGCAATGAGTAAAGAGACGGAATTAGTGCGTAATAAAGCTAAAGAATTGTTAGAAGATGGCGATGTAGAATTAGTTGTTGGTTACGAAGAAGGAACATACCCTTCTCGGACAACACCTTTATTCGCAGATACTTTAGAAAAAGCTGAAAGATTGATTTGGAATCCGTTCTGTGTTAATAGTTTGCCTAAGTTATTATCCAAAGGCCATTTTGAAGATAAGCTAGCGGTCTTTGTTAAAGGATGTGATTCTAGAACGGTAATTAGATTATTGCAGGATAATCAACTCGACCGTGACGAAGTAATAGTATTAGGCATTCCTTGTAATGGTAATGTTGACCTTGATAAGATTAAGGATAAGGTAGATATTACTACAATTATTGAAGTAGAAGTGACAAATAATGGAGTTAATGTCAAAACTGAAGGTAGTACAGAGGAGCTCTCTCGAGAAGAAGCATTATATGATAAATGCTTAGATTGTCGTTTCCCTAATCCAGTCATAGCAGATGAAGTTATTGGTAATGAGGTGAGTGAGCTACCGAAGAACAAGAATAAGGATGATGAAGTGGCGTCTTTAGCAAATAAATCAGTAGCAGAGAAGAACGAATTTTGGGAAGCACATTTTGAAAGGTGTCTCAGATGTTATGCCTGTCGAAATGCTTGTTCTGCCTGTACTTGTCGCGACTGTTTATTTGATAGAGATGAGCGTTCAACTTGGTTAGCTAAAGGAAAGACTCTTTCTGATAATGAAGCATTCCATATCACAAGAGCCTTCCATGTAGCAGGAAGATGTGTAGACTGTGGAGAATGTGAACGGGTCTGTCCTGTTGGTATTCCGGTACAGAAGCTAAATCGTAAGATTAGTTTAGATATGGATAATTTATTTGGAATTGGCGAGATTGCTACTAGCGAAGATGATATAGATAATCCGCCTCCTTTAGGTACATTCTTAACAGAAGACCCGGAGGAATTTATGTAAGAATTAAATAATTAAGGGAGGTTTATTGATGAGTACGAAAGCAATTGATAAGAATAAGTTGAGTGAACTTTTAAACTCGTTGCTGTTTAAGCAAACATTAATTGCTCCCGTAGAAGCAGAAGAGGATATACTCTTATTTAAAAATGTGGAATCAGCTGATCAAGTAGTCTTAGATTATCAAAATACTATAACTCCAGTTAAAGATTGGTTCTTTTCTCAAACCGAAGAACTATTTGAATTTAAAAATAAAATTACTGAATTAGAAATTAACGACTTACCAGCAACTGATGGCGAATATATTCTTTTTGGAGCAAGACCATGTGACTTAAAGAGTGTTGAATTATTGGATTTAGTCTTCGATGAAGATGGAGAATTTAGCGATTCCTTTTATAAGGAAAAACGTGATAGAACAACTATTATCGGACTCTCTTGTAGTGAGCCAGGAGCTTACTGTTTCTGTAATAGTCTAGATGGACTTTCACCAACAGCAACCTGTAATGCAGATATAATGTTAACTGAAATGGATGGAGACTATTTAGTAGAAGTATTAACTGATAAAGGAGAAAAATTAGTTTCTGATAATAGTTCATACTTTAGTGATAAGTACTCTGAAGAAGATAAAGAGACTAGGACTGAAGAGATAGTAAGTAATATGAAATTGACAGTAGATGTTGATGATATAGAAGCAATAATGCAGAAAGAAGATGTATATCTCAGCGATTATTGGCAAGAATTATCACTAAAATGTTTAGGTTGTGCTGTCTGTACTTATATATGCCCTACATGTCACTGTTATGATATTAGAGATTATAGCCGTGGTAATGCGGGGATTAGATATCGTTGTTGGGACTCTTGTATGTTTAATGATTTTACAGAAGCAGCTGGTGACCATAATCCACGTCCAACCAGAAGAGAAAGAGTAAGACAACGTTTTATGCATAAATTACGTTTCTTTGATGAACGTTATGGAGACACAGGATGTGTAGGGTGTGGACGTTGTTTAGAGAAATGTCCAGTCAATTTGGATATTACTCGCGTCATTTCCGATGTAAAGGAGTTGGCATAGCATATGAGTAAGAATCCATTACGACCGTATCCAGCGACAATTACGGAGGTTAGAGATGAATCTGTAGGTATTAAGACATTCAAAGTTGTATTAGATGATGAAGAAATGATGAAGGACTTTAATCAAGAACCTGGGCAGTGTGCTCAACTTTCGATTATGGGTGTGGGAGAAGCAATGATTTCTATTACTTCTCCGCGGACTAGGAGTGAGTATCTAGAATTCAGTATTGCAGCAGTAGGTAAATTAACAGATGTTATTCATGAACTAGAGGAAGGAGATAAGATAGCCCTTCGTGGACCACTTGGCAGTAGCTTTCCTTATCAGAAGATGCAAGGTAAGGATTTAGTCTTCATTGCTGGGGGAATAGGCTTAGCGCCTTTACGTTCATTAATCAACTTTGTCTTTGATAATCGAGAAGATTATGGACATGTAGATATTATCTATGGGGCTCGGTCTCCAAAACATCTTTGTTTTAAGGAGGAACTCTTTGAAACATGGCCAAGTATAGATGATGTAGATCTCTACCTAACTGTTGATGGTACTGATGAAGATGATAATTGGGATGGTAGAACAGGTTATGTTCCTGATTATTTGAAGGATGTAGACCCAGACCCAGAAGGAAGAATCACAGTTACCTGTGGGCCACCAATTATGATTAAGTTTGTCCTAGAAGCTCTACAGGATATGGGCTTTGAAGATGAACAGATCATAACCACTTTAGAGTTAAATATGAAGTGTGGTATTGGTAAGTGTGGTCGTTGCAATATAGGTAATAAGTATATCTGTCTTGATGGGCCGGTATTTGACTTAACAGAGATAAAAGAATTACCGATTGATAAAGAACTTTAATTATGGTTAGAGGCTAGTAGTCAATTAATACCCAACATTAGCAAATTATTTAAAAGTTAAATCTAATATAAATGTTGGGTATTAATTTGGTTACTAATTACAGGGATAGGATAAATAATTAAGCAAATTTTATAATTGAATTTCAAGTATAATTAACATGAAATTTTTGAGTGTCAGCAATTAATTATGCAAAATACTAATTAGACTTGATAAATAGTAGTTAATTTGGGATAATATAATTGGGGTGTAAAATAATGAGCTATGATAAAGAAAACAAAGAAAAATATGTTTACAAGATGTTCCAGGCTATTGCCCCAAAATATGATCTGCTAAATAAATTGATGTCATTTGGGCTTGATAAATATTGGCGAAGGTTTATTGTTAGACAAGCAGACTTAAGTCCAGGTAATAGAGTATTAGATGCAGGAGCTGGGACAGGAAGATTAAGTTTAGAATTAGCTAAGTCAATGGATACGGAAGGTTCAGTAGTGAGTATGGATTTTAGTGAAAATATGCTAAAAAAAGCACAAGTAGATCTAAAGGAAGAGAAGCATTTTGATTTATTGGAATTTAAAGTAGGAAATGCCATGGACATTCCATTTGCTGATAATCAATTTGATGTGGTAACAAGTGCTTGGGTTTTACGTAATGTAGATGATATTCCGACTGTTTTAAGGGAAATGGCAAGAGTAACAAAACCTGGAGGTAAAGTTATATCTTTAGATTTAGGTAAACCAAAATCTAAATTATTTAAATCAATATATTATTTGTATTTAAATCATTTTATACCATTTTTAGGTCGATTAGTATATGGCAAACGAGGTCCTTACGATTATTTGCCTGAATCACTAAAGACTTTTCCAAATCAGGATAAGTTAGCAGAGATTTATAAGGATGCAGGATTAGTTAATGTAAGATATCATGAACTAACTGGTGGAATCGTTGCTGTTCATATTGGCGAGAAGCCCCACTAGTAATTTGTAAATTTAGGCTTTAATTTTATTTAATATAGAGTGGGTGAGATAATGATTAAATTAGAGACAATACCATCAATTAATGGAGAATTAGAAAAAATTGAAGGAAAATTACAGGAGATTACCGAAACAAAGTTTAATTTATTATATAGGATATCTAATAGATTGTTAAAAGCTGGTGGAAAAAGATTAAGACCATTACTAGTATTATTAACTGGTAAATTAAACAATGAATTAGATACTGATGTCAGCAATAATTTAATATCAGGAGGTGCATCGATTGAGCTGCTACATATGTCAACCTTAATTCATGATGATGTAATTGATAATTCTATTCATCGTCGTGGAGAGAATACAGTCAATAGAGACTGGGGAAATAAGGTAGCAGTTTTGAGTGGAGATCTATTATATACTCAGGCTTTAAGATTACTTAATGAACTAGGAGACAATGATTTATTAGATTATATGTTAGATATTGTGGGACTAATCTGTGAGGGTGAGGTTAAACAAGCTGTTACTAACCATGACTTAGACCAAACAATGGAAGATTATATAGACAAGATTACAAAGAAGACAGCTCTTTTAATTGCAGCTAGTTGTAAGTTAGGTGGTATAGTTTGTGAACTCTCTGACAAAAGAGTAGATGCCATTGAGAACTATGGTAAAAAATTAGGAATTGCTTTCCAAATCATTAATGATTTAAATGATGTGGTGGCAGAGAAATGTGACTTAGGTAAGGAACCAGGAGATGATTTAAGACAAGGGACTTTAACTCTACCAGTAATTTATGGTTTGCAGGAGTCAGCTGAAAAAGAATTTTTAGAAGAAGTAATTGTAAAACATGAGAATTCAGATGAAGAGATAGAAAGAGCTTTAAAAGTATTAAGATCTTCAGGAGCAATCGAATACTCTATTAAGGTTAGTCAAGACTATATTAATCAAGCTTTAGATTCATTAAGGTTCTTTTCTGATTCACCAGCTAAGAGCACGTTACAGTTAATTGCTCATACTGTAATAAATTCTTATAAAGGTATTAAAACCTTAGAGACTGGAGTAACAATCTAAGTAGAATATTCTAAAGATAATAACCTAAAAGTGGGAACTTAAGAGAAGGGAGTTAATAATAATGGCTATTAAAGATTATTTAAACTGGAAAGTAATTGTTGGAGTTTTAGTTCTTTTAATTGTATTTAGTGCAGGGGCTATTAAGTATACAGAAAGACCTGAGTTCTGTAGATCCTGTCACGTAATGGAGGATGCTTATCAAAGCTGGAAAACTACTACACACAAAGATGAAAATTGTTTAGAATGTCACGCTGATGAAGGACTAATAGGATTAGTTAAAGTTAAGTTAGCTGGTACAAAGCAGTTATATCAGGTAGTAACCAATAATGTACCTAAAAAGATTGAAGCTCATGTACCTAGTGAAAGATGTATCAAGTGTCATGAAGATGTTAATAAAGTTTCAAAGGTAGGATCTATTAAGATTCCGCATCAGAGTCATATGGAGAAGGGGTTAGAATGTACTACTTGTCATGCTGATGTAGTACATGCAGAAAGTTTAAAAGCAACAAAGCCTGATATGAATACTTGTGCAAAATGTCATGATGTTAAAGATATTAACAAATGTGCTCAATGTCATGGCTAACCTAAATGGAAAAAAATGTTAATTTTTATTAATTAAAGCTTGATTAATATCTATTATGATTATATAATACTTATAGTGAGGGGTTGCTAGTCTTATCTTATTAAGGATAATTAAATCTAGCAATCCTTTCACTAATTAATATCCTACTAAGGAGGCCATAATTGTGACTATTATAACTATGGGTTTAAACCATAAAACGGCCCCGGTGGAAATTCGGGAACAGATATCTTTTACATCTAAAGAAAAAGAAGAAGCTATGAAAATGATTAATAAAACAGACTTTATAAAAGAAGGAATAGTTTTAGCTACTTGTAATCGAACAGAAGTCTATATAGTAACTCAAAAAAAAGGTAAAGGTAGGAGTTTTATATTAAGGCTTTTAAGTGAATTTTCTTCTTTAACTGAAGGAGAGCTGGAAGATTACTTATATACTTATTATAATTTAGAAGCAGTTACTCATCTTTATCAAGTTGCTTCTGGTCTAGATTCGATGGTTTTAGGTGAGGCACAGATTCTAGGACAAGTTAAAGAGGCATTTGGCCTGGCACAAGAAAAGGAAACTATTAGCACAGTATTTCATCATTTATTTACTGAAGCATTAAGAGTGGGGAAAAGAGCTCGTAGTGAGACTTCCATTAATGATAATGCTGCTTCAGTCAGTTATGCAGCAGTGGAATTGGCTAATAAGATCTTTGGAAGTTTAGAAAAAGAAAAGGTTTTAGTACTAGGGGCTGGAGAGATGAGCCAGTTGACTTTAAAGAGTTTAGTTGACCATGGAGTTAAAGAAGTATTTGTAGCTAATCGTACTTTTTCTAAGGCGGTTGATCTGGCTCAAGAATTTGATGGTCAAGCTGTTAAATGGGGAACTGTAGATGAATGGTTAAATAAGGTTGATATAGTCATCAGTTCTACAGGGGCGCCACATTATATAGTGACTTATGAAAGAGTGGAGGAAATCTTAAAGGATAGAGGAAGTAAACCTTTATTCTTTATTGATATTGCTGTACCACGAGATATCGACCCTAAAATTCATGAATTGAATAATGTTTATGCGTATAATATTGATGACTTGGAGTCAGTAGTAGATGCTAATTTGAAGAAGAGAGAAAAGGCTGTTAGTTCAGTAAATAAAATTATAAAAGAAGAGGTTAAAGCTTTTAATGAATGGCAAAACTCTAGAACTGTAGTACCGATTATTAAGTCATTAAGAAAGCAAGCGGAAGAGATTAGACAAGAAGAATTAGAAAGAGCACTTTCTAAATTAGATGATATTAGTGAACAGGATAAATCGGTAATTAAAGGATTGACTTATAAAATTGTTAATAAGATGTTACATCACCCTACCGTTCAAGTAAAAGAGTTTGCTAATGTTGAAAATCGAAGTTTATATCTTAATGCAGTCAATAAATTATTTGGTTTAGAAAAGAAGGGGGATAAATAACGATGGTTTGGTCTCCTATTTTAATAAAGATTAGTTTGCTAATTTATGCTATTAGTGGAGGTTTTTATATTAAGCGAGAGTTTTTTTCTGACCCTAAAAGCAAGAACCATTGGACTGCTAATTTTTTATATGTAGGGATAGCAATCCACACTTTTGGTTTGTTAGCTATGATCTTAGAAACTGGCTATTTACCTATTAAGAATCTATATGAAACGTTAGTATTATTATCTTGGACAATAATTGTAATCTATATTTTAATAGAATATTTATATAAGATTAAGATCTTAGGGGCATTTATCCTTCCGTTTAATTCATTATTACTTTTGTATACTAACTTCCTGCCTAATAAAGTAGATAATTTGCCAGTAGGCATGCGTGGGATATGGCTTAGCATCCATACTTCAGTTATCTTTATTAGTTATGGTGTCTTTACCTTAGCATTTTGTGTAAGCTTATTATACCTTATACAAGAACATCAACTAAAAGAGAAGAAGACATCGGTCTTTTATTATCGTTTACCTCCTTTAGGAAAACTAGATAAACTAAGTTATCGTTTAGTAATGCTTGGTTTTCCCTTATTAACGATTGGTATCCTTACTGGAGCTTTATGGTCAGGACAGATTTTGGGAACATATTGGGAATGGAATTCTAAACAGATATGGATTACTTTAGTTTGGTTGATTTATGCAGTCTATCTTCATAATCGTTATTCAGATATTTGGCGTGGGAAGAAGAGTGCTTATATTACAGTGTTAGGTTTTTTAACTATTTTATTTACTTATTTAGGATTGAATTTTATTACTAAGAATTCGCATTATTTTACGTAATCAATAGTTGTTAGTTAAATCAAATCTCATTATTAGATTTCAAGTATAATTGACGCAGGATTTTTGGCGTCAGCAATTAATTGTGCAAGATTCTTATTAATAAAATTGAAGAATTAGTGAACATTTATAAGTTTAGAAGGTAATTATTAGGCTAACGAGAATATATTATTTAGAGAATATAGAGTAGGATAAAGGTCTAATTTAGAGAAGGTTATAATAATTGATAGGGGTGGAGAAATAATGAATAAATCAATGAAGACAGTGGCAATGATTCTGGTAGCAGGAATGGTGTTAAGTTTAGTTGGAATAGCTGTTTTATCTACTAATCAGTCTAGGAATACACCGTCAGTAAATCAAGGGCAGAATGTAAGACTTACTTCCAACCAACAAGGTGTCTTTAATGCTTTAGCAAGACGTTATAAGTGTTTATGTGGTGACTGTACTTTAGGATTATATAATTGCACTTGTGACTCTCCAAAAGGAGCTAAAGAGATTAAAGGTTTTATCAAGTATAATCTTGCTCAAGGGAAGACTAGAGGAGAAGTAATTAAATTAGTTTCTAGTCGTTATGGAATGCAGCCAGGATATTAGTACCTAACTAGATTTGTGATTAATGTAATTTTATTAGTTAGTCTTGTAGAGGAGAGGTAGGATGGCTAAAGATTATATAGTAGCATTAGATTTGAAGAATAAGCCTGCATTAGTAGTTGGTGGCGGCAATGTGGCAGAGAGAAAAGTGAAATCTTTATTAAATGTTGGGGCAGAAGTAACTATTGTCAGCCCTGAATTAACTCCTAAATTAGAGGAGTTAGTTAGTAAAGATTTAGTTTCTTGTGAGTATAGGAACTATCAAACAGAAGATGTTAAAGATAAATTCTTAGTAGTTGGAGCTACTGATCTTCTATCTGTTAACAAGAAAGTAGCTGAAGATGGGTTAGCTAAAAATTTGTTAGTTAATATCATTGACCAACCTGAACTATCTAATTTTAATGTAACTGCAGTAGTAAAACGAGGACCACTCTGTTTAAGTGTTTCTACTAATGGAAAGAGCCCAGCTTTATCGAGAAAGATTCGCAAAGATTTAGGAGAAGAGTTTGGGTCTGAATATGACCTCTTTTTAGAATTAATGGGAGAAATACGAAGAGAGGTTATTGAGCGAGTGAAGCAAGAAAGAGATCGAAAAGAGATTTTTAGGAATTTAGTCTATTCAGAAGTTATTGACCATTTACAAAACGAGGATTATCAACAAGCAGAAGAAGTGATCAATAACCTTCTACCTAGTGAAATGAAGGTTAAATTAGATACTGAAGAGTTTAGGATAGAGGAGGCGACAGATGAAGAATAATAAAGTAATTATTGGGACTAGGAGTAGTCAATTAGCTGTTGGGCAAACACAGATGGTAGCAGATATGTTGGATGAGCTTTGTCCTGATTATGAATTTGAGTTAAAAAAGATTACAACTAAAGGAGATAAGATTTTAGATAAGCCGCTTGCTCAAGTTGGTGGAAAAGGGTTATTTATTAAAGAGTTAGAGGTTGCATTATTAGAAGAAGAGGTTGATTTAGCAATTCATAGTATGAAGGATATGCCAGCCGAATTACCAGAAAATTTAGCAATTACAGCTATTCCTAAGCGGGTTGATCCAAGAGATGCATTGATCTCTAATGATGATATATTATTGGATGATTTGCCTAAAGGAGCTAGGATTGGGACTGGGAGCTTACGCAGAACTGCTCAATTATTAAAGTATAGACCTGACTTAGATATAGTACCGATTAGAGGAAATATAGATACGAGAATTAAAAAGTTACAAGATGAAGAATTAAATTTAGATGCTATCATTTTAGCAGCTGCTGGATTATTACGAATGGGTTGGAAGGATAAGATTACTCAATATTTAGAACCTGATGTTGTTTTGCCGGCGGCAGGTCAAGGAGCTTTAGCTATTGAAACAAGAGAGAACGACGAAAGGATTAGTGAGGTTGTAGCTAAAGTAGATGATCAAGAGACTAAATATAGGTTAGAAGCTGAAAGAGGCTTTTTAGAATATTTAGAAGGAGACTGTCAAGTACCGATAGGTGCATTTGCTGAAGTGAATGGCAATAATATTACTTTAGAAGGAATGGTGTCTACATTAGATGGTAAGGAATGTTTACAGAAGACAATCTCCGGTTCAGTAGATGAAGCCGCTGAATTAGGAGTAAAATTAGCTAAAGAATTAGTAGAAGAAGGTGCTAAAGAGATATTAAAAAAAGTAAGACAGGAGACTGATAAATAATGGAAAAAGGAAAGGTGTTTTTAATAGGTGCTGGCCCAGGGGATCCAAAACTAATTACCGTTAAAGGATTAGAGGCTATAGAAGAAGCTGATGTCTTAGTTTATGACTACTTAGCTAATCCTATGTTATTAGAAGATGCTTCACCAGAAGTAGAAAAGATATATGTAGGTAAAAAAGCTGGAAATCATACTTATTCACAAGAAGAAATTAATGACATAATAGTTGAGAAAGCAAAGGAAGGCAAGATAGTTACTCGACTTAAAGGTGGAGATCCATTTATATTTGGTCGTGGTGGAGAAGAAGCAGAGTATTTACGAGACAATGGAGTTGAATTTGAGATTGTACCAGGAATTACATCTCCAATTGCGGTTCCTGCTTATGCTGGTATTCCATTAACTCATCGTGACTTTAACTCTTCAGTAGCATTTGTAACTGGACATGAGGACCCGACTAAAGATGAATCGAACATAGATTGGGAAAAGTTATCGACAGCAACAGGAACAATTGTTTTCTTAATGGGGGTTGGGAACCTACCCAATATAGTTGAACAATTAAAGAAGCATGGTCGTAGTCCAGATACATCAGTAGCATTAATTCGCTGGGGAACTAGGCCAGAACAAGAAACAGTAGTTGGTAACTTAGATAATATAGTACAGAAGGTAAAAGAGGCAGGTTTAAAACCACCAGCAATTACTTTAGTTGGTGATGTAGTGCAATTAAGAGATAGATTGCAATGGTTCGATAATAAACCGTTATTTAGCAAACGTGTACTAGTTACTAGATCGCGGACACAGGCTAGTAGACTTTCGAAACAACTATATGAGTTAGGTGCTCAACCAGTTGAATGTCCAGCAATTAAGATTGTTGCACCAGAAGATATCAATCCATTAGATGCTAGTTTAGCTGAAGCTGATAAGTATGATTGGATTGTCTTTACTAGTGTTAATGGTGTTAAAGCAGTTGTTAATCGCTTAAAAGAATTAGATAAGGATGTAAGAGCCCTGGGTGACGCTAAGATATGTGCAATCGGTTCTAAAACGGCTGAAGAGATAGAAAATTCGGGATTAAGAGTAGATTATATTCCAGAAAAGTATGTAGCTGAATCGATTTTAGACGGGTTAGAAGATGACTTATCTGGTCAAAAGTTCTTATTACCAAGAGCAGATATTGCTAGGGAAGCATTACCAGCAGGCTTAAAAGAACGAGGTGCCGAAGTAGAAAATGTAGTAGCATATCGGACAGTAACAGGAGAAGGTAATGAAGAAGCTTTAAGATTGGTGGATGAAAGAGAAGTAGATGTTGTAACGTTTACTAGTTCTTCAACAGTGAGAAATTTTGTTAAGATGTTAGGTGATCGAGATTATAAGGAATTATTATCTGAAACAACTATTGCTTGTATTGGACCGATTACTGCTAAGACAGCTAAAGAACTAGGATTAGAAGTAGATATAGTGGCTGATGAATATACTATCAATGGTTTAGTAGAAGCTCTATTACAGGATGCTCAATAAGGCATTTTAAATTAAGAAAAGGTGGGATAAATTATGATTGGTGTTTCAAAATTATTAGGTGGCGCAGAAAAATATGGTGATAAATTAAGATATAGTCGTAAATCTAAAGGGCAAAAGCATGGTACTAGAGAAGGTAGAGGTCCAATTGTAGTCTGGAATATGACTAGAACTTGTAACCTAAGTTGTACCCACTGTTATTCCGATTCAGATTATAAAAAATATGATGGTGAGTTAACAACTGAAGAAGCCAAGTCATTTATTGATGATTTAGCTGATTTTAATGTGCCGGTTCTATTATTTTCGGGTGGAGAACCATTGATTCGTGATGATATCTTTGAATTAGCAGAGTATACTGCTGAAAAAGGAATGAGACCTACTATCTCTACTAATGGAACGTTAATTGATAAAGATGTTGCTAGACGTCTTAAGGATATAGGCGTTGGCTACGTAGGAATCAGTCTTGATGGAGTTAAAGAGACTAATGATAAATTTAGAGGTAAAGAAGGAGCTTTTGATAAAGCCTTAAGAGGAATGAATAACTGTTTAGAGATTGGTCAGAGAGTAGGCTTGCGTTTTACTATTAATCGACATAACTATAAGGATTTAAATGATATCTTTGATCTAATTGAAGAGGAGAATATCCCACGGGCTTGTTTCTATCACCTAGTTTATTCTGGTCGTGGTAGTGAAATGGTTAAGGAAGACATCTCTTTAGAAGAATCTAGAAAAGCAATGGATATAATCATTGATAGAACTCTGGACTTTTTAGACCGAGGTTTAGATAAAGAGATCTTAACTGTAGACAATCATGCTGATGGAATTTACTTATACTTAAGAATGAAGGAAGAGCATCCTGAAAAAGCAGAAGAAATTTGGGAACTTTTAAGTAGAAATGGTGGTAATAGAACAGGAATTGCAATTGCTAATGTAAACTGGGTTGGAGACGTACATCCGGACCAATTTACTCAGAACCATACTTTCGGTAATGTTCGTGAACGTAAGTTTGGTGAAATCTGGACAGACACTTCAAAAAATGAAATCTTAGCCGGATTAAAAGATAGAAAGCCATTATTAAAAGGACGTTGTGCTAAGTGTAAATGGTTAGAGGTATGTAATGGTAACTTCAGATCCAGAGCTGAAGCAGTACATGATGACTTCTGGCATGAAGATCCTGCGTGTTACCTAACTGATGAAGAGATTGGACTAGAATAGTTGATATTGAAGTTCAGAAAAAAGCTTCCGGATTAAAACTTAAAAAGAATTGGACACAGACTTACACAGACAAAGCACAGACTGAAGATTAGATAGATTTAAATTATGAATAATTAGATATAGTATATAATGCAGAAAGCTTTGTGTAGATTTTGTGTTGAAGGAGGGTAAGAAATTTGTTTCCAGAGCTAATTAAAAGACCTCGCAGATTGAGGAATAATAATATCCGTGATTTAGTTAGAGAAAATCAATTAAGTGTTGATGATTTAATCTATCCACTATTTGTAGTTAATGGTGAGGGGATTAAAGAAGAGATACCATCAATGCCTGGTAATTATCATTGGTCGTTAGATTTAGTTATGGAAGAAGTAAAGAACCTAGTTGATTTAGGAATTAAGGCTATTATTCTTTTTGGAATTCCAGAGTTTAAGGATGAAAAAGGTTCTAGTGCTTGGATTGATGATGGTATAGTACAGAGAGCTTGTCAAAAGATTAAAGAAGAATATCCGGATTTATTAGTAATTACCGATGTCTGTCTCTGTCAATATACAGATCATGGACATTGTGGTGTATTAGAGGATGGTCGAGTAAAGAATGATCCGACATTAGAGCTATTAGCTAAGACAGCAGTTTCTCATGCTGAAGCAGGTGCTGATATGGTAGCTCCTTCAGATATGATGGATGGTAGAGTTGGAGCTATTCGTAAGGCCTTAGACGAAAATGAATTTAGTAATATTTCAATTATGGCTTATTCAGCTAAGTATGCTTCTAGTTTTTATGGTCCATTTAGAGATGCGGCACATTCTGCTCCAGAAGAAGGAGATCGACGTTCTTATCAAATGGATCCTGCTAATAGTAAAGAAGCAGTTAAAGAAACGGCTTTAGATATTGAAGAAGGAGCCGATATTATAATGGTAAAACCGGCTCTATCTTATCTAGATATAATTCAGAAATTAAACGAAGAGTTCGATTATCCAGTAGCTGCATATAATGTAAGTGGAGAGTATTCATTAATTAAAGCAGCTGCGGAAAAAGGTTGGATTAATGAGCAAGAAGTAGTTTTAGAGATGTTACTTAGCATGAAGAGAGCTGGAACCGATTTAATTTTAACCTACTTTGCTAAAGATGTAGCTAAATGGTTAAGGGAGGAATAAAATAATGATTATTTCCTGGAATACAACTAAGGAATGTAACTTATATTGTAAACATTGTTATCGAGATTCAGGACCAGAAGCAAAAGAGAATGATGAATTAAGCACAGAAGAAGGCAAGAAGCTATTAGATGAAATCGCTAAAGCAGGTTTTAAGATTATGATCTTTAGTGGTGGTGAACCGTTATTAAGAGATGATATTTATGAATTAGTAGAACATGCAGCTAGCTTAGGTATGCGTCCAGTCTTTGGTTCTAATGGGATGTATATTACTAAGAAGATTGCTAAGAAATTAAAAGACGCTGGAACAGCTGGTATGGGAATCAGCCTTGATAGTGTTGACCCAGAAGTACATGATGAATTTAGACAGGTAGAAGGTGCTTGGGAGAAGGCAGTAGAAGGAATTAAGAACTGTATTGAAGTAGGGATTCCGGTACAGATTAATACTACGATTACTGATATTAACTATGATGAATTTGAAGAGATTACAGACTTTGTTATAGATTTAGGAGTTAAGGCCCATCATCCATTCTTCTTAGTACCTACTGGACGAGGAAAAGAGATTGAAAAGGATTCAGTAAGAGCTAAGAGATATCACGCGATGATTGACCGTATTTTAGAAAAGCAGAAAGAAGTAGATATTGAGTTAAAACCAACTTGTGCACCACAATTTATGGCAGCTGCTAAAGAAAAGGACATGGATATGCGATTCACTCGTGGTTGTTTAGCGGGTACTGATTATTGTTGTATCTTACCTAATGGAGAAGTCCATATCTGTCCATACTTACCAGTAGAAGTAGGTAATGTTACAGAAAAGCCATTCGATGAGATTTGGGAGAACGCTGAGATCTTCGAAGAACTAAGGACTTTAGATTATGATGGTAGTTGTGGTAGTTGTGGTTATACTAAGATATGTGGTGGATGTCGAGCAAGGGCTTATTATTACTCTGATGGAGATTATATGGCTGGAGAGCCTTGGTGTCATCGTGGTGGATGTGCATAAAAAGTTTAGAGAGGTGAATGCATATGGCAAAAGAATTAGATGAAGTAGATCAGGAACTCTTAACTACTACCCAACGTAATTTCCCTTTAGTTGCAGAGCCTTATAAAGCAATTGGAGATAGACTAGGTATTGATGCTGATGAAGTGATTGAAAGGTTAAAAGACTTAAAAGATGCTGGTTATATTCGACGTTTAGGCGGTATCTTTAGTTCAAAAAAATTAGGATACGTTAGTACTTTAGTAGCTACTAAAGTAGACGAAGATAAATTTTATGAAATCGCTGATAAGATTAGTGCTTATCATGGTGTAACGCATAATTATCGTCGTAATCATGATTTTAATCTGTGGTTTACATTAATTGCTCCTTCAGAAGAAAAACTAGAAGAACAGTTAGCTGAAATTGCTGACTTTGAAGGGATTAATGTTTTAAGAAATCTCCCAGCAGAACGTTTCTTTAAAATAGGAGTTAAACTAGATATGCGAGAAAAGAAAGGTGGGGAGGATTCATAATGGCTGCAGAAATTAGTGAATTAGATAAAAAGATTGTAAAAGAAATTCAAGAAGAACTACCATTAGAAAGGCGTCCTTACCAGAAAATTGCTGATAAGCTTGGGATTACCGAAGAAGAATTGCTGACTAGATTAAATAAATTGAACGATGAAGGTAAGCTACGACGTATGGGAGTTATTCTTTATCATCGTAACTCTGGCTATGACTTTAACGGAATGGTAGCTTGGATAGTTCCGCCTGAAAAGAGAGAAGAGGCAGGACAAGTAATGGCTACTTACGATGAGATTAGTCATGTCTACCAAAGACCTACTTATCCTGACTGGCCATATAGCCTATTTAGTATGGTTCATGGGAAAAGTAAAGAAGATGTAAAAGCAGTAGCAGAAGATATTTCTCAAAAGACTGGAATTAATGATTATACTATTTTATATAGTACTGAAGAATTAAAGAAAGTAAGTATGAAATACTTCTGTGAAGATTAAACTAAAATGAGATTCTATAGTATAAATATTAAATCTAAGATACGCTTTGGGATTCCTTCTCAAAGCGTAGCTTAGTATCTTAAGAAATAAAATTTCTGATTACATAATGTTAATAGTTTAATTTTTATCAACTTTTGGAGGTGAAGATTTAAGAAATTATGAGTTTAAACACAAATAAGTCAAATGAATTATTTGAAGAGGCAAAGCAAGTGATTCCAGGTGGAGTTAATAGTCCTGTGCGAGCATTTAGCTCAGTCGGGATGGACCCTATCTTTATTGAAGAAGCCAAAGGTTCTAAGATGTATGATGCTGATGGGAATGAGTACATTGATTATGTAGGTTCTTGGGGACCGATGATTATAGGACATGCTCATCCTCAAGTAGTAGAAGCTTTACAGGAGGCAGTAGCTAGAAGCTCTAGCTTTGGAACTCCTACAGCATTAGAAACTGAAATGGCAGAGTTAGTAGTTGATGCTGTACCTTCAATTGAAAAAGTACGAATGGTTAATTCAGGTACAGAAGCAACGATGAGTGCTTTACGTTTAGCTAGAGGTTACACTGGAAAGAATAAAATTGTTAAATTAACCGGATGTTATCATGGTCATGGAGATAGTCTACTAATTGATGCTGGTTCAGGAGTAACTACTCTAGGTATTCCAGGTAGTCCAGGTGTACCAGAGAATATTGCTAAAGAAACGATTGCAGCCCCATATAATGATCTAGAAATTATCGAAGAGATATTTGAAGAGTATGGTGATGATATTGCCGCCATTATTTTAGAGCCAGTAACCGGGAATATGGGTGTTATTAAACCTAAAGATGGCTACTTAGAAGGTTTGAGAAAGATTACAGAAAAGAATGATTCACTTTTAATCTTTGATGAGGTAATGACTGGTTTTAGAGTAGCCTATGGTGGTGTGCAAGAAAAGTATGGAGTAACTCCTGACTTAACATGTTTAGGTAAAATAATTGGCGGAGGTCTACCAGTAGGTGCTTATGGTGGCAAGAAAGAAATCATGGATCATATTGCACCAGATGGTCCGGTATATCAAGCTGGAACTTTATCAGGGAATCCATTAGCTATGACAGCTGGTATTGAAACTTTAAAGCTTCTTAAGCAACCAGGAGTATATGAAGAATTAGAAGAAAAGTCTGCTAAACTGAATGAAGGTATTAAGGAAAATTTAGCAAAATTAGGTCTTAATTACTATCAATCACGGCAAGGAGCAATGTTTAGTCTCTTCTTTACTGAGGATGAGGTAGTAGATTATGCTACTGCTCAAGACTGTAATACTGATGCGTTTGCTCTTTACTTTAGAAAAATGTTAGAGCAAGGTATCTATTTAGGTTGTTCACAGTTTGAAGCTGCATTTATGTCTTTAGCACATACAGAAGAAGATATTCAGAAGACTATCGAAGCTAACTATAATGCTTTAAAAGCAGTGAAAGAAAGCATATAAGCAAGATTTTAAAAACTTATAAAGTATAATTAAACAAGTTAGCAGGGCAAATTATTTACCCTACTAACTTGTTTTTTTGCTTTTGTCTATTTCCCAAGCAATAAGAACACGATTATACTAGTACTTTCATACTATAAATAGTGTAGTGGAATAAAGTAAAGGAGGTTCTTAACTTGGGAACAGGAACCCTGTTTTTAATGGCGTTATTAGTAAGCATTGATAGTTTTTATAGCGGAGTAATTTATAAGCGTGAATGGGGTGAGATTAAGAAAAGAGGGTTAATACTTATAACTATATATATTATTACTCTGATCAGCCTTGCTGTACTATTAGGACATTTAACCCTTATGTTAGTTGGCAAGAAAATAGCTAAACTAATTAGCATCTTATTATTAGGTGGAATTAGTGTTGTATTCTACATAATTATGTCTGAACCTAATAATAAAGAACTAATTACAAAAAGAACTTTAAAATTAGAATATATAGAAGAGAAAGATGTCTTAAAGCAGAAAGAAGAAAGTACTACAGCACTTGTTAATTTAATAATTGTTACTAGCATTGACGTAGCAGTTGTTAGTTTTATAGCAGCGACTTTAACGGATAAGTTTTTAGTTATTATTATTATTTTTAGTTTGATTGATCTATTATCTATTCGTGTTGGGAATTTAATTTCAGTCTGAGACTAAGGCTTAAGTTAAGATTGAGGTTAAAAGACTATATAATTCGAATGTTAGTGTGAGTTTGAGTTATGGGGAAAAGGTTCTACCATATACTCATTACTCACACTAATTTGTTTTTATATTAACTTTATTCATATATTTTTAACTATTTTGTGGATTATACCAACCACGTTGCTGCATAGCATTAAAGACTTGTTCAGCGTGTTGCTGTTCTTCTTTCTGTATATGCTGTAAGGCTTGACGTAATTGTGGGTTAGCTGATTCTAAAACAGAATTTTCATAACTATTAGAGACATACTTTTCTGTCATTAACATATCATTTAAGATGTCTTTATCAGTGATATTCTGGGGCATAATTATTCCTCCTTTTTAAAATTTTATAAACTTTATTGGCTCAAAAATTGATTGATGGTGTTAAGATGTTCTTGCTCTTTTTGTTGGATTTGATTAAATAGATCCTTTAATTCTTGGTCTTGTAATTGATTAGCGTAATTCCCGTATTTTTTAATACACATTTCTTCATGTTGTTTAGCATCTTGAAGATAACTCTGCTCTTTATTAGTAAGTTGCATCTTTAACTCCCTCCTTCTAATAGTAATATTTCCATAATAAATAATGGTATGTAGGAAGTTTATGACTAGAATTCCAATTGAAATTTTAATTGATTAAATAAGTGAATTTCATAACTGAAATTCAAACATAATTATGATGAAGTTTTAGGGCGGTAGCAATTAATTATACAAAAATCTTAAGTGAGAAAAATCATTTAAGATTTGTAAAATGGGATTATAAATGATAATATTATTAAGAGAATAAATACTTAAATAGAAGGTGGGTCAATATGAAGGCTAAGAAAAAAATAGGTATAGGAATAATCTTCTTAATTATGATTATAATTCTAGCTATAGGCTTTGTACAAAGCATTCAACAACCTAATCAGTACCAAACAAAAGAATTTTTTATGGATACTATTATTTCGATTCAAGCTACTGGTGAGAATGCAGATAAGGCTGTAGAAGGTGCACTACAGAAAATGCGGCAAATAGCAGATAAGTCAGATAGATATAAAGCAGAAAGTATTGTCAGTAAGATAAATCGTCAAGCAGGAGTAAAGCCGGTTAAGGTTGACCAAGATATCCTGGCTATGATTAAGACAGCTAAAGAATATAGTAGGTTAACAGAAGGAAGATTTGATATAACGGTTACTCCAATAATTGAACTATGGGGGTTTGGAACAGATGAGAAGAAGGTGCCTACACCTCAAGCAATTGAGAACAAGCTTAAGTTAGTCAGTTATAAAGATATTATCATTAATGAAGAGGAAAAGACTATTATGCTAGCAAAACCGGGAATGAAGATCGATTTAGGTGCTGTAGCGAAAGGATATATAGTAGATAAAGCTGCTAACTTTCTTAAAAATAAAGGGATAAAATCAGTATTAATTAATGCCGGAGGGAATATAAAAACTATTGGAACTAAATATAATGGAGAGAAGTGGCGTTTAGGTATTCGGAATCCAAGAGATGATGAAGAAGACCCAAATGATAATTACTTTAAGGTTATTGAGGTCAAAGGCACTAATGTGGTTACATCTGGTGATTATGAAAGGTACTTTATGGAAGCCGGGAAGAGGTATCATCATATTTTAAATGCAAATACTGGCTATCCAGCTAGAGGGTTAGCTAGTGTAACTGTAATTGCTGATTCGTCATTAAAGGGTGATTTGCTCTCTACTTCATTATTCCTTTTAGGCTTTGATAAAGCAAAACAGTATATTGCGGAACATGCGGATATTGAAGGAATGTTGGTGACTACTAGTGGTAAAGAATGGCAGAGCACAGGGTTTAAAGATTTATTAGCTAATTAAGGCTTGCATAATTAATGACTGACGCTTGAAGAGTCCGTCTTAATTATGCTTGGAGTTTAATTATGAAATTCTCTTAATTAATAAGGAGGAGAAATTAATGGCCGCTATAATATTAGCAGGAGGGAAAAGCTCTAGAATGAAGGGGGCTAATAAACCTTTGATGGAATTTGGAGAAAAGACTATGATTGCTCACATAGTAGATAAGTTAAATGAAATATTTTCAAAAGTAATTATAGCTGCTAAAGATAAGGAATTATATAATGAATGTAGGGCTAAAGTTGTTGTTGATGATTTCTTTACTCATCAAGGTCCTTTGAGTGGAATGCATGCTGGATTACAAGCAAGTCCTGATAAATATAATTTAATTATAGGTTGCGATATGCCGTTATTAAGCTTAGAACTAATAGAGTATATGCTTAACCATTCTGCTTCAGATATATTAGTGCCTAGGGTTGGTAATAATTTTGAACCGTTGCATGCTATCTATAGTAAAGACTGTCTTCCTAGCATTGAAGAAGTTATTAAGCAAAATAGATATCGAATTATGGAATTTTGGCCTAAAGTAGATGTACAATATATAGAGGAAGAAAAGATTAGAGAGTTTAGTCCTAATCTATATTCTTTTTTTAATGTGAATACTAGAGAAGATTATAACCGCGCGCTTAGAATTGTAAATGAATCTTTTTAAAAGAAGAAATAAAGGCAGGGGGGCTTAAAGATGAGAAGATGTGTACAATGTTCAGTTAGAATGAATAGTATTTTAGCAGATCTAACTCCAGAAGAGTTAGTCAAGGTAGAAGAATTATTAGTTGACCAGGAGTTGAAAAAAGGTGAAGTTCTCTTTCGTCAAAACGAAAAGATGCATGGTTGTTATATTGTTAAATCTGGTAGAGTAAAGCTATATAAACATTCCTCGGCTGGACAAGGTCAGATTCTTAGAGTGATAAATCCAGGAGAAATAGTTGGGCTTTGTGCCTTAAGAAAGAAGAGTAATTATGGCCATACAGCTGAAGCTATGGAGGATTCAGTAGTCTGTTATTTAAATAAAACTAGATTAAATGAATTATTTGCTATTAATCCTTCTTTAACAGAGAAGTTCATTGCAACTTTGACTGAAGAAGTTAGTACTGCCTATGAGAGAATTTTCTTATTAGGTACCAAAACTGCTAGAGAGAAGGTAGCTAATTTATTAATTTCTTTGGCTACAGCTGACGATAAAGCTTTAATAGATGGAATGGAATTGAGTTTGAGTCTATCACGTGCTGAGATGGCAGAGATGTTAGGTGTTTCTATGGAGACAGCTATTAGAGTTATCAGTGATTTTAAAGATGAAGGATTAATAGCTGGTCAAGGCAAACATTTAATTATTAAAGATGCTACTGGTTTAGAAGCTGTTACGACTGGAGGTTAGTTAAAAAGACAAAATTATGTAAGTTTCTCAAAATATGAAGTTCTTTGAATGACTCTATCATGGCTACTCATGGTAGAGTTTTTTTGTTTTTAGATAAAATTATGATAAATATCATATGAACTTTTCTAAGAAAATAATATAATAAAGTTAAAATATGATATAAGTCATGAAAAGGAGTATTGAATTAGTTAGTCAGTTTTATTTTACTTAATTTAGTTCTTTTTATCACATATATTAGCAGAATAATTTTAGAAGGGAGGGGGTTGAGTGTTAATAGCTGGAGCTTTAGTTGAATATGAAGAGAATTTAGTTAAAAGAGTCTTAAACTTACTTAAGAACAAAGAAGCTTTAACTCTTTATGAGACTGAGGAGACTGGGAAAGTAGTAGTTGTTATTGAAGCACAAAATACTAATATATTAGAAGATAAGATAAAAGAGATAGAAGATTTAGATGAGGTTATTGGTGTATTTCCTTCATATATAAATTATGAAGAAGAAGTCTTTAAGAATAATGATGAAATGAGTCTCTTAAATTAGTTATATAAGAGCTAGAACTATCAATATTTATTCAGGAGGGAAGTTAATGAAACTTACACGACGGAGTTTTTTAAAAGCATCAGCAGCAGCGGCAGTAATGACAGCAGCAGGAGTTAATCCTAAGGAGAAGTCATTACTTTCTGTTGCGAAGGCAAGTAGTGAAGTTGATAAGTGGACTAAAGCGCCTTGTCGTTTCTGTGGAACAGGGTGTGGAGTCTTAGTTGGCGTTAAAGATGGTAAAGTAGTTGCAGTAAAAGGGGATAAGAAGAATCCTGTAAATAAAGGGTTCTTATGTATCAAAGGTTATTCTTTAGGAAAATTAATGAATGCTACAGAAGATAGATTAAAGAAGCCAATGATTCGCAAGAATGGAAAGATGGTTGAAACAGATTGGGAGACGGCATTGGATTTAGTAGCTAAAAAATATAGAGAGTCTATAGATACATATGGTCCGGACTCTGTAGCTGTCTTTTCTTCTGGACAATCTACTGTTCAGGAAGGTTATGTATTGAGTAAGTTAATGAAAGGGGCTATCGGTACTAATAACTTGGAATGTAACGCTAGATTATGCATGGCTAGTGCTGTAGTCGGCTACTTATCTGTTTATGGTAAAGACGAACCTATGGGAGCCTATGCTGATTTTGAAGAGACCGATCTTTTCTTCATTATTGGTGCGAACATGGCTGAATGCCACCCAATTCTTTATTCGCGAGTCGTACAGCGAAAGCGAAAAGGTTCAGATGTAAAGGTGATCGTAGCTGACCCTCGTGAGACTAGAACTAATAAGATATCAGATTTAGATTTAGCATTTAAGCCAGGTACTGATACTGCCTTATTAAATGCCATGGCTTATGTAATCATTGAAGAAGATTTAATCGATGAAGACTTTATTAATAGCCATACTAATCTAAAACAGGATGGAAGAGATATTACTTTAAATGAATTTAAGGAGTTTCTAGCAGAGTATACACCACAAAAGGCAGCTAAAATCACTGGTTTAGATGCAGATGATATTGTAAAAGCGGCTAAGATGTTTGCTGACCCTAAGCGAGAGAGTTTAAGTCTATGGACAATGGGAGTCAATCAGCAGATACAGGGAGTACCTATTAACCAAGCCATTCATAACTTACACCTATTAACCGGTAAAATCTGTCGACCAGGCTCTTCCCCGCTCTCTTTAACAGGACAGCCAAGTGCTTGTGGTACGGCAAGAGAGGTAGGTACATTTACACATAAGTTACCAGCTCATAGAGTAGTTATGAAGAAAGAACATAGAGAAGAGATGGCTAAACACTGGGGTGTTGATGTAGATAAGATTCCTCCTAAGCCGAGTTATCATACAATGGCTATGTTTGAGGCGATTAATAAAGGTGATATCAATGCATTATGGGTAACAACGACCAACCCAGCCCATTCACTACCTAACTTTAATAAGTATCGCCAAGGATTAGAAGATGTATTCTTAGTAGTTTCCGATGTATATCCAACAGAGACCACCAAGTATGCTGATGTAATACTACCATCAGCCATGTGGGTAGAGAAAGAAGGGTTTTTTGGTAATACCGAACGAAGAACACAACATTTTGAAAAAGCAGTTGATGCACCAGGTGAAGCTAAGCCAGACCTATGGCAGTTCTTAGAAGTAGCTAGAAGATTAGGATATGGTGAGCTATTCCCATATAAAGACCATCCAGAGAAAGAGATCTTTGAAGAATATAGAAAGTGTACTCTCGGTACTGGTAAAGACTTAGCACCATATGATGCTTATCGTCATACAAGAGGGCTAACCTGGCCAGTTGTAGATGGTAAAGAAACGACCCGACGTTATGTAGCAAATGATGATCCATATGTAAAAGAAGGAATTGAGTTCTACGGTAAACCAGATGGAAAGGCAGTTATCTATGCCCGGGAATATACTGGACCTGCAGAGTCTGCTGATAAGAAGTATCCATTCATCTTATCAACTGGACGAGTTGTAGAGCATTGGCATACAGCAACGATGACTATGCAAGTCCCTGAATTGAAGCAAGCAGTTCCGGAGGCTTATGTCGAGATTCATAAGGATGATGCAAGACGTTTAGGTATTAAGAGTGGGGATATGGTTAAATTAATTTCTCGTCGTGGGGAATTAAAGATTAAGGCTAAGGTTGGTGGACGTGGTGTTCCACAACCAAAGATGTTATTTGTGCCATTCTTCGATAGCAAACATTTAATTAACTTAGTAACTAAAGATGCGTTTGATCCACAATCTAAAGAACCTGAATTCAAAATTTGTGCGGTTAAAGTCGAAAAGGCATAACTCCGGAGGTGAATAAGATGATAAATAATAAGAAGTTAATCATAGGACTATTGGTTCTTGTATTAGGTTTATTAGTATTAACTGGTTGTAACCCAGATGACCCAAGAGTAAAGAAAGCGTTGAAGAAAGATTTTAAAGTAGAAGCAGAAGCTATCCCTAACGAAGGGTATCCACCCACTGTACCTCATAGTATAGAAGATAGACAAGACTGTTTAGCTTGTCACGAAAAGGGAGTTATGGGAGCAACCGTAACTTCTCATCCAGAACGTCCTAACTGTGTAAGTTGTCACGTTACAGAATAGTTTTAAACTAAGTAGGCTAATAAAAGCTCTACACTTAGTATTTAGGTGTAGAGCTTTTTGTAACTCTGCAGTAACTTAACATTATCTTTAATATTTACTAATTGATATTTAGGGTTACCTATGTTAGAATAAAGATAACATATATTATTGACTTGACTAATTTGTTGTTTAATGACCTTACTTAACTTTAGAAAGAAGCAAATAAAGAATAATAATTAAAATTCAAAGGGGGAAATAAAATGTTTGGATTAGGCCCTACAGAATTAATCTTGATTTTAGTTATTGCTTTAGTTATTTTTGGTCCTAGTAAGTTGCCAGAGATAGGAAAAGCAGTTGGTGATGGAATTAGAGAATTTAAAGATGCAACAGCGATTGATACTGAAAAGGATAAAGATGAAGAGTAAGCTATAATAAAAAGTAATTATAAAATTCCTACGTCTAAATTTTAGGCGTAGGATTTTTAAATAATAAAGATTAAGGAAGGGACAACAGATGACCCAGTATTATTTTATCTTTAATCAAGAGTTATGTACAGAATGTAACAGTTGTGTAATTGCTTGTGTACAAAAAAACGAAGAAATAGATGGACAATTAAGAAGAGTACTTCCTCATCCTATTTCTATTTCATGTAACCACTGTCAAGAACCGCTTTGTCAAGAGGTATGTCCAGTTAATGCAATTAATAAGCGACCACAAGATGGGATAGTAACCGTTAATTCAGAAGAATGTATTGGCTGTAAGCGTTGTGCCAAACGATGTTTATACCAAGCACCTTATTTTTCAGAAACTAAGATGAAGACTTACAAATGTGATCTTTGCTTAGATAGATTAAATAATAAGATGTTACCGAAATGTGTAGAGAGTTGTTTAATGCAGGCTATAGAATTAAAGCAAGAAGTTGAATTATCTAACAAAGAAAAAAATTTAATAGCGAACAATTCATTACCTAATTCAGGAGTTATCAAGCCTAATTATATTTTGAAGAAGATTGAGGAGAGATAAGGTTATGTTAGGATTAGGAAAGATATTCGAATTATTTAGTAATTTTAATTTAACACGATTAGAGGTTAAAGAGGAATTATGTCTGAATTATCGTTTTAAGCAAAAGGTTTGTAATAGATGCGCTGAAGTCTGTCCTAATAGTATAATTAACGTTGAAGGCAGAAAATTAATAGTCAAAAAAGATAATTGTAACAGTTGCGGATTCTGTTATCAAGTCTGTCCGACAGGAGTCTTTAATATCTTAGAAGGGTCTAATGCTAAATTAACTAGTGAAATTAGGAATTTAGCAAATAAAGAATCTAGGCTTAAAATCTATTGTTCTCAACATAAAAGGAAGTTTAAGGATGGATTAGAAATAGTATGTTTAGGAAGACTAGATGAGAAGTTGCTCTTAGAAGGTCTATTAGCAGGAGCAACAGATATTTGGATTGTAGATACAGATTGTACAGATTGTAAAATGCAAATTGGAGAAGAATTATTTAAAGAAGTATTGTCTACTTGCCAAGACTTACTACAAGCAAATTCCATTCAGAACCGAATTTATTATACTAATGATGAGCCGATAGAAGAAAAAAGAAGTTCATTAAAATTTAATAAGATAGAGGCTAATAATAGCCAAACTTCAGAAGAAAGTTTTAATCGGCGTGATCTTTTTAAAGTCTTAAGAAAAGGAGTTAGACAAGCAAGTGCTAAGCAGCTCAAGGACAAGGGAGCTCTTCCTTCAAAACAGGATAGATTATTACAATTAATAAAAAGCTTAGATATAAGATCAACTAACTTGCCTTGGCTTGAATTTAGTTCTGACTGTGATTTCTGTCAAGGTTGTAGTCATCTTTGTCCAACCGATGCGCTTAAGGTAGAAGAAGAAGAGGAGCGTTTAACTTTTAAATTTAACCCATTATTTTGTACTTCGTGTCAGTTATGTGAGATTAGTTGTTTCTATAATGCTGTAAGATTGACTGATTTTAAGAATAATAATAAGGTTCAACTTGCAGCGAATGATTTAGATAGGCATTATGAGTTATTTTCTGGATATAAGGCTAGATGTCAACAATGTGATGATGAGTTTTATACAGCTAAAAATGAGCAAAAAGTCTGTTTTAATTGTCAATACGTAGCAGAAGTGATAATCTAGGAATTTGTTTTAAATAATAGCTATAACTTAAAGGAATTTTCTCTAATTATGAAGAAGAATGTTTATGGAGTTTAAAGTATTAAAATTCTAATTTGTGTTATTAGAACTAATAGGTGGTGATTTTAGGTGTTACCGGTTGTATCTATTGTAGGGAATTCTGGTTCGGGGAAGACTACTTTTTTAGAGCAATTAATTCCTAAAGTAATAAAGAGGGGCTATAAGGTAGCAACGATTAAACACGATGCTCATAACTTTGAAATAGATAAGCCAGGAAAGGATAGTTGGAAACATCGTAAAGCTGGCGCTGAAACAGTTATCTTATCGGCTAAGAATAGATTAGCTATGATTAGAGAATTGGATACAGAGGTTGGTTTAGATGACATACTTGCTAATTATATCAGTGAAGATATTGATTTGGTTATAACTGAAGGATATAAGACAGGTGATAAACCAAAGATAGAGATATTTCGACCAACTAAATTTGCTAAACCTTTATTTGACTTAGATGATGATAAGGTACTGACTATTGTTGAGAATAAGGATAATTCTAACAAGTTATTTGCTGATGAAGAAATCAATAAGGTAGTAGACCTAATTGTGCAAGAAGTAATAGATAAATAATTTTAGGTTAAAAGAGTAAGATTACTTATGTTGGATAAATTCCAATTATAATTTAAAACTTGATTATTATTCAATTTGTTTTGTTATAATAAATAGGAAGGAAGAAGGGGAGATTGTGATTGAATATAAACGTTTGTTATATATATCTCTATTTGCTTCTTTAGCTGTAGTAGTGCATATGATTGAGGCATTAATCCCTACTTCAATCATAGTACCTGGAGCTAAGCTAGGTCTATCTAATATTATGATCTTATTATCATTGGTATTATTTGGCTACAGCGCTGGTTTTCAGGTATTATTATTGAGAACTATCATCTCTTCCTTTTTAATTGGTACGTTCATGACTACTAGTTTTTATTTGAGCTTAGCTGGTGGTTTATTAAGCTTTACTTTAATGGCTTTGGCGTATAAGTATTTAAATGATAAATTTAGTTTAATAGGAGTTAGTTTGTTAGGTGCCGTGGCCCATAATGTTGGTCAAATATTAGTAGCATATTTAATTATAGATAACTGGGGTATAATTTATTATTTACCTTATCTATTATTATTTGCTTTACCTACGGGAATATTTATTGGTTTAGCAGTTATCTATTTAGAAGAACATTTAAGATTAAATCTTTGATTTAAACAGGAATTTACGTAGTAATGAAGAAGTCAGTTTAATAGTGTCTTTTTTATAGCAGATGGAGGAGTGATAATGAAAAAAATAGTACTAGCCTCTGCTTCACCACGAAGACAAGAATTATTAGAACAGATTGGTGTGGATTTTGTTACAATTCCAAGTAATATAGATGAGGGTCAGATTAGGATTAAAAGTCCTACTAAACTAGCACGGCATTTAGCTTTATCTAAGGCGAAGAATGTAGCTAAAAGAGTAGGGAATAGTTTAGTTATTGGTGCTGATACTATTGTAGTTTATGAAGACGAAGTTTTAGGCAAGCCTAATTCTAAGGATGAGGCTTTTACGATGTTATCTAAGTTAAGTGGAAAAGAACATCAAGTAATAACAGGATTAGCAGTTATTGATACTAATACTCTTAACCAGAAAGTGATTTATGAAGTGACAGAAGTAACTATGCGTCAATTTACCAACCAGGAGATTTCGGACTATATTGCAACAGGTGAACCAATGGATAAAGCAGGAGCATATGCTATTCAAGAAAGAGGAGCAATCTTTGTAGATAAGATTACTGGTTCATTCTCTAATGTTGTCGGCTTACCTTTAACAAAGTTATTTGTAATCTGTCAAGAATTAGGTTATCGGTTAGTCTGAAAGAAGGTTGGTGACATGTTTGGTGGAATATAATTTGACGATTAAGGATTTACCGAAAGAAGAGAGGCCAAGAGAAAAATTAGTTAAGTTTGGTCCTGAGGCTATGTCTACAGCAGAATTATTAGCTTTAATTATTAGAACAGGAACTAAGACCGATACAGCTGTAGAGTTAGCTAATAAATTGTTGACGCATGCTGGTGGATTGAAGTTCATAAAAGAGTTGAGTATTGAAGAACTTAAAGAAGTTAAAGGGGTTGGAGTAGCTAAGGCAGCTCAAATCACTGCTACTATCGAGTTAGGTCGTCGTATTAGGATGGCTAGTTTTGAAAGCGAGAAGCAGGTGATTACTTCGCCTCGTGATGTTGCTAACTTGCTATTAGCTAAATTATCCTTTTTAGGTAAGGAGCACTTTGTTATTCTATTGTTGGATACCAAGAATCAAGTAATCTCTATAGAAGAGATCTCAGTAGGTAGTTTAAATAATTCTATTGTTCACCCACGGGAAGTATTCAAGCCTGCGATTAAACGTAGCAGTGCAGCAATTATCTTAGCGCATAATCATCCTAGTGGGAATCCTGAACCTAGTACTGAAGATATTAAGGTGACTAAAAGATTATATGAAGTTGGCAGATTAGTTGGCATTGAAGTTTTAGACCATTTAATTATCGGTAATAAAGATTATATTAGTCTTAAAGAGAGAGGTCATTTTAAATAAAGTTGGGAGAAAGGAGCAAATAAAGATGGTAATGAACTTTTTAACTGCGCCATTTTCTAGAGATATGGGGATTGACTTAGGTACGGCTAATACATTGGTTTATATTAAAGGGAAAGGTGTTTTAATTACAGAACCTTCAGTAGTAGCAATTAGGCAAGATAGTCAAGAAGTTTTAAAAGTAGGCGATGAAGCAAAGAAGATGATTGGTAGAACTCCAGGCAATATTGTGGCAATTAGGCCTATGAAAGACGGAGTTATTGCTAATTTTGAGATTACAGAAAAGATGTTAAGACATTTTATTACTAAAGCACATAAAAGAAAGCGATTAGTAAGACCTAGAATTATCGTTTGTGTTCCTTCCGGGGTAACTGAAGTAGAAAAGAGAGCAGTAATTGATGCTGCTTTACATGCTGGAGCAAGAGAAGCATATTTGATTGAAGAACCTATGGCTGCTGCAATTGGAGCTGGACTTCCTGTTCATGAACCAACAGGTAATATGGTAGTTGATATAGGTGGAGGAACTACTGAAGTAGCCGTTGTTTCTTTAGGCGGTATAGTTACTAAGCAATCGATTCGAATCGGCGGTGATGAAATGGATGAGGCGATTGTTAATTATATTAAAGGTCAATATAATTTAATGATCGGTGAAAGAACTGCTGAATCTGTTAAGATGGAGATTGGTTCGGTTTATGGAACTGAAGAGAATAAAGAAGTAGATATTAGAGGTAGAGATTTAGTTAATGGTTTACCAAAGACAATTAAGGTCAGTGCGGGAGAGATTAAAGAAGCATTAATAGAACCGGTAGACGATATAATAAGAGCAGTAAAAGATACTTTAGAGCGAACACCTCCGGAGTTATCTGCTGATATTATGGATAGAGGTATTATCATGGCTGGAGGAGGTTCACTATTAACCGGGTTAGATCAGTTACTATGTGAAGAAACCGGAATGCCGGTCTATCTAGCTGAAGACCCACTTAATTGTGTTGTGCATGGAACTGGCAAGGTGTTAGATGAATTAAATACTTTACGAGATGTTTTAATTAGTCCTAAACGTTTATCCTAGAATATAAGAAAGTATCTTAAAGTGGGTGGTATGCTTGGCTGGTTTATTCAAAAAACATCATCGTTTCATTTTAATCTTAGTAATGCTGATTTTGATCTTAACTTTGGTTAATTTGGTTGGAGCTGTGGCTCCTGAAAAAGATTGGGGAGAAGGTTTAGTCATTGATGCGGTCGCCCCATTTTTAGGTGTGATAAATTGGGTCAATGATACTTTTAATGATACTCTTAATGTTTTACTTAACTACAAAGAAGTAAAAGAAGAGAATAACAGGTTACAAAAGAAAGTTAAAAAGTTGAACTGGAAGATACACCAATTGAACGAAACAGCAAAGTTAAATGATAGATTACGAGAACTGTTAGAATTCAAAATTCGAAAACCATTTACTTTTATTGGTGCTAAGGTTATTGGCAAGAGTGCTGATAACTGGTCCCAGATAGTAACTATTAATCGTGGTAGCAAGTCTGGGCTAGAACCCAAGATGTTAGTAGTTACTTATAATGGTTATTTAGTAGGTAGGGTGGAGCAGGTTTCTACTTATAGTGCTCAGGTACTATTGCTTAATGATTCTAACTTTACTATTGGTGGCTTAATTGCTAAAAAAGAATCACGAGAAATAGGAATAGTTAATGGGAGTTTAGCAGAAACAGATTTATTAAAGATGAATAAACTTCCTTGGGATGCTAATGTTGAAGTTGGAGATAAAGTAATAACTTCAGGACTTTCTAAGCTTTACCCTAAAGGAGTCTTGATAGGTAAAGTCGTTAAGGTAGAACCTGAAGATTATGGTTTAACCCATTCAGCAAGGTTAAAACCTTTTGTTGACTTAGGTACTTTTGAAGAAGTGTTAGTTATTACTGATTTTTAATTACAGGAGGCAGATGGATGCGGTATCCAGTATATATTCTGCTAATATTAATTTCATTGATTTTACAAATCACTATATTTGCGTTTAATCCTGTCTGGGGGATAACTCCAGACTTACTTTTAATTACAGTAATTAGCTTATCTTTACTTAATGGTTATCGACAAGGAGCATATATAGGGTTTATAGCTGGTATTTTACAGGATGTATTCTCTAGTGGTTTATTTGGGATTAATACAGTAACTAAAATGCTTCTAGGTTATATATTTGGGTTTTTAGAAAAGAAGATATATCATAGAAATATTATTACTCCTCTTTTTACTATGATATTAGCTACAGTTCTAAATCAACTCTTAGTTGTTTTATTGACAGATCACATTATGTTAAAGGTTGAGTTATGGAACCATTTTAAAGAGATTATATTTCCATTAACTGTCTATCATCTTATATTAGCCTTAGCTATATATCCAACTATTTACTTTATTAATAATAAATATTTTGAAGAATGATATGATTGAAACATAAAAAGCTAGATGAAGCATAAATGAATCATTTAAGACTATAAATGATTAGAACACAAAAAGGTCATATTGAGCAAATCATACATTTTTCGGTCAACATCTTGGTGAGTAGGAGCTGAAAATATGGCCGAACCACAGGACGTGGTGAGCTAATCTCAGGACAGGACGTCCTATAGATTAGGAAGCCTTATTTTTGGCGGATACGAACCTTAGATGTTTCGAAAAATGTATTCTGCCGCGAAAGGTGACCTTTTTGTGGGTGTACCATATTATTTACTCATTATTTTGGTGAATAGGAGGCAATAAGGTTGGCTGTTGAAGATAGATTTAACCAACGAGTAAAATATTTTGGAATGATAATTATTCTTTTATTTATAATTCTGGTTGGAAGGTTATTTTATTTACAGGTAGTCTTAGGTGAAAAATATCAAGAGTTGGCAAACGGTAATCGGATTGATATTAGAGAGATTCAAGCTCCACGAGGGAAGATAAGGGCACAGAATGGTAAGATTTTAATTTCGAATCGTTTAGCTTATACTGTTTCAATTATTCCTGAAAAAGCTAATGATGAATTAAACTCAACTTTACAGAAAGTAAGTAAGATTTTAAATATTGATTTTGAAAAAATGAAAGAAAAGGTTAATGATAAGTTAAAAAATAAGGCTATTATTTTAAAGAGAGATATCAGTCAAAAGGAACTAGTAATAATTGAAGAGAGAAAGAATGAATTGCCAGGTGTAATTATTGATAAAGTCCCAGTGCGGGATTATGTCTATAATAGTTTTGGTAGTCACATGTTAGGCTATGTAGGAGAAATATCAGCTTCACAGCTAAAAAGACTTAGTAGTTTAGGTTATGAGGCTAATGATATTGTTGGGAAGACAGGTTTAGAAAAAGAATATGAAAAGTACTTACAAGGAATAGATGGTAGAAAGCAGATTGAAGTTAATAGTTTAGGGCAGAAGATACGGACTTTAGGTATTGATCAGCCGATTTCTGGTAATGATTTGGTATTAAATATAGATTTTGAATTACAAAAGGCTATTGAAAAGTATTTAAAGAATGGATTGAAAAGACTGCGAAAAGAGATGGCACAAGGAGAGAAGAATGATAGTAGTAGTGTGAATGAAGGTGTACAACCTCCAACTGGAGGAGCAGTAGTTGCGCTGAATCCGAAGACAGGAGAAGTACTAGCTTTAGCAAGTGCTCCTGAATATGACCTATCATATTTTTCCGGTGGGATTTCGATTAGTAAGTGGCGTGCTCTAAATACTAACCCTCTACGACCTTTATTTAATCGTGCGATTAGAAGTACTCCACCTTCTGGGTCAATCTTTAAGTTAGTTACAGGGACAGCAGCAATTGAAGAATTAGGAATAACTGGAGGAAGTCATTTCTATGATCCCGGTTATTATAAAGTAGGAAATATAAAGTTTGAGAACTGGTGGACTGGAGGACAAGGGTCTCTTAATTTTATTGAATCAATTGCCTTTTCTAATAATACGGTCTTTTATAAATTAGGTCATCGATTATATAAGTTAGATAAAGGTTTATTACAAAAATATGCTAGGGAATATGGTTTAGGTAGTAAAACCGGTATCGATCTTCCTAATGAAGAAAGTGGTCTAGTACCTGATGCTGCTTGGAGAAAGAAGACTTTTGATAAACGAATTAATCAAATTTGGTTACCAGGGTATACTATAAATCTTTCTATTGGTCAGGGGAATTTAAGAACAACTCCAGTGCAATTAGCCAGTTTGGTAGCAACTGTTGCGAATGGAGGAACTTTATATTCACCACAGATAGTAGATAAAGTAATCGATTATAAAGGTAATATTGTCAAGGATTTCAAGTCTGAAGTTCTTAATAAATTGCCAGTGGAAGATAGAACTTTGAGAATTTTACAGCGAGGGATGGTAGGTGTTACAACCTATGGAACGGCTAGGTCAGCATTTGAAGATTTTAATTTTAAGGTAGCAGGAAAGACAGGAACTGCTCAGACTGGTCCTGGCAAAAATAATCATGCCTGGTTTGCAGGTTACGCTCCTGCTTCAAATCCGCAGATAGCGATAGCTGTTTTTTTAGAATATGGTGATTCAAGTAGTAATACGCTTCCAATTGCTAAAAAGATTTTACGTAGTTATTTAGACTCAAAGATGAAATCGGAGGAAAAAGAAGAATAATATCTAAAAAGCAAATAATTCCTGCATAAAAAAAGGGAATGTAAACTTTTTCACGAAATATTAAATATAAGAGATTTAATATGGTGATTTAAGACCAGGGGGAAAGTAGATTATGCAGAAAGATAGGATTCTCTTTAAGTGGGAAGCAGGACATTTAATAATTACCTTAGATGAGGATTTAAGGTTCGATTATTTAGTGGAAGACTTAAAGGAGAAAGTGACTAAGGCTAAAAATTTTTTTATAAATGCTAAGATTAAAATTGAAGTTGGGAGAAGAGAATTAAGTTTTGAAGAAAAGGAAGTATTAATTGATACTTTTGCTTCTTTACCTGGTTTGTCAGTCATAGAAATTATTCGAGATGATATGCAAAGTAATCTTCAAGATAAAGCTCAAAATATTGAGCATGAACCTGAAACATCTACTTTATTTTTGCATCGTACTTTGCGTTCTGGGCAGTCAGTTGAGTATGATGGGAATATAGTAATTATAGGTGATGTAAATCCTGGAGCAGAGGTAGTAGCAAAAGGAGATATTGTAGTAATGGGTGTTTTCCGTGGGGTTGCTCATGCTGGAGTAGATGGAAGCAATGAAGCAACAATTGTTGCTTTTCGTTTACAGCCTACGCAATTAAGAATTGGTAACAAGATTTGTAGAGCACCTGATGGTGAGGTGAAACATCCTAATAACCCAGAAATTGCTTCAGTAAAAGATGATACTATCTTAATTGAGGATTTAAGAAATTAATAAGCTTAAAAAAGGGGAGGAGTTTATATGGCCGGTAAAGTATTAGTAATTACTTCAGGTAAAGGTGGGGTAGGCAAGACTACTACCACAGCAAATTTAGGAACTGGATTAGCTAAATTAGGCAATAAGGTTGCTTTAATAGATGCTGATATTGGTTTGAGAAATTTAGATGTAGTTATGGGGTTAGAGAATAGGATAGTTTATGATATTGTTGATGTAGTGGAAGGTAACTGTAGATTAGAGCAGGCCTTAATTAAAGATAAGAGATATAATAGTCTCTGTTTATTACCAGCAGCGCAAACTAGAGATAAAACAGCAGTTAATCCAGATGAGATGGCTGAATTATGTTCTGAATTAAAAGAAGAGTTCGACTATGTAATTGTTGATTCTCCAGCAGGAATTGAACAAGGCTTTAAGAATGCAATTGCTGGTGCTGATAGAGCTATTATTGTAACTACTCCTGAAGTTTCTGCTGTAAGAGATGCTGACAGAATAATAGGGATGTTAGAAGCGGAAGGTATTAAAGAGCCAGAAGTAATTATTAATCGAATTAGAATGGATATGGTTAAGAAAGGCAATATGATGGATATTGATGATATGATTGAAATTTTAGCAATCAAATTATTAGGGGTAGTACCTGATGATGAGAAGATTGTAGTATCTACTAACACAGGGGAACCGATCGTCTTAAATAATAATGCAAAATCAGGTCAAGCTTTTGATAATATTGTGAGAAGAATTATAGGAGAAGAGGTTCCGTTAATGTCTTTAGATGAAGGATTGGTCAATAAGTTTAAGCGAATGATTGGACTAGCATAACTTGAGAGGGGGGAATATTTAGTGTTAGACAAGATTAAAAGTTTTTTTAGTGATGAGGCCAATAGTAAAGATTTAGCTAAAGAACGTTTAAAGTTAGTTTTAATTCACGATAGGATCAGTATTTCTCCTGAACTATTAGATAATATGAAAGAGGAGTTACTTACAGTAGTTTCTAAATATGTTGAAGTTGAAAGACATGAATTAGATATAGATTTCCAAGAACAGGATGATGATGCATTAGCTTTAGTAGCTAATATTCCTGTTAAGGAATTAAAACGTAGAGCTAGAAAATAATTTATAATCAGACCAGGGGAACCTGGTCTGATTTTTTGCCTAATGGGTAGACTACTCTATTAAATTAATATATAATTGATAATGGAGATGGTCATCTAGGGGAGGTAGAATTAATGCGGCCAAGGAGGTTGTTGCAGAATTTAGACTATTTAGTTCCAATTACAGTGCTTATCTTAATTGCAAGCGGTATACTTATCATTAATAGTGCTACCCAGGATTATAGTTTTTTAAATAATAGGTTTGTCATTAAACAGTTAATTGCTACTATCTTAGGTATTATATTTTTGATTATAAGTTTAGGATTTGATTATAGTATTCTAAGAGATTATTCTGATGTAATTTATGTAGGAAGCATTATTCTACTAATTAGTGTTCTTATATTTGGAACAGAAATTTCTGGTTCAAAAAGTTGGTTGCAATTGGGTCCTGTTAACTTTCAGCCTTCTGAATTGGTTAAGTTAGGATTAATTATTAGTTTATCTGATTTTTTAGCTAAGCGTAGAAAGAAGTTAACAGAATTAAAGCATTTTATCTTTGCTTGTCTATATTTTCTTCCATTTATGTTACTTGTGCTATTACAGAATGACTTAGGAACAGCTTTAGTGATGTTATCAATCTTTGCTGGTGTTTTTTATATTGCTGGGGCCAATGCCAAGTATTATTTTAGTATAGTAGGAGTGGCTTTCCTTTCAGTTGCTGGGATGTTAATAGCCCACTTTCAGTTCGGAGTTCCGATTCCATTAAAAGAGTATCAATTAATGCGATTGATTATCTTCTGGAATCCTAAATTAGATCCATTAGGGTATGGTTATAATATAATTCAATCAAAGATTGCAGTTGGTTCTGGTGGGTTATTAGGAAAAGGACTCTTTGATGGTACTCAAACACAGTTAGGTTTTTTACCAGAGAAGCATACTGATTTTATCTTTTCTGTTTTAGGAGAAGAGCTTGGATTTTTAGGTGCAAGTGTGATTTTAATCTGCTATTTTGTTCTATTATGGAGGGCAATAAAGATTGCTTTAGATGCTAGAGATGATTTTGGTCAGTTAATAGTAGTGGGTGTTATTTCTATGTTTCTTTTTCACATCTTTGAAAATATCGGGATGGTAATTGGAATTATGCCGATTACAGGTATCCCATTACCTTTTGTTAGTTATGGTGGTAGTTCATTATTAACTAATATCTTAGCTATTAGTTTAATTATTAATGTGAATGTACGTAAGCAGAAATTACTCTTTTAGAGTATCATAACCTAAATCCCACCTTAATATATTTATAATGAATGAGTATATTAAGGTGGAATGCAAATGTATATAATTAAGGTCAAAGGGATTAAGTTTAAGTTAAACTTGTTATTTTTACTGGTGATTTTGATTTTTGGATACTTACGTCTTTTAGATAAAGCATTAATTACTTTTGGGGTTGCTTTTATACATGAACTTGCTCATGTGGTTGTAGCTAAAAATAATTCTGTTCCTATCGATGAAGTTGAATTATTACCTTTTGGGGGCGTTGCTAAGTATGGTGACCTTTTAGAGCTAAATCCTAAGGTAGAGATTAAGACTGCATTAGCTGGCCCTTTATGTAATCTGTTTTTAGCTATTAGCATGGTGATTTGTTTGCGATACTCTCTATTTTCAGTTAATTGGGGAATCTTTTTTATTAAGTGTAACCTAATTATTGGTTTATTTAATTTACTGCCCGCTTTACCACTGGATGGGGGAAGAATATTTAGAGCGTTTAAAACGAAAAGATTAGGTTTTCGGTCTGCAACTAAGCTAGCAATTAAGTTGAGTAAATATTTGGCTTTAATTGTTGGTATTTTAGCTATTATTGGTTTATGGCTAGGATATTTTAATATTTTATTATTGATAATTGCTTTTTTTATCTATATTTCTGCTTGTCGAGAAGACAGCAGTAGTATTTACATAATGTTAAGATACTTAACCCAGAAAGAAGATAGACTGCGGGAAGAAGGAGTCCTATGGAATCAGGAATTGATAGTTATGGAAAATACATTAATTAAACAGATTATAGAGAAATTTAAACCTAGATGTTTTCATACGGTAGTTATTTTAGACTATGACTTAGATATAGTAGCGACTTTGACTGAAGAAGATGTAATTAATGGGATGTTAGACTTGGGGATTAATACATCAATGAAAGAGTTGATTTAAAGTAGTAGTAAATGTAGTGGTAAATAAAGGTTTTTCAAAATTAATCTAGAATGTAAACAGATAGTAGTGAAAAAATAAATAATAAAATATCTTTAATTAATAGATACTAAGCTTAAAAATTAGTCTTTTTACATTTAGGGAGGAAGCAATTACTATGGAACGGCAAGAAATAGAGAAGAGACTAGAAAAGATATTGCCTAAGGTTAGTAAGCCTACTAGATATTTAGGGAATGAATTAAATGCTGTTCATAAAGAATTTAGTCAAGATAAGGTTAGTGTTGCCTTAGCTTTTCCTGATAGATATGAAGTAGGAATGTCGCATTTAGGGATTAAGATCTTATATCATCTGCTTAATAGAAGAGATGATATAGTAGCAGAGAGAGTTTATGCTCCGTGGTTTGATTTAGAAGATAAAATTCGTGAGATGAAGATCCCTTTGTTCAGTTTAGAGAGTAAAGAAGCTATAAATAGATTTGATATTGTTGGTTTCACTTTACAATATGAATTAAGCTATACTAATATATTAAATATGTTAGACCTAGCTCAGATTCCTTTAAAGAGTAAGGATAGAACTAAAGAGGACCCGCTAGTAATAGCAGGTGGTCCTTGTGCAGTTAATCCTGAACCGTTAGCAGACTTCATTGATCTAATAGTAGTTGGAGAGGCTGAAGAGCTAATTGAGGAACTGATAGATAGATACAAAGAGGGGAAGAATAGAGAAGCTACAAGAGATCAATTATTAAGAGAGTTAGCTCAAATTCCCGGTATTTATATTCCAGAATTTTATAAGATAGATTATGGGAAAACAGAAGTATTAGGCTTAAAGGTCGAAAATGATGAAGTGCCAGAGGAGATTCTTAAACAGGTAATTACAGATTTTGATGAAGTATACTACCCAACTGAATTCTTAGTTCCTTTTATGGATATAGTCCACGACCGCATTAACTTAGAGGTAGCTAGAGGCTGTTCTAGAGGTTGTAGATTCTGTCAAGCAGGAATGATCTATCGACCAGTGAGAGAAAAGAGTCAAGAACGGTTAGAAGAATTAAGCTCTGATTTAATTAATAATACCGGATATGAAGAATTGAGCTTAACTTCATTAAGTACTAGTGATTATTCACAAGTGAAAGAATTGATTAGTAATTTGGTAGATGATTATTCTAAATTAGGGGTTAGTATCAGTTTGCCTTCTTTAAGGACTGATTCATTTTCTATTGAATTAGCAGAAAAAGTACAGAAAGTGCGTAAAACAGGTTTGACTTTTGCGCCGGAGGCAGGAACTCAACGGTTGAGAGATGTGATTAATAAAGGGGTTACTGAAGAAGACCTATTAAAGACTATACAAGCTGCTTATGATTCTGGGTGGCAAAGGGTTAAATTGTACTTTATGCTGGGACTACCTACAGAAACTGAAGAGGATTTAGCCGGGATAGTATCACTTGCTAAAAAAGTAGCAAAGATTGGGAAGATAAAGGTGAATGTCAGTGTCTCTACCTTTGTTCCTAAGCCACATACTCCTTTTCAATGGGTTAGTTTTAATAGATTAACTGAAATAAAAGATAAGATTAATTACTTGCAGAAAAATCTTCGTGGTAAAGGTTTATCGTTAAGCTGGAATGAACCAAACTTGAGTTTATTAGAAGCAGCTTTTGCCCGAGGAGACCGCCGGTTAAATGAAGTGTTATTTAAGGCTTGGGAGTTAGGCTGTAAGTTTGATAGCTGGTCTGAACACTTTGATATTGAGTTGTGGCAAAAAGCATTTAATGAATCTGGTCTATCTTTAGACGATTATACTTATCGTAATTTTGATTTAGGAGCTAGACTGCCTTGGGATCATATCAATATCGGGGTTACAAAGGATTATTTAAAAGAAGAATATCAGAAGGCATTAGATGCTGAGTTGACTTCAGATTGCAGATCAGACAAATGTACTACCTGTGGTATCTTACAGAATTTAGCTATTGATGAATGCTTAATAGGCGGTGAAAAGTATAGTGAAAATTAGAGCAAAATTAGCTAAAAGAGATCCGGTTAAGTTCATTTCACATTTAGATTTAATGAATACATTAACTAGAGCATTAAGAAGAGCGAAAATTCCAATTGGATTTTCACAAGGATATAATCCGCGACCGTTAATTTCATTTGGTTCAGCACTAGCAGTAGGGATTACTAGTTCTAGTGAATATATCGATTTCGAATTAAAGGAAAAGTATAGAGTGGCTAAATTTAAACAGGAATTAAATCTAGAATTACCTATAGGAATTAAGGTCTTAGAAGTAGAAGAGATTCCTCAACAGACTAAATCGTTAATGGCACAGATTAATGCAGCCGAATATAAAATAAAACTACAACTTAAAGAAGAAGTGAAACAAGAAGAAATAGAAAAGATGCTACAAGATTTTATGGAAGAAGAGGAGATTATAGTTGTACGTAAGCGTAGAAATAAATCTGATCGAAAATTTAATTTGCGACCGATGGTTTTTAAATTAGGATTATCAGATGTTAAAGACGAAAGTATTCTTATTAGAACATTAATTCAAACCGGAAGTAGTGGTAACTTAAGACCGGAAGAGTTAGTTAAGGCTTTAAAAGAAAGATATCCGATCAGTGAAGAGTTTAATCTAACTAATGTTCATCGTTTGGGGATGTATGTTAAACGCAAAGAAGAGTTACTTACTCCTTTTGAAGTAGCCTTAGAATAAATGTTGGAATTTTAACAGGGAGATGAGAAGTTATGGTTAAGGAGATTTTAGTTGATGTTGATTCGCGCGAAACAAGAGTAGCAATTTTAGAAGATAAAGAGTTATCCGAGATATATTTTGAGAGGGATAATGATGAAATAATAGTAGGCAATATCTATAAAGGTAGAGTAGCTGATGTTTTACCCGGGATGCAGGCTGCTTTTGTGGATGTTGGCTTAGAAAAGAATGTTTTCTTGCATGTTAGTGATGCGTTAGCACTGGTGAGTTCAGAGAAGAGGAAGAAGAAATTATCGATTCAGGATGTAGTTCAACCTGGACAGAAGATTATGGTACAGATTACCAAGGAACCTTTAGGGACGAAAGGGGCTAGAGCTACTTGTGATTTGAACTTGCCTGGTAGATATTTAGTTTTAATGTCATCGGTAGATCATGTAGGAGTTTCAAGACGGATTACTGATAAAGCTGAAAGAAAGAGATTAAAGTCAATAGCACAAGAGGTCAAGCCTAATGATAAAGGCGTTATTGTTCGTACTGCAGCCGCTTATAAGTCTAAAGAGGAATTAAAACATGATTTAGATTTTTTAATTAAGTTGTGGAAGAAGATTATTCATCATTATTATAATAGTAGTGCTCCGGCTTTAATTCATTCTGATTTGAGTCTGGTTAACAAATTAGTTAGAGATAAGTTTACTAATAGGATTAGTCGAATGTTAATTGATGATGAAGAAGAGTATGAAGAGATTCAAGAATTATTAAGCTTTATTTCACCACACTTGCAGTCAAAAGTGAAATTATATGATAAGGATGAACCGATATTTGAGTATTATGGCCTTGAATCATCCATAGATGAAATTTTACAAAGAAAAGTTTGGTTAGACTGTGGTGGTTATATTGTCTTTGATCGAACGGAAGCTTTAACGGCCATTGATGTGAATACAGGAAAGTATGTTGGAAGTACTAATTTAGCAGATACAGTACTCAAGACTAATATAGATGCAGCTAAAGAGATTGCCCGTCAGATTAAATTAAGAGATGTCGGTGGAATTATCATTATTGACTTTATAGATATGGATAATGCAGCCGATAAAGAAGAAGTCGTATCTGTATTAGATGAAGAATTAGCAAAAGATAAGACGAAGACGACGATCTTAGGTTTAACTGAATTAGGTCTAGTAGAGATGACACGTAAAAAAGAAAAAGAAGAAGTAGAAGAGTTCTTACAGACCTCCTGTCCTTACTGTGAAGGCCGAGGAAGGGTCTTATCTGAGGATACAGTAGCATTGAAGGCAATTCGGAAGTTGAGACACCTCTTTAATGAACATGATGACGATGCTGTACTATTAGAAGTACATCCAAGGGTTGCTTCCCGTTTAATTGGCTTAGGAGGAAATAACCTTAAAGAATTAGAAAAAGAATTAGATAGACATATTTATGTTAAAGGTTCAGAGGAATTACATATGGAGGATATTCAGATAGTAGATATCGGTACAAGAAAAGAGATAGCTGAATTAGCTTCACCGGTAGAAGTAGGTGAAACAATTAAAGTAGATGTTGAAGAGACACATGTAACGAATAAACAAGATGGAATTTCTCGGATTGAAGGTTTTATTATAGATATTATTGAAGGTGGTCATTTAGTAGGTGAGACTATTAAAGTAGAGATTACTGATGTTTATCGTACTTATGCTAAAGCGGAAGTTGTTAATTGAATATTGGGCAAAGCCTAGATATTACTTGACATTAGCTTTGAAATATGCTAGAATGTTGACCTGTAAGTGGTATTTTTAAATGGTATAGTTTTTTTACCAAAACCGCACAGTACGGGCCTTAAAATAACGTTATGTTTGCCTAGTTACTGGCGAGTCTTAGGTATAGGAGGTGTCAAGATAATGTATGCAATTATTCAAACAGGTGGTAAACAGTATAAAGTAGAAGAAGGACAGATCGTTGAAGTTGAAAAGTTGAATGCCGCCGAAGGTGAAGAAGTAGAATTTAGTGATGTTAAAATGCTTTCTGTTGATGGTGGACTACAAGTTGGACAGCCTACAGTAGAAGGTGCTAAAGTAGTCGGTAAAGTATTAGAGCATGGTAAAGGCGATAAGATTATCGTTTTTAAATATAAGCCTAAAAATAATTACCGTAAAAAGATAGGTCATCGACAGCCTTATACTAAAGTAGTTATTGATAAGATAGAGGCTTAAGATGATAACTGTAACTATTAAGCGTAATCAAGTAGATAGAATAGTTGCCTTTAATGCAAAGGGGCATGCTGAATATGATGAGCATGGTCATGATATAGTTTGTGCTGCAGTATCAGCTATCTTACAGACTGCAATCTTTGGTTTAACTGAAAACTTATCATTAGATGTAGAAGTTAAAACTGATGATGGTTGGTTAGATTGTAGCTTAGCTGAATATGCCTCTAAAGAAGAGGTAGGCTTAATTTTAGAGGTGATGGTTACCGGATTACAAAAGACAGAAGAATCTTATCCAGATAATTTAAAAATACAGGAAGTTGAAGAGGAAGGAGGTAGGAACGATGCTTAAGGAAATGAATCTTCAATTATTCGCTCAGAAAAAAGGAGTAGGAAGTTCTAAGAACGGTCGAGATAGTATCTCCAAGCGATTAGGAGTTAAGAGTCATGATGGACAATATGTTTCTGCCGGAAGTATTATTGTAAGACAAAGAGGGACTAAGTTTAAGCCAGGATTGAACGTTGGTCGTGGTAGTGATGATACATTATTTGCTAAGTCTGATGGCTTTGTTACTTTCGAAAGAAAAGGTAAGAAGACTCGTCAGGTTAGTGTTTATACTGAAGAGCAGTTAGAAATGATGGCGTAAATAAGATAGACTTTTGACTCCCAGTAGTTATCTGCTGGGAGTTTTTTAGCATCATAGACTATAACTTTTTTAATAGATGGATATAATAACTGGCAGATTACATATAAACTGTAGTAACAAAGGGCGGTGTTCTTTATGTTTGTTGATGAGGTCAGTATTGAGGTTAAAGGTGGTAATGGTGGACACGGAGTGACTAGCTTTCGACGTGAAAAGTTCGAACCACAAGGTGGTCCGGATGGTGGTGATGGCGGTTTAGGTGGTGATGTAGTCTTATTAGTAGATGAAGGTTTAAATACTCTATTAGATTTTCGAGAACAGAAGCATTATACAGCTGAAGATGGGGAGAATGGTAAGAGTAAGAATCAGCATGGTCAAAACGGTGATGATCTGATAATAAGTGTGCCGCCAGGGACTGTTGTTTATGATGAAGAGACCGGAGAAGTAATAGCAGACTTAACAAATGACGGTGACCGAGTAGTTGTTGCTGAGGGGGGAAGAGGAGGACGAGGTAATGCTCGCTTTAAATCTTCTACTAGACGGGCACCTAGATTTTCAGAGAACGGAGAGCCTGGTGAAAAGAAGAGATTAAGGTTAGAATTAAAATTGCTAGCAGATGTAGGTTTAGTAGGTTTTCCTAACGTCGGTAAATCAACTTTGATTTCTAATGTTTCTGCTGCTAAACCTAAGATTGGTAATTATCACTTCACCACGTTACAGCCCAATTTAGGTGTTGTTAAGACAGGAGACTATAGTAGTTTTGTTATGGCTGATATTCCTGGTTTAATTGAGGGTGCTCATTCGGGAGTTGGCTTAGGCGATGAATTTTTACGCCATTTAGAGAGAACTAAAGTAATTGTACATGTTTTGGATGTATCAGGGATGGAAGGAAGAGACCCGATAGAAGATTTTGAAGTAATTAATCAAGAATTAGAAGAATTTAATTCAAAGCTTATGGAACGAGAACAAGTAGTAGCTGCTAATAAGATGGATTTACCTTTAGCTCGGGAGAATATTGAAAGATTAAAAGAGGAATTAGAAGCGAAAGGTTACGAAGTCTTTCCTATTTCAGCAGTAACGGGGGAAGGAGTAAAAGAGCTGATTAGAAGAGTTGATAGATTAGTTCAAGAGGCTGAAGATATAATTGAGGTAGATGAGGAAGAAGAGGAAGTAGTAATTAAAGGGCCTCAACTTGATGATGAAGAAGAGAATTTCTTCATTAGTAAGAAGAATGGAATCTATATAGTTGAAGGCAAAGAGATAGAAAGAAAAGTAGCAATGACTAATTTTGCTAATGAAGATGCGGCCTACCATCTAGCAAGAACAATGCAGAAGATGGGAGTTGAAGAAGCTTTAAAAGCAGAAGGAGTTCAGGAAGGTGATACAGTTAGAATTGGTGGTATAGAATTTGAATATCATGAAGATTAATTTTTAATAGATAGAATTCTAAGGAGGGATGCAGGATGTTAAGCGGGAAACAAAGAAGTTATTTAAGAAGTAAAGGGAATCAAATGAAACCAGTAATTCAGGTTGGGAAAGATGGAATCAGTTCTAGTCTTGTAGAACAGGTGAATGAAACTATTGAAGCAAGAGAACTAATTAAAGTGAGAATTTTAAATAATTCTCTCTACACTGCCAAAGAAGCAGCACAAGAATTAGCTAAGAAATGTGGTGCAGAAGTTGTACAGGTAATTGGAAATGTATGTCTTATATATCGTCGCAATGACGAGGACCCTAAATATAATTTACCAAATTAATTAATTGTAAGCTGGTGATTTAAATGTCAATTAAAGAAGATTTAAAAGAAGCAAAAAGAATTGTAATTAAGATAGGGAGTAGTACCTTAACTCATGAGACTTCGAAATTGAATTTAGGACGAATCGAATTATTAATTCGTCAGATAGCTGACCTTAAGAATCAAGATAAAGAAGTCCTTTTAGTAACTTCGGGAGCCATTAGTGCTGGACGTGGAAAGTTAGGGTTAGAGAAGTCTCCGCAGACAATTCCAGAAAAACAGGCTTTGGCGGCAGTCGGTCAAGGATTATTAATGAAGATTTACGAGAAGATTTTTGGTGAATATGGTCAGACTTTAGCCCAAGTCTTATTAACTCAAAGTGACATTACAGAACGCAAGCGATATTTGAACTCACGTAATGCGTTATTTAAATTACTAGACTATGATATCATTCCAGTAATTAATGAAAATGATACCGTAGCAGTAGATGAGATTAAGTTTGGAGATAATGATACCTTATCAGCTTTAGTAGCAAGCTTAATCGATGCTGATTTACTGGTTATACTGTCGGATGTAGAAGGAATCTATACTGGTGATCCTCGCCAAGATGAAGATGCAGAACTAATTCCCGAGGTACATAAGATTGATGATGAATTAGAAGGTTTAGCTAAAGGAGCCGGAACTGACCGTGGAACCGGAGGTATGGTAACTAAGGTACGAGCAGCTAAGATAAGCACTAAGGCAGGAATTCCTATGGTGATAGCTAACGGTAGTCAAGACGATATTCTACGCTTAATTGCTAAAGGAGAGAATCCAGGGACTATCTTTATTCCTGAACAGAAAGAATTAGCGGCTCGCAAGAAATGGATTGCTTTTAATCTTTCAGTACAAGGTAGAGTAGTTGTAGATGAGGGAGCAGCTAAAGCACTATTAAGTCAAGGTAAAAGTCTTTTGGCTTGTGGAATAGTAGATGTAATAGGAGACTTTAAAGCTGGTGATGTAGTAGATATTATGACTCAGAATGAAGAGCATATTGGTCGAGGAATTGTTAACTATTCTTTCAATGAAGTAGATATGATTAAAGGTTTACAGTCCACAGAAATTGAAGCTAAACTTGGCTATAAGGATTATGACGAGGTTATTCATCGTGATAATTTGGCCTGTTTTTAGAAAGCTTAAGTAATTGTGAAGTTACCTGATTACTGTTTTTTAGTCAAAAAATGAGGAGCGTTATTATAAAATTTTTGGATGTTGTTAATTTTAAAATGAAGGGAGTAATGAGCAGATGAGTATCAAAGAAGAGGTGCTTACCAAAGCAAAAGCAGCTCAAACTGCAGCTAGAAATTTGTCTAACTTAGACACTACTGTTAAGAATCAGGCATTGTTGGCTATGGCTGATGCATTAGAGGATAATGCAGAAGAGATTTTGGCTGAGAATAAGAAGGATTTAGAATATGGAAAAGAAGAAGGTTTATCTGAGGCATTAATGGATAGGCTGTTGCTGACTGAAGAGCGAATTAAAAAGATGGCCAACGGATTAAGAGAGGTAGAACAGTTTGGTGATCCAATTGGTGAGGTTATAGAGATGAAGAAACGACCTAATGGTATGCAGGTTGGTAAGGTACGTGTGCCTTTAGGTGTTATCGGTATGATCTATGAAGCTAGACCTAATGTGACAGTGGATGCCGCTGGACTATGTTTAAAAGCAGGAAATGCTATTGTTTTGCGAGGTGGCTCGGAGGCGATCAATTCTAATAAGGTAGTCGCCAAGATTATTGCTGAGGCAGCTTATAAAAACGGAATTCCTAAAGGAGCTATTCAATTAATTGAAACTACTGACCGGGAAGCTGTGCAAGTTATTTTCGGATTAAATGAGTATATAGATGTTTTAATTCCACGAGGAGGGCCGGGTTTAATTCAGGCTGTAATTAATAATTCAAAAGTACCAGTAATCGAAACAGGAGTTGGGAATTGCCATACTTATATCGATAATGAAGCCGATTTAAATATGGCTAAAGAGATAATTATTAATGCTAAAACGCAAAGACCTGGTGTCTGTAATGCTATGGAAACTCTCTTAGTTCATGAAGATATCGCTGAAGATTTATTACCGGAAGTAATAGATGAATTACAAGAGTTGAATGTAGAAATTCACGGTGATGAGGTAGTTCAGGATTTGGGATTGGATATTATTGCTGCTACTGAAGAAGATTGGGAGACAGAATATTTAGACTATATCTTAGCTATTAAGACAGTAAATAGTTTGGAGGAAGCAGTAGACCATATTCATAAATATCACACTAAGCATTCAGAAGCAATCATCACTGATAATTATCATAGAGCACAAGAATTCTTAAAAGTAGTAGATGCAGCAGCGGTTTATGTCAATGCTTCTACTCGGTTTACCGATGGTGGACAATTTGGTTTAGGAGCAGAGATCGGTATTAGTACTCAAAAACTTCATGCCCGTGGTCCAATGGGTATTAATGAATTGACTACTAATAAATTTATTATCTATGGTAGCGGTCAAATTAGAGAATAGTTAGTAGTAATTCTACCAACCGATTTGCAAGTTGAAGTCGGTTGGTTTTTTTATTCACAAAAATTTCACAAAAAAGGTAAAAGCGTTTTAAAGGATTTGTATATGACTTATAGAATTATACTAGTGAAGAAAGGTATAATGTGTGGTAGATTAGATAAAGTTAAAGTACTGAGAGGTATAATAAGGTATAGTTAGGAGGTGTTGGGTTAGTTAGATTTATTTTAAACATCCTTATTTACAAAGATATATAATAAAGAGGAGGAAGAAAATGAATAATTTATCAAAGAAGAGTATTGTAGTCTTATTATTAATGATAGGGGCATTAATTATTGGTACTACGGCTCAGGCTAAAGGATCATTAAAAGCAACTACTATGCAGATTCAATTTAAGCCAGAGTATGATAGTCCGGATGTATTAGGTACTTATGATGCTTATCTAAAGAATACAACATCAAAAACTTATTCTGGGACTGTTGAGTTTTTAGTTCCTAAAGATATTAATCTTGGTAGTGTTTGTGAAATAACGGACGCAGGAGAACATAATTGTCAGTTATATGATGTAAAAGTTAAAGGAGATAAGAAATTAATCGTCTGGAAGACAGGTAAGTTACAGCCAGGTGAAGAGTACCATGCTTATTTAGAGTTTTATTTTAATCCATTACAGATTAACAATAATAGTAGAGAATTCAATTTTAATTATGTAACTACTTATCCAGTGCAGAACTTTACATTTAGAATTACTGAACCATCCCAAGCTAGTAACTTTACAGCTAATTTAGAGGAAGTAGGAATTCAAAGGGACCAATATGGTCTTAAAGAACATATTTATAAGTTAACAGATTTAAAAGAAGGGGCAAGTGTAGATTTAAAGGTTAATTATGACCGAACTACAACTAATGCTTCAGTAACAGCTCAGAATAGTCAAAGCACACAACCAACGGTTACTCAGCAGCAACCAGCCACTCAAGCAGGTTCTGGCAATAATCCAATGGTAATTATTTTAGTAGTAGCTATCTTAGGTGTTATGGGTTACTTTATTTATTATACAATGCAGAATAATGAATCTGCTACTGCAGGTAATAATAAATCTAAAAGGTCTAAGCCTGTAGAGAATAATCGTAAATCTAAATCAAAGTCTAAAGCTAATTTAAAGAATGACTTAAATCCATCAGAAGAGAAGAAACGAGCTCGTCAATTATTATTAGATGGAAAGATTAGTGAAAAGACTTATAAAGATATATTAAAAGATATAGAAGATGAAAATTAGCCTCTAGTTTATCTTCGAGGAGGAGATAATTATGAATCAAAAGACTAAAATGGGAATAGGAATTCTTATCCTATTAATTGGATTTGGTTATTTAATGTTTTCTGGAATTAGTAGTTCTTCTAGTTATTTTTTAACTATTGAAGAAGTGTTAGCCCAAGGCAAGGAGGTTTATGGTAAGCCGTTAAAAGTTTCTGGTTTAATTATAGGTGAATCCATAGATTGGAATGCAGAAGAATTACAGCTAAACTTTAAGATTAAAGAGAAAGATGGGAATGAGGTTATGGCTGTAAGATATAGTGGTGTTAGACCTGATAATTTTAAGGAGGGTGTAACAGCTATTGTACAAGGAACATTTACTAAAGAAGGTTACTTTAAAGCAGATAAATTGATGCTTAAATGTCCTTCTAAGTATGAAGAGGAAAACCCAGAACGAGTTAAAGAAGCAAAAAATAATGAATAAGAATATAGTCAGGAGGAATTAAGATGGCTGAAGTTGGTTCGATAGCGTTATTAATATCTTTAGTTGTTACTATTTATTCAATAGTAGCTTATATTTTAGGTTTAAAGCAGAAGAATAAGAGGTTATTAAAGAGTGCCGAGAATGGAGTCTTTGCTAATGCTATTTTGACTACTGTAGCTTCTGCTGCTTTATTGTATGCATTAGTTACTAGTGATTTTAGTATTAAGTATGTCGCTCATTACACTAATTTTGCTCTGCCTTTAGCTTATAAGATATCAGCATTTTGGGCGGGGAATAGTGGTTCATTATTATTATGGTATTGGGTTTTATCTATTTATGCAGCTATTATTGCATCTTCTAAGAAACCAGAAGGTGCACAGATGCGGCCTTATGCTAGTGCAGTATTGATGTTTATTAGTCTTTTCTTTGCACTTGTATTAAATTTTGAAGCGAGTCCTTTTGCTCAGTTAGGATTTACACCTCAAGATGGACAAGGGTTAAATCCAATGTTACAGAATGTCGGAATGGTAATTCATCCGGTAACGACCTATCTTGGTTATGTAGGTTTTGCAGTACCATTTGCATTTGCGATGGCGGCTTTATATTTAAAAAAGACAGGTGCTACCTGGATTAAGTTAACAAGAAGATGGACGCTCATTGCTTGGTTATTCTTAAGTATCGGTATAGTTTCTGGTGGACAGTGGGCTTATGTAGAGTTAGGTTGGGGAGGTTACTGGGCTTGGGACCCGGTGGAAAATGCTTCCTTATTGCCATGGTTAACTAGTACTGCCTTCTTTCATTCAGTGATGATCCAGGAACGGAAAGGTATGTTAAAGATTTGGAATGTATTATTAATTATCATCACTTTCGCTTTAACTCTATTTGGTACATTCTTAACTCGAAGTGGAATCTTATCTTCGGTTCACGCGTTTGGCGAGTCTCAGATTGGATTATACTTCCTAATCTTTATGGGAGTTATATTAGCAGGGTCACTTAACTTATTTGCTATTCGACGTAAGAGCCTTGAGAGTGAAAATGAATTTGAATCTACTTTATCTAAAGAGAGTAGTTTCTTATTTAATAACTTATTATTAGTTGGTTCAGCATTTGCTGTCTTTTGGGGAACTATCTATCCGATTATCTCTGAGGCAGTAAGAGGTGTTAAGGTTACAGTAGGACCTCCATTCTTTAATCAGGTAAACGTTCCAATTGGTATCTTATTAGTAATCTTAACTGGAATCTGTCCATTGATTGCTTGGCGGAAGTCTTCATGGCAGAACTTTAGGAAAAACTTCTTAGCTCCTTTAGTTTTAAGTATCATTTTTGCAGCAGGGATTTATATAACTATGGGAGTTAATGAAATTTATCCATTATTAGCTTTAACAAGTTCATTCTTTGTATTTTTAACTATTATTATGGAGTTCTATCGTGGTGTTAAGGCACGAATGAAGATGACAGATGAAGGACTAATGACGGCTCTATTTAGATTAGTTTCACGTAATCGTCGTCGATATGGTGGTTATATAGTTCACTTAGCTGTTGTTATTATGATTATAGGAATTACGGGTTCGAGTGCTTATAAATTAGAAAGAGAGGTAACTGTTAATCAAGGAGAAGTCATTCATTTTGAAGAGTATGATATTACTTACCATGGTTTAAAGGTGCAAAAGGACCCTAATAAGGATACTGTTTATGCAAACTTAAGTGTCAAGAAGAATGGAAAACCATATACCACATTAAGACCGGCTAAACAGTACTTTAAGACTTGGGAAGAACCTGTTACTGAAGTTGATTTTAAAAGTGGAATTGAAGAAGATTTATATATAATTTTAGCAGGATGGTCAGATAGTGGAGCACAGGCGATCTTAAAAGTAGTTATTAATCCTCTAGTTAGTTGGTTATTCTTTGGTATCAATATTTTGATTGTTGGTACTTTAATTGCTGTTTGGCCAGATGACCGACAGCGTTCTATTGAACTGCTAAAGGAGATGCATAAAGATGCGTAAGAAAATTGCTACGATTTTAGTTTTAGTTAGTATTATGGTGGTTTTTACTTCGGCAGTTAGCTATGCTTTAACAGTCAAAGATGTAGCAAAAGAGATTAAGATGGTAGGTTGTGAGATGTTAGTCTCAGTCTGTCGGACTGATGCTGCCAATGAAATGAGGAATACTATTGCGGGTATGGTAGATAAAGGTATGACTAAAAAAGAGATAATTACTTCCTTTATTGAAAAGTATGGAGAACAGGTCTATGCAGCTCCAACTAAAAAAGGCTTTAATCTGATTGCTTGGATTATGCCTTTCTTAGCCATTATTGTTGGGGGAGGAGTTATCTATTACTTCGCTCGTCAGTGGTCTGCTGCTTATGAGTTTGGAACTAGTAATAAGACAACGGAACATTTAAGCAAAGAAGAGGAAGAGGAATACAAGGAACAATTAGATGAAGAGTTTAAAAAATACCTATAATATAGATTTAAGGAGGGGTTCTTATGAGCTTAATAACCGGTCTCGTTTTGGGAGCGATGGTACTTTACTTAATAGGTTACCCGATTGTAACGGAAGAAGAAATAGATATAGTTGATTATAGGGAACGAGTGAATACTCTAGAAGATGATATAGAGTTAAGAAAAGAAGCTATCTTTTCTGAGTTAGGTGAGATAGAGCTTGATTATCAGATGAATAAGTTATCAGAAGATGATTATAAAGAACTAAAAGGTAGATTACAGAAGTTAGCTGTAGAAGTTATGAAGGAAGAAGAAGCTAGTTAAAAAGCTTAAGGAGTGAAAGCAATGGGGAATCAGCCACTATTAGCAGTTAAAGAATTAAAGAAAGATATAGGAAAGAAGAATATATTGAGTGATATCAATTTTTCTTTAAATCAAGGAGAAGTGTTAAGTATTTTTGGACCAAATGGAGCCGGGAAGACTACTCTCCTTAAATTGCTCTCTACGGTAACTGACTTGACTACAGGTGAATTAAAGATTGCAGGCGAATCAGTCGTAGAGAATACAATTCATTTAAGGAAAGATATTGGGGTGATTTCCCATCATACTTTTTTATATGGTGATTTAACGGCTTACGAAAATTTAAAGTTCTATGGTGAAATGTATGGAGTGAATAATTTAAAAGATCGAATTTTTGATGTGATAGATGAGGTAGGTTTAAACTTCTGTCTTCATGATTTAGTACGTACTTTCTCTAGGGGAATGAAGCAAAGGTTATCTATTGCGCGGGCTATCTTACATTTTCCAGAAATTTTATTATTAGATGAACCATATACAGGATTAGACCAGCATGCTATCGAAATGTTAAATAGAGTAATTAATGGACTTAATACTACTCAAAGAACTATAGTAATGATTACTCATAATTTTCAACAAGGATTAAATTTAAGTGATCGCTTTTTAATCTTAGTTAATGGTAGAGTCAGGTTTGAAGGGGTAAGTAATGATTTTAATTTATTAGAATTACAAGAGAAATATAAAGAATTGTTAGGGGAGTAGCAGATGACTTTCTTTAAGCAGATTAAAGCATTAGTCTGGAAAGATTTGAAATCAGAATTTCGAACAAAAGAAATGTTAAGTTCAATGTTAATTTTTGCTTTCTTAGTAATAGTAATCTTTAGTTTTGCTTTTGATCCTACGGATGAGACTTTAAAAGAAGTGTTTCCGGGAATCATATGGGTTGCTTTTATCTTTGCCGGGATTCTAGGATTGAATCGTTCTTTTGTAGCTGAGAAACAGAATAATAGTATTCATGGTTTAATGTTATGTCCTGCTGATAGAAGTGCAATCTATTTTGGAAAAGTGATTACTAACTTAGTTTTGATGTTGATTATGGAAGCCATTTCTTTACCAATCTTTATAATTTTATTTGATTATTCCTTTAGTGGCTCTATATTGAAATTAATTTTAGTAATCTTGTTAGGAACTTTTGGTTTTGTTGCTATTGGGACTTTTTTAGCAGCATTAACTGCTAATACTAGGACTAGTGAAGTATTATTGCCAATTATTCTCTTTCCGGTAATTGTTCCTTTAGTAATTGGAGCAGTTGAATCGACAGGGGCTATCTTCATTGGTGAGGAAATGAGTGAGATTCTGCCCTGGTTGAAGGTATTAGGTATTTATGATTTAATTTTTATCACGGTTCCGTTTATGTTATTTGATTTTGTTTTGGAGGTGTAGATATTGGAGACATTTGATAAAGATAATAGATATAGCAATATTCTAGGTTGGTTAGCCTTTTTAGTTACTTCGGTAGCTCTTTATATGGTTTTTGAATATGCACCAACTGAAAGAGTTATGGGACATATTCAGAGGCTATTTTACTTTCATGTAGCAGCAGCCTGGATTGCTTTTTTTGCTTTCTTTGTAGTCTTTGTCGGTAGTATCATCTATCTTAAGAAGCGTAGTACATTCTGGGATAATATTGCTTTGGCTTCGGCAGAGATTGGGGTAGCATTTACTACTATCGTTTTGATTACTGGTCCAATTTGGGCAAGACCTATCTGGAATGCTTGGTGGACTTGGGATCCGCGGTTGACTACTACTTTAATTTTATGGTTTATATATATTGCTTACATTATACTTAGAGCTTCAGCAGATGAAAGTGAAAAGAAAGCACGGTTTGCAGCTATCTTTGGGATAGTTGGTTTTGTAGATGTGCCTATCGTTTTTATGTCTATTAGATGGTGGAGAACAATTCATCCTCAAGTTATAGAAGGTGGCGGTATGAATTTAGCACCTACTATGGTTCAGACTCTATTAGTTAGTATTGCTGCTTTTACTTTTATCTACTTCTATTTATTATTAAGAAGAGTTAAAGTAGAAGTGTTAAAGAATCAAGTTAAGGAAATGAAAGAAGAATTGCGAAAATTACAATATAATTAAGTAACTAAGGCTTATTTGAGGAGGCGTTAGGATGAAAAATTTAGATTACTTATTTGCTGGTTATTTAATAATCTGGATTATTATATTTAGTTATACTATGTTTGTTGGTAAGAAACAGAAGAACTTAGAAGAAGAAGTGGAGTTTATTAAAAGAACTCTAGATAAATTAAATTAATTCTAAAGGAAGAATTATTAAATCTAAGGGGGAATAGAGAATGGATAAGCAAAAACTAATAATTTTAGGTCTAGCTGTTTTATTATTGGTTGGTTTAATTGCTACTAATCAATCGAATTGGACTCCAAAAGAGGAGTCAGGAGTTTCTATGGAACAGCTTACTGGTCAAAGCGGAGGAGGTCAACAAGGAGGAAAAACTTCAAAAAAATCTCCACATGACACAGATGTTAAGGTTGAGACAAACAAGTATGGGTTTCCGAAAGAGGTTGCCGGTGTGAAGCTAAACAACTTCTTATCAGGTCAAAAAGCAATTAAGAGTATTGAAAAGTTACACGGAACTAGTATAGATATAGTAGATGGTTATGTAGCAACTTATGGTGGAGGGCAGAAGGAAGTTAAGATTTGGCTTTCAGAAGCTAAGACAAAAGCAAAGGCTGCTGAGCAGATTAAGGTAATGACTGAAATGATTATGAAGAATAGTGATGTATTTGCCAAGCCGAGTGTATTTCAAGTTAGTGGAACTCGTTTCTTCCAGACTAAAGGAATGGGAATGAATAATTACTACTATCAGAAAGGTAAGAAGGCTTATTGGATTTCAGTTAAAGGCGTTGATGAGGCGGCTATAATGGGTCTTATCTTTAAAGTTTTATAAAGAAGTTAAATAAGGGAATGTTAAATATAAAGTCCATTAGGGTTAATACTCTTGTGGACTTTTTATAATTATAAAACTCATTATGTTTATTTTTTAATGTAAGAAGAGAGGTGGTTATAAGATGTCAGAAATAGATCTACATATTCATACTTGTTATAGTGCTGATGGAGAGTTTAAGCCAGCAGATATTATAAAATTAGCTTCTAAGAAGCAGTTGGAAGCAGTGGCTATTACTGACCATGACACTGTAGATGGTTTAGAAGAAGCGATTAAAACAGGACGAGAATATAATATCGAAGTAGTGCCGGGTATTGAGTTTGATACTGAATACCAAGAAGAGAATCTACACATCTTAGGTTATTATTTAGATTGGAAATCATCGGAGTTAGATGAAGTTACTAAGCAGATTCGTGATAGTCAGTATCAGCAAGCTAAGGCTAGAGTTAAACTGTTGCAAGAGATGGGATTTAAATTATCTTGGCAAGTGGTTGAGAAAGAAGCATCTATTCTTCCGGTAGGAGGAATAATAGCTAAAGTATTACTCAATAATGGTTTGAATGAGGATGATGAGAGATTAATACCTTATTTAGATGGTAAAAGAAGTGGTCAGCCGTATTTTAACTTTTATTTAGATTACTTTTTACCAGGAAAACCAGCATATATTAAGAATGAATTACCTGATGCTAGGGAAGTAATTGAATTGATCCATAGTTTAGGAGGAGTAGCAGTATTAGCGCATCCTGGGTCGGCTATTAGCTTAGATGAGAATGAAGAGATTTTATATAAGTTAATTGAGAGAGGTTTAGATGGATTAGAAGCTTATAGCACTTACCATTCTCCTAAAGAGGTAATTAAATTTACTACTTGGGCAAAAGAAGAAGGGGTATTAATTACGGCTGGCAGTGATTTTCATGGTAAATTAAAGCCAGAAGTTAAATTAGGTGGGGTCGATGGCAATGACTATCAACTACTTACTAGGTTAAAAGGAAGGGCTAACCGATAATAAGAGCATAATTTCAGAGGAATTTTATGGTTTGTGGAGAAGAGATGTATTGAAAGGAGTAATTTAAACAATGGTAATTAATCAGAAATTCTCCACTATCTTTTATTTATTAGGTTCTCTATTAATTAGTTTAGGAATAGTATTATTTATTCCTATTATATTAGTTCTTTTATATCAGGAAGGTTTGCTATTATATAAGTCGTTTTTAATTCCTGCATTAATATCATTAGCTATTGGTATTTTATTAACTTGGACTACTGAACAAAAACAGAAATTAACTTTGACTACTAGTATGGTAGTTTGTGGTTTGGGTTGGTTTCTATTTTCTATAATTGGGTCAATTCCCTTTCAAATTGGATTAGGAAAAAGCTTTATAGATGCTTTTTTTGAAGCAGTGAGTGGCTTTACAACAACCGGAATTACTGTCTTTCAAGGATTAGAGCAGATGCCTAAATCGGTTATCTTTTGGCGGAGCTTAATTCAGTGGTTAGGCGGTTTAGGGATTTTAACTTTCTTTTTAGTTATTACTTTTCGTAGTGAAGGTGGCGCTTGGCAGCTATTTACTGCTGAAAGCCATAAAATAAGTACTTCGCGACCGGTGCCTAATGTTTTTAGAACTGTTAAGATCCTATGGGGAATTTACATCGGCTTTACTCTTTTAGAGATTATATTGTTAACTATATTTCAAGTCTCAGTCTATGACGCTTTAATCCATAGCTTAACTACTCTATCAACTGGTGGATTCTCTAATTATGACAGTAGTATTGGGCACTTTCAACAGATAGGGCATCCATTTTACAAAGTTATTGAATATATAATAATCTTCTTTATGTTATTAGGCGGAATTAATTTCTTAGTTCATTTTAAAGTATTAACTGGGAATATTAAAGAATTAGTTAATAACTTAGAGTTAAGATATTTTTGGGGATTAATTTTAGGTGTTACTTTATTAATCTTTGTTGGAGTAGTAGTGAAGAATGGAGGTTTAGATTTAGTTAATTTAGAATCTGATTTTAGAACAATTCTTTTTCAGGTAGTTTCAATTATAACTACTACCGGCTATGGAACAGAAAGTATAATGGCTAGCTTCTTTCCAGCGATAGCTAAGCAGTTATTTCTTATGTTAATGTTAATCGGTGGTTGTGTTGGTTCAACAGCTGGTGGTATTAAAGTTATCAGAATAGCTATCTTAAATAAGTTATTCACTCGCGAAATTAAAAAGATCTACTTGCCTAAAAGGGCAGTTTTGCCGGTGAAATTAGATAAAAGAATTATTGAAGACGAAGAAGTATTAAAGATTGCTGCTCTATTCTTTGGTTGGTTAGTTCTAATTTTAATCGGTGGTATGATTACAGCTTTATTTTCCGACTTATCTGCATTACAGGCGTTTTCCGGAATGTTTTCAGCAGTTGGTAATATTGGTCCTTTTTATTTTAGTGTGGAGAAGATGGCTTCATTATCACCAGTAATTAAGTTAACTTATATTATTGGTATGTTAGCAGGAAGACTTGAGATTTTACCGGTATTTATTTTGTTTACTAAGCAGGCTTGGAAGTAAAGGTTAGGTTGAGGTTTAGATTAAGGCTAAGGAAAAAACATTAGAACCTTAAAAAGTTTTGGACACAGACTGACGCAGACAAAACACAGACTAAAAAATAAGGTTAAGACTAAGACAGAGATAATTAATAGTCTATAGTTAAAGTAGAGTAATATCGGCTAAAGAGTTGGCTTTCACGCATAATCAATTGATATAAATTGTTTATAAAGTAATATATTAGTCAAAAAAGTTAGGTAACGGGAGAATTTTAATAAAACTCTCGAATTTACAGACGGTATTAGAAAATCTGCAGATAATAAGTAGGAGTGATATATAATGTATATTATAATCGCTGGTGGTGGAATAGTTGGTCGTAATCTAACTAAAAGATTGGCAGCTAATCATGATGTAGTAGTTATAGATGTAGACCGCGAGATTTGTGAGCGAATCTATTCTCAATATGGGGCAATTAGTATTTGTGGTAATGCAACCCAGATAGATGTTTTAAGAGAGGCTGGAATTGAAAAATGTGATGTAGCTGTGGGGGTAATGCGTAATGATGCTGATAATTTAGCTTTTTCATTATTAGCTAAGAACTATGGGTTAGAACGAATATTAGTAAGGATGAGAGAGCCAGAGTATGAAAGTGCTTATAAGATGGCTGGAGCAACTAATATTGCTGGCGCAATGGAGATGATGGTCGATAAATTTGTAGTGGATATTGAGCAACCAGAGATTCAAAAGGTTATTTCATTAGAAGATGGTAAGGCAGAGATTTCGATTGTTACTATTCCAGAAAAAGCAAAATGTTCAGGGTTGACAGTTTCAGAGATAGTAAATAGCAAAGGATTTCCTGAAAAGTGTGTAATAGCAGGGATTTTTGACCAAGAAGTAGATGAATTGATCATTCCACGTGGGAATAAGCGAATTAATAGTAATAATAAAGTCTTTCTAGTGGCAACTAGAGAAAATATTGAAAAAGCAGCTAATTATTTACGAAAATAGACTATTAATTAGTTATTTATATGATTAATATACTGAATCCGGATTGAATTGTATTATAGTGCAATTTAATCCGGATTTTTGTATGTTAAGATAAAAATTTGGTTAAAATACCCAATTAATTAATATTTTTTCTCTTTTTTAAGAGAAAAATAGAGAAAATTGCAGGAATTTATATGATAG